>ERZ1026874.106-NODE-106-length-55929-cov-67.852651_pt1 | contig 55929 bp, 50 predicted proteins | sample MGYA00380167_ERZ1026874 | MGnify/ENA primary metagenome ERZ1026874 (study PRJEB33269, sample SAMEA4719803) | human gut metagenome | biome: human-associated habitat; feature: organic feature; material: feces | place: Cameroon | collected 2013-10 ...
ACTGATAGGTGTAACTACTTGGAATATAGTGGGGACGCTGTATTGGTGATATACCTTCCAACTCGATGTTTTCAATGTCATGACTGAGTTTCTTGATGTAGCCATCATATAACTGGGTGTCTTCCTTTGTGGTGCATAGCTGTCTTCTGTTCATGAAGCATGTACGCTGTTCCACCAGGAACTTACGCTCATTCATCAGTGCCTTGAGTCTCTGCATGGTCTTGTCCGGCATTTTATAAGGCTTGGCACATTCTGTACCATTATAGCGATAGAGAAAGTCGGCAATCTTGGCAGAGTCAATCTTGTCGCTCTTGTCCTTGGGGCCTATGGGATAATGCTTTACCATATGGGTGGAGAGTATGCAGAACTGATACTTCTTGGCATTAAGAAACTTCTCCAGCTCCATAGAGTAGCTACCGGTGAACTCCATTCCGAAGAGACAGTTCGAGAGTACCACATGATTCTTCTTGAGCCATGTGCCCATTTCGCCAAATCCCTTGCGGGAATTGTTGAATACATCGTGAGGAAAGTCCTTAATTGGGGTTCCTTCACAAAAAATTGATGCGTCAATGACATTTTTTGAGATGTCGATGCCGATAAATGATTTATTTTTCATACCTTTGTACCGCATTTTGCAGGAAGGAACTCTCTATGTCAGGGTAAGCCACATCTTTTACAAGCTGGCGCACAGCTAAATCCCTAAACGGCACTTGACCTGGCATTTCAGGCAGGGGAGACTAGATCAGGGAAAGGTCTTTGCCTACGGCAAAATAGTTCACTACCCCCGTCCGGAGTTCCTTCCTTTTCAGATGCTCCGGCAAAGGTAGTGAAAAAAACGCAGATAAAAGACTGAATCGAAAAATAGTTATAGACTAGACTGTACGATAGTTCACTTTTGCTGCATTTTAGTTCTTGTATGCATCTGTCTCCACGTATGGTGTTCCACGCTTTATCACGGCAAACATACGAAGGACTAGCTTGAACTTAATGGCATTGAGTACGATGCCACCGCATTTTTCCTTTCTCTTGCGTATCCAATAGTCTCTTATTGAAGGATTGTTCCTTATGGCGGAAAGGACAGCTATGGATAAGTCTGCCTTGGCTTCAGAAAAGCCTTTCTTGGAAACACCCGTTTTCTTTCTAACTGAGGTACCAGATTCCTTTTTAAAAGGGGCTATTCCTATGTAACAGGCATATTTGCGAGGATTGCTGATAGCAGTGAAATTCTCCGTCAATACAATGGTTTCCAACGCTATGATGCGACCAATGCCAGGAATGGAGGTCAGAAGCTCGTAATTCTTGCTGATGCTTGCATCTTCCTGCATGTAGCTGTCAATCTCCCTGTCTATTGCTTTCTGGTTTTCCTGCATGTTTTTCAGCAGGAGTTTCTTGCGTTCAACAGATAAGTCAGTGTCGTATGCGCAGGTATCATGAAGCTGTTGCTTGCAGAGAGTTGACTGCTTGGTGTTCTGTTTACGCTCTACCAGCAGTCTCTTCAACTTCAAATAGACAGGTGAGGGAAGTTTGGAGGGATTGCGAAGAATCTTCTTGTGGTTCTGCTCACAATAGATTGCTATTCTGAAAGCATCCAGTTCGTCTGTCTTGATACGGTCAAGAGAGCGCTGGTCATCATCCAAGTCAGGCTCAAAGCGATGCATTTTGCGAGGTTCCACCATACCATAGATATATTCTTTGGATTCCAACCATAATCTGAAATTTTGGTTATAGAGTCCAGTATATTCCATACAGAATAAAAAGGTATCAAAGTCTTTTCCTACCTTTGCGACCCAGGAGCCAATCTTTTTGAATCCTGCATTATCATTGCTCACCTGAATATGAGCATTCTTCCAATCAATGGTTTCACCATCATAATAAGCAAGGTCGAGAGTCTTCTTAGAGACATCAACGCCAATGTAAAGTTCTCTATCCATTATCTTAACATTTTAGAATTTAATGGAATCAAGAAAGAAAGTTGGGTGGGCGAAGGACTGAATCAGTGAATAGAGAATATCTAGGATACTTACTAGTACACCTTAACACCCATTAACCAACTTTGACTTTCGTGATTCCGGGTGCAAAGGTAAAAGGATACTTATATTCAACTGAAAGATCAGGTAAAAAGAACTTTTCTTACTTCTGGCAGAACTTTAAGGGAGCACATTGCAAATTTGCATAGTATTTCAAACAATGCAAGAATTGCTTTGCTGCAAATAGACCTGCCTAAGTTTGTCTGGGTTACTGAATTGAGCACCATAGATGAATTTGAGAAAGATATGGTAAATTCCCTTCTCTTGATTGATGCAACAGGAAATTCACAGGTAAATGTATTAGGAAATATAATATTTTTGATTTCTAATCGTTATTTCTATACGTATGATCCTCAGAATCATAAGATGATAGGAAATCTGGTGGAGGTGATACCTCAAAATTTTGAGGCATTTCCTGGCAATTTGAAATAATAATCTTTAAAAATGGCAAATATGAAAGAATATCCAAAAATAGATGAACTCTTTTCTGCAAATTCAGAGAAGTTGATTCCTGAAGATAAGGAACGCATCGTAGTTGAGTATATGGCGGATATAACTGCCAATGCTGCGAATCATGATTTGGAGTCTATGCAGCAGGCTTCTCAGTTGATTCTGAATTGTTAAACAAAGTGGAGCGACAATTAATTGATAGCGCCGGATAAATGTTTATGCAGACACTTTCAACAGAAATAGAAAAAAGGATAGAGGATATTGTTTCTGTCCGTTTTTATAATCAGATAACTCCATACGATGTTATTAGGTGGCTATTCAACTTTGAGGATGAAGATGTTGAATTGGCAGTTCATTTGTTGGAGCATGTGATCTTCTTGCGTGATGACGATGTCAAAGGGCGTCTTTATGAGCAAATCTTGAAGTTGCCTAAAGATACGAGAAAACATATTGTTCCTCTTGGTAAGCCAGGGAAAAGTGGCGCTGCCATTTCATACTGGATTCATGGATTGATGAAAAGAAATGATCTACAGAGTATGAATTTTCATTCAAGTGTAGAGGCTTTTATTTCTTATAGAAACTCTGTGGCATGGGAGACTCTGAATGATGTTGTTGTTTATGTGGATGATTTTATAGGTAGCGGTGGGTCGGTAGTAACTGCATTGTCTCTTGAAAAAAAAATAGTGCGCCCGGAGGTGTTGAGTGATGCTTGTTCTGGAAGACTTTATGTTGTTGCAGCAATAGTGATGGATAATGGCTATTCTAAGATTTCTCAAGATATATCTGGGGCTGTTATCTTAGGAGACTTGCATTGTAAAGGTTTTGATCCTAAGAAAAAGGTATTTGGGAGTTATTTCAAAACTAAAGCGGTTCGAGAAATGTGCTATAAGTATGGAGAACAATTATATAAAGGTTGTCCTCTTGGTTTCCAAAATACTCAAAGTCTGGTGTTGATGCAGCATTCGTCGCCTAACAATACGGTTCCTGTATTATGGTCTGATAAACAATATCAAGGTAGAAATTGGATTCCTTTGGTGCCTCGAAATAATCTCCTGAAAATAAAACGGGCTTATACTGACAGGACTTCTGTTTGCAGATGGTTGTCGTGTCTGAAGAAAATTTTTGTTGGTGGAAGTGAATACGTAGATTTCAGCTTGTTGTTTACAACGAGTAATTTCAATCTTGTCTTTATCTTGATATGTTTGATTGGGCGAAAAAGCGAAGCTTTCATTTACAATGTTATGGGTATTTCATTAGTGGAAATGGAGCGCCTATGGCAAGAAGGGATGGATAAGGGAATCTGGGATAGTAAGCACAAGCCAACTTCATTGGCATTGAATGAATATAAAGATGCAATAAAAAGATATAAGCTATTGAGAGATGAAGGAAGGCAAGAATTTCGAATTTGGGATGAAAAAGATAATATTTACATACCGGAGACTTTCAGGGGCGTGAAGTAAAATTATTAGCTGAATATGGGATTAACATATTCGTATGTCTTTTGGACATGCTTGATTTAAAATATCATTATACTAAGTATATCGAACATCGAAGTTCGATATGCTCACTTGCGTGAGCAACTAACGTAATAGTTTTATGGAACAAACTTGGGAGTCTCTTTTTTCAGAACAAGCTGAGATAGAAGGGCATTCACAGCAATATATATCAGAATGTTTGGCCTATGCAGGTATCTTGCAAAGCCATAATGTTCCTGTCATTTTTGATAAGTGTCATTTTTTCTCATTCTTTCCTGATATCAAGAAGGAGAGAATGGAGATGTTTTTATTGAATCTAGGCTGTTATAAGAACTATAGTATAAGGAAGAAAACAGGTGGCGTTAGAATGATAAGTGCTCCTTATTCAGACTTGAAGAGGGTGCAGAGGTGGGTTTACGAGAATATACTTCTTAAAGACTTGTCTTCCGTTTCTCCTTGTGCTGAAGGTTTTATTCCAAAGGACAAAGATGACATTAGAAATATTGTCACCAATGCTAGGAGGCATGCCAGAAGTAAATGGCTGATAAATGTTGATATACAGAATTTCTTTGATTCGATAAAATATGATTCGGTATGGGAATATTTCTCTAAATTTGGTTATGAGGAAGAGGTGGTAGATGTTCTTGCAAAAATATGCACATACAAATTTAGACTCCCTCAAGGTGCACCGACGAGTCCTATGCTTTCCAATTTGATTGTGCGGTCAATGGATGATGCTTTTGTTGAACTTGCAAGTAAGTGTAAATGTATTTATAGCAGATATGCTGATGATATAACCCTTTCTGGAAATTCGGACAGCATTATGCCAACGATTCGTGATATTTATCAAATAGTTTATGCTCATCACTTTTGTCCTAACAAGAAGAAAACGGAAATAAGTTTCTCATGTGATAGACAGATGGTTACCGGATTGACGATAACTGATGGAGTGCATGTTCCGAAAAAGTATCGCAAGGATGTCTGGAAGGAACTATATTGTTGCAAAAAGTTTGGTGTAGTTAATCATGTAGCTTATAGACACCCTGATCAGGGCATGTATAAATATTGGCTTTTGGGAAGAATCATGTTTATAAAATCTGTAGAGCCTGAGTGTGGAGAAAAAATGCTTCAGGAATTTAATTCGATTAATTGGGGCATATAATGTGCTTAATTATATGAGCGTAACTAGTTCAAGTATCTATACCCTACAGAAGAAAGAGGACGAGATGAGCAGTAACCCACCCAGAATCATCTCCGGTTTATACTAGACTCATGTTCTTGGATCTATTGAATATTCTGATTTGGGAATGTCCAAGGCTAATTACATAAAATAGTTTGATAAAATCTTTAAAATTATGAATATATATTCTGATGAACTTCTTCTAGCTGTTTGGAAAAAGGCAGAAGAAGTTTATGGTTATGACGCAAGAATTTGGCGAAAGGATTTTGCTGGTGCATGGATTCGATATGACCATTATGGAATGAAGGATTCTTTTGGTTGGCAAATTGATCATAAGAAGCCACAAGCACAAGGTGGAACGGATGGCATAAGAAATCTTCAGCCGCTTCAGTGGGAAAACAATTTTTTTAATTAAAAAGTTTAGTTTCTTAAAATTCTCAGTATAACAAACCAATATTGGAGATGGTGTTTTAGGGATATAGAGTTTGGGTGTTTACTTTATTTATCATTGGTGATAGTGTGGTAAGCGTCCTTAAAAGTATTAAAGTGTTTCATGATGGGAAATAATGATGTTTTTCAATTTGGTGAGAAGCCTATTTATATAGAGCGTAATGAAGGGAATGTGTATGTGGGCGACTATGTTTCAAAGACTAATGAGGCTTTTACTGATGAGTCTTTTGAATTGCATATGTTTGCTCCTCAAATAACTCCTCAGATTAAGCGGGAAGAGGTTGGAATCATACTTAATTGGATAGCAAAAGATACAGATAAGACAGACCCAAAAAGAGTTGCTTTGCTTTATGGCAGTGCAGGTGTTGGAAAGTCGGTTGTTATGCATGATGTTCTTTTGGAATTGGAACAAAAAGAAGAGTATTTAGTACTCGGACTCAAGACAGACCAGATAGAATTTGGAGATACTGAAGATTTGAGTAAACGGATGCATCTGGCAAAACCTTTAGTGACTATTATTAAGGAAATGGCACAAAAGGCAAAGCGGGTTGTTGTTCTAATAGATCAAATAGATGCTCTTTCCTTGTCGTTGTCTTCTAATAGAACTCCTTTACGTTCTATATTTAAACTAATAGAGCAGATTAAATCTATACCACATGTTCGGGTTGTCATTTCCTGCAGACCTTATGATTTGGAATATGATCCGATTTTGAATGATATGAAGATAGAAACAAAATGGGAACTCAAAAACTTGTCATCTGGTAGGATAAAGTGTGTCTTGAAAAGTCATAACTTGGAAGATAATATTAGTGAACAGCTACTTGCTTTCCTGGGTAATCCTTTGCATCTTTATCTATATTTGAAAGTTATGCCTTTTGGTAAACTACGTAATCCAATTACAGAGGAAGTTCTTTATGATGGATTATGGAGAATATTTGTGATAGATATTAATGCAAATAAAAGGGAGAAGGTTTTGAAATTACTTGATGCAATGGTAGATGCTATGTACAGGCGTCAAGAATTATTTGTTCATAAGCAGGAATTTGAAAGTAACTATAATGATGAGTTAAATTATCTTTTGTCAAATGGTTTATTGCTTTGCACTTCTAATGACCGGGTACAGTTCTTTCATCAAACCATGTTCGACTATATTTATGCAAGGAGATTTGTGGAAAATGACTATGACTTGCTAAAAGAATTATCTAATCAGCATCAAGGGCTTTTCTCGCGTGCTGCGGTAAAAAGTATCTTTAGTTTTTTGCGAGAGACCAATCCTGTTTTATATATTCAAAATATGAATAGTCTTCTTTTTGACAAAGGCGAAACAAAAAAATACAGATATCGTTTCCATCTGAAATCATTAATCTTGAGTAATATGGTCTTTTTTGATGAGCCAAAACAGGAAGAACTTAAGCTGATAGACAGAAAAATCTTTTATGATTCCTTGTATATGAGCGTGATTTTTGAGTCTGTACATAATGGCAATTGGCTTAATGCTATATGGAAGATAATAGATAATAAAGGTGGATGGGCAGCTTTGTCTAAGGAATATAAAGAGAAAACCATATTAATGTGCAGTCGAACATTATGGGATGATGCTGATAAGATATTGGAGGTGGCATTCCATGTTCTGCAAACAGGAGATGCTGATGGTAGAAAAATGATAATAGATTTTGTCAGCCACCAAACTATAAAGAGTGATATTAATAAGTTGATAAAACTTTATAAAGCATTAGAATTAAAAAGTTATCCATTAGAGTGTCCAAATTTACTTAAGCTTATCCTTACAGATGATCCAAGGTTTGTGGTTGATGTATTGAAAGACAATGTCCAGAAGCAGCTAAATCAAAAAGACAAGAGCTCTTTGCATATTGTAGATTTTACTCATGAGGAAGAACAAATTTTCGAAATGATGGAATCGAATCATCATGAGCTAGCCATACAATTGTATGTTGAGTTATTGGAAATTGTCATGAAGAATACCCGTTTTGATATTCCAGGGCATGAGATAATTGGTTCTTTTGAATTTTCTAGTTTTCAGAGAGTAGAAGGGGAACGTTTTTATCATAATTTTTTAAAGGCTTTGGTAAATAAACTGATTGATGATTTCTTGAAGAATATTGATACAACCGAAACGCAACGTTATTTGCAGGAATTCTGTTGCAAAAAGTATGAGGCATTTTTATTTATTGCACTTTATGTATTTACCCAGTATCCTGAGAAATTTTGTAATGATATTTTTAAAATTATCGTTTGCCGTTCTGTTTTATCTAATGCTCCTTGTTGGGTGGAGTACCAGGCTTTGGAAGCATTGAAGTGCTCTTTTCAATTTATGAGTGCAGTACAGCAAGACAAAATAGTACATAAAGCTGAATCTTTAAATGATGATGGAGAAAAATGTATTTATCACAAAGAACTTGTACGAAGAAGATTTCAAGCAGGCTATCCTATCTGTGACATTGATTTGCATCGAGGAAAAGTATTGTACGCTTTACCTAAAGACTCTCTGTTAACTTATAGCAAAAAAGCTTACTTTGAACGTTTGAGAGTAGAGCGAAAATTTGGATATAAGAAAAATGGTATTGTTTGTTATTTATGGTTGGAAAATGAGTTGCCTTTTAGAAGTTCGTGTATGAGTGGTTGGACTTCCTTAGGCTTGGATAAGGCTAGGAAAATGAGTTGTAAAGCTTGGTATAAGTCTATGACCAAGTATGTAGATAACGTCCATTCGTATGATTTTGAACGTCCGTCCTTAGAGGGACAAAATCAATTGTTTAGGCAAGTTGTAGCTGAAAATCCTGAAAAGTATCTTAATTTATTGGACAACATAGTTGCAGATAATAATATCTTGTTATGCTATGCAGAATCTGGTGTTAGAGGATTGCTGGATGCAAAAAAATATGTTGAAGCGAACCGGATATTTGGTAATATCGTTAAAGTCATTAACAATAATGCTAACTCAGAATATCGAGGATTTGGAATACATTCTTTTCTTTATGTAATAGATGATTTCCTAAAAGGTGACTATATGCCAAAAAATGTATTTGATTTTTTGTGCAATGTCGTATTGAATGCAAAAGAAAGTGAGATAAAGGCTGAAGTCGTCAAAGAAAAAGACATTTACAATACTGCAATAAATCAAGCAAGAGGACATGCAGCCTATATGCTTATAGAGTGCTATCGATTTAAAGAGTATCAAGATAAAATTTTTGATACACTAGAGGGCATAGCTCCTACAGCATCAGTATATACTCGTTCTGCCATATTGCTCAATATGGCATTGTTGAACCATTTAGACCAGCAACGAAATGTACTGCTATTTAAAATGCTTTTACACGACTATGACGAAAGATTATTGGCAATGCCAATACATAATTATAATCCATTGGTGTATTTTGTTAATTACGCAGTGGATGATATATTGGATGTCTTTGTTCACGCAATTGACAAACCATGGTGCTATAAGGAGCAAGTGATATTCTTGTGGTTTGCATGGAAACATAACGATAGTAGGAAGGATATCAAAGCTCTTCTTGATAAAATGTGTGAAAAGGGACAGGAGGCTAGACTATCCTTGCTATCTTTCCTAACTCAACAAGATGTTGAAATTGACCAAGAATCCTTTAGCTATATCTTGTTTTTGATGTCAGAAAGGTTTTGCTCTGTAGAACTGGGGCATGAATGTGATATAATATTTCGATATGTAAAAAAGTGGACTCTAGAAAGGCAAGATATAATGGCAAAGACTTTTGTAGAGTCCCCTTTGAGTGTATATACGGGCAGAGGTTTTATAGATTTTTTGGCTGGCTATGCAATCAATAAGCCTGTTCAGGCATTATACTGGTTAGAATGTGTTATTCATAACATGGCTCCTAACGACTACAGTATATGGAATTCTGTAACAGACGTCTTGATACAATCTTATAATGGAATTCGCTCCTTTAATGATATAGAATACCAGTCGACATTGGAGTATGCCATGGATTTGATTGACAGTCTAATGATGAATAAAGATAAAAGTTTTCTCATTACCAATTTCATTCATAAGTTAGATGATGAATAATGAATTGTCGCATTTACATTCAATTTTGCCATGTTTACAATCTGGTTTGTACCTACTGGAAACTGAGCTTACAGATGAGGAAATCGTGAACTACTTTAAAGAATATAGATTTTATTCTTTCTATATGGAGGAGTTGTTGCCATCTAGAGGTGGAACTCCATTTGAAATGTTAGTTATGTCGTTGTGTTGGCAATTTGACTGTAAAGAGTTTGAAGAACTAAGGTTGGCTATAATCAATTCTTGTGGTCAACAGAAAGAGAACATTATTTACGAAACTTTAATGAGAATTATAAAAAAGATGAGTAATGGAAGAACTTCTGTTCTATTGTTGTATGGGGAACCAGATTTGTCATCTTTTAGGCATGAAGAACTTGCTGTGCTGAATTATTCAGTGTGCCATAATGGGATGACTACTTTGATTTTATCAAAGAAGAAAAGCAATGGTTGTCTTAATCATGGGGAAAATATAGTAAAATATATAACTTTAAAATCAAATTATAAAATGGTAAATAGACAGTACAAGGTTCATATAACCTATAAACATGATGAGTTGCATAACTCAGGCATAGAAGCGATTTGTGTAGGTTTACATACTCGCAATATTCCTTTTTCAATTGATAAGTATGACATTTTATACAGAGATAATATACAAAGATATGAGGAAGAGATAGGTGTCTCGAATATTGTAATCATGTTCGTTATTCCAAAATATCTGAAATCTTTGGACTGCATGTATGAAATGACTCAACTTTTCAAGAATGGGAGTGTAGAGAATAGAGTCTTTCCTATAGTTGACATGGGTAATATTCCCCGTAATGGAGATGGATTGTCGCAAATAAAGAATTATTGGAATGATGAGAAAAATCGAAAGGCAGAACAGATTAAAAATGAGCCAGGAAACTCTTCGTATATGATAAAAGAGATTTCAAAAATTGACGATATCTTAAAAACGATGGATGAGTTCTGGGAATATATCGTTCATACTAATACTGGAGAATATACTGAGATGGTTGCTGACAATGCAAACTTGTTGGTAAATGAAATCGAAAAACAAATAGAAGTTTCATCAGTATTTCATGACAATAAATTTACCCCTACAACAGAGACAGCACCAAAACAATCTAAATGTATCTTCCAACATGGTGATAAGTCTCTATATGTGGAGAATAATAGTGGAACTATAAATATCAATTAGTAGGGATGCTGACGACAATCATATTGCTAATAGGCATTCATAGTAATAGCTATTGCTGTCGTTTTTTACATGCAATGGAATCCTATAGTAATAGCTATATTGTTGGGAATGTTATTTGTGGGTACCATTTGCTATTTGATTGGTATTTGTCCACATTTAATTATGTCAAGTGTTATTTCCTGCAAGAAGATGCAGACTGAGTATAAGGAAAATAAGGAATCTTGAGACTAGGATGAAAAATCTTACATAAACACAAATAAATATGGCAAAATTTATAGAATTACATGGCAAGCACAATGGCAATCCTCTATATATAAATGTGGACGCCATCGCATTTATAGAAAATGAGAACGGACGAGTATATATAAACTTCTTGATGCAAAGAGTTATAATCCGCAAAACGAAATGTTTTCGCATTTTGGAACGAAACGCTAAAATTTCAAAAACGAAACGCAACTTTTCAAGGTTATCCCCCACACCTCAAAAATTCAAAAAAATCGACCGGCTTCGCCGGAACGAAATACATTTGAAGGCAGTTAGAACATCATCCTAACTGCCTTCTTTCGTATTGTCGCTTCGCTCCACGCTTTGACGCTTTGCGTTTACGCTACCTCGATTATCGCTTTGAACGCACTGACGCTTTGCGCCCAGACGATTTTTCCGTGGAAGGCCAGGCGCGAGCCGACACTCGCACTCGCATTCGCCGCATCGTAATACGCATACGCAAGCACGACACCGCCACTCGCACCCGCGTTGTTGTACCCACGATAAACCACACGGCTTGCTGATGTGCTTATCCAGTATATATCACTATAATACGTACTGGATGAACCACTGACGTTGCCAACTGGCACGACATCCATGTATTTGCCATGATAAACGGCTGTTACCCAGTTTCCGCTGTTAGTCGTACCTTTTACCATTCGTGTGCTTCCGTCTGGCATCCAAATGCGCCACTTGCCAGCATTGCCACTGTCATTTGGCAAATCCACATTGTCCATCATATCGTACTTGTTGCCGAATATGTCTTCATAACCCAAGCAACAAGTGTTGTTTACTTGCTTGACATCAACGGCTCCATATTCACCATTAACCTTGTACCATGCGTATTGGTACACCAAGTTGTCAATGAGCGAATTTGTCACATTTGCGTTGATTGCCTTTGCAGCCTTATAGCCAATGGTGTCAGTCATGCCGTATGCCATTGTTCCGCCTGTAGTTCTCATGTTGGTGTGCTGACCAGCTCCACATTGGTCTTGGGCATCCCTACGGCCATACTTGGCAAAGAACAAGTTGGCAATGGCACTGTGCATACTTGCGTCAATCTGCTGCATACCACGTTGAACACTATAATAGTGGAAGTCGCTCCATGTCAAGTTTGACGTGGTGCTGCCACCAGTAACCACCGCCCTCAATTTATCGCCTACAACAGAACTTCCTACAGTTGCACACAAACAGTCATCCTCATTGACCCAATCAGGTTCCATATCCTCAATCTTGTCGCTGTTGCTCAATACCACCTTATCAAACTCAGCGGTCTGCAATACGGTAAAGTTGAGGTATGTCGCATCAGAAGGGATGTCTGAAATCAAGTACATACCAGCCTCAAACTTGTTGCTGAGTGTTGGCACAACGATGGTTTTGACTACCTTTCCCGAATCATCCGTGAAAATGCTTCCAACAAGATTGCTGCCTGGCACAGAAGGAAAACGAACACGCTTATAGCCTGATACAGACACACGACAAACGGCATAGCTGCTATCTGCTGTATATGAGTTTTGCAAGGTGTTCTTGCCACTCATTACCTTATATCCTTTGCGATAATTGCCACCACTCTGTATTTCACTCAGCAAGATGACTTTTGCTTTCGGTACGGATGGCATGGCAACATTGCTGCTGTAACAGCTATAATGCTTGCCATTCAGGTAGTCATTGATTCCCTTGATCCATCTATGAGGCTCGAACATCATAATGTCGCCCTCTGAGCCATCCAACTTTGCAGCGGTGCAATTAGCCACCTCTGCTGCATCCGCATAATAGTTGGAGTTCTCATCATGCAATGGATATATGGTGACAACGCCATCAAGGTTGTTTGCAATGGTGTCAACACCTGCAATCTTGATGTTTCGTGTCGTTGGCTTTTTCGTAACCTTGGCAAGCACACGGTGACGCTTCTTCAAAAGTGCCGTGATATGACCGCTTGGCACATAGTCATTGCCATACTTATAGCCAGTCTTATTGTCAAGGTTGGACACATTGGCATCATCCGCAACAGTGTCATCAAACTCAATCATCGTGTATTCTGGTTGAATGATGTTCAGCTCTGGGAAATGTTCCTGCCACTTCTTGTATTCTTCATCAGCTATGTATGAAGTGAGGCGATAAGTGCCAACAAGACGGCATGAATCTACATTGCCACCGTTTTCATCAACACCACCCATCGAAAGCATATTTTTCAGCATGGTTCCGTCACCTTCCATGTCTATGCCTGTAATTCGTAGATACTTCACTTTGCTGCATCTGCCGTAAAGTGTCTGCCAATTTATCAATGGGCAATTCTCTACAACCAGACGTGTGACATTTGAGGTTCCTTCAAGTGTGAGACCAATGTTTGTGAGTTTGCTCAGATAGCGAAGTTCCAAGGTCTGTAATGTTGAAGGCAATACAACCGTCTTCAATGGTGAGCCTTGTGCGAAGCTCACGCCTGTCAAAGCACTCTTCCCTGCACGGAATGTTTCCAATTTGGTGTTTGCACTCAAATCAATGCCAGTGAAGCTGGTGGACTTCAAACCTGTCATATTAAGCGTGCGAAGGTTCTTGCATCCATTCACAAGTAATGCGTTGAGCGTTGTCTGTGTCGCTGCACAACTTACGTCAAGCGTGCGAAGTGCCGAACAGTTGTTAAGGTTCAACGTCTGCAATATGGCATGGCTTACGTCCGTGAGGTCAAGCCCCATGATGCGACTTGCACCATACACATATTGTGGATCATTCACAATCAAGTCGGTGTCAAGTGTAAGTTGCACTGTGCTGCCAGCGTCTTCTGCCAGGACCGCACTCTGATGCGGTGTGCCACTTGTATAGCCATAACCGAAATAATAACGTTCGCTTGACGTTATCTTTATCTTTCGGTTGTCGCTGCCAAACTTATAGCCAAAGTAAGCTGCAAAGCTGTCCTTTCGATATGTACCACACACATATTGGCTATCCAACAGCGCAAAGCGGTTTTGGATGGTGAATGTACGGTGTGCGTAACGGCTACCCTGCAAGGCATAGAGGTAATTGTAATAGCTCGTTCCATCCGCTGATGTTACACCGTCCGTCAAAGGAGTGATATACTTGTATATGCCATCCTTGTTGTAGATGCGTTCACACCAGTTGCCCATCTGTTCCACATTGAACATATTAAGCACATATTCGAGGCTCATGTTTGAGCGAATCTTGTCAGCCACCTCTCTCAACTTGTCTGGGCATCCTCTGACAAGTTCCCAAAGAACGCTGTCATGTCCAGCGAAGGCATAGGAACCAATGCTTTTATCCAAGGTTTCCCATGTAATGGTATAGTCATACTTCAAGACGGAATCATTGCGCTCACCAAAGATGGTGTCCATGTCGTATGGAATGAACTGCCAGTGAAGACCGTCCCACGTGACAAGCATCATATTCTTGGCACGGTTATCCACCGCCATGAAATAGTCTGTTATCACATACCAAGCAAATGGGCTGTCATTGTCAAAGTAGTCTTGGTACTCTGCAAAGAACTTGGTTGGATTTCCCTTGCATGAGAGAATCCACGACCAAAGACGCTTGACCGCTGCCTTGTCTTCCTCATTGGCGGTTTCCCAAGTGTCATCGGCCTTAAAACGGAACTCCAGAGCATCGGCAAATGAAGCCATGTCAGCCGTACCAAACAAGCAAAGTGTTTCTGAGTTGTTCAAGAACTCCAAGCAGATACATTTGTTTCGCTGTCCGTTCAAAGCAGCTGCATCATTGAAACCCTCAATGCCCTCAAAGCCATAGATGGCTGCACTGCCACTTTTCTCATTGTTGAAATTGTACTTGCCAAGATAGATGTTTTCACCAGTATTGTCATTGTCATAAAACAAATCAATAGGGAAACCATCCACACCAATGCGGACATCATAGTTGCCTGTATATGCCTTTTGTGGTGGTGTGAGCCATCCGCAACGCTTCCAGATGTCATTGACTATCTTCACGGCTCCAGTGTTATGAGTGGAAGAAGAATCAGAGAAATCAGCCTTCAAGCAGAAAATGTTTATCGGACGTGCGCCTGGCTTGAATGAATAGGTGCAATCTGGAACTTCCGCGCCATTGACATACAGTTTTGTACCATACTTGCTGGAACGACCGAAATATAAGCGGTAGTTCTTTCTTGGGTATGTGGTTGAGGAAGTTCCTTGTATGCGCAATCCGCACTGATAGATGATGAAGTCGTACTCCTTGCCATAGGCAGAATAAAAGTAAATGTCAACAGGAACCTCAAACTTCTTGTTGTTTGTCTGATTGACCAAATTTACATCACCCACGATGCGCATCACGCTCTTGCCCTTGGCTCTGAGCTTATCCATATCAACGTCTGTACCTTCATCATTCATCACCTGATTGTTCTCGAACAGCACAACCATTTCATCAGTAGTAGGACGATCCACCATGTAGTTGGCAAGTTCTTCATCATCGCCAAGCGCACGGTTATAGACACGGATGTTTCTCAGTTCCACATCTGCACTATCGCTTCCAACCTTGATGTTGACAGGTGTCGATTGCAAAAGACTGTCGGTGTTGGCATACTGCTTCGCACCGCAAAGAATACCGTTTACATAGAGTTCCAACAGACGGTTGCCAGACTTCTCTTGCACGACAAAGGCAATTTTCAAGTTCAAGCCACTCGCAAAAAGCGTATTGACCTCCGTTCCTGCCCCTGTTCTCATTATAGCCTCTTGTGTGGTCAGCTTGAAGCCGACATTGCCATTCATGCAATCAATGACAACACCGTTTCTGTCTGTCACATTGGAACACATCAGTTCCATTTCATAAGTGGCTCCATTGGTTGTGGCATCGCTCTTGAATGGTGTGTAACCGATTTCGATGTTTGCCCCATTGGTCAGTTTCAAAGCGTCACCAGTCCATCCGTTGCTTTTCCAGTCAAAGCCATTGAACGTGGTTCTAATGCCGTTATAAGTCCATTCGGACGGTGTACTTTCACTGTTGCTTCTGCCTGATGCTGTAAGTTTCAGTTGCAAGCCAGATGTTGTCTCATTCAGGTCAATGCCACTTTCATTCACATCAATGTAGAAATTGTATTCAGTGACACCACACTTGAATTTCATTTGGTTTGTTCCCTTTTCAAGGAATCGGTTTGTGTAAATCTGTGTGGTTCTTGGCACACTTACATTCTGCGTCTTGATGTCATTGCGATATACAGACACATCCGCTGGTGTCGCTGTTGGGTCATAGGCAACGAACTCAAATTTTACTTGCTCATATTGTCCAGCTTCCAAAGTTGGTGCCAAATGGTCTTTTGTAAAGATACGACCATCCGAGTGCGTCATCATGGTTCCGATAAAAGGCGAATTGCTGCCTGTTTTCAGAATATCCATATAGATGCTATCGCTCTTCAAGGTCAAGTCTGCACTTGCCTCCATTTCCGCCACCATCTGAATGGTATGCCTTCCCACACTGAATGCGGTCATGGACAACGAGAAACTGCTGTTGGTCGTTCCGCTTCGTGTTATGGTGTGGGCATTCTGCTGCTTGCCATCCACATAAAGCGTCACCACCTTGGTTCCCGATCCACTTATTGCGTATGGAATACTGATGGTCTCGTTTGTCCCATAGCCACCCTTTGCAATGGCTTCTGCAAGGTTGAAACTGCTTGTTAGGGATAACGTCACGACCTTTACGCTCACATAGCTCTGTTTCATCTGCTTCTTGCCAGTTGTCGGATCAGTAGTGGATGCTTTTACATAGATGTCGGTTGTACCAACCTGCAAGTATTTGGAGAGGTCAAGCGTATAACTTCCCTTGCTCACATCCTCGATGGTGTCATGGTACATGGTGATTGAACCACGTTTCATTTCAATCTCAATGGTTGCTTTCTGGCCTGTTGACGTACCTTTCTCATCACCGCTGCTATATTGGTGGTCGTAAGAGTATGTGAGTTGCGCACTGCCACCTTCCTTGATGACACTGTTGTTGACGGATGCGCCCAATACAATCTTTGTGGTGGAAGTTTCACCACCACCGCCACCTTTTCCTGCTGGTATGTCCAAGCCCACGACTTCCGCACCACTCTTGTTGGTTAAGGTAAGATGTACCGTGCTTTCATCCTCACTAAGTTCAGCATTGCCACCAAAGATGGTGTTTGCCTCCACCTCATTGAGCTTCGCCGTCACTGCTGAGTTCTGCACAGGGTTCGTGCTGTTTGCGTCAAGACTTTCATCAACCTCAGTTTCCTTGATGTTCACATTCACGTTGCCAGTGGAATCAGGTGTTTGCTTCGTGCCATTTACCGTTATACTCTTGACAGTCCCTGCACCGCCGAAATCTTCCCAACTTGAAATTGATTCCCAGCTTGAAAGATTCGTGCCAATGAATTGCTTGGTCTCCCACTTGCCTTGTGATACCTCATAAGTTATGCAACGTCCCTTGGCACGCTGCTTTTCCTCCACTGCTTTGATGGCAGTGGCAAGCGTATAGTAACCGTTTTCAAGTGGAACTTGCTCAGTCACATTGTACGTGTTACCGCCACCGCTGCCACTGATTTCAACAAGGTCATTTTCTTCATCGCTCCAAACATAGAGAACATCACCACAAAGATAAACCTTGTTTTTCTGTATGCTTGAAACATCCTCACCACGGTACAATTCCGCATTGGGAACACCTTCAACAGCCCAGTTGCCGTAATACTTGCCACCCACATAATAGGCAAATTGCTTTTGGCTCTGCACATAGACGATTACACCGCCCTTGGCAATGGATGATTGAAGTTGTATTGTGGCAGATTCCACCATATAGGAAAAACGTGCCGTTGCACCATTGAAAGCAGCCTTGGCTACATTCTCGTATTTAGCCACAACCTCAGATGCAGCAGCCACAGCACTATTAGCTTCTTCCGCTGCATCAGAAGCTGCTGACGCGGCTGCATTGGCTGCACTTGCAGCAGAATTTGCGACCTGTGTGATAGAATACACGGTTTGCGCTGCTTCCGTTGCTCGATTTGCTGCACTTACTGCATTTGTCACAGCATCCTCCGCTGGTTTGGTCAGCAGCTTTATTGGCGCACTCACTACTTCCTCACCTCGTAAGGCTGGAAGGCTCATAATACCGTCCAAGCTATCTACTTGCTCCAGTTCATCTACACCTTGCGATTCAGCTTTCATCGCATTGAGTAGTTCTTGCTTCTCTTCGTTTGTCAATGCCATAGTTATTCGTTTTTATCCGTTTGACAATTTAGTTGCTCATTCAAAGCGTCTATGATACTTGGAAAACAATAGTGTTCCACAAGTTCTTTTATGAGATTGACTTCATCATCGGAAAATTCCGTTGCACCATTGCTCTCATATATTTTGAAAGCCAAATGATGTGCTTTTATTCCCATGGAACGAGTGTAAACAAAATTTGCAATGGTTTCACGAGCGTCACCTGTTTGCTTTCTTTTTTTACTAATCCCTACAGGAATAGTGAAATTTTGAAAATCTATTTTTGCCATATCTTGTTTTTTAACGGTTTATGTCTAATACTTGACCATAATAGGAGCCACTAACATAAGTAAGGGCTATGCTTACACTGTCACCTTTTCCTAAGCAAAGTTGGTCTGTGTTTCTGTTATCATCACGCCAATGTCCTCCATCATGGTTTAGCAAATCGCCATCACCATTTATTTTAACATAAACATTGTTAGAACTCTTTGAGCTATTTATGATTTTAACAGGGACACAAAAGGTTTTACTTTCTTCTATTCCAAGCTGCAATCGTATTTCATCCAATTTTGGCAAGGAAACCCATGTGTTACCAGAAGAATTATTAAAAGCGGTCAATGTCGTACCATGGTCGAGTGTTATGATGTAAGCTGTACCTGCTTTTGTTGTATTGATAATTCTACCAATTTCTAAGAATCCTCCATCACATACAATAGCTCCTTTTGTATAAAGTGCAACATCACGACTCAAGACATTATCACTTATTATTTTCACGGCTGGCAAATAACAGTCACCAGGATCAGGATTCATCTGCCGATAAAAATAACCAGCACAATTGCACCAGGAAGTTGATTCTGTCTGTTGTGGGTCTGCACCATTGCCAATAGCAACCTTTATGTTAGCCACATCACCTGGCTTGAATACTCCTACTTGTGATTGTAACTTAATCAGTCCTGGTCTAATTGCCGCTAAATCTTGTTTATAACTATTATCTGTCCATTTTGCTGGGTCGCCATAATACAAGCCTTGGTTGTCTATCAGGAAATATCCTATTTTGCCTTCATAAGCCTCAATTTTACCTTTTATCTTGGCATTTTGTGCCTCAATGCTACCATCCTCCAATATTTTGAAATTTTCGTTGGCAGTCACAAGTCCTTCCAGCTTGATGTTGTCGGCACAGATATGTACACCGCTTTCCAAATTTCCATTTTCATCTTTTGTGACGAATGCGGAAATGTCTGCCTGTTTGACAATGTTCTTGTCTTTATCTACCGCTGTGGCAAACATACCTGCAAAAGCCTCGATGCTGACATAATTGCCAATTTTCTCATTCAATCCCATCATGTCAGAATTGTACCGTTGCAACCATTCTGCATAGTCTGTAGCTGTCACAAGTCCAGCTTGGTTTTTCAGACTTCCATCCTCATTGAATCTTTGGCTGATAAGTTCATTGTACTTTGCTGTTGTTATAATGTCGCTTTCTGCCAACACATTGCCGTCCTTGTCAAAATTTTGGGCTGCAATCCTTACAAGTTTTTCACTTTGTTCAAAAAGTGTTTTATACTTGTATGCCAATGATTCCACACGGTCAGTTGAGAGAATGAGCATATACAGATAGATGTCGCCTGTGAAGCTCAGTTTGAAATCACCAGTACCGTTCCAAAGGCCATTGCAAGAATATTGCTTGTAGCCATCAGTTTCAGCAATTTTCTCTTCAACGTGCATAGAGTTGAAATTTTCAAAGCCAGTTTTATCAACATTCTCAAACTCCACGGTCAGTGTGCCTGCCTTGGCACATCGGTAGAAGAACGTGAGGAAAACAGGAATGGCCTCTTTGGTTCCGTCTTCTCTTGTGGTCATTGGTGGAATGCTCTGCAAGTTGGTGTTCTTTTGGCTGATGTACTTGTTTCTGATGCGTACAACAGTTCTGCCCATGTCCTTGCAGACACTTGCGCTGTTGCCACGTTTCGACAAAGCCTTTCCGTTAGTCCATATCCAACGATTGCCAGCGAGGAAGAAAACAGTTTCATTCTCTGTTGCCCATTTGTCCATGCCATCAGAAAATGATGGATTGTTCAAGTAGCCTCGATCACTTGCAAAGTCCTGTCTCAGTCCTTCAACAGCGGATTCAATCTTTCCTTCCGTTATCTCAAACTTGGTCTTGATGTCTTCACCAGTCACCAAGAGGAACGTGCCACGCAAGTAGGCATTATCGGAATATAGACCGTTTCCATGGGGTTGGTTGTTGGAAGGAAACCAATCATCCTTGATTCCGTCAAGATTGCCAAGTCTTGCACGCAAGGCATTGGTGAAGCTCTTGCCGTTCACACCATCCATGACATCAATCCTGGGCTGTCCGTCTTCTGTGGCAGATATGAGTATGAGGTTTTGGCGATTGCCATTTGTGGTGTTGCCCATCAATACACATTCATCGCCTTCTGCTGGTTCCGTCTTGTCAAACTCTTCCTTGGCTACGAGAATTCCGCCATCGCTCATACCTGCCACCTCCACCCAGTAGCTTTTCAGGTTTGCACCTGTGAATGTCTGGCATCGCATCAAGTCATGTGTTACAAAGGTGTTCTCTTGCTCGAAGTGAATAAGGAAATAGCCATCTTGCTCTTCAACGCTCTTTACCTTGCCATTGGCTGCACTTACGCAAATCTGACCACCGACACTTCTGACCTTATTTATCAAAAGTTCAAAGATGGTCATTATCTGGCGCACGGTCAGTTTGTCAACAGTAAGATTGGAAAGACCACTTTCATCAATCCAAAGTTGCCATCCCTCACCATTGAAGCCATCAACAAACTTGGCACTTCTCAAAAGTTGGCGCACAACCATTGTCAGCAGCTCACCATTGCCTTTGCCGTCCAAGTGACCACCTGCAACGCCCTCCACAAAGTCACCGAGGTCAATACCCTCATCAAAGATGATTTTCTTTTTCGCTCGATCAATTTTCTTCTTGCTCAGAAACTCCCTTTGGCTTCTTCGAGCTGAGAACAGATTTGTGTCTGTTGGCAAAGTGTTGTCCCATGTACGGATGATGTCTGGCAAACTTCCAGATGTGCGTTCACGTGTATAGTTCTTGATGTTGGTCAAGCTGTCATTCACCTGATCCAATGTGCCACTTTGGAGCGCATCACTGATTTCCAAGTCCACTTGTGAAGGCAAGACAACCTTTCTTGTAATCTTGGTTATTCGGCTGCTTCTATACCCTGTATCAGGGAAAAACTTCTCACTTTCAAGCCTTACCCTACGACCAACAAACAAGTCTGCATTGCTCTGTTCCACCCAAACATGGTCGGTCTTGCCTTTGTAGATGCTGATGTCTTGCCAGTGTTCTGCATTGTACTGGTCAACAGCCGTGCGGAACTCTTCTTCAGCAAGGGTGTAATATTCATCTGGCATTCTGATGTTCCAAAGAATGTAATGGTTGCCCTCTTTGGGGACAAGATTGCCACCAGGCAGTTGCGTGTCATCATCGTATGGCCATATTGTGATAATTTCAAACTCACGTGTCTTGCTGTCGAAATTCACCTCAAAGTAATGGTCATCATCCGTTCCAAGACCTGCGAGTTCACCATCTTGGAAGGAAACACGCTTTACCTCATTGGCAAGCTCGTATTCATTTGGGTCGAAATTGAGCGTGTCATCCTTGAAGTAGTAGATGATGAAAGGATTGCCGTCATCATCCGTCTTAGTCTCCGAGCGCACACTGCTAACCATACCCAAACGGCGTGGATATATGTCAGAAAAGGCATCTTGCTCATAATGGTCATATATGCCGTATTCCTCAGTATGAAGTTCGATGTATTTCAAGCCACCAGGCAACATCAAACGATTATGCCCATATTTCTCAGGGTCGATATTTCGTGTGCTACCAATCGGGAACAGACGTGTGTAGAACTTGGCTGTGTTGCTGGTGTCTCGCTCCAGTTCCGTCAATCCATTGCCATAGCCAATGGCAAGTTCCTCACCATGCTCACAACGGCAAATGTTTACGGTTTGCCCTTCAATCCACCATTCAGCCTTTCCACCTACCTTTTCAGCGATTTCCTTTAAGGCTTCATCGCAATACTTGCCATCATAGTCAATGACAATGTTATCAGTGCCATCCACTTGGCCAATCTTCCAGTCAGTAGTATGATCCAAGCCATTATTGATGCACTTCACTATCATCTTCACATGGTCACGTGGTGGAGCCGTGAGAGTGAACACTGGTTCAGTATTGCCATCGGTGGTTTCAAGCACCAAGAAACGCTTGATGATGCTCTCTATGCCATACAGTTTCAAGTCATACACCCATTCTGTTTCGTTGTTCTGCTTTGGGGCATACTTTTCCATCAGCCAATAACGTTCGCCCTCAAAGTCCGTGTAATCGTTCACGTCAAGGGCAATGTTGGCATAATGGGTGAATGAAAGGGTGAGGATGTTGTCACCCTGCACCTCCTTCACTTGTGTTGAGCTGTCATCAGGGGCAATCTCAGCCTTTGCATAGCCTGTTTTGTCGTATATTGTTTGAACCATGTTTCAATACTGTTATAATGTCATTTAAATGATGGGGACTGGCTCACGGAATTTCACTTTAAACTTACTTGCCTGCACACCATCTTTCCAGATATAGGTCAGAGGCTTAAACTTTCCACAATCCAAGAATCTCATGTGCAATGTCAAGTCAAGGTCAGGAAAAGCGAAATCAAGCCAACCGTTTTTGCCTTGCTTCAGGAACTTGATGAAATCGGCATACGACTTCAACCATCCTTCCTTTGTCTTGTTATACATGGCAAAATACAGTTCCACGTCACGAGCCTCATTTTTGGGTGTCAATACGTCAGAGTATTTTTCACCATCCTCCTCTCTAATGTTCACTGCCGTTTCATCCTTTGTCTTGCTTGGTGTAAGTATGGCGGTCAGATTGGCCATGTCGCCCTTTTTGTCTTCTGTCAGAAAAACACCATATTCTTTCCAGATGTCAGTGCCATTGACCAGTACCTGGCCACTAAGTATTTCATCCATATTATTTCATTTTAAGTCCATCACGAATAATCTTTCTTATTTCCTCCTTGATGTCGTTCAGATGCGTGACACTCATACCAGTGTTTTCTGCAATGCGTGCCAGATGGCTTTCTGCCACATTCATCTTCTCGACCACATTTTCAAGTTGGTCATCCATGCTTGACCAATGTTGCAAGCCACTGGTGAACATTCCTTCGAGCTTTGTGCCTTGGTCTTGTGTCATGGCAGAGAAACCGCCACTTTTACCGCTTTGGCTTGTGCTGCTGTTACCAGTGTACCCAGTAGCTTCTGCAAGTTTGTCACGCAAGGCAATGGCATCTTTCACATAGCCCATGTATTCCTCTTGGAGTGCATTGCGTTCTGCCTCTGTCAGGTCATTGTCTTCCATTGCAGCACCAAACTTCTTCCACCATTCCTTTAGCTTGTCTGCATACATTTCACCAATCTGGTTTGAAAGCATGGCACGCATGAAGTATTCTGACAGGTCATCAGCCATATCCTCAGCCGTGGCATTCATATCCATAAGGGTGTCCACAAAGCTGTCATACATGGAATCGAAGGAAATGCCAGTCAATCCCTCATAGAGTTCATCGGTCAGTTCCTCCAGTTTGCCAGCCTGGTCTATGTAGTCATTCAACTTGTCAGCAACGTCATTTCCATAACCACCCTTGCCAGTGTTCTTGATATATTCCCAAATACCGACATTGGAGCGAAGTTTCTTCATTTCCTCTGGGCTAAGACTCCAGAGATCACCATTGAAGTCTTCTTTTACGTTCTGCTTGATCCAGGCAGTTTGGTCATTGTTGAAGCCATTCCAATAGTAGTTCCAACTATGATGCTTTTTCCAATAACTGGCTTGCGCCTTTGCCATATCCAGATAATTCTGGTTGGCTTCTTGCTGGTTGGCGTATGCCTGTTGATAGGCTACTACTGATTTTGTTCCCTTGCTTGCCTTGATTTCGTCTGTCAAATCCTCGATGGCATATTGCAGAAGCTCGTTGCGCTTGGTCAAGTCGTCAATGGTCTTTTGCACCTTGGCTTCATTGCCATTCAAACCGAAAAGGTCATCAATGCCAAACCAACTGCCAATGCCACTGACCAAACCTTGCAAGATGTTGCCCACATCCTTGATGATGGACAAAACGATTTCGGGCAAATCCTCAACAATTTTTTCCACACAATCGGCGATTTTGTTCAAGAGGTCATCAATGAAGCCCTTTGGATCATCACCAAGCGCATCAATAATTTGAAGGATTGCGCCAATGATACCGCCTATCTTGCCACCAAGCTCATTCAATGACTTGCCTATTCCGTCTGAGCCTTTTCCAAGTGAGGTAATGAGTTTGCTCATACCATTGGCAAAGCCATACAGGGAACCATTTGACATTTCATTCAGATAGTTGGTGAAATTCTGAATGCCTTGCGCTGCTGCATTGGTGTTGTCCGTGAGCGTCTGGCGTGCCTTGTTGCTTTCATCCTGTGCCTCCGTTTGCTCAGTGGCAGTGGCATCGACCTTTCCTTGTGCAATATCAACCGCTTTCTGGGCAATTTCCTTTGAGGTGTCATCAGTAGCAGCAGCCAAGTTTGCTTGCGCCTTTTCCAGTTCATCGATCGCCCTTGTGTGGGCATCCGTCTTGTTTTGGAGATTTCGCACGCTTTCTTGGTATGCCGTGACATTCTTGGAGATTGTACCCCATATCTTGAAGTTGAACGGACTGGTGCTTTCCGCACCTGTCTCTTGCTTCAACTTGGCTTGCAAGTCAGTGTAAGTCTTTTTGTTTTCAGCAGACAAAGCCTTGAACTCAGCCGTCTTCATGTACGTCTCCACCTTGCCAAGTGTCTCTTTTGCCACATCTTTCAGCACATTGCCCACGCCCTCAAAGGTAGTACCCCAGTCTATATCCAGGGCAAGGCTCTTGGCATCCACTTGGCTCATGGCGGTGTCACGCTGCTTTTCGAGTGCCTTCACCTTCCACTGTTTTTCATCAGCAGTGCCAGCACCCTCATTCACCTCCTTAATCTTTTCAGCATATTCCTTGGCAATGGCATACTTTTGTTCTTGTATGGTTCCATACTCCTTCAAATAGTCTGTCATGGCAAGCAACTCATCCTTCAAGGCTTCCTTGTTGGCTTCCTCGATGTCCTTAGTTCTGCTTTTCTCGTTCAAGGCGTGCGCCTCGTTAATGGCATCGGTCTGTTCCGTGGTAAGTCCATTTGTACCAGTGGCAATGCCTGCTTTCTTGTTATCTCGTTTCCATGCGGTTTCTTGCTTGTTTATCTCGTTCTTCTGAGCCTGATAGTCGTTTTCTATCTGGCGAAGTTTCTTTTCCAAGCCTTCTTGCATGGTATTAATTTCTTCCTCGTCATTTTTACGTTGCAGTTCTGCAAGTTCCTGACCCACCTTTTCCTTGGTCTGCTTGCGGCGTTCTTCCGCTGCTTCTTCCTTGGCTCTTGCAGCTTCCGCCTTGGCTGCTGCCTTTTGTGCTTTCTCGCTGTCTTTGTCCGAACCAGGTTTGCGTGAATCATATTCCTTTTTGGCAAGTTCCATTTTTTCCTTTAGTTCCTTTGCCTTTTTGTCATATTCTTCTTCGGTTAGGTTGTTTGAGCCTTTGCTGATGAAGTCGTTGTATTTCTTCAATGCTGCTTTATAAGCCCTCTTGTCGGCTGCGCCCCAATCAGAACTTGATTTTCTTGGTTCATTACGGCGGTTCTGCTCAGATTTCAATTTGTTGAGTTGATACTGCAATTCATCCTTGGTGTATGTGCCACGGATATTTTTGCCGTCATTGGTTGTATAGCCATATTTATGACCAGACATATTCATTCGGGCAATGAGGCTTTCGCGCTCCTTTATCTGCTTTTTCAGATCGTTGTTGCTGACCCCTGTGAGATTGTCAAAGTAAGCGTTCACAGAATCCTTGCGCACCTGCTTGTTTAGGTTCTGTTGCTTCTTTTGAAGGTTTTTGAGTTCGGCTTCCTCTTTCTTGCTCAAACCTCCGACTTTCTTCATACTTGTACCAGAGCTATTGCTTTCAACCCACTTTTCCGTGCGCTGTTTTGCTTCAAGTTCTTTGATGCGTTTGTTTACGCTGTTGAGTTCGTTCTTTGGCTTTGTTATGCTTTGCCCAGCCTCCAGCTCAGCAATCTCCAACTTGATTTTCTTGATGTTTTTCAGCTTCTCATACTCTGTGTCATATTTGGCAAAGATAGCAGGGTATTTCTGTTCGAGGCGATTCAATGCCTCACGTCTTGTGTCGGTGCTGAGAGCTTCATCACCAGCAATGGAACAAAGCTCTTCCATCTTGCGTTTGTGCTCTTCCTCTGCCTCAATGACCTTTTGTTTTTGCGCCTCATAGTCTTCATCGGCTGCTTGCATCAGTTCTGTTTCCGTCTTCATGGAAACCATTACGGCGATAACACTTGCAATGGCTGTGGCAACCAATACGTATGGATTGCTTAGCATGGTAGCGTTAAGCAGCTTCTGCGCTTTCTCCACCATGACAATCCAACCGTAGTGAATGGCTTCCGCTGCGGTCATGCCACCAATACCAACCGTTATGAGACTGTGGACTGCTGCCACCGTCATGCAAGCCGTGCGGTATGTTCCATAAGTGGCAACCAATCCCATCAGAACACGTCCGAATTGCTCATAATGTTCCACGATATAGGAGACACCACTAAGTGTTGTATTGATAACACCCTCGCTTTGCTTACCTAAGTCGTTGAACATTGTTGAAATAGCATCTTCGATGTTGCTTATCTGTCCTGATATGGTCTTGCTCTGTTCCTCCATCAAGCCACCGAACTTACTGCCTTCACCAGTAAGGTTCTCTATGACTTTCTGCACTTCTGGGAATCCCACCTTGCCAGCCTCCACCAAGTCCTTCACCTTGCTTTCTGTCACACCAAACACCTTGGCGAGTTCCTGGATCATCGGAATGCCACGACCAGTGAACTGGTTAAGGTCTTGCGTGTAAAGTCTGCCTTGCGCCATCGTTGTTCCGTACAGATAAACGAGGTCATTCAATGGCATACTAAGACCTGCGGCAATGTCACCCAAACGAATCAAGGTTTCGTTCACCTTCTCTGCCTCCATACCATACGCCAAGAGTTGTTTCGCACCCTGTGCCACACCTTCAAGGTCAAACGGTGTCGTGGCTGCTGTATGAATCAGCTGAGCCATCAGATTATCGGCTTTGTCTGCACTGCCAAGCATGACATTGAAAGCCACCTCCAATTTCTGGAACTCGCCCCTGACAGTAGCGACCTCCGTAATAACCTGCTTCATGGAAAAGGCCATGCCAAGCCCCATGAGCGACTTTTTCACCTTGTCGCTCACGTTTTCCAATCCGCTCAATCCTTTCTTGGCTTCATCGGTGTAACTTTTTAGGGCATCCATCTTTTTGTTTACCCTATCAAGTCCACCGCTGATGCGGTCAAGGAGTTCAATTTCTATCGCTACTGTCTTGCCTTTGCTCATTTCAATTTACTTTGGAAAAATCCTACAATGTCGTTGGCTTCCTCTTCGGCACTTCTTTCGTCCTTGGGCTTGCCGTTCTTTTTCTTGCTAACATAATGTGGGGCATCGCTCAGCATCATAATCAGGGTTTGGTAGTTGACACCATTCAATATGTAGTCAACGCTCCATCCTGTCTCGCTCGCTATCTGCCACACAAAACCGAAAGGGCTATGGGAGCCTTCGTATTCGCTCGTTAACTCCCTTTCTTCTTTTGGCTCTTCCTCAGCTTCATCGGGTTCACCGTTTCCGCCGATTTGATAATACTTGTAAAACTGTCAGTCCCCATCAGTCCGACAAACTTCTTTATCACACTGATCAGGTACTTGTTTTCCATCCAGTTTCTCACAGCCCATGCCGTCAAGCCCACCAACAGATGGCGACTTATCCAGCCACGGCAAAGGGTGTAAGCTACCATGCGGCTTATTTTCTTCCCATGCTTAACGAGAAACAGCATTTCTTCTTCCTTGGTGAAGTGCCACATTTCTTCGCTGGTCACACCCATTGCCAACCATTCTTTGGCTATTCTGATTTGCCCTGCCAAAGTTGGTCGGCGCATGGTCACACGTAGATGGAACGACTTTTTGAAAAAAGGAAGGTGCAACTCCTTCAATGGCACTGAAAGCCCAGTGTCAAGAAGTGCCTCTGCACCTTCCTTTTCTATTTGTCTGATGGTTCTCTCATCCATACGCTATGCCTTCACGGCTTTCTCCTGGCTGGTGGATGATGCGCTTAATGCTGAAACGGTGTCCTGGATGTCATAAGGCTCGCTGCCATCGGAAGGCTTGTTCACCTTCAACTGGCATTCCAGTTTCGACACCTCCGTGAGTGTGAGCTTACCGCCGAGGTTCGCCAATATCGTGGCGTTCGGGATGGTGCAAGTCTGGCCAGAAACGAACTCGATTGTCCACTTTCCTGAAAGTTGCACAAGGCTTTTTGGTGCTTTCCACCCTGTATATTTGCCAGTTGTGCCTACGAGCGTGCCACCGAGTACCATCTGAATGTTCTCATAGTTCAACTGTATGATGTTGAACGTTGGTGAGATGCTGGCGTTCTTGGTGAGGATGGTCAGCACTGGTGCATCAGGCACTTGCTCCGCCTCCACATCGGTACTCTCTGGCTTTGTGCCACCCCAATCCCATGAACCTTTCTCAATATAGCCAATGGTCTTTTCACCAAACTTCACGGCTCCAATGCCGTACATGAAATTCTTATCCATTTTTCTTTCTTGTTTTGAATGTTATTACTATGCCAGAAACAAGTCCGACAATAAAACTGATTATTGCCACTTTTACAGGATTTGAACGCTGTTCTTTCTCTGTCTCAATGGCATTCGAGAGTTCTGAGTTTTGCTTGGTCAGCTTTGTGTTCTGCTCCTCATAGTAGAGGCACAGCATCTGCAAGCTGTCACAAGAGGCGTCAATGATGATGACATCCTTGTCTTCTTGCTTTCCCAAGCTTGCCTTCACGTTGGCACGTCCGTTCTTGTTGTTGAAGGATGCGCCTGAAGGCAACCGCCCTATGCTGTCAAGCGGAATGATTAGATGCACTTGGTCTTGTGGCACCTTTTCCATCCACACTACTTTTGTCGTGGTCTGCTTGCTTTCTGCGCTGTCCTTTTCCACCTTTGCCTCTCGCTGGGCTGTCATCGTCTTCGTCGAGCGACAACTCACTGCTGACAGGGCAAGAATTGCGATGAGGACAAAGCTTGATAGCCTCGATTGCACGGCTGAGCCGATTGATGGCGAGGCGTGTCTTGTGGTTCTCTGCCGTAAGCACTTCCACGACCTTGGTGTTGTCTTCATACTTCTGTTGGGTTTCCAACAACACCTTTGAAATGTCCTCGTACATGCCTTTGTAGGTGTCATGCACTATCTTGGCATTCTTGGCGTTGTTGGCTTTTCTGTTGGCAAACCAAACGATGGCAGCACCTATGCCGCCCGATGGTATTGCCCACTGGAAGAATTGCAGTAAAATGTCTGCCATCGGTCTTTTGGTTTAATGGGTTATACTTGTTTGATACCTATGGAGCGCAACCACTCCTGGACATTGAAGGAAGGGCAAGCCTTGTGGCTGTTCAGCTCGTTATGGCCAATGATGCGGATGGAAGGAAAACGCTCATGGAAGTTGCGCACATATTCGGTCAAAGCCTTTTTCTGTGCGTCCGTTCGGGTGTCCTTGGCTGTCTTTCCATCAGAGGCAAGACCACCGACATACACCACGTGACGGCTCACTGAGTTGAAACCTGCTGCACCATTGGTGATTTCCCATGGATCAACCTCTGCATCCTCGTTGTTCTTCACAAGTCGCTCCACCTTTCCGTCAAGGTGTATCATGTCGGTATAGCCAACTTGCTTCCATCCACGACCGCCTTTGCCCACTGGGTCGGTGTGCCAGTGGCGAATTTCGTCACTGGTCACCTCACGACCTTCTTTTGTTGCGGTGCAATGTAGCACCAAATACTTCATTCGTGCCATGACTATGCAGCACTGTAGTCGCTCATCATCACGACACCTGCATCAGCCTTCTTTGGCATACAGATGAAACGATGGCGGAAGTTGATTTTGTTACGCTGGTACTCAGGATCGTTCTCTGATGCGCTCCAATACACCTTGGTCGAACCAGTGGCCTTGAATACACGAGGAACATAGAAGGCAAATGAGCATTGGAACTCACCAGTTTCAGCAGCCTTGCCCAAATCCTTCTTAACACCAGCATTGGTATAGATTGGGTTGTTGGCAAACTCGTAGATGTCGAAGCCATACAAGCGGCCAACGGTTCCGTCATTACGATTGATGTTATACTGCTCACGGAAGGTCTGCTCAGTTTCCAGAAGGTCGTTGATGTGATCAGAGCAAAGCACCGCTCTTCGACCCATTGCTGGAACACCCAAGGCATCCATCTTGCGCTTCATATTGAGCAAGTCTGTCTTGGTCATCTTCAAGCGTCCTGTTGCAGCATCCCTCTCACCAGTGGTTTTCAGCACTGGTGTCTTTGTGCTATTCTGCTTGGCACAGAGTGCATGGGCTGCTTTGGTAAACTTGGCATCATTGATGGCATTTCCATGCGCTTCTTTCACACGTGCAATCTTATCATAGCTGATGGCATAAAGCTCATCATCAGTGATTGGTGTCACCTTGGTCTGGAACTTGTCAAGGCTGATGCTGATGTCCTTGTCATCCAGTTTCTGCAATTCAATAGGATATGTGGTGTTGTTGACCAATACATCAGGATCAACACCTACATCTACCAAGTGGATGACATCATTCTCCACCACGCTTGATGCGTCTGGAATGCCGTCAAGCCAAGTGGCTTCCAAGCCACGGCGAAGGTACTTCACCATTTCACCAGTCCACACCTCTTTATATACTCCAGCACGCAATGCGCCTTGAGCTACCTCACCGCCTATCACGGTGGCGATACAGTTCATGCCCACGGCTCCCACTACAGGTGAAAAGCCAAGGACTGCACCGAAAACACTGCCAGTAATGCAGTTGAAAAGCACTGCCATTGTCAGTGCAAGCAATCTGTTCATTTTCATTCTTCTTGTTTTATGGTTTGACTTTTTAGATTTCACACTCCATGCCATACTCTGCCTTGAAAAGACGCTTGTATTCATCGGGGTTCTCCGAGCGCATCTTTTCCAGCTCTTCGCCTGGCACTTCACTGAACTTGGAATAAGTGGTTTTCTGCTGAGTTGGCGCACCACCCTGATGACCGACTACAGAACTGAGCTTCACCATCGGACTCATGGCTGCAAAAGTCTGCTTCAAGTCATCCACGCCAATCTTCTTGCCAAGGTTGATGAAATGCTCCTTTTTGTCTTCACTGATGCGTTTCTCAGTGATGGCTGTCTCCACGGTTGTTGTAATGGCAGAGAGTGTGAGCTGGGCTTTCTCCTTGGCAAGCGTCTCTTTCTCTGTCTCTGCTTCCTTCAGCGAATTGATCTTCTGAAGGATGGTCGCCTCGTCTGCCGTCTCAGGCAATCCGAGCTGTGCGCACAAAATTTTCTGTTCCATTTGCTTGTTGTTTAAATTTTTGTTGTTACTGAGCAAGGTCAGCGGATTCTTTCCGTCCTTGCCTAATGTGATTTGTTCGCCGTTCTTTCTCATTACGATGGCATCGTCATTGGCTCCTATGTCCACAACTGACACTTCAAAGAGTTTGCTCTTGGTGATGGTCTTGTATTTCTGGCCAGGAACAATCACCTCTGGGTCTTCACTCTCTTCAACGATGTCAATGCCCACACTCACCATTTTCAGGCTACCAAACTCCCATTGCTTCTTGCACTGCTTGGAGAGTGGTGTGGCTTCATCGAACATCAGTTCACCAGTCACCTCATCGTTTTCCACTTTGAGGTCTTTCACATAGCCAATCACATTGCCACGTTCGTGCATATAAAGAAGTACGGGATTGCGACAATACTGCTGTACATCCATGCCTTCTGTCAGTACACGACTACCGTAACTGTTAAGGCTGTTGTTTGAAATTCTTACTCGTTTCATTTTCTCGCTTTTTGCGTTTTGCGCTGCAATATTACTGCTAAATTTACTGACCGCCAAAAAAGTGTGAAATGATTGCACACTTCTATGAAATGGTTGCACACTATTTTGGTGATGCTACCGAATTGTTGCAATTTTGCACTGCATTTGAATTTTTAATAAAGTATTGCACATGACAAAAGCTGAAATAGAAAAGAAACGTTCATTGGCTCGAACACTGTTCATGTCGGGTATGGAACAGGCTGAGATTGCCGAAAAGGTAGGCATCTCACGTGTCACCATATCCAAGTGGTGTGTGGCTGATGGATGGAAGGAGGCACGTGCGGCCAAGAGTGTCACACGTCCCGAACTGGTCAATAAGCTGTTGTTGACCATTGATGCGCTCATAACGCAAGTGAATGAATCTGGTGATCCAATGGCAATGGCTGGACTGGGTGACAAGCTCGCAAAGCTCTCTTCTGTCATTGAGAAACTTGACAAGAAAGCTAATGTGGTGGATGTCATCGAGGTGTCCATGATGTTTAGCAAGTGGTTGGAGTTCCGTGCCAAGTCTGACCCTACGATAACAACCGAGCTGATGAAGCAAATCAATCATCTGCAAGACTTGTTTATCATGGAACAGATGGGTGTTAAATAATATAGGTATATGGCAACAGCAGCAGAAAAGAAACTCGCATACGAGCAATGGAAGGAACGGTGCAAGCAAGTTCAGTCTTTCACCGACACCTCTCTTATGCGCAAGGAAACGCCCATTGAGAAGGAAAAGCGTATTCGTAGGCTGCAATCCAATTATGCCGCATTTTGCGAGTATTACTTTCCACACTTCTTGCAGCTTCGTGACAAGACCACTGGTGAGGTGATTCGCACCATTCACAACGCTCCCTTTCACAACCAGGCTGCACAGAAGGTGAAGAACACCCCAAACCTCAAAGCGGTGTTCATGTGGCCACGTGGCCACGCCAAGTCCACCCACATGGACATCTTTACCCCTTTGTGGCTGATGTTTCAGGCAAAGCGTCTGATTAACTTCATGGTGGTGGTTGGTAAGTCTGAGGATAGTGCCAACCGCTTACTTGGCGACATCCAGGCAGAATTGGAGTACAACCAACGCATCATTGCCGACTTTGGCGCACAGAAGAACGCTGGTGACTGGCAAGAAGGCGAGTTCAAGACCAAGGACGGTGTGAAGTTCCTTGCTTGTGGCCGTGGGCAATCTCCACGTGGTTTGCGTGATCGTGAGGCACGTCCTGACTACATCGTCATTGATGACCTTGACGATGATGAGCTTTGCCGCAATGAGAAGCGTGTGCATGACCTTACCGACTGGGTGAAAGAAGCCCTTTTCGGTTCGCTTGACGTGGGTCGTGGTCGCTTCATCATGGTGGGCAACCTCATTTCCAAGACATCAGTTCTCTTCAACCTGGCACATACCAAGGGTGTGTTTCTGTCTAAGATTGTGGCGGTTGATGCTAATGGTGAACCTGTCTGGCGTGAGAAATGGACAAAGGAAGAGGCTCAGGCATACGCCGACTTTGTGGGATTCCGTGCCTGGAACAAAGAAATGATGCACAATCCTATCAAGGATGGCACGATATTTCGCCATGACTGGATTCGATACAAGAAGGTTCTGCCACTCAATAAGTATGACCAACTTATTTGCTACACCGACCCTTCTTTCAAATCGACCACGGCAAACGACTATAAGGCTTCACGTTTCTGGGGAAAGATAGGCACTGAGTTTCATTTGATTGATTGCTATGTCCGTCAAGATACAGTTGGAGGTATGGTCAGATGGCTTTACAATCTTTATGAATCCCTGCCTGATGATGTAACGGTGTCGTTCTTCATGGAGGCGAACTTTCTGCAAGATACCATTCTTGATGAGTTCACGGAAGAGGGCAACCGCCGTGGCTACCAGTTGCCGATTACAGGCGACAAGCGCAAGAAGCCAGAAAAGTTGCAGCGCATTGAGGCCGTTTCTCCTTTATGGGAACGTGGCTTTGTGTTCTACAATGAGGCGTTGAAGGAATCTCCAGATATGCAAGTGGGCATCGAACAGACGCTTTCACTCGAACGTGGCAGTCGTGTGCATGATGATGCGCCCGATGCTGATGAGGGTGCTATCTGGATGCTCCAGCGCAACACTCGACAAGTTATTTACAAACCGAGGTTTGGCAAGCGTCCGACCTCTAAAAACAGTTGGTAATATGATTAGACTATTCAAAGATTTGCTTTTCGCTTGGCGTTACAAGCGTGCCGTCAAAGAAGCCATCATGCTCTCCCAGGGCAGTGGCTTGAAGTATTATGTTCTTTACATGAATGGTGGTTTGAAGGTCGTACCCAAGCAGACCATCAAGACGCTTGTGAAGCGTCATCGTTTCAAGAAGGGTACTAAGGTTGAAGACATCGAACGGCGTGCCTTGTTTGTGACAAAGTAAGGAGGTGAATCATGTTTATAACAGAAGATGATTATAAGGTGGTTATCGGCGATACCGCCATGAAGGTGGTTTCTCAGGCTTCTGCCGAGAATCGTGCCAATGCCGAGCGTGAGGCACAGGAGGAAATTTCGGGCTATCTGCGTCCAAAGTACGATTGTGATGCGGTGTTTGCTGCGGAAGGCGAAAAGCGCAACCATCAGATTGTGATGTTCACTTGCGACATAGCCCTTTACCACATGGTTTCGGCTATGCCTCAAAAGATGGGTTCCGACATTCGTAAGGAACGCTATGAGCGTGCCATCAAGTGGTTGGAGGGTGTTCAGTCTGGCAAGATTGTTCCTGACTTGCCATTGATGCTGGATGATAACGGTGAAATGGTTGGCAGTTCCATTGTCTATGGCTGTCAGCGTAAACTTAGACATAATTGGTAAACGACATGGGATATATTCAGAATTTTATACAGAGCATAACAAGCAAGCCACGCATCTTGCACACCTCGCATGGTGATTTCAATCTTGCCAAGGCTTCTGGGCGCAAGAACGTCCAGAAAATAGTGGCACAGCTACAACGCACCACTGAGGCACTTACACGCTCTGATATGCAAGACTGGCGCAATGCCTGGCAGATGGCAATCAGTGTGGAAAGTCCAAACCGCCAACGTCTCTATGACATCTATCGGGACGCAGATGTTGATGCGCACCTTTCGGGATGCGTTGAACAGCGCAAGGGCTTTGTGATGGCTCGTTCCTTCAAGATCATTGACAAGAATGAGAATGTGAAGGATGATGCGCTGCACTATTTCAACCAGGCATGGTTTAAGCAGCTTTTGCGCCTTGCCTTGGATTCTATCTATTGGGGACATTCGCTCATTGAACTTGGCGACATTACCACTGATGGTGATGGTTGCCCATGCTTCAGTGGTGTGAAGTTGATTAACCGTAAGTATGTCATTCCTGAGTATGGCCGTGTTATCACCGACCTTGGCATGGACTGGACTACTGGCATCGACTACCATCAGCCACCTTTCACTGATTGGCTCATTGAAGCTGGTCAGCCCGATGACCTGGGCTTGTACTTGAAGGCAGCAGCGCATACCATTCCAAAGAAAAATACGCTTGCCTTTTGGGACACGTTCGGTGAGATTTTCGGTATGCCTATGCGCATCGGCCACACCACTGTCCGTGACGATAAGGAACTTTCAAAAATGGAGGACATGATGGCAAACATGGGTACTGAGTTTTGGGCTTTGTTTCCAGAGGGTACCGACATAGAGGTGGTTGAGAGTTCCAAAGGTGACGCTTTCAATGTGTATGACAAACGTGTTGACCGTGCCAACTCAGAACTTTCAAAGCTCATCATTGGGCAAACAATGACCATTGAGGATGGCAGCAGCCTCTCACAGTCGCAAACCCACCTTGAAGTGTTTGAGAACTTGGTGGAAAGCGATGCGGATATGTTGGCAGACCTCGTGAACAATCAGCTGATTCCTCGTATGGTGAAGCTTGGTTTCCCTATTCAGGGCTTGCGCTTTGCCTGGGATGATGCTGTTGACTACACTCCAGAACAGCAATTCAGCTATGAAAAGATGATTGCCGACCGTTATGAGGTCGATCCAAAGTATTTCGCCGACAAGTACAATATGCCAGTGGGTGAACGCCGGCAGCAACAGGTTCCTTCACCAGACCCTGATGATGATGGTGATGATGACAAAGACCCAAAGAAGCAGCACAACGCACGTCCTTTTTTCGATTAAGCCCCACCGATTATGTGGGGCTGCATCAACGGTATGCCGAAATATTAGGCAATGACATTTCTGTCTCTTCGTTGTGCCTCAGCAAAAAGGAAGAAGAAATTGATGCTATTGCCAAGAAATGGGCAAGCGTTATCAGTAACAAGTATGTGAGAGAAGACGCTGAAGAGGCTGCGCGAATTGCACTTAGGCATGGCATCAAGGAGTTACCGGAGTTGCGTGAGGTAGATTTGGGGGGAAGGAAACGATTCCATGGCTTGACTCGTGCAAATTTCCACCCTGCTATATGCGAGGGAGCACCCAATATCATCAATGTGAATAAACGTGCTTATAAAACATGGGTAAAAGATACCGAGGATGCAATCCGTGGGGGATGGCATGCCCAAAGCAACACTATCTTACACGAATTGGGACACTATATCGACTTTTGCAACGACCCCGATTATTTTCGCTCAGTAGAACACGAATGGAAAATGGATAAAGCAGACAAGGAACTTATCAAAAAGCAACTTTCAGAGTATTCCCTTACCAATCGTGCTGAGTTTGAGGCTGAACTGAATGCAGCGATCATGAGGGGTAAGGTTCTACCAAAAGAGTTGCTTTCTTATTCTCACATGAATAATGTTAATACGGAACTTGCAAAAAGTTTGCTTAGTTTGGGGGCTGGTGAAGACGTTTGTCTGCCAAGCGAAGATATTAGCAAGGGATTCAAGGATGCAATGAAAGCCCTTTTCCATCAGAAGGGAAGTTCTTTCTCCATCGACATCATGGCCGATGAAAACGTACAGAGCTTGATAGAGGCTCATACAAGCGTCCTCGACCGCAACTTGCAACGCTTGGAAATGTCCGACCTCATGCGTCAGCGTCTTACTCGCTCCAACTATATATTTAGTGGCTTGAAGACTTTCCATGAGTTGAATGAGGCGTTTCCTTCCTTGCTTGATGAGAATGGCAATAAAAAGACGTTTGAACGCTTTTTGAACGATGTCCGAAAGATAGATGAAACGTATAACTCCAACTATCTACGTGCTGAATACAACTTTGTTCAGGCATCAGCGGAAATGGCTGCAAAGTGGGAAAAGTTCATGGAGGATGGTGATCATTATTATCTCCAGTATCGAACCCAGCATGATGACAAGGTTCGACCAGAACACGCCTCGCTTGACCGTGTGACACTTCCACCGTCCGATTCATTCTGGGAATCATATTACCCACCTAACGGATGGAATTGCCGTTGCACGGTGGTTCAGATTCTTAAACGAAAATATGAGCCTACACCGCACGATGAAGCCATGTCTCTGGGTGAGGAAGCTTTGCAGACCGATAAAAAAGGAATATTCCGTTTCAACTCAGGCAAGGAGCAAAAGACTTTTCCCGATTATAACCCTTATACCATCAAGCGGTGTCGTGACTGCGACATAGCTAAGGGTAAGTTGGATCTTGACAGAAAGCCTATTGCAGACAACGAACTTTGTGCTGCTTGCCGCTTGGTACATAAATGCGCCAATGCGTACACTGATTCTGGAAAGACAAATCTGTCTGTTGAAGACCGTGATGCGATTCTTGCAAAGCCTTTGGATGAACAATATTTCACCAAATACATGGGTATCAAAGGAAAGGTGTTACAACACGAGTTGGCTTGCTCTACAGCAGAAGATTATAAGCGAGTTTTAGATGTGGCTATGGCTTTTGCTAATGAATATGGTGATTGTTTCCTCAATCCAGAAATTCGTTTCAATGCAAAAGAAGGAAGAAGAAAGGTCTATGACATGATTCCAGAAGACAGTAGGGCAAACCCAGATTTGAAAGTGGGTGAGTTTGGATATATTGATGTGAAATCACCTGAGAAAGTAATGAACTGCTGTCGTAATGCGAACCATGCTTCAGATGCACAACACGCTTGCGTTTGTCTGACTGACCATTGCTTTAGAAAGCCAATTACGGAAAGACAAATCCAAGATAGGAACAAAGCTATTTGGGATAGTGAACAATATCACCATGACTACATCTTTTGGTATGTCAATGGCAAGCTCAGAAAATACAAGAGACCAATGGAATAATCCGTTGGCCTCAGGTTCTGCAACGTCGCAGGCTGCTTTCAGTGGTTTTCAGTATGTCGCTCCCACGCTGCAAAGATAGTAATAAATTCTAAACATTGTATCAAACAACCCAAGAAATTAGCATTTTTAAGCATAAAAATCGCAATTTCTTCTAAATAAGACGATTATGGACATAAAAAGAGTACAAGGTAGCAAGGATGTTTCTTTGCTTGAGTGTGTCAATCCAAGGCGCAACAAGTGGCGCATTCGTTGGGATGTCAAGACCGATGCGGACGGTGTTACCACTTATGCCGAATGTGAGTTCAGTCGCAAACCTACCGTTGAGGATGTGCGCCAGCTCATAACTTCTTGGAGTAACCAACAGACCGACCAAGCCATTCTTTCGGGCTTTTCCTACAATGGGGCTTTGGTGTGGCTGTCTGCCGAAAATCAGTTGAACTACAAGATGGCTTACGACCTCGCCGTTCAAACCAATGGTGCAACGCTTCCTGTTACGTTCAAGTTGGGTTCTGAGGATGTTCCAGTTTATCAGCAGTTCACCAGCCTTTCCGAGCTGGATGCTTTCTATCGTGCCGTTGTGGCTCATATCCAGAATGCCCTGCAAGAGGGCTGGAGCTTCAAGGATAGTTTCGATTTCTCACCTTACGACATCTAACAGACAATGATCCTATGGCTTTATCCAACAGACAGACTTTCTTCTTTGACGGTCAAACCTATAATTATCGTATCACCGAGGCTGCCATCCGCCGTTTTGAGCGTGATGGCAAAAGGCGCATTCATTCGGGCATGTCGCTCACAATGGTCGTTCGTGCCTTATATTATGTGGCTCAAAACTCTTTGCCGTCCAGCATTGGCGAGAATGAACTTGTTGATAGTTTCCGTAAGGGACTGTTACGCACACGCAAAAACCGTGGCGAATACTCCTTGCGTGGCATCCGCTCCTTGCTGGTCAAGGCGCGCAAAGAACTTATTGACATTTCCGTTTCCGTGCTGTAAAGCAAAGGCGAGGACTAACGCTTTCTTCCACGTTAGTCCTCGCCTTGCCGTTATGTCTTGTTATTGTCCTTTCTTGTTGCTGGCTTCCACCATCTTCTTCACAACTTCCTCTTCAGGAAGCATTTGCAGAAGAAAGCGTGTAAGCCCAAACACGCTGTCATGTTCGCCTTCAAATAGCTGTTGGTCTATTGAGCCAATGACACTCAGTATGTCGGTCATCAGTTGCTTCCAGTCTTCTGCCGGGAAACTGCTTGGCACCTCTATCACATATTTGTCTTCCTCAAATCTTACCATAGCTTAGTCCTCCTCTCCCTTGAAGTCCAACATCAGTTGCTTGCACTCTGTCTTGTGCTTTTGGCTTCCGCAAAGCAACAGTCTAACGCCAAGCAGCGTTGTGAACCATCCTGGCTGTGTCACACCATAGAGCAATATCTTTTGTGCCATGTCTCGTTTGGCATTCAGTCGTTTTACACTTTGTGCACTGTCTGTTCTGCTGCCTATGCTGCTGTTCACGTCATTGATGGAATACCAGCGCACGCCGTCTATCTCTATGGTTCTGATGCTACAACCGTTGTATTCCATACGCTCGTATGGTATATCTCTTGCATCCACATAGTCGTTTTTGGCTTTACGGATGCCATAAAAGCCTTTTTTGCGGATACTTGGCAACACTTCGCCTGTCACCCATCTGCGAAAGCTCTTTGCCTTTGGCTTTCGACTTTGAAAAATGAGAGAGTACAAGCCCGATTCTGAAACAGCCGTTACCACTTGCTTTCTTCCCATGGGGTCGGTAATGCCGACCCCATTTCTCTCATCGTTGTCAAGGCGTGAGGTTGCATCCTTGTGGTTGGCTATCTCCAATACTTCACACACATCCTTGGCAACAAACCAAGGCTCGTTGTTCACCATCTTGACACGGATAGGTGTCTTCTCTTGGCTGAAGTTGAACACTTCCACCAAACCCTCTTGGGCTTTTACAATTTGATTGTTTGTCATTTGTGTTTAATTTTTTGAGCGATGTGGACAATTAAAGAACGGCATCCACTTCCCGTCGCTCTAAGCCATTAAACACAAGGCTTGCCCACGTCATTACAACGTGCGCACGGGGTTGGATGCCGCTATATCTTGAAAAGTACATTGACGAACGAGCACAAAAAATGCCCGAATGCGATTGCGGTGCATCGGACAGAACTTCACGTCTGCCTTGCGTTTATATGTCTTAGAGCACCGCAAAAATACAACAATTTTTCAAATATCGCTCACATCACCGCTTATTTTTTTATTATTTTAACTACTTTCTGCACTCAATCTGTCGTTTTCGTGGTATTATCCCAGTTCTCTGTACCCCACATAGCTATAAGTTTCTATGTTTTCCAATATTTCCTCATGGTTGTGGTTGGTTGTTGAACCGCTGATGTCAAACTCTCTGAAATGCTCGCCGTTTACATCTGCAAGTGCCGTATGAATCTTTTCCAAGAGATCGAACACCTGCAAGCTCTCTTCTCTTTGCTCGCTACTGGCTGCGCTGCTGCCTATCCAGTCCGTCACTACGTGCAAGTTCACCTTTGCCTCTGTCACATAGCGCATACCTGCCACGGTCGCCTCCCAGTTGATTGGGCAAAGTTCCACAAATACCGCTGGACGTTCCCAGTTGTCTTCTTGCTCAATGAACTCCACATTGTGGTTCCAAAGGTCAATATACTTGATTTCTGGTATATTGCCCAGACGCTCACAAAGCATCTTGTAAATCTCTTTTCTCATTTCTTCAATCGTTTTTCAAAATGTTCCATTTCCTTTCCGAGGTATTCTTGCAAATTATCCTCGATGATGTCCGTAACTGCCTTTTCCACCTCTGGTGACAAACCCAGAAACTGCCTCTTTGGTATCTTGATTGTCGTGCCTTCCTTCTTCAAGGCCATGAACTTCCAGAACTCTGCCACGTCACTGATATGCCGTGTCTTCTTGTCCTTGCGCTGCGTGCCGTCCTTGCGCCTTGCAAAGGTCAATGCACCTGCTGCATCCATGTACTTGTGCCAGAAATAGCCTTTCATTCGTTTTGTCACCACTATCTCACCGCCTTCATTGTGAATGTCGGCGTATGGCAAATCAGTGAAGAAGCGGATGCTCGTTTCCTTCATCTCGCTTCTGACGCTTCTCCTCAGCGTACCTGTATCAACAAGAATATGCCCACCTGGTCGAAGGGGGCTTCTGTGCCGTTCCCATGCCTCGCTGAAAAATGCCTCTCGCTCAAAGTTCTGGTCAAACTCGTCACTTAGGTCAACGCGGATGTCATTCAGAATCCTCTTAATAATAGTCTTTTCCTTGCTCATCATTCCAAAAATCAAGATACGGTTGAGCGTCTGCTGGAATCACATTCTTTGATTCAGCAGACGCTTTCAATATATTGTAAAATTGACGCTCACTGATAGCATACTCAGGATATATGAACCTGCGCCATATCTCACGGTTTGGAACACCGTCCTTGATATGCTGGTCATATATCCTGTTGATGTCAGCAACACGTTTCTGATAACTTAGTCCGCGTCGCTTTCCCATGGGGCTAATTGTTTGTTGTATGTTTAACCTTTGGATGATAAGGACGGATGTCAAGTGTCATTTCACAGCTCACTGTCACACGTCCACTTCCTTCACATTGTGGGCAAATGTCTTCGCCCTTTCTCCCAGTGCCGTGGCACATTCTACACAGTGCCACCTTGGGTGCCTTGGTTGTCGTTGTCTTCATTGCCTTCTTGTTTAGTTTCTGTTTGTTCTACATCTGTAACACTCAAAGGGATGATGTGCCACTTGTTGTGTTCGTCCTTCCACTCAGCTCTGATGAACTGCTTGGTGAGCGATGGCTGATAAGCCTCTTCGATGATTTGCACACCTTCCTTGAATTGGTCGTTGTCGCTCTTGTCTGCTAGTTTGCGAAGCTGCAACACACGGCTTGCCTTCAAGTTGCCTGTTCCGTCACGGCTCAATAGCTGTAGGATGGTTGCCACAAGTTCCTTGCTTTTGGTGTCGGTTGCAAGGCTCTCGATGTACTGCTTGACGATGGCAATGCCGTCATTCACTGTGTCACGGTAGTCATCAATGCAGTTGTAACCAAGCGTGAGGCGCATCTTTCCGTTTGAATGGGTGAAGGTGTGTGTGCGCTGGGTGTCCTTGGTCAGCTTTAACACGTTTGCCTTGATGTTGATGACTTCCGCAAAGTTCTCATAAACCTTGCTCTTCACTGCAAGCATCTGTTCTGACAGGCTGCGAAGTTCGGGGATGGCACTCTCAATCTCGCTGTCCACCAACTGGGCGTAAGCCTCACGGTCTTCCTTGCGCTTCTTAGCAGCCTTTTCCTTGGCTTGCTTCTCTTGGAACTGCTTGAAGGCTTCTGCCTCTTCCGCTGTCATTTCCACTGTCTGTTTCTTGTTCTCTTCCATTGTCTTATTGTTTTAAATGGGTTGTATTTTTAGGCATGAGGGATTCCATCCAAAGGGATATACATCACCATCCTGCCAGGATTGTTCACGTCTTCTTTCTCTTTCAAACCGCCTTTCTTCTTGATTGCTCTGAGTTTTCTTTGGAAATCTTCCATTTCGTCAAGTCGGATTCTGGCAAACTCCTTTCCGCAAATTCGAGGATGCTTGCAGAACTCATTGATGCGCTGCCAGTCGGTTGTGTCCACGCCAATCTCTTGTATCAGCTTTAGACAGATGCTGCGATTGCGTTTCAATCTATCTTTTCGACCGCTCAGTTTCTCCAGACCGTCACAACAATCATTGTACTCTTGCCAAGTCATTTCCTTTAAGCTCTCTGTGCGTCCGAAAGTGTATTGACTGACAATTTCCTTCTTGAACTCTTCACGACTGCCACAATAGCAAGGCAGTTCGTTGAATGAGGCAAAGAAACGGCTAAAGTTCGTTACTTGCTGCTTCATGGCCAACACCTCTGTAAGTCATAAAATACTGGCGTGCCTCTTTCACGCTTGCAGCCATGCCAAGGGTCAAGTCTTCCGTCTCCAGTATTGGCACATTGTCGAAGCAAAGGAATATCTTGCCATTGAACTCTCTTGCCTGTAGTCTTGACCTGGCTTCTTCTCTCACTTGCGCTGCACGTTTCTGTTCAGCCTTTTTCTTGTAGTTCTCACGCATGGCATGGAACCAATTACCGATTTTACTCATATTCGTTTATTTTTTAGTTGTCTTTTCATTGTCTGGTAGCCATGTTATTTCAATGATGGCTTTCATTTCTTTCTTGCCTTGGCATATAGGGCAAGGAACTTTCACGCTTTCCCAATTGGCGTCACGTCCCCAGAAGTAACCATTGCCGTGGCAATATCCACATTCATGCCCTTGACTCACTATTTTCTCATGGGTGACTTGGCATGATGGTGAAACCAGTTCTAACACCCTTCGTTCTTTACTCATCGTCTGCCACCTCCTTTCTCTCACCAAGATACTCACATTTCATGGCATCAAGCGACATATCGTTTAATCTGCCTGACAAGTCTCTGAACATCTGTTCTTGATCCAGGTAGGTAAAATCCTTTGTCTTGTCCTTGATGATTGCCACCAGGCTTTCAATCACTTCTTCCATAAGCTATATTATTTGATAAGTTACTTTTTCATATCCATGCCACTGGATGATTCTGTTTGCCCACATCAGACTTTTTGTTTTCAGTACAAACTTGCCTTTATTCTTCTGTGAACGCATTACATTCAAGTCGCACTCGTAATCACGTTCAAGCCATTCTCTCACAACCGACTTGCATTGCTCTGCCGTCATCAAGATGAAAATGGTGTCACCATCCTTGTATTTGTCCATACGCCTTATGTTTCGTTGCTTGTTTGTATTACTCCATCCTCCCATACGGTGAATGCCTCACCAGCCTCACCAATGGCACGACCTTGGCAATATGCTTTATATCCTTGCACTCTCACCTTCATACCTGCCATGTACTTCAATCGGGCTGCTGGTTTGCCAAGCGGTTGCCCCTTGTATTCCTGGCTGATGAATATGAAGCACTTTCGAGGGAAGTCATCTGCAAGCGTCTTGGCTTGCTCATAGCTCCAATTTGAATATTGGAAGCTGTCAATGATGACAAACTTGGCACTCTTGCGTTTTTTAAGCCTTGCCCTCAGATCGTCAAGGGTGTCGTCTGTTGCCACACGAAACTTGCCTTGCACCTCATTCATCTTGTAGCGGTTGATGCGGTCTTGAAAGCTCTTGCTCACACCTTCCTCATAACTCAGGTAAAGAACGCCACCATACGAGCAAAGTTCTTTGGCAAGCTGCATCACAAAGCTGCTCTTTCCGCTTGCGCTCGATCCTGACACAAACCATGTCTCTGTTATGCTTGGATAGCCAAACACCTTGCTCCATTTCTCACCCCAGGGAATGGTGACGTATGTCTTTGCTGCAATATCCCTGGGGCTGTATGCTCGCTTTGCCATGGTTATGCAAGTTTCAGTTTCTCAATCTCTGTATATACACGGCGCAAGCCACCATTTGTTTTTCTCACGATGGTTGCAATGTCGGCATCCTTTGGAGCGTTAGCCCTTGCCACCACTTCTGCCTGATGGCACAAGAACTTATCACGTTCCTTGCCATCATCTGGTGTAACCTTGGAATATCTACCACCGTAACGGCTCAACATTTCGGTGTAACCAACCTTCTTGCACTCGATGGAGCGATTTATCTTCTCTTTCAGTCCATCCGCTCCCATCATGTACCAGGCGCAACAACGTTCGGTTGCATTCCATAGGGCTTTGAGTTCCAAGAAAGCCTCATACTGCAAGTCTCCAGCTTCATCAAGGATGATAAGAGGGTGTTCGATGGAACGAAGGTAATAAACCAAATCCTCATACACATCGGCATAATGTCCCTTGCTGTCCACGCCAAACTCTGATGCTATCTTGCGAACCAACTTCAACTTGGTCTTTACTTGTGAACAGTCGATATAAACTGCATTCTTGTGACCTTGCACATAATAGCGTGCCGTGAAGGTCTTTCCAATGTTGGGTATGTCGCAAAGGATGCTGCTTTGCCCTGAGCCTTGACAGAACTCTATTTGCTTGGTGATATACTTGAAGGTCTCTGTTGGGGCTGCGTTCCACTCTATTTCGTTGCGCATGGCCACATTCAGCTTTCTTGCAAGGCTCAACCAGTTGGCATCACTCAATGCCTTTTCTGTCTGGCCATTCTTCAACATACTATAGATGGATGTTGAAAGTCCAAGGGCGGTTGCGTGCTTTGCGTCACTTGGATAGTTTGATCTGTTGGCTGCTATCGCTGCCAAAATCTTTTTCTTTGTTGCTTCTGCTATTGTCATTTTCTTAATCTTTAATCTTTATTATAATGATGTTTGAACGGTGTCTAAATGTCTGCCAAAGCCCTTTCCTCAATGCTCATGTCTGGCATATATGCTTCATCGGGTTCATCTATCCTTGGCGGTGGAAGTACAAAGGTTTCCTCTGCCTCTTCCTTTGGAACATCCGATTTCATCACTCCAACCTTGCCAATGGCATTGTCCTTGACGTATTTCGTGAATGAGGCAACTTTCTTCTGTTGCACTTGATATTTCTCTTTGTCTTCATCTGTCTGTTCTGCCATCACACGGTTGTAGGTTTCTACTCGTTCCACTTGGTCAATGAATCGGTCTCCTTGGAAAATGAACACCTCTTGTGGCTTGCCATCCTCATCTGGAATGTAATACGCTGTTACCTTATTGTTGTTTGGCTCCAAGCGTTCCAGCTTTTCGGTCTTGCTCAACCACCAGTCTTCATAAGCCACCCTAACGGTGGAGTTTCTTCTGATGCTTGTTTCCACTCTCTCACCAATGTATCTTGCAAGGGTAAGTTTGTCAAGCGGTTGAAGGGTCGGATTGATGTTGGCAACAAGAACGTCCCATCTGCTCATGCCTGGATACTTCTTTTGATTCGGATGCAAGCTGTGATTCCACTCGTAGCTGTCTTGACGATCATCGGCAATCAGTTGGTCATAGCTGAAATATTCTTTGTCCTCATACAGCTCGTTTGTCTCGTCACTGATTTTCTTACTTTCCGTGCGCCACTTGCCCTTTCCGTAGAAACGGCCAATGCCTTCATGGTTCTTGTGGATGATGCTGCGTTTCTTCGCACCGTTCAAGTTCTCTGCATATTTCTCTTGCGAGTTCTGAGGCGCACAGAAATGAACGAATGGGAATGCGACACCTGCTTGCAGAAATCCGTCCTTGTATTGCGACATCAAGTGATTCTCAACCTCAATACCTGCTGGCATACCCCAACCATTGCGTTCTATCAGTCGGAACATATCCCTAAAGCAGTCAAGCACCAGAATTTCATCCTTTTTCCTTGCGTAGGATGCGCCAATCACACATTGGCTGACCACATCATAAGCATAGTAAGCGTGAACCCTCTGCTTGGTGTCTTTCAACTTTCGTGTCAAGTCCACGTCATCCATTGTGATTTGGCTCAAAGAGAACTCACCTGCATGGCGGTGCATGTGCGGCATCTGTTCGTGCATGAAGGTGGTGTAACTCATAAGCTCATGTTCAATTAGCACCTTGTTTTTCGGTCGGTTCAAGTAGTTGGTGATTGTCGATTCACTCAAAACCTTTGGTTCACCGCTCTTGTCTGTGAAATCATCGGGGTTGAATAGTTCTCCAGTTTCAGGATCATAGACCTCTATTTCACCACAAACAAACGAATTGTATAGTTCCAAGACACTTGTGTTGAATGGCTTGTTAGGAAGTACTGCCAAGCCCAAAATCAAGCGTTCCGTCTTGTGATCAACCTTGCGTGCGCTTTGGTTTCCGAACTTGCCACTTATCAGACAGGCATAGCCAAACTTCTTGTATTCGGCTACTTTCTTTCTGAATCGCATGGTTGAAGCTGGTAGCGTATGGCCAAATTTATCTTTGAGTGTTTTGATGGTGGTTGCCATCTTTTCCCAGTCGTATTTTTCTCCCATCAGCTTCTTTGATGCGCTTGCACGGTTGTAGAGCTTGATGCAAGTGTTCAGAACAGAGGCATTCACCACATATTCCTTCACTTTCTCTTGTGTGAGGTCAAGCCCAGTCTTGGCACGGTCGTTAAAGAACGCAACGGCTGCTTGGTCGGTCTCATAGTTGGACGTTATCCAACCTTCCAGTCTCACAGTGTCACCACCAGGATAAAGTTCATCCACCATTTTGCGGTAGATGGTAGGAATGCTATCAACGGCAACCAGAGCATAACGTCCTTGCCCCTTACCGCTACGCACCACATTGATGCGCTTCCTGGCAGATAGCTGCTTGTAGTTCGAGGCAGTCATTATGCCACCGTCAACAAGCTCACGTGCTGAAATGCAAAGTGTGTTACCGTAATACTCCATTTCTCACCTCCTTGATTATTCCGCACAAACAGGTCTTGCGTACTTCTTGCGAAGCTCTGGGGTAGTCAAGATGTCGGCATCCCTCTGTGTCCATGCAGCAAAGATGCTTTGGATTTCTTCCAGTTGCTTGATTTTCACATCCTGGTATTGCTTCATCATCTTGCCCTTGTAGAACACATCCACATTGCCATTGGCTTTGTTGCACTCAATCATTGCACCATTGGGGAAGTATTGGCGCATATAGCCATCTGCATCATGGATGGTCTCAACCTCTGGGGCAACTATCATCACAATGCCACCTTTCTGCTTGGCATATACACGGATGCGCTTTGCCTTGTCACTTTCGCCACGCTTTGCGTCAAAGTTCAGGGCATAATAAACCATTTTCCCTGTAACGTTGAACGCTGCCATGATGTCCTGGCGAACTTCTCTTGTTACGTCAATGTACTTTTTCATTGCTTCCATTTTTAATCGTTATACAAATCTTGTTTTATCTTTTTAAGATGCAAAATTCGTCTTTCTCACGCCTTTTTTGTATCTTTGGCGCGGTGTTCCTTTAGTAACACGGTGCAAAGATACAGAAATTCTGTATAATAACAAAATTAAATTCAGAAAATATGGAAGTATATAAGCAGATTTTAACAAAAAATGAGATAAATGTGCGCTTTATCATGGCTATCAATGCGATTTTGGACAAAAAAATGGTAAACAGCAAGGTTGATTTAGCAGAATCTCTGAACGTAAAGCCTTCTAAGTTTTCAGAAATTCTGAACGGTAGAATGAACGTAGGGGTTGATATGATAGCAACTTTATGCGACCTTTACAGAATTTCACCTGATTGGATTCTGATGAGCAGAGGAAATAATATGTTCCGTGAAACATACAAGATGCCTAAGATATGGGTTGATGATGAGCCAAGCGATTTAGACACAACTTTACCATCTACCAAGGAAGTAAATAATGCGCCACAGCTTTCTGATAACCCAGACATAGGCAAGCCATATTACGATGTTGATTTTATGGGAGGCTTTACAGAGGTCTTCAACTCTCAGAAAAGCGTACCAGACACAAACATTGTCATCAGAGGGTTCGAGAAAGCCGATTTGTGGTGCAATGTTACAGGTCATTCAATGGAGCCAAAAATCAACCATGGCGACATCATTGCCCTTCGCCAATGTACGCTGGATGATGTCCAGTATGGCGAAATATACGCTGTTGTGCTTGACACGATACGAACCATCAAGATATTGCGCAAGTCCAATGATCCTGATAAGTTCCGTTTCATTCCAATCAATACCGCTGAGTTTGATGAACAAGAGTACCCGAAATCAAGGATAATGAATATCTTTGAGGTCATCGGAAGCATCAGCAAGTTCTTTTAAGGTGAGAAATACCCCCATGTACCCCTATATGGGGGTGTCACCCCCTCTGTGTACCCCTCAAAGTCCTTGAAATGCCCCTATATATTATATATAATAAGGTGTAACGCTTAAAAATCGTTGTTCCGAAAGGGGTAGTTTCCTCACAATTAAACGTAAAAAGTGGTTAGTTTCCTCATTCAGCTTTTTGTACCCCAACGACCCCACTTTTGTAACCCTTAATTCTCGAAAGTGTAACCCTTAACTGTAACCCTTAGTGTAACCCTTACCCCAAAATCACCACTTTTGAGCATGAAAAAAGGGAGCTGTGAAGCCCCCTCGTTAACATTCGGTTTGAGCACCGTAAATAAGCCGTTCTAACGGCATTTTAACCATCATCCTTCATAGACCCTTGTCGAGTGCCAGAAATGAGCGTAGATTGCTTTATAATAGCTCGTTTCGTGATTATTGACCCATTGCCAGATAGACCAGCATGAAGCAAGTAACTCTTGGTACAACCAACCTCCTCAGAGGTCAGCACGGTGTAAACCGCCGATATGCTTGAAAAGTAGAAGTCTTTCAAGCCACTATGTTTGCCCACAATAAGATGGACGTGTATAACTTTTGCCATATCTATTCATTTAAATTTCGGTGCAAATATACCAAATAATAATTATATGGAATAATTTTGCATTTTAAATAATCATAAAAGGGCAAAAATTAAGGGTAGCGATTGCCACCCATGCACAAGCCCCATCATCCTCATGTAAGCCATTTGTAAACCTCATTCAAGTCCACCGCCCTCAAACGCAAGCCAGAAGGCCACAGAATTAAACCAAAATTAAACTCATGTAAACGTTTCGTTTTGTGTCGCTATTCATGCAAGATTATCGTAACTAACTATATTTCAAATACTTCACCCGATATTTAGGCATAAGGCTTTATATACGCTTCGTTCTGTGCCCTTTAGAGTATCAACAAGTGGTAATAGTAATGTATCAAGTTATGTTTATCGAGAAGAAGTTGCAGAAACATTTTCTCAGGTTAAGTTGAAAATAGAAGAATAATGATGGAGGATTTTATTATACCCATAAATTCGGCTATAAAAAGTTTCTATAGTCATCTTCTTGCTAATCCAAGAACTATATTGTCATCAAAATTTGGTGATGGTAAGTCTTATTTCTTGGAGAATTTCAAGAACACAGATTTCGTAAAGGAGCAATTTGTCTTCTTGACAATATATCCTGTCAATTATCAAGTTGCATCCAATGAGGACATATTCAACTTAATCAAACGAGACATCTTATTTCAGCTTATGCTGAATGATATGATTTCTAACAATGTCATCATTCCAAAAGACATTGCTCTTTGGGCTTACATTCAAAACAGGAAATATTCTTTGGTGTCAGACCTGATCAATTATGTTGCAGACATAGCTGTTCCTTGTGAATATCTTCCAAAAATCATGTTGGCAATAAAGGGGCTTCGGTTGTTTAAGGATTTGAAAGAGAAAATTGAAGATTTCACTAAGAAAAATAATGATGATGACATATTGAATGAGTTTGTGGATAAGGCAGACAATAGTACGATATATGAAGACGACATTGTTACAGCGATTATAAAACGCTCTGTTGCTGACTTCAAAAGAAGAACAAATAAGGATGTGGTCTTGATAATTGAGGACTTGGATAGAATCGACCCCGCTCATATCTTCCGCATATTGAATATCTTTTCCGCTCATATGGATTATGCCTACAAATATTTCACCAAACCAGGAACAACACTGGTGGGTAATAAATTCGGACTTGACAATGTGGTACTTGTCGCTGATTATTCTAATGTCAGAAAGATATTCAAACATTTCTATGGTGAGCATACTGATTTCAACGGTTATATCGGTAAGTTTTTATCAAGCAAGCCTTTTCAGTATTCATTACGAGAAGAGAGACTAAAGTACATTTACGAAAAGTTAGCTTTGGTTACAGAAAGTCCTATTGAATTAGTAAAGATTGTTATATCTGAAGATAAACTGGAAAACAAAACAATCCGTGACATTATTCATTCATTTGAGATAGACAAACAAATTTATAAAGAAGCAAAAGTTACAGCAGAAGGGAAAATAGTAGTGCTGTGTCCTGTTATGCTAAAATTGTTGGCAGTAATGAGACGATTGCAAATACCTGATGAGGACATGACTACTATTTCCGCCAAAGTTTATACACAAAGTCAGAATTTATATTTCGAATACATAGCTCCATATATGTTATTGACAGAGAATGCTAGGACAAGTATGGAGGTTACTATCTATTACCGAGATAATGATGGTGTCCTTTACGGGCAAAGGTGCAGAATTAACGAAAAGTCTGGGAAGGGAGAACGATGTGGCATGTTTCGTTATGGCGGAAATGATGAAAAAACGAATTTCTCTGCAATAGTGAAAAGCATGTTAGCATTTATTGTAAACTAAATAATATGGAACAAAAGAACCCACAACGTAAATCGTTCCTCTGGCACCTTGACTTCGAGCCATTCACCTGGCACACCTTCTATGGTGAGCAATGTCCGCCATTCGTTACCGAAGAGAATAAGGAGGCATGGCGACGCTATCTGAAAAAGATCATCAAGAAGCATCTGAAGAAAGAGGTGATGAATACACCAGAGTTCAGAGGTATTGAACTACAGATAAGGGAAGAAAAGCTGTTGCGCATCAAATGGGACGAGCAGAGAAAACGGTCTATGGAAAAGCAACGGTATCGCGCCAAGATGGAGCGACCGAGAATCAACTATATTCCGAAAGGACTAAGCGTGGACTATGAAGAGGAATACTCCAAATATCTGATGCAGGAAGTAAGCTTTGAGCCAAGAGACAATGATGACTTCACAGCTCTGCTGCGACTGCTGGAGCGTTGGCATAAGAAATCCATCCCACAAATATTGGAGAAGAACAGACCTGATGCAGCGTATGCCATCGCCATAACGCTGTGCAAGCATATACCTCTACTCATCAACCGAGATGACATACAAGATCTGGTAGGCGAATACAAAAGACGTATCGGGAAACTGATATTCGACAGCTATCAAGCCCTGGTGAAAGCTGTCAAGATATGGAACCACGAGGAGAAACGCCAGGAGGTATGCCGCTATATCAAAGAGACAGCAGGACAATACCCCAATCATCGGGGCATGAAGAAGAAGTTGCTGGACTTGATGCCTGAGGCACCATTTGAGGGTGAGCCGATGGCTGTGATTCGTGAGCCAAATGACATAGAGAAATCACTCCTGTAAATCATCAACTACACTAATAATGAAACAGAAACAATGAGAGAAGTACCTATCGATGTTGAGCGGATACTTACTTTGCCCCAGCGGAGCCTGTGCCCACAAGGGGCTGGCTGGGAGGGCTTACGCAACAGAGTTGCGGCTGTTTGACGCAATAACATTGCGATTGCTTTACGGGCTGGCGCATTGTGGAATTTGCTGATAACTTGCAGATTTTCGGCTTTTTTCTTGGTGGTTTCAATAAAAAAGCGTATTTTTGCGGTTAGAAATTAATAAAGTGAATTATTATGGCACAGGTAGCAACAATGAATCAAGCTCAATTGCAAATCCTCGATATGCTGTCATTTATTAAGACTCCTGAGGCTTTGCGAGATTTGAATAAGGTAATCTCTGATTATTTTGTTCAGATGGCTGATGCAGAATTAGATAGAATGTGGGATGAAGGAACCTTGAATGAAGAACGTATCGAGAGCTTCCGGCATCTCCATGAACGTACTCCATACAATAAACCAACTTTATAGTCATTAGATTATTAAAATGAATATTGTATTGGATACAAATAGTTTGATTATGTCAATCGCCCCTAGAAGTCCGTATCGAAAGGTGTGGAATGCTTTTCTTAGAGGCGATTATAACCTATGTGTGTCCAATGAAATAGTAGAGGAATATTCTGAGGTTTTGTCTCGCAATATATCCCCTCAAGTTTCTGAGGCCATTGTTTATGCTATATTGACTAGACCCAATGTAATTCGCAAAGATCCTCATTATACTTTTGCTTTAATTGAATCTGATAAAGATGACAATAAGTTTGTAGATTGTGCCATTGCTGCAAATGCAAAATGTATTGTTACGGAAGACAAGCACTTTAAGGTCTTGGAAAATATTCCTTTTCCTAAAGTGGAAGTTATAGGTATAGAGGAATTTAAATGTTATTTGGAGAAGTGGATATAGGATTATGTGCTAGTACGCCATCGACTCAAGAAAGTTGCAGAAGGAATTCGGCTGGGAGCCATCTCTCCAGTTTGAGGAGGGTATCGAAGAAACCGTGAAATGTTTTTTCGAAAACCAACCCGTCCTTCCTTACCCTTAAGGAAGGCTCCACCTTTCTCACCAAGCCTCTCTTCCCTCAGGGACGAGAGGATGTAGTTGGCTCTGCTATAGCGCCGCCAGAGTTTTGGTCAGCCAGCGGAGCCTGTGCCCGCAAGGGGCTGGCTGGGAGTGCTTACGCAACAGAGTTGCGATTGTTTGACGCAATAGGATTGCGATTATTTGTCGGCTGGCGCATTGCGTAATTTGCTGTTGAGTTGCAGATTTCTTTCCTTCTCTTGGGGTAAGCCGATGGCTTACGTTTGACTAACTGAAACAGACCGATGTGAACGAGCGTTCATATCGGTCTGTTTTTGTTTATGCCCTTCTTGTCAAAACAATTTGTAGGTGGTGCGGAGCACTTTGAACTCGGTACGGCGGTTCAGCTGATTGCATATCTCCTGATGATCTTTGGTCTGCTTGAGGATGAAATCCTGGGTGAGCACATCGTCTTCCTTCAGCCAAGGATATTTCTCCGTGAGCTTCCTGCGGATCGTCTTCGGGCGTTCCTTGCCATATCCCACAGGGGTAAGGCGATCTTTTTCGATGCCATGAGCTATGAGGTAATCCACTACCGACTGGGCACGGCGTTGAGACAATCGCTTGTTGTACTCGCTGTTGCCTTTGTAATCGCAATGGGCACTCAGTTCGATGGTTACGTGGGAATTCTCTTTCAGCAAGGCTACGAGCTTATCCAGAGCCTGGGTGCTGGCTGGCGTCAGGGTAGCTTTGTCAAAATCATAGAAGATGTTGTCGATGAGTACTGGGGCTGAGATGGAAGCCAGCGGGAACTGGAGCACGTACTCCTTGCTCTCCTTTGCCGAATCTATCCGCAACTCCTCCTTGTGGTTGAGGAATCCCTTGCAGGATGCCATCACCAGATAATCTACCTTAGGATGGATAGGCATCGTAAACGAACCGTCGCCCTTGACCGGTAGCTTCCTGTAGGTTCCATCGTTGCCTACTACCATCACCTGGGCGGCAGGAAGTTCGTAGCCGTCTTTCTCGTAAACCCATCCCTTCATCGTGGTGACGATTTCCGGATTTTCGAAAGAATAGATATGGTCGTAGCCGCGGCCATCCTTTCTGTTGGAAGAGAAGAAGCCACGGTTGTGCGGTCCCTCGAAGGTCATTCCGAAATCATCTGCTTCTGAATTGAGGGGATAGCCGGGATGTTCTATCTTATACTGCTGGGTCTTTTCGTCTATTCGGGCAATGTAGATGTCGAGACCGCCCATTCCGATATGACCGTTACTGCTGAAATAGAGGTCGCCATTGGGACGGAAGGTTGGGAACATCTCGTCGCCCGGCGTATTGATGGGGGCACCGAGGTTTTCCACACCTCCCAGACCTGAAGGAGTAATGCGCACACGCCAGATATCGTAACCGCCCATTCCGCCCGGCATGTCGGAAACGAAATAGAGCCATTCGCCGTCAGGACTGATGGCAGGGTGGGCGTAGGTGCTCAAGGTATCCTGGGTGATTTCCAGCTTCTGAACCTTTCCCCAGACTGCATCCGAACGGGAAGAGGTGACAATCTGGGCAAATCGGGGAGAGGCTGGATCGGTGACGCATTGGGTGAGATACATCTCCTTGCCATCGGGAGTGAAGCAGCAGGCTCCCTCATCATAGTCGGTATTCAGACCTGTGGCGATGGCTTCCGGTTTGCTCCATTTTCCTTTATCGTCTTTTTCAGAATAGAAGATGTCGCCTGCCTTGGTTCCGGTGATTCCGCTGAGTTCATCTCCCTGTGCTTCGTTGCGGGTGGAGGTGAAGTAGATCTGTTCGTATTCATCGCCCAGGAGCATCGGTGAATAATCGGCTCTTCGGGAGTTGAAGACATCCATCTTCTTTACCTGGTATCTGCTTCCGGCTTTTTTCCAGACGGGAGCCATCTGGGCAGATTTCAATCCGTTCTGGGCTAGAATATTGTCGGGCATGGAATCCACGAGGATTCTGAATTCCTTTTCTGCCTGCTTGTATTCGCCGTTTTTCAGGAGCAGACGGGCGTAAGCCAGACGGTCATCGAGTGAAGCCTGGTTGTAGCGGATGGCATTGCGGTAAGCATTCACAGCCTTGGGGGTAGCATTGATCTTGTTGTAGCAGCGTGCCATCTTCAAGGCTAGCTTTCCCCGGTTTTCACGCTCCTTGGGAGGTGTCTTGGTGTAGGCTTGCTTGAATTGGTCGGCAGCATCATAGTATTCGCCTAAAGAAAGGAACTTTTCTCCCTTCTTCAGGTTCTTGTCAATGCCGCAGCTTATCAGAAGGAGGCAGCAAAAGGC
>ERZ1026874.111-NODE-111-length-54521-cov-16.401113_pt1 | contig 54521 bp, 45 predicted proteins | sample MGYA00380167_ERZ1026874 | MGnify/ENA primary metagenome ERZ1026874 (study PRJEB33269, sample SAMEA4719803) | human gut metagenome | biome: human-associated habitat; feature: organic feature; material: feces | place: Cameroon | collected 2013-10 ...
CTTTTAGTAATCGCTTCACTCGTTGTACGGTACTTACCCCTTTACCACACAACTTCGCCACATCTCGAATTGAATATCCCTTGCGAAGCAGACTTATTACTTCCCTATATTCGGCTTTCATCTGTTCTTCCGTTTTTACAGAGCCTACCTTGCGTCCGAGTTTTCCACCTTTCTCTATATACCGCTTCCTTCCTGACTGCAATCGGAAGGAGATATTATCACGCTCCAATTGCGCACAGGCTCCTTCAAACGGATTTCCTTCTTCTTTCGTCCCATTTTATTTCCTTTCTTTTCTGATATATATTCTTTTATCACTGATTATCAAGTATTTAACTTGCGATACAAAGATAATACAGCGAGGGACAAAAACGAGACAAAAGTGGGTAAACAGCTAATCAATTTCAAGAAGCACTTCATGGCGATTTAACGAAGCGCTTTCTTAGCTGCTGACGAAGCGCTTCTTTAGAGTGTAACGAAGCGCTTCATTAAGGTGTAACGAAGCGCTTCGTTAGGTCATGTGATAAACGACACTCTGCGACACTCTTCGACATCTTCCTTGTCTGCATTTCGTATCTTTGCGCGCGCGTACCTTTATATATTATAGAACTTCCGCATGTTTGCCCCACACGCCCTGAAGTGTCAAAGCTCTGATAAGCAGCACGCCCTGAAAGGGCTGAAGCTCTTAGCCCAGGGCAACGCCCTGGGTTATTACGGACGCAAACTTGACGCCCTGTAAGGGCAAAAGCTTTAAAACTCACACGGAAATTTATAAAGCTTTTGCCCTTACAGGGCGCATTGCTGACTGTTACTATACCCAGGGCGTTGCCCTGGGCTAAGAGCTTTTGCCCCTTCAGGGCGTACTTAAGCCACATGCGAAAGTTCAATAAGTAACAGCCAAGTCAACTCATATTAAAAATAATGCTGAGAGTGGTCAACTAAAATCGTTAAACTACAGTCAAACCACAGTAGAAATCTTCTCTTTAAGCAATAAAAAAGTTTTCTTTAGCTTGCAAAAGTTCCGTTCAGAGCCTTTGAACGTACATTCAAAGCCTTTGAACGGACATTCAGAGCCTTTGAACGGACATTCAAAGCCTTTGAATAGAGATTTATCTGCAAGAGAATGAACAAATCATAACTAACAGAAACAATTCATAACTAACAGAAACAATTCATAACTAACAGAAATAATTTGTACAGTATTGAAGTAACAACTCACGACTATATGAGTGTTGAGTAGTTGCAAACTGAACAGGGTAATATCCTTTAAAGCTCTTGAAAGTTTATACTTTGAGGAAATGTTCCTCGAGTTTTTCCTTCGGCATGTCGGCAGTATCGTGATAGTGCAGATGGTGGTTCACGCAGGCGATGTGCTTCACATTGTGCAACACTTCGGCAATGTCGTGGCTTACGATGATGATGGCGCATTCCTTGTTGATTTGCTCCAGCATCTCGTACATCTGTTTCTGGAATCGACGGTCGATGTAAGTGTTGGGCTCGTCGAGTATCACCACATCGGGTTTTGACACGATGGCGCGTGCCAAGAGAACACGCTGAAGTTGTCCTCCGCTCAAGGCTCCGATGTGACGGTCTTTCAAGTCGGACAGCTGCATACGGTCCAAGGTGTCGGCTACGAGCTGGTGATGCTCCTTGCTGAAACGGGCAAAGAGACTCTTCGACTTGTTGAGTCCGGAGAGCACCACTTCGTATACAGAGATGGGAAACTGCTTGTCGAGGTCGTTGTATTGTGGCAGATATCCCATGGTGATTTCCTTCACCGGCTTGCCGTCCTTATAGTAGCTGATGCTCCCCTCGGTGGGGCTCATCAGTCCGAGAATAAGGCGCATGAGGGTTGTCTTTCCGCCACCATTAGGTCCGATAATACCCAGATAGTCGTCCTGATAGATGGTGAGGTTGACGTCGTGGAGTACTTCCTTACCTTCGTAGCCTGCTGTGAGGTGCTCGATTTTTATGATTGGATTCATGTAGTTCTGTGTTTATTGTCTTGAGCGTGGCTTTTACTTGCCTGCCACAATCAGTTCCTTGCCTTGTATTGCCAATGATGCTTCCTGCATCGCCATGTTCCATTCGCCTTGCAAGGGGTTGATCTCCATTGCCTGGGTGTGGGTTTCCTTGATGAAGACCGAGGTGTTGCGGTTGGCAAACTCTGTCTGTATGAGGCAATACTTAATCTTCTCTTTCTTGGCTCTCTCGATGAGGCTCTTGAGCTGGGCGACACTCGGCTCCCTGCCTTCTTCCTCGATGGCGAGCTGTTCCAACTTGTAATCACGGGCAAAGTAGGTGAGGATGGGGTGGTAGATTACAAACTTGCGTACCATGTCGGGGTTCTGCTGGAAGCTCACTCTGATGGTACTGTCTCTCTGGTCGATGATGCGGAGCAGCGACTGATAGTTTTTCTCGAAGAAAGCCTTGTGCTTGGGCTCGAGGTTGCAGAGCGCCTTGAGGATGTTGGCGGAGATGATGCGGGCGTTGCTGCAACTCATCCATACATGTGGGTCGATATTGCCACCGGGAGTCTTGGCAGGTGAGATGCCCACGGAGGTGTCTGTCACCTTCATGTGAGGAGCATTGTCGTGAAGCTTCTGCATCCAGGTCTGCTCGAAACCGATGTTTCCTACCTTGAGATAGAGGGCACTCTTGGAGAGTTCCACCATCTGCTGGGCTGTGGGTTCATAAGTCTCGGGATTGCCACCGGCAGGAACCATCACGTTGACATCCACCTTGTCTTCGGCAATCTTATCGACGAAATACTGGTAGGGAGGAATGGTGACGGTTACCATTGGCTTGCCATCGCTCTCGGCGAGGGCGGCCTTCTGTTGGTTGCCCTTGCAGCCCACCAACAGTGTGCATATTATAATAAGGTATATAAATCTCTTCATACTTTAAAAAATAAAACTCAATCCATAGACTAACAATATGTATCTGAGCACCTTGCCGATGGTGATGCTGAGGATGGAAATAGGAATGTTGGCTCTTGTCAATCCCAATACGATGGTGATGGCACTACCCAACAGGGGCAGGAAGGCGAAGAATCCCATCCAGGCACCTCGTCCAGCCATGAATCGCTCTGCCTTGTCGAGACTCTCTTTCTTCACGTGCAGGTATTTCTCTATCCATTCCATCTTGCCCAAGCGTCCCACACCATAGTTGAACATCGAGCCAAGGACATTGCCGATGCTGCCATAGATGATGAGCGGCACGGGGTCGAGACCTGCAGCCTGCAGTCCTGCCATCACCGCCTCGCTGCTGAAGGGGAAGAAGCTGCCGGCAAGGAATGCTGCCACGAGCATGCCCCAGTAGCCCCATTCTACCAGGAACGAAATAAGCCAGGCTATCATAACAGCATGACGGGGGAAAACAGGAGGTTGTACAACAGTAGCAGTACAGCCATCACAAGGATGGTGATGAAGGTGATGTTGCACAACTTACCCTTGGTGAAGGTAATGAAATGGGCGAAGAGGGGTGCTGTACAGACTATCATGATGCCCTCGAGTTCGTATTCATGCTGAGGCTGGAGTACGAGAAAGAGGAAGCTGACGATGTCGAGCATGATGAACGACTCGTAGATCATGCGGGTACGAATCTTGTCGGCGTAGCTGGTGCGCAGGAAGTGGACTGCTCCGATGACCGCCAGCAGGGTGATGAAGCTGAGGTTCACCAACTGATGGACGGTTATCATGGAATAGTCGAACAGCGTGTGGAAGTCGATGAAACTGGCAAAATGAGCGATGAGGTAGTCGATGTTGTTGGTATAGACAAAGAATCCTGCCGCAAACCAGTAGGGGATGATGACTCCCAGGATGGAGGCTGCAAAGTTGCGGAGACTGAAGGAGTTGGTGAAGAACATCATCATCGCCCACAGTATGGGCAGATAATAGAGTATCTGTACAAACTCCATCGAGGCTATGCCCAAACAGGCGAAGGCATAGAAGGTGCGGCCCGTGGATTGCCGGTCTTGATAGCCGTTCCAGATGAGCAGGGTGAAGGCAATGAAACAGAGGGTCACCACGTTGGCATGGAGCGATGGATCGGGGAGTGAGGTGACCGACAGGAGTGTCAGGAAACTGCACGACACCATGCGGCTGTAGGTACGCATCAGGGCATTGCGGTTGTTGAGCTCTACCATGAGAAGGGTAGAGGCGAGTGCAAACGCCAGCTCAGTCCAGATGTCACCCTGTACTAAACCTACAGCAACCCATATCATGGCGATAAGGGTTGCTGTTACTGGTAACGAGAAGCGGCTTACCGCTATCTTGTTCTGAAAGGTCTTATGTCTTAACATCTATATTAGTGTTTAGTGATTAGTGTTTCATGTTTGCTTGTGAGGCAAACGACAGGGCATCGGCCTGATTCATCATTAATCACTACTAATTAAACATTGTCTTAAAGGTCCTGTCCGATGTCGGAACGGAAGTATTTGTCGGTGAACTGAATCTTCTGAGCCTCGGCGAAGCTCTTCTTCAGTGCCTCTTCCTTGTCCTTGCCATAGCTGCTCACGCAGATGACACGTCCGCCATTGGTTACTACCTGACCGTCTTTGAGAGCAGTACCGGAATGGAACACAACGGAGCCTTCTACCTGGTCGATGCCCTCGATGGGGTAACCCTTCTTGTAAGCCTCAGGATAACCGCCGCTGACGAGCATCACGCAGACTGCCGCACGCTCGTCGAACTCGATGCTGCGCTCGTCGAGATTGCCTTCAGCCACACCTTCGAAGAGGTCTACGATGTCGCTCTTCAGACGGAGCATCACACTCTCGGTCTCTGGATCGCCCATACGGCAGTTGTACTCGATGACCATGGGTTCGCCCTCTACATTGATCAGACCGAAGAAGATGAAACCCTTGTAGTCGATGTTCTCCTCGGCAAGACCCTCTACGGTAGGACGGATGATGCGCTCGTCAACCTTCTGCATCCACTCCTTGGTGGCAAAAGGTACAGGTGTGACGCTTCCCATACCGCCTGTGTTGAGGCCTGTGTCGTGCTCACCGATACGCTTGTAGTCTTTGGCTTCGGGCAGAATCTTGTAGTTCTTGCCGTCGGTAAGTACAAATACCGAGCACTCGATGCCGCTGAGGAACTCCTCGATGACCACACGGGCAGAGGCGTTGCCGAACATACCGCCGAGCATCTCACGGAACTCTTTCTTGGCCTCCTCGAGGGTAGGAAGGATGAGGACACCCTTGCCGGCACAGAGTCCGTCAGCCTTCAGTACGTAAGGAGCCTTCAGGGTCTCGAGAAATTTCAAGCCTTCCTCGACGGTGGTGCCGTCGAAGGTCTCGTATTTGGCTGTAGGGATGTTGTGGCGCTTCATGAACTGCTTGGCGAAATCCTTGCTTCCCTCAAGCACGGCACCAGCCTTTGATGGACCGATGACAGGGATGTTCTTGGTACGTGGGTCAGCCTTGAAATCATCGTACACACCCTTTACCAATGGGTCTTCAGGACCTACTATCACCATGTCGACACCCTTTTCTGCGGCGAAATTCTTAAGTGCCTCGAAGTCGTCGGCCTTGATGTCTACGTTCTCACCGACATTCATCGTACCGGCATTGCCTGGTGCGATATAGAGTTTGTCACACTTCTCGCTCTGGGCGATCTTCCATGCCAAGGCGTGCTCACGGCCACCGCCTCCCAACAATAAAATTTTCATTTGCTGTAAGTTATTGTTTGTTATTATTTTTATTTCGTATGTCTGTCAGGAGTTATTAACTCCTGGAACACCTCTCCTGTTTTACTCTTTTTCGGCTGCAAAGTTACTAAAAAAGGGTGAAACGGCAAGCGTTATTTGCCGAAATATTGTTTGTAGATGTCATAATAGATGTTGAGCCAACCCCTGATGGCTATCTGGTCGAGCTTTTTGTAGAGTTGTGGGTGATGGTCGATGAGGCTACTAAAAAAGCAAAAACATAAAACCTGCAGTCATGTTTTCCTGCTTTTTCCTTGCAGGTTGACTGTTGGTCTTATGTTTTTGCTATAGTGTGTCAGCAGATAGCTTCTCTTACTTCAGATAGTCGAAGAAATACTGGCTGATGCGCTCGTGCAGATGCGTGCTCTGATGTCCTCGCATATTGTGAGGCTCGCCAGGGTAGACAAAGAAGTCGGGCTGTGTGCCGGCTGCAATGCATGCCTTGAGGAAGGTGAGGCAATGCTGTGGCACTACTGTCACATCGTTCAAGCCCTGTATGATCTGCAACTTGCCCTTGAGGTTCTTGGCCTGGTAGAGCAAGGAGGTTTTCTTGTAGCCTTCAGGGTTGGTCTGTGGTGTGTCCATATAGCGTTCGCCATACATCACCTCATACCAGTGCCAGTCGATAACAGGTCCTCCTGCCACACCTACCTTGAAGACCTCAGGATAGTTGGTCATCAGCGATATGGTCATGAATCCTCCGAAACTCCATCCGTGAACGCCTATTCTGTCAGCATCCACATAGGGAAGGGTCTTGAGATATTCCACACCCTTCATCTGATCCTGCATCTCTATCTGTCCGAGTTGACGGAAGGTGGCCTGTTCGAAAGCTTTGCCACGGTTCTCGCTTCCACGGTTGTCGAGGATGAAGAGCAGATAGCCCTTCTCTGCCATGTAGGTCTCCCAACCACGGCTGCTGTAGTTCCAGCGGGCGTCTACGTTGTGGGCATGAGGTCCACCGTATACATATATAATGGTGGGATATTTCTTGGCAGGGTCGAAGTTGGTGGGTTTCACCATGCGCCAGTAGAGATCGGTCTCGCCATCAGCCGCCTTGACAGTGCCGCAGCTGTATTCCGGTACATTGTAGCCCTTCCATGGGTTTTCGGCTGTGAAGTATGCTGTACGCTTGCCGTTCTCTGTATTCACGATGGCTATCTTGCGAGGCACATCAGGAGTAGAGTAGTTGTCATAGACAAACTGACCGCTCTCGCTCAGGGTGGCATTGTGCCATCCCTTGCCACAGTCGTCCATCATGGTGCGCTTGCCAGTCTGGGTGTCTACTAAAAAGATGTTTCTCTGAATAGGTGAGCACTCGTTGCTGGCTATGATGATGCTCTTTCGCTTTCTGTTGAAACCGAGCACTTCCATCACTTCCCACTTGCCAGAAGTCAGCTGACGGATGTCGAGCGACTCGGTGTTGCTTGCCATGCGACTGCCATGCTTGCCCAATGTGCAGAGATAAAGATGATTGTAGCCATCCTTGCGGCTCTGCATGATGAAACGGTTGCTGTCCCAAGGCAGGAACATGATAGGATGGAGTGGTTCTACATATTTCTCATCGGTCTCGCGATAGAGCTCGCCAGTCTTCTCGCCGGTTTCTGCATCATAGGCAGTAAGGCGGCTGTCGTTTTGGTCGCGGTTGACCTCGAACATATAGACGGTCTTGCTGTCGGGGCTCCATGCTATGTTGGTGAAGTAACGGTCGGTAGGGTCGCCAGCCTTCAGATAGATGGTCTTTCCTGTAAGACAGTCGAACACACCCACGGTGACCTGATGAGAGGTCTCGCCAGCCATAGGATATTTGTCGGGAGCGGGAGTAGCGATGCAACTCTGTGTCTCGGGATGATCGAAGCCTATCTCAGGTATGTTGACCTGAGGATAATCGGTCACCATGCTTTGGTCCATGCGATAGAAAGCCAGTCTTTCACCATTGGGACTCCAGAAGGTGCCTTTCGATATGCCGAACTCATCGCGGTGAACGCTTTGCCCGTATACGATCTCGCGGCTTCCATCAGCAGAGAGTTGGAAATCGTGCGATTTCTTCTCCTTGGTTATTGCGTTCTCGGGTGCCGCATTGAAGGTACGTACATACAGGTTGCTGCCTTTCAGGTAAGCGAAGGCGTTCTGCTGAGTGTTGGCTTCGAGGAGATCTTCGCCCTCTTGAAACTCCAACTCGCTGATCAGACGGTGCTTCCTGAAGTCGACGGTATAGGTCTTGCTGCCGTTGCTTACCATAACGATGCTCTTGCCAGCAAAGGGGAATCTGGCATTGTAAAGAGCCCTTACCTTTACGTCCTTGGTAGGAGCAATCCACTGGTTGATGTCGTTGATGCCGAAGAGTTTAGTTTCCTTGCCATTGGTTTTGTTTACCAGATAGCATGCATCTACATCCTGACGTACAAGCTGGTCGCCCCACCAGGTGCACCAGCAGTTCTTTGCCACCATATTGCGATAATTGTTGCCGCCGAAGTTCAGGTCTTCGAGTGTAAATGTCTTATCGCCCTTCTGTGCAGGAACTACGCCCTGTGCCTGTGTGTTGACTGCAGATATAGTCATTATAGTAACCAGTGAAGCTTGGTATAGAGATTTTCTAAAATTCATGATTTTTTGTTTGTTCTTTACTTTTTAGTCTTCATCGCCGAAGTTGTCGAAGCCACGTTTTCCTCCACGCTTGAAGTCCTTGCCTCCTCTTTTGAAGTCGCCACCACGCTTGAAGTCTTTTCCTCCACGCTTGAAGTCACGGTCGCCTCCCTTGAAGTTGCGGTCGCCTCCCTTGAAACTCTTGCCAGAACGTCTGTCATCGTTGTCGTCGTTGCGGCGTCCTGCCGAACGTGTCTTGTTGCCACGACGGATGTCCTCGCGGTTTTTCTCGAAGTCGGCAAAGCGGCTGGTATGGAACTTGAATGAGCGAATATCGTCTTCTTCGTTCTCTGTTTCCTCGGTGATGCGCTTCTTGAACTCGCGCTCCTTCTTGAAACGGTGCTTTTGTGCCATCTCTCGCTTCTCGCTGTCGGTCTTCACGATGCCGCCTTCAGAGCGGAAGTCCTTCATCTTGCCATCGAACATGACATATTTGCGGAACTCGCACTCCAAGCTTCCATTGAATACCGGAATCTTGATACTTGGCTTCAAGCCGATCTGCTCAAAGCATTCCTCGCGATAGCTCAGTACCCAGGCCTCGTTGCCGGCAAAGGCTTTCTTGAAGCGTTCGCCAATCATCTTGTATGTACCCAAGAGGTTAGGGGTAGAGATGCGCTCACCGTAAGGAGGATTCATCACGATGATGCTCTTCTCGGCTGGCTGCTCGAAATCCTTGAAGTCTTTCTGTGCGATGGTGATGTCTTTGGTCATACCAGCTGCACGCACATTGAGAGCCGCTGTGTTGACAGCCTTCATGTCTATATCATAGCCATAGATGTGGTGCTCGAACTCACGTTCCTGTGAATCGTCGTTATAGATACGGTCGAAGAGCTCCTGATCGAAGTCGTTCCATTTCTCGAAGGCGAATTCCTTGCGGAATACTCCTGGCGAGATGTTGCGGGCAATGAGGGCAGCCTCGATGGCGATGGTTCCAGAACCACACATAGGGTCGATGAGGTCGCACTCGCCCTTCCAGCCTGTCATGAGAATCATACCGGCAGCAAGTACCTCGTTGAGCGGTGCCTCCACCTGCTCCTGTCTGTAGCCACGACGATGCAGACTCTCACCACTTGAGTCGAGACTCAGGGTAGCCTTGTCTTCTGCAATGTGAATGTTGAGGCGGATGTCTGGATTGGAAACGCTGATATTAGGTCGTGTGCCGAGTTTCTCGCGGAACCAGTCCACGATGGCATCCTTTACCTTATAAGTAACGAAGCGTGAGTTGCGGAACTCCTCCGAGTAGACCACAGAGTCGACCGAGAATGTCTTCTTCACGTCGAGAATGTCGTCCCATTTAATCTTCTGCACCTCGTCGTACACTTCTTCGGCAGAGCGAGCCTTGAAGTGCTTGATGGGTTTGAGTACTCGGATGGCAGTGTGCAACTGGAAGTTGGCACGATACATCATTTCCTTGTCGCCTGTGAAAGATACCATACGGCGACCTATCTGTACATTGTTGGCACCCAACTGGGTGAGCTCCTCAGCCAAGACGGGCTCTAAGCCCATGAAGGTCTTGGCAATGAGTTCAAATTCCTGTTCCATTATTGAATTCTATGTCTAATAAACTTGTTTTTTCTTTCTTGTATTTCTTTGTCTTTGGCTGCATATCCTTGGTGACCCATACGTTGGCTCCCACGACGCATCCCTTGCCAATGGTGATTCGTCCTAAGATGGTGGCATTGGCGTACACGATGACGTCATCCTCAAGGATAGGATGGCGTGGAATGCCCTTGATAGGATTGCCGTCCTTGTCGAGTGGGAAGCTCTTGGCCCCGAGGGTTACTCCCTGGTAGAGTTTCACATTGTTGCCAATGATACAGGTGGCGCCTATTACCACACCCGTTCCGTGGTCGATGGTAAAATGTTTGCCGATCGTTGCTTCGGGATGAATGTCGATACCCGTCTCAGAGTGTGCCAGCTCGGTCATCATTCTGGGGATGAGTGGCACGCCAAGTTCGAAGAGTACATGGGCAATACGGTAATTGGTGATGGCCTTGATCACAGGATAGCAGGAGATGATTTCTCCCTGGCTTACAGCAGCAGGGTCGCCTTCGTAGGCCGCCTCCACATCGGTGGCAAGAATCTTTCTGAGTCGGGGAAACACCATGATGGCTTTGGCTGCTATGACGCCGGCCTTGGCTCTCTGTCGCAGCAGTTCTTGTGAGGTCTCGCTTTCGCAGTCGTTGGCAAAGCAGAGGCCTGCGAGAATCTGTTCTGTCAGTTTCTCGTAGAGTTTCTCCACTCTCACTCCGATGTGGTATTTGATAGTGGATATGTTGACCGATGAGTTACCATAATATCCGGGGAAAAGGATGGAGCGGGATAAATTGATGATTTCTTCGAGCGCCTTGCCCGAAGGAAGCGGGTTCCCGTCCCTGTGCTGATGAAACAGACCTTTCAGCGACTTGGGGCATGAAAGCTCTTCGATGGTTTCTGTCAGCTGATGAGTTAGCTTGTCTTTGCTCATTTCTCAATTGTGTCAGTAAAAATCCGTTGCAAAGTTACGATTTTTTTCTTATTTCCCAAAAGTTTGTGGTGTTTTTTGTTTTTCTGCCTGTTCTTTCTTCATATCACGGAAGGCACTCCAGGCAATGGGAGCCGCCAGGGCAAAGGAGCAAACGTCGGCACATGCCTGGCACATCTCGACACCAAGAAGTCCGAAACAATGGGGCAGGATGATGATGAGCGGGATGAAGAAAAGACCGCTTCTGGCGGCGGCTACCAGGTTGGCGCGTATGGGCTTTCTAATGGTCTGCGTGAGCATATTGGTCAATACGATGAAGGCCACGAGTGGAAAGCTGAGTACCTGCCAGCGCAGGGCTGCTGTTCCCACACTCACCACTTCGTTCTCGTCTCTGAAGAGAGTGATGATGGATTCGGCAGAGACAAATCCTGCAACAGCGCAGACGGTAAGGAAGATCGTGCCGCACTTGATACAGAAGGTGAAGGCTTCTTTTACACGACTGTAGAGACGTGCACCATAACAGAATCCGCAAAGTGGCTGGAATCCCTGTCCCAAACCGATGACGATGGCATAGGTGAAGAAGGCTATTCGGGTGACAATACTCATGCCGGCGATGGCTGCGTCTCCGTATGAGCCTGCTGCCACGTTGAGCATCAAGGTGGAAATACTGCCTAATCCTTGTCTCGAGAGCGAGGGTGTTCCTCCTGCTATGATCTCCTTCAGGAATGCCTTTGAAGGTGTGAAAAGCCGTGGCTCGATACGAATGTTCTGTCCCTTGGTCGTCATTAGAAGAAGCATGAGGCATCCGAAGCATTGACTGATTAGTGTGGCAATGGCGGCTCCCGTGATTCCCAAACAGAAATAAAGGATGAGTATTGGAGCCAATACGAGGTTGAGTAACACACCCGACAGAATACCTTTCATGGCATACATCGTGTTGCCCTGAAAGCGCATCTGGTTGTTAAGGGTCAGCGACATGGTCATCATCGGAGCCCCGAGCAGGATAATGCCCAAGTAACGTTCTGTATAGGGAAGAATGGTAGGGGTGGAACCGAGCAGCAGAGAGAGTGGTGTAAGAAATGACAGTCCGAGGATGGTGATGCAGAGTCCTGAAATGAAACTGAGCACGACTCCGGTAGCAGCCATCTTGCGTGCGCTGTCAGTGTCCTTGGCTCCCAAACGTCGTGAGATATAGTTGCCAGATCCATGTCCGAAGAAGAATCCTACAGCCTGTATGACAGCCATCATACAGAAGGAGATGCCCACGGCAGCCACACTCTGTGTGTTGATACTGCTCACAAAATAGGTGTCAGCAAGATTGTACATACTTGTAGAAAGCATGCTTACAATGGTAGGCACAGCCATTGTGAATATCACTTTATGTACTGGGGCATGGGTGAGGAATGTGTAATTGTCGGTCTCTCTTTTCATGCGTGCAAAAGTACTGCTTTTTTCCGACAAAGCCAAGGCTTGTGTGGTGTAATGTATCTAAATCAGTGTTAATTTTTCAGAACACATTTCAAACCTAAAATTTGCATATTTTGAAATATCTTTGTAACTTTGCGGCATGAAAGAAACAATGCTACAAGGCAATCAGATAGAAATCAAGAAGGTGAGCAGTAAGAAAGACATGGATGCTTTTATCGGTTTTTACTGCGATCTTTATAAAGGTAATGAGTATGCTGTTCCATTCATCCGATTCGATGAGGAGAACACTTTGTCGAAGGAACGAAACTCTTCCTTCGAGTTCTGTGAGGCGGAGTATTACCTGGCCTTGAGAGGAGGAAAGGTGGTGGGACGTGTGGCTGCCATCATCAATCATCGTGCCAACGAGGAGTGGCAGAAGAAGCAGGTTCGCTTCGGATGGTTCGACTTCATTGACGACCCTGATGTGTCGCGTGCTTTGTTGGAGACGGTGGAGCAGTATGGCCGTGAACATGGAATGACAGAAATGGTAGGACCACTTGGTTTTACCGATATGGATCGTGAGGGAATGCTTATCGAAGGCTTCGACCGTCTTGCCACAGCCTATGTTATCTACAACTATCCTTATTATCCTCAGCACATCGAGGCTTTGGGAGGATTCGAGAAAGATAACGACTGGATGGAATATCGCATCAAGGTGCCTGAGGTGACACCCGAGAAGTTTGCCAAGACGGCACAGATGATAGAACGAAGATACAACCTGCATCCTTACCGCTTCAGCCGCAGTCAGTTGGTGAAGAAAGGTATGGGACATCGCATCTTCGAGATACTGAACGAGACTTATGCCAACCTGTACGACTTCCAGCAGTTGTCTGAGAAGCAAATCAACCAGTTGATAGACCAGTACATCAAGATGGCTGACCTCGATTTGGTGGTTGGCGTGGTTGACCGAAGTGTGACAGCAGCTGATGACGAGCAGGGTGTTTCACAGGAAGAGATAGATGAGCTGGGTGGAAAGTTGGTAGGCTTTGGCGTATCCTTCCCATCTTTTGCCAGAGCCTTGCAGAAGACACGCAACGGCAAGCTTCTGCCTTGGGGATGGTGGCATCTGCTGAAGGTGCTCAAGTGGCATAAGACAGACACTGTAGACCTGTTGCTCATCGGTGTGTTGCCTGCCTATCGTGCCAAGGGTGCCAATGCCATCATTTTTTCCCATCTCATAGAGCAGTATCATAAGTATGGTTTCAAGTGGGCAGAGGCAATGCCGCAGATGGAGTCGAACACGGGTGTAAGAAACCAGTGGCAATATTTGGAGAGCGAGCAGCATCGTCGCCGTCGCTGTTTCAAAAAGGTGCTTGCCTGAACGCTGGCTCCTTCAACCCGCGTGAGGTGTCAATGTACTTCTTGGCTATTCCTGCTTAGGAATCTTTTGAACACCACTTTCTCCATGAGCAGGATGCCAATGATTGCGGTCATGATGCCAAGCAGCACATCGATGATGTAGTGATGACCTGAGTAGACGGCTGTCCACCAAATGCCCATACAGATAATGGCGAAGGCTGCAGTGGTAAACCTGCGCTGGTGACTCTTGGCAGCATAGAAGGTGGTGATCAGCATATAGGCAGCATGCAGACTGGGTACGGCAGCAAAGACATTGGCATTGTGACAATAGATGGAGTGGAAGACGGGAATGCCCACCAACTCGTCAAAGCGTGCCAGACCTGCCACATTGCCCGGTGTTCCCAAAATGGGGGAGAAACCATACTCCATCACATACCAGGGTGGTGAGGCAGGATGAATGTAATAGCCCACAAAGCCTATGAGGTTGACCACAAGGAATGTCCATGAGAAACGCACAAACCAACGATATTCTTTCTTAAAGAACAGATAGAGCGCAAAGCCTACTGGAACAGGAACCCAGCAGAGGTAGAAAAATCCTGCCATAAGGTCGGGCAGGGCTGCATGGTGCACGCTGAAGTATTCGCCAGGAATCATCATCTGCGAATGGTCGGCAATGGCCTGAAACTCTGTTGGAGTCTGTGCAGCTATGCCGAAAAGAGACTTCTCGGCCTCGTAAAGTCCACGTACATCGATGTCGCCTACCATATAATTAGGGTAGAAGCGCATGGAGTCGTATGTCACGGCAAAGATGAGCCATGGCAGGAAATAAAGTGCAAACTTGCGGGTCTTCTGCCAAGCCAAGAGCAGGGCGAAGACTGCGATGAGATACAAACTTGTCATTCTGCCTCCTTTTTATTCATCACGATGTAGCAATGTGCTATGCGCCAGAAAGCTGTGATGTTGGCGAGTACGGCTATGAGAATCATACCGCCGGCAAGCCACCATATATCTGCCATGCAACCAGTGAGCATGGCTGTGACAGCAGTCACCACCACTCGTTCGGGGCGTTGCATCAGTCCTACCTTGCACTCGATGTCCAGTCCCTCGGCTCGGGCACGTACGTAGCTTACCATTACTGAGCCTATCATGGCAGCAAAGGTGACGATGCCCATCCAGAAGCCCATCTCGTCTTGCATGCGCAAGAAGTAAAGGCAGATGCCGAAGAGACTTACCAGTTCGCTATAGCGGTCGAGTGTCGAGTCCCATAATGCTCCGAAGAGACTGCTTTTTCCACTCATTCGTGCCAGACGGCCGTCCATCATGTCGAAGAGTCCGGCAGCAAGGATGATGAGTCCTCCCCATCCCAAGAGTTCCAGACTCTGTGTGAGAGCTGCCTCTACGAAGAAACCTGCTGCCACGATGTTGCCAATGAAACCGATGAAGGTAACAATGTTGGGGGTGATGTGCAAACGGATCATCGCCTTGATGATAGGGTTGATGATCACATAGATGACTTTCTGTAAGAAATCTCTGTAGTTCATATTTTCTGAATTGTTATTGATTCTGAATGTCTTTGTCAACTTCTTTGACTTCTGAACTTGTGAAAGCTCAATGTCTTACTTTTCTTCGGCAGACTTTTGTTTGGCGGGCTTGAATACAAACTTGCGCTGGGCAGGATAGTTGACCAACACGGCAACAAGGATGCTCACCACACTTTTGGGAATGAGATAGTGAATATCGAGGCGCTCGTGACTGTTGATAAACTCGGTAAGGGCGATGGTGCCTCCCGAATTGAGTAACCAACTGATGGCCCATACGATGAAATATCGCCATGCCACACTTCTTTTCCTGCGATTGGAATCGCCGAAAACGTAACGGTAGTTCAGACAACAGTTGGTCACGCCTCCTGCCATCACGCCCAAGGCATTTGCCAGACCATAATAGATTCCTACGATGTCGGACAGCATGAAAGCCAGACCGAAGTCTACCGCTGAGCCCATCGAAGCCGTCACCTCTGCCTTGCCGAAAGTATATAGTTCATGTTTTATCTTACCCATGCCAATGCTATTTTGATGATAACCATCGTGATTGCCGCATAGACACCTCCAAGGATGTCGTCGGCCATCACGTAGAAAGCACCTTTCATGCGGTCAAGGCGCTTGATGCCAAGAGGCTTTACCATATCATAGAAGCGGAAAAGTACCAATGCAATCACAGCCCACCAGAGTGAGTCGGCTTTGTGACCAGCCTCTTCGAAAGGTATGATGAGCGACAGTGGAATCCATACTCCCACAATCTCGTCGATGACCACGCGGCTTGGATCTTCGCCCCAGTAGGGTTGGAGCTGTGCGGTGGCCCATGTGCCCAATAGGGTGAATACCACGGTGAGCAGCAACATGGTGGTCTGCAATGTTGTTCCGTCCAGACCTGCACATAATGCTATCACGGCCCATATCAGTGTGCCCAATACAGAGCCGGCAGTTCCTGGACCCCAAGGCCAGAAACCGCTGCCTAAGCCTGTTCCTATAATCGTTGGCAGCAGGGGTGGACGTTTGTCTGTCAGGTTGCCTTTATCGTTCATATCTTGGTTTCTGTTTTTTGCTATTTCTTTTAGTCTTTTCTCTTTTGTCCTTACACCTTATTATATATAGACCTCAAGTTTTGCAGGTAAGTTCCACACGCCCTGAAAGGGCAGAAGCTCATAGCCCAGGGCAGCGCCCTGGGTAATCATGGACGCAAGTTTGTCGCCCTGTAAGGGCAAAAGCTTCACAAGAATCAGGCAATTTTCAAAGCTTTAGCCCTTACAGGGCGCCTTGTTGACTGCCATTATACCCAGGGCGCTGCCCTGGGCTATGAGCTTTTGGGCCTTCAGCCCGTACTTAAACCGCATGCGATACTTGAGTATAAGAGTTCGCCATTTGGCTTAACGAAAACGTTCAGTTTGCAAAATTACGCCAAAAACCTTAAATAACCAAATAGTTTTTTCCAATATTCGACAAATATGCCAAAAATAAGGTAAAAAACTAAATTAATTAAAAAGTTTTCCTCTCTTTTCAGATAATATTTATAACTTTGCAATCAAAATCAGTTAAGGGGAGAGTGTGCCCCGATGAAGACAGAAAGAATTACAAGAAAGAGAAGAGTTATAAAAAACAAAAAAGGTATTTAGGACATGAAGATTAAACTCCGCATATATATGATGGTTGTGTTGCTTGTTGCTTTGACGCAGCAGATGATGGCACAACAGAAGATATCAGGTCGCGTCATCGACGTTGACGGATTTGCTGTACCTTATGCCAGCGTGCAGTACCGAGGACACAGAATCGCTGTGTCGAGCGATGGCGAAGGCCGCTTCTCCATAGAAAAGCATGAAGGTTGGATGCTTACCGTGAGTGCCTTGAGTTACAAGACGCAGACGGTGAAGGTGGACGCCAACACCAACTTCCTTGAGATAAAACTAAAGGATGACAGCCGTAGGCTCAATGAAGTGGTGGTGAAGTCGAAACGGGGTAAGTACAAGCGCAAGGACAATCCTGCTGTGGAGCTGATGCGCCGCGTTATCGCAGCCAAGAAGAAAACCGATCTGGCCAACCATCCATACTATCAGTATGACAAATATCAGAAGATAACCCTTGCCCTGAACGACCTTTCGAAAGAACAGCTTGAAGGCAAGTTTTTCAGTAAACGACAATATCTGCTCGACCAGGTGGAGAAATCGCCCTATAATGGTAAACTCACTCTCCCTGTGAGTGTCGACGAGACGGTATCGCAGCATATCTATCGCAAAGATCCCAAGAGCGAGAAAGATATCATCAAGGGACAGCAGACTAATGGTATAGGTCAGGTGATACAGACGGGTGAGATTCTGAGTACCACGATGAAAGACGTGTTTACCGATGTGGATATCTATGATGACTATGTGCGCCTGTTGCAGTATCCCTTCCCATCGCCCATCGGCAGAACGGCTATTTCCTTTTATCATTATTATATAGAGGACACGGTCTATGTGGAGCGCGACCTCTGCTATCATCTGCAGTTTATTCCTGCCAACTCGCAGGACTTCGGCTTCCGTGGCGAACTGTATGTGACAGCCGACAGTACGCTGCATGTCAAGAAATGCAATCTCTATATGCCTCACAACAGCGACGTGAACTGGGTGAAGGATATGAAGATAGAGCAGGAATTCACACGTTTGGACAATGGTGAATGGGTGCTTTCCAAGGATGATATGGTGGCGGAAATACATACCAACAAGGTGCTGCAAGACTTGCTCGTGGTGCGCAACACCCGACTTACCGACTATTCCTTCGACGAACTGCCCAAGGTGCTTTTCAAGGGCAAGGCTAAAGTGCGGCATGACATAGATGCCATGAACCGCGATGAGGCTTACTGGAACAAGTACCGGCAGGTGGACCTGACCAAGAGTGAATCGTCGATGGACAGTTTCATCCACCGCATGGAGAATTCCAAAGGTTTCAAGTGGATCATCCTGGGTGTAAAGGCTCTCATGGAGAACTATGTGGAGATAGGAAGTGGGCCGGGCGGAAAGAAAAGTAAGTTCGACCTCGGTCCTGTCAACACCTATCTGTCGAAAAACTATGTAGACGGCATACGTCTTCGTTTGGCTGGTCGTACCATGGCTGCGCTCAATCCCCATTTCTTCTGGAACGGTTATGCGGCCTATGGTACGAAGAGTAACGAATGGTATACAGGACATGTGTTGACCTACTCGCTCAACAAGAAGAAAAACAGTCCCTTCGAGTTCCCGATGCGGAATGTTACCTTTGAGGTGTCCCGTGACATCATGTCGCCTTCCGATGACAACCTTCAGCACAACAAGGACAATATCTTCATGACCTTCCGTGCGGCAACGCAGGACGAGATGTTCCTCTATCATCGACAGCGGCTCGCCTTTACCTACGAGACCGATTGGGGACTGCGTTTTAATACCGGTATACGCTGGCAGAGCAACCGTACTGCAGGCAATCTGCACTACTTCACACTGGATGGAAACGAGGTGAAGAAAATCAGAATGACCGACATCAATGTGGGCATCAATTACAATCCTGGAGTCACCTATGTCAACACCAAGCAGCAACGACTGCCTATCAACCTCGACAGTCCAGAGATAGGAATCTCGCATACCATGGGCTTTAAAGGCTTTATGGGTGGACAGTATCACAGCAACATCACGAAAGTGAGTATCTATAAGCGTCAGTGGCTTGGCAGTTTCGGTTATCTCGACTTCCATGCTGTGGGTCAGGCTCAATGGAACAAGGTGCCATTCCCAATGCTCATCCTGCCGCCTGTCAACCTCTCGTACTTTGAGTCTGAATCGAGTGTGAGCCTGATGAGAGACTGGGAGTTTCTCAACGACCGTCAGGTGTTTGCGTCTCTGTCGTGGGATATGAACGGCAAGTTGCTCAACCGTATTCCGCTTATCAAGAAGCTGAAGTGGCGTGAATATTTCGCCGTGAAAGGCGTATGGGGAAACCTCACCGATAAGAACAATCCTTATTTGGAGAAAAACCAAGGGGATACGGAGCTGTTTAAGTTCCCAAGCAAATCGCACGTGATGAACAATACACCCTACTGGGAGTGTGTGGCTGGTGTACACAACATATTCAAGTTCTTTGCTGTAGAGTATGTGCGCCGACTCACCTATCTGAATAATGAGGACATCAGCAAGTGGGGCATACGTTTCGGATTCTCGATGACATTCTAAATGGGAGAATGTGTGAAAGTGTATAGGCAGAAAATATCAACATAAAAACAAGCATGCGATGAGAATATTACTGGCAGACAGACAGGACATTACCCGTATGGGACTTGTTCACATCATTCAGCAGATGAATGTTGGCGATAAGGAGGAAATGCCTGGAATTGAGTGGAAGTACGTAGAGGACAAGGCTGAATTGATGCTTGCCCTGAAGGATGACGACGATGCGGTGGTAGTGCTTGACTATACGCTCTTCGATATCAACGATGCCGATGAGCTGCTCATCCTGCACCAGCGATTCACCCACACCCGATGGTTGCTCTTCAGCGAAGACCTGAGTGTGGACTTTGTACGTGTGCTCATAGCAAGCAGTACGCAGTTCAGTATCTTGACCAAAGATAGTCAGTTGTCGGAAATCAAGGCTGCCATTCTGTATTGTGTGCAGGGCAATCGCTTTATCTGCCAGCACATGACGGAGGTGCTTCTTGCACCGCCACCTGCCAAGACTGAGGAAAAAGTGAAACTCACCAAGACAGAGACTGAGATTCTGATAGACATCGCTCTCGGTATGACGACCAAGGAAATAGCCGAAAAACGTTTCTCCAGCTTTCATACTGTCAACACTCATCGCAAGAACATCTTCAGAAAGCTCGATGTCAACAATGCTCATGAAGCGACCAAGTATGCCTTGAGAGCAGGACTCATCGACTCGGCAGAATATTATATCTAACTTCAATAAATTCCCACACCCTGCGAAAGTTGAGTGATATATTGGCACGACAGGCGCAGTGCCTTTAAGTAAGCGCACAAAAAAAGCTTAGAAATGTCTCACGACATCACTAAGCTCCAATTTTCTAACTAACTTATTATCAACTATTCATTACTTTTCTGAGTGCAAAATTACAAGAAAAAATGAAACCTTAATATGTTTTTTATAAAAAAATGCACGTAAACGTTTTCGATTCACGAAAAAATGATGTATCTTTGCAGAAGATTGGCGGCACTCGGCAATTTGAAAGTAAACTTTCATTGCGCTTGCTTGCTTTATCTCTGTACAAAAAAGGCAGCAAGATGCCATGTTGAAATTAATATATAGCATAAACTTATTTACCACACATGAAGCCACGCAGAACATCACTCAAAGATCTCGCCGACCATCTGGGCGTGAGCATAGCTACCGTATCAAGAGCTTTGCGAAACAGCCATGAGGTGGGAGAGGAGATGACACGAAAAGTGAAAGAGCTTGCCAAGCAGTTGAACTACCGTCCCAATCCCTTTGCGCAAAGCCTTCGCAAGGAAGCGCCAAGGGTCATTGGAGTTATCGTTCCCAACTTGGTAACCCATTACTATGCAGCTGTGCTTGATGGTATAGAAGATTATGCCTCCAAACAGGGCTACTCTGTTATCAGTGCCAACAGTCATGAGGACCATACCCGCGAAGAGCGTGCCCTCGACAACTTCCTTAATATGCATGTGGAAGGCATCATCGCCTGTCTGGCACAGGATACTGTGGATTATTCCCATTTCGAACAACTCCATGACATGAGCATTCCGCTCGTATTCTTTGCCCGATGCTGTCTCGAAGACAAGTTCTCACAGGTGGTGGCTAATGGAGATGTTGCAGCACAGGAAGCCACTCAGCACATGATAGAGACGGGCTCCAAGAGGATAGCCTTTATCGGAGGACCAAATAATCTGGATATGGTACGCCGACGCAAACATGGTTATCTCGAGGCTTTGCGTGAAAACCGTATCACGATAGACCGAGACCTTGTGGTGTGCGACAAGATAGACTTCGAGGTGGCTCGCAACAATACCCTCCGACTGCTTGAGGGCCCCAATCCGCCAGATGCCATTCTTGCCTTTAATGACATCATCACCTATGCTGCCTTTGATGCCATCAAGGCCAAGGGACTTCGCATACCTGAAGATGTGGCCATCATCGGTTTCACCGATGGTGATGCTGCTGCCTTTGTTACTCCTCGTCTCACTGCCATTATGGACAAGGCGCACGAGCAGGGTGCAAAAGCCTGCGAACTGCTCATGAGAAATATCAATGGAGATAATAAGATATATAAGGAGGTGGTTCCGATGATTCTCAAGATACGCGAAAGTTCTGAGAAGCTTTAAATACCCCACCTGCCTGCTACCGAATAAACCTAATAACGACAACAAAAACCTGATGCTCATGACGCTAAAAACAAAATGTCTTGAAGGGAAAGGGTACTCTAACTGCCAAGGCGGTAGATCTGCAACAGACGCAAATCCAGCTATAGCAGATTAAGCTATCTATGATGAAGGAATAGCGATTCATGTAAACATAAAAACTCGCAAGATTCAGTAGAGTCTTGCGAGTTTTTTGTGGTATGATTGCGTTCTTACGCTCTCGGGTTTTATAGTTCTTACTGAAGTTTCGCAAGTGGTTTAAGTACGGGCTGAAGGCCCAAAAGCTCTTAGCCCAGGGCATCGCCAGCAAGCAGCACGCCCTGAAGGGGCAGAAGCTCTTAGCCCAGGGCATCGCCCTGGGTATAATGCCAATCAGAAAGGCGCCCTGTAAGGGCAAAAGCTTTGTATATTGTCCGGTATTTTAAAGCTTTTGCCCTTACAGGGCGACAGGTTTGCGCACAAAATAACCCAGGGCGTTGCCCTGGGCTAAGAGCTTCTGCCCCTTCAGGGCGTGTTCCTTACCAGTTGTCTGGATTGAACGGGTCTTCTTCTTTCTTGAATGTACCTTCTCCCTTGTCCCAGATGATTTCGCCCCAGGTGGATGGCTCTCCTGGTACTTCAGGGTCTTGTGACTCTGTGCGTTCCGTCCATTTAAGAGAGCCTGCGCAGATGTTGCAAGTCTCAGCCATGATGGTTGTGGTCATGGGGCATATATATCTTTTTTTCATCGTCTTTCGATTTTGAGTGTTTTACTAATTGTTTTGTTAGTCCTGGCTTTCTTGCTCAAGACTTGTAGCTCCCGATTATCTCTTGATAACTTTCTTGCCGTTCAGAATGTAGATTCCACTTGGAAGTCCGTCCAAGGAACTGCTGTTGCTGATGAGTTGACCATTCAGGCTATAGATGCCATGGGCGAATCTGTCAATTCTGCTTTCTTCTTCGCCATAGATGATCGGGCTGATGCCAGTGGTCTTGTCCAAGGATACACCATCAAGGAAAACGTTGGCAGGTTTGGCAGGGTTGCCGGAAGCAGTAGTTGGTGCAAACCATACGCTGAAGCCTCGCAAGCCTCTTGTTCTTATATCAGAAAAATACATCTTACCATTGGAGAAGAAGTAGCAGCCCGTCAGGTTGCTGCGACCCGTTATGATGGTTGACTTGTCCGTGATGGTCCATTTGCCGTAATTATTATCGCCCTCTTTTGTATTCTGTGTGCCTGTTCCGAAGGTTCTGGCAAATGTTCCGAAGGCTGTCATGGTGCCGTTGCCACTGACGAAAGGTGTTCCTGAACCGTCAACGACAATGCTGCTGTTGGTTGTCCAGTTCTCCGTATTCATATTGGTGAGGTCGTTCTTGTTCTCTTTGTTAACAGTGAATGTGACATTGGGAATGTCGATATGGTTCTTGCCGATGCTCACCCGTACATCCTTCGCCTGGTCGTTGCCTGTCGAACTCAGCAAGGCTGTGTAGGCAGGTGATTTTTCCAGTTCGGTATGCTTGGTAGGGAAGATGATGTAAGGTACGTAGGCTTGCATGGTTATCTCGTCGTTTCCAACCTTGCTCATGTCTACGCTGACAAATTGTATCTCGGTGCTGGTCAACTTGTTGAGTTTTGCCAGTTTCACGTTAGGACCGAATGCCTGCGTGAGCTGGTCCTTGGTGAGGCTTACGGGCAAGACGAAGCCATTCCACTTGTCCTTGTCGAAGGTCTTGTTGAGGTGGAGCGTCACACTCTTGTAGGTGTTGGAGCAATTCTCCAGATAATCCAAGTTGTCCCTGTCCTGGTCGAGAACCAAGTCGCCATCAGTTGTCTTGCTTGCATAGAGGAGGCGGAAGTCATCGAATACCGTCCACTCATTCTCTGATTCCACAGGCTTGTTGTCTTCCTGCGTTCCGATTTCGATACCGAACCGGATAGTGCCGCCATCTTTATTAGGTACTTGTACCAGCACGCTGTTGAAGTATTTGTGACTGCCGTAGAATTCCTTGGCTGCATAGTCCATATTCTGCACATCGACATGTAGCGCTTTCTTTTCCTGTGCAGACATGTAAGCAGTCTGCCCCAGAATGGTGGCATGCATCGTCTTTGTGTCCGCAGTGTTGTCGGCATTCACCAAGCAGGCATAGAGTTTCGCCTTAGTGGTAGTGGAGAATCCCTTGCACTCGATGACGTATGCACCACCATGACTTACTTTGACATCCTGATAGATGGTGCCTCGGAAATTCTTGGCATCAGCACAATAATACTTACCGCAATGACGCTCGTAATTGTGGTTTTCCGTGAACGTGATAGCATTGCTGCCTTCGGGGAAAGTATAGCTTATATTGTCTTCGAAATCATTGGTATATTTCTCGCCAATCTTGCAGTAGCCGGCAGTTGTTACATCGCTGTTAACGTAAGGTTTGTAATAATGCTCCAAACCCAATCTGATTTTGCCTTCTTCACTTCTTCCATATTGATAAGCCTTCCAGTTGCTCATAGCCGCATTCTCACGAGAGAAGCTTGGGCATTGCAGGCGGAAGGTCAGATCGATGGACGTGATGATGTTGCTGCTGTTCTTGTCCTGAAGTTCAAATATCTGCTTGTAAGACAGAAATCTCCATTCGTCGTTGCCGTCTGCTATCTCTTTGCTTCCTTCTTCCACGGCATAGCAGTTCTTGTCTACGTCGCCTTGTGTCTTGGCTGCGATGAGGTAATACTTCTTGGTCTCGTCAAAATTGCCAGATTCGGATGAATTGTTGCTGTAAGTATATAGCTTGTACTTGTATGAGTTGTCCTTTCCCTCTTCTTTAACAGCTTCCATCTTCCAACCTCTTCTGACGATGGTGGTTGTTGTAGAGCCCCAAAAATTTGTTTCTGTATAAAGATAAGCTCTGTCTATAAACACACCATTGTCTTCCTCAGGACTATTCCCTGTCTCGTATTCCAGGTAGTTGCCCTCTTCTTTCGATTCCTTCGAGTCAAACTCCTGAGCAAGGTGAATCCATCCTTCACTGTCGATATGTATCCATAGCGGCATTCCGTATTCTTTCAAAGAGACATGAGTTCCCCAATAGCCTCCTGCATTGAGCAGCAGACCCGTCTTGACATTGTAGAGGAAGAAAATCTTGCTTTTGTCATCTTCGGGAAAGGTGTTGTCGCTGATTGCAGCATCTCTTACCTGTTTCTCGCTGCAACCATCCAGCGATTCGATGCCCGCGATGTGGGTTCCATTTGTATTGGTATCCTGGGCTTGTACTTGGAGACTTCCTCCAATGGCGAATAGAAGCATGACAAGGAGAGCAATGAATGTGGTGAATCTCTTTTGTGCTGCTTCGTTGTGCTGTAGTTGTAGTTTTTTTCTCATTTCATTTCAATTTAGAAAAGTCTTTGTGTAAGTTTTACTCATACTATTTTCGACGCTCAGTTCTTGGTGATGAATAGTTGGAGCGCCAGTTTTAAACATTTGCAAAGATAGTGGAAACTTTGTAGTGAATACTTTTAATATTAGAAAAATTACTCTTTTTACAATTTCAAAAATGGAAAAAATGATGCAAAAGTGTAAAAAGAGTGAAAAATGTCGCTTTTTTGTCTTAATTCGGGGGGGTAATAATTATTTTTTGTATTTTTGTATTGCGTAATTAAAATTGTATATGATAGAGTTGTTAGAGCATTATTTCATTGTGTTGATTCAATGTGTTGGAGCCATTTATTTTGGCCTCGGCATTGTCCTGTTGTTCGGAAAAGTGCCTCTTGCTGCCGAATATCTTCCTTATTGCAAGGCGAAGAGATGTTTGGCAACTACATATTTTATCATGGGATTGAATCTTTTCGTCTACTTAGCTATTTCCAGCTCTGCCGATTGGAAAGCGCTCAATCCATACATCAAGTGCGCTGATTTTATATTCTTCTATTTAGAAGCCATCTTCTTCTTTTCCACTTTCTTCTATTTGTTGGACGAGAAGTATATGTCGTGGCGAAACTTCAGTAAGGACTGGGCTGTCTTCCTGGCATCTGTCGTCCTGATGATCACTTCCACCGTAGGACTCTTTGGCAAGGTGGATGCTTGGGTATCGTGGTTCCCCTTCTTCATGTTCTTTGTGCAATACGTGATGTTCCTGAAGCGTTTCTATATTCTTTATGATGAGAAACGAAGGAAACTTGACAATTACTTTGCAGAGGATATGCAGCAGTTTATGTCCTGGATCAAGAAGAGTATCATCCTCATCATCCTTACCAGTGTGCTGAGTTTCACCACGTTGCTTGGGGGCGTTATCTACAATTATCTTTTCCAGGTTTATGTCATCTCTGCCAATTTCTATATAGCCATCAGTTTCATCAACTATGCTGCCATGTATGGTAAGTTGAACAGTGCCGAGGTGACGGACAGAGAGAGGATGGAGACAGATACGGAAGAACAGAAAATATCGCAGGCAGACAACTATGAGCAGCTCTTTGGTGAGCAAGTGAAGAAATGGCTTTCTGAAAAGAGGTTTCTTGCTCCTCAGTTGACGATAGATGACTTGGCGGCAGAGATGGGTACCAACAAGCTCTATATGTCTCGTTACATCAACCGTAAACACGGTGACAACTTCAGCACCTGGATTACGAAGCTGCGTTTAGAAGAGGCAAAGAGCTATATGCGTGAGAATCCGAATGTCAAACAGGAAGAGGTGGCTATCCATTCCGGTTTCTCCTCGTCCTCTTATTTCTCAAGGGTCTTCTCGCGCTTTGAGAGCATGACGCCAGCAGCCTGGCGTAAGGAACAAAATGTTTAAAATAGTATTGCCGAATGTGTGGGCTATCTGTATCGCCCTGGTGATGCAAAGATAGAGGTTGTTAGAAAATAAAATGACTTAGACAATGAATGTACGAGTAGAAGGGGCTACTGCCAGTTTGGCAGCGCCTATTGCCTCACTCATTATGGAGGCGATGAATCATGAGTGTTGCCAGAATCTGGCAGGTAAAGATCATACGTTAGAGGATTTCCGACGGGTAATGACGGAACTCGTGGCTCTCGATGACAGCCAGTACAGCTATCGCAATACGCTTTGTGCTGTTGCTGATGACGGCAGGCTGGCTGGCATCTGTGTATCTTATGATGGAGGTGAGCTGCATCGTTTGCGCCGTCGTTTCATAGAGGCTGCTCAACGGGAGTTTGGTATTGACTATTCGGATATGGACGACGAGACCCAGGCTGGCGAGCTTTACATCGACAGCATCGCTGTGTCGGAAGAGTTCCGGGGGCATGGCATTGCCAAATATTTGCTGAAAGCAGTCATCGAGCGTGCACGTGAGATGGGATTGCCTGCTGTAGGACTGCTTGTCGACAAGGGAAACCCTCGCGCGGAGTCCTTATATAATAAGGTGGGATTTCTGTACGCCAATGATTCTGCATGGGGAGGCCATGAGATGCGGCATCTGCAATATCAGATAGACTGATTGCCCTGACAAGAAGCAAAGAGCTTTGTTCTTTTACTGAAGTTTCGCCCCACACGCCCTGAAGGGGCAGAAGCTCTTAGCCCAGGGCATCGCCCTGGGTAATTACGGCAGCAAACCTGTCGCCCTGTAAGGGCAAAAGCTTTAAAATACCGGACAATATACAAAGCTTTTGCCCTTACAGGGCGCCTTTCTGATTGTCATTATACCCAGGGCGCTGCCCTGGGCTAAGAGCTTTTGGGCCTTCAGCCCGTACTTAAACCACTTGCGAAACTTGAGTCTTTTATTATTATTTTTCCAGTTCTTCTATCTCGTTCTCATCCATGTCGCGGTCCAGGCGGTCGCGCCACAGATACTTGCGTGTCTCGTGTACGATGATGCCGCTGAGGCAGAGCAGGGATACAAGGTTAGGTATTGCCATCAGGGCGTTCATACAGTCGGCGATGTTCCACACCATCTCCAGTCCGATGACACTGCCCGCAAAGATGCTGACGATGTAGAGCACACGGTAGGTCAGCATCCAGCGCTTGCCCTTGAGATACTCCACGCAGCGTTCGCCATAATAGCTCCAACCTAAGGTGGTGCTGAAAGCAAAAGTGGCTAAACCGAAGGTGAGCAAGGGTGCTCCTATGTATGGAATCTTGCTGAAGGCAGCCTTGGTGAGGGCTGCTCCGTTGTGGTAGTCGATGTCGGGATAGGCAATGATGCTTGAGGTGATGACCAGACCTGTAAGGGCACAGATGATGACGGTGTCCCAGAAGGTTCCGGTAGACGACACGAGTGCCTGGCGCACAGGGTTGCGTGTCTGTGCCGCTGCGGCTACGATAGGAGCAGAACCAAGACCCGACTCGTTGGAGAACAGACCACGGGCTATACCATATCGGGCTGCCATCATCAATGTGCTGCCAGCGAAACCGCCTCCTGCCGCGCGAGTAGTGAAGGCAGACTCAAAGATAACCTTGATAGCCGGCCACAGATAGGCATGGTTGACCAAGAGAATATAGATGCATCCCAACACATAGAAAAGAGCCATGAAGGGAACAAGCATTCCACATACTCTTGATATTGATTTCACTCCTCCTATGATGACGGCTGCTCCCAAGGCGCAGACAACGGTTCCTGTGATGTAGGGCGAAATGCCATACTGGTTTTCTACGAGAGTAGAGATGGCGTTTGCCTGTACGGTGCTGCCGATGCCGAAAGAGGCTATCGCGGCAAAGAGTGCGAAGAGGATGGCGAGCCATTTCCAGCCCAGGCCTTTCTCCAAGGCGTACATAGGACCACCCAACATGCGGCCGCGCTGGGTCTTCACACGATACTTAACAGCCAATAAACCCTCGGCATATTTGGTGGATATACCGAATACACCTGTCAGCCAGCACCACAGCACAGCACCCGGACCACCCAGGGCGATGGCTGTTGCCACACCGATGATGTTGCCCGTACCTATTGTGGCGGCAAGTGCAGTGGCAAGAGCGCCAAACTGGGATACATCGCCCGTGGCATTCTTGTCTTTCTTGACGGATAACTTGATGGCCTTGAAAATCTTACGCTGCGGGAAACGCAGACGAATCGTAAGAAAGAGGTGTGTGCCCAAGAGCAGAATAATCATGGGCCAACCCCACAAGAATGAGCTTAGCGTTGCGAAAATGTCGTTTAGTGTATCCATAATCTCTCTTATTTTTTTACCTGTTTGTTATTTGTCTTTCTCTTTTATTATCCCATGTTCTATTCTTATCCTTACGTTGCTGTAACCCATGGCCTGGAACATTCCCTCAAACTGCGCCTTGGCATTTTCCTCAGCCTTGGCGATGTTGGCCTTTGTAAAGCATCGTCTGCTCATAGCTTCATAGGCTCTTTTGTACATGTCCTGTCGGTCTTTACCGGTCCATTTGCCTTCTTCGAAGAACGAACGTGTCTTTGCCTCATCGATGAAGTTGCGGTCGAGGAGCCTGATGGGAGGCAGGGTGCAGATGATGGTGTCGCCCTCGGCGCTCAGCCATTCAGTGCCCACCTCTCGCATGTTGATGCCCAGCCTGAGGGTGCCATAGTAGATCCTTACCAGTTCGTCGTCGCTGATGAGTCCCTTTCTCACGGTGTCTATCAGTTCCTCATCGCTGATGGACAGGAATTCCCACTGTCCGATGGCTTCGATACTCTTTATCTGTGTAGGCGAGAGCGTGGTCTTCCCTTCTTGTTGCATCGAGATGGAGTTGTCCTTGTTGAGCCAGTACAGACCTCCGCCGATGATGACGATGAGCAGGAGTATGATGATGATTTCAAATTTTCTCATATCTGTAGTACCTTACTTGTTCTCAACCGATGTGCCGTCGATGAGGCTTGAAAGATCGGATGAGGTAAACTTCTTTCTGAAACTAATCTTGATGTTCTCGGCTTTGAATCCCAAGTTGACGAGCATGGGTACCAAGGTGTGCGCGGCACTTTGGCGGGCTGTTTCCAGAATATCCATGCGTGGAATGTCGTTGATGATGCCCTTTCGTCCTTCCTGCTCGTAGCTGCTGAGTTCTTCATCGCTGAAGTTGCTGCGTGTCAGCGATACGAATTTCTTGATTCCTTCGTGGTCTATCTTGCTGCTTGTCAGCACCACCTTAGGATCGGGGAGGATGATTTCAATCTTCTCTCCCTGCCGTCTCACGTTCTTTTCGTTGAAGCCTTTGAAGTCGATATATGCCTTGAGGGTGGCGTCCATAGGGATGGCAACCTTGCGCTTTCCTCCAGGCAGACTGATGTCGAACTCGTTTTTCAGTATAGAGCCTTTCAGTCTGAGTTGGTCGTCGTGGGTGATGATTCTGTGAACCTGTGCCTCGGCTGTATATAGACGACTGCATTTCTGTATCTGCATCACCATCATGGGAATGGTGTCGAGAGCCTTCTCTTTCTCTTTGGCTTGTCTGCCTGTACAAGCAGAGAATATGATAGCAGTTGTCATAATGACAAGTAAAATGGTCTTTCTCATACTAATTGTTTTGTTTTCGTTGCAAAGGTACGACAATTTGAGTAAATAACCAAATAGTATTAGTCAATTTTGTACTTTTCGTCTTTGTTTTGTGATAATCTGTAGCTTTTGGGTAGTTAAAAATAACACTAAGTGTGGTCAACTCAAATCGAAAAACCACAGAAAAAGTTGCGACCTGTACGGTTGGCACGCCCTGAAGGGGCAGAAGCTCTTAGCCCAGGGCATCGCCCTGGGTTATCATGTTCGCAAACTTGTCGCCCTGTAAGGGCAAAAGCCTTAAAACTCAGGCTATTTACAAAGCTTTTGCCCTTACAGGGCGCCTTGCTGATTGCTATTATACCCAGGGCGATGCCCTGGGCTAAGAGCTTCTGCCCCTTCAGGGCGTGCTGCTTCTATGGGCTTCTGCCTTTTACCTTTGCTTTACCCTTCGACCAGCGATTTTCAATTCCGCTATGCGCCGGTGACGTTGGTTCAGGGCGTGCTGCTTATAGAAGTTTTTGGGACTTTCCAACCGTACAGGTCAAAAAGTTTTCTTCAGCCTATCAGGGCGAACGCATTTTGATGCGTCCGCCCTGAGCAAGTGTCAGAACAAATTCATGATGAACTTAAAACAATTTGTGTGGTATTAAAGTAACTGTTTTGGTTTGTAGGGATGCTGAGTAGTTACATACATGGACCATCCTTTTTGTTAAAGGCAGTTAAAAAGGTACTTTTTTCTCATCTGCGATTAAACTTTTTGTGTTTTGCAGGGTCTTATTAATGATTAGAATTCATAAACTGAACTTTTATTATATCGTGTGAGAAAAGTTCAATAGGATTTATTAGTTAGTATTTAGGTAGTAAGAGCATTCTCTTTGTGAAAAGGGGATGCTTTTTTTTGTGTTCTTATATTTTTTTCTTAACTTTGCAGATATTTAGGTCTTCATTCTGTGGATTAGATTTATTAATGATGCAGATTTAGGCCTTCACTCAAATGAATATCAAAACAAAACTACAATGAAGAAAACAATTTCCATGCTCGTGATTGCGGTTCTGGGTGCCGCCTGTTTCTCGTCATGCGGCGAGAAGAAAAAGAGCAATGTCATCATAGCCCCTAAGCCTGCTGCTCCAAAACCTAAGAAGACGCAGGAATTGAGTAGTTATGAGCAGTCGCGCGACATCTCCTGGCTCGGCAAGACTTATCGTGTAGTGATGAAACGAGAGTCTGATCACAGTCTGCCTTTGGTGGAGAGTGAGGATCATACTAAGTACTACGACAACAAGATTACGATCAAGGTGCTGCGGGCGGACGGAACAGAGTTCTTCAGCCGCACTTTCCAGAAAAGCGATTTTACGGGTTATCTTGATGCCGAAACCAAGAAGACAGGTGCCTTGTTGGGTATCGTTTTTGTTGAGGTGAAGGGCGACGTGCTGCATTTTGCAGGCAGTGTGGGTTCACCCGATGTGACCAGTGATGAGTATGTACCTCTTGTAATCACTGTCAACCGGATGGGCGCTGTCAGTATAGCCAAGGATAGCCAGTTGGACACAGCTGGTGATGAAGACGAAAAAGCCTCGTCTGTTGAGGACGAGGCTGATGATGGGGTATGATGTATAAAATTTAGTGACTGTTTATAAAGCATCACTTACTTCAATAGTTTTTTGAAGTCTTTTTCAAAGCATTGTGGGTGTTTACCGATGAAGAGGACGTTGAGCAGACAGTTGGCTGCCAATTCCTCATCGTTCAGGTCAGCACCCTTTCCTTTTCTTACTTCCTTGCCCAAGCAAGCATCCCAAGTGGTGTTGAAACAACTGTCGTCGGCTCCCACAATCATACTGTTGCTCGAGTTAGGATCTTCCATCAGTTCGTAGCGAATGGTCTTCTTGCTCATCACAGGCTGGATGCTGCACAGCATGTCGAATGCTTTCTGAAAGACGTCGCGATGCAGATTGGCGTTAGGGAACATCGTGCTGACAGTAGGAAAGAGTTCCTCAAAGTCGAACGACTGTAAGAGTTGATAAAGTTTCATCCTTGTTCTATGGTTATGTTTGCTTTTTAGAACTTAGCCATCTTGATGGCGTCAATGGCGCACTCGTCGCCCTTGTTGCCCAGCTTGCCACCACTTCTGTCCTTGGCCTGTTGCAGGTCGTTGGTGGTCAGCAGACCATAGATGACTGGAATTTCCTGTGAGGCATTGAGGCGGGCAATGCCATAGGTAACGCCCTGACAGATGTAGTCGAAGTGAGGAGTCTCGCCACGGATGACGCTTCCCAACACGATGACAGCATCGTAGCCCTGGTTAAGGACCATCTGTCGTGCTCCGTATATCAGCTCAAAGCTTCCAGGTACGGTTTTCACGTGAATGTTCTCAGGCAGGGTGCCATGCTTTTTCAGGGTGTTGACGGCACCTTCCAATAAAGCGCCTGTTATCTCAGGGTTCCACTCAGCTACCACGATGCCAAAGCACATATTGCTGGCATCGGGTACCTTGGTGAAGTCGTATTCTGACAAATTATGAAGTGCTGTAGCCATAATTAGTTAGAAGCTCTTTCGATGTACTTGTCGATCTCTGCACTCTGAACGAGCATAGAGTTCACATACTTTTTCTTGATGTCCTGATAGATCTTCAGGGCCTCGTCCTTCTTGCCCTGGCTTTCCAACACCTCGCCTGCCTTGATAAGGAAGGTAGGAGAGAGGCTGTTGTTGGCATCGTCCTCAGCCTTGCTGTCTGCCATGTCGGCAGCCTTCTTGAAAGCGTCAACAGCCTTGTCGAGCTGGTTGAGGTGAGCGTATGCGTCGCCGAGAGCAGCCTGAGAAGCTGGGCTGATCATCTGGTCGCCTTCTGTTGAGAAAGCGTCGAGGCTCTTCTGAGCTTCTGCCCATTTGCCGAGGTTGGCGTAGCAAAGACCGGCATAGAGGTTGGCCAGGTTACCTGCCTTGGTACCGCTATACTCGTCGGCCAACTTAGCGAAACCTACGAAGCCGGCACCGTCGCCATTGACAGCCTGCTCGAACATCTCGTTGTTGAAGTAGGTCTGACCCTTGCTGAGCGCTGTGCTTGCCTTTTCCTCACGAGGACCGGAAATCTGTGAAATGTAGAGGAATACACCTGCAATAACAACAATGATTGCTGCCACTGCGATAAGGATGGCTTTCTTGTATTTCATGAAGAAAGCCTCGCGGTTGTTGATGTTCTCTGTTGCTTCGAGAACCTGTTCTGTTTTGTTTGCCATTTTTATTTTTTGTTTTTTATTATTTTTTCCTTCTTGTTCTTAGTGTGCCTTGCTCAATGGCCACTACACTTTAGGTTGCAAAAATACGTAAATTTATCCACATATTGAAATATATAGCCTACTTTTTTCGTTTTTTGCGCTTTTTCTGCTAACTTTGCAGTTCAATAGTGGCATAATACGTATGATTTTACAGAATATCTCGATAATTAATTACAAGAACATCAAGGCTGCCAATTTGGAATTGTCGCCCAAGATCAATTGTCTCATCGGTCATAACGGTGTGGGCAAGACCAATTTCCTGGATGCCATTTACTATCTTTCGTTTTGTCGCAGTGCCTACAATCCTATCGATTCGCAGGTTATTGCGCACGATGAGAACTTCATGGTGATAGAGGGCAACTATCTTGATGAGCGAGAGAATGTCGAGAATATCTTCTGCGGTATGAAGCGTGGAACGAAGAAGCACTTCAAGCGCAACAAGAAGGAGTACAAACGACTGTCCCAACATATTGGATTGATACCGCTCATCTTTGTCTCTCCTTCTGATACGGTACTCATTGAGGGTGGAAGCGAGGAGCGACGTCGCCTGATGGATGTGGTCATCTCGCAGTACGACTCTTCCTATATTGAGGCATTGGCCAACTACAACAAGGCTTTGCAACAGCGTAATGCTCTGCTCAAGATGGAGGAGGAACCTGATGTGACGCTGATGGAGATATGGGAACAGGAGATGGCTCGCAATGGTGAGCTGCTCTTTCAGAAGCGTGAGGCTTTCGTCAAGGAACTGATTCCTCTGTTTCAGCAGATCTATCGTCATATCTCTGGCGACCGCGAGGTGGTGAGCCTGCGTTATGTCTCTCATTGTCAGCGCGGTCCGCTCCTTGATGTCATACAGCGCGACCGCTTCAAGGATAGGGCTGTAGGTTATTCGCTTCATGGTGTGCATCGTGACGACCTGGAGATGCTGATAGGTGATTTCCAGATGAAGCGAGAGGGAAGTCAGGGACAGAACAAGACCTTTGTTTTGGCTCTCAAGTTAGCCCAGTTTGATTTCCTGCGCCGCACGGTATCGAGTACTACGCCCCTCTTGCTGCTCGACGATATCTTCGACAAGTTGGATGCCCAAAGGGTAGAGGCGATTGTCGACTTGGTATCGGGAGCCAATTTTGGACAGATATTCATCACCGATACCAATCGCGACCATCTCGACCGCATCCTGCACGAGAGTGACGGCAATTACAAGATATTCCATGTAGAAGGTGGAAACATAGACTTGGTTCACGAAGAATAGTAGAAAAACCTGCAAAGCAAAGAAATATGTTCAGACGAAAAGTACGTTCCTTATCAGAATTGTTGCCTGAGGTGTTGAGGCGCGAGGGATTGGAGACCCCGCTGCAGCAGAAGCGTCTTCTTGCTTCCTGGGATCAGGTGGTGGGTGAGCCTGTAGCCAAGTACACTGGCGACAAGTTTATCAAGAACCAGACGCTCTATGTCAAGATACTCAGTCCGGCCTTGCGTGCCGACCTCTCGCTGAGTCGCAGCCTGTTGGTCAAGCGGCTTAACGAGGCAGCGAAGGCTTTTGTCATTTCTGATATCAAGTTCTATACGATAGCATCCATCTTGATATCGGTGGCTTCGGTGGGCACGGTCTCCGTCTTCTGAAAGTCGAAGCATATACCTATTTTATATAGATGGGGCATCTTGCAGAGCATACGGTCGTAGTAGCCTTTGCCTCTGCCCAAGCGATGCCCCGACTTGTCGAAACTCATGCCCGGGATGATGCCTGTTTCTATCTTCCCGTATTCATCTACAGGCAGCAGTCTGCCTACAGGTTCCATGATGTGGAAACTACCTTGTCTTAAGTCTTTCGAGCCTGTATATTCTCTTATCTCCATGTTTTCTCCGTCTACGACAACGGGCAGGAATACCTGTTTGCCCTGATTGACCAGTTCGTCGATAAACTGATGGGTATTCACCTCGTCGGGAAGCGAGTAGTATAGTAGTATGCTGCGGGCTTGCTGCAGCCGGATGTTTCTGCGCAGCCGGTCTAAAACAAGAAGCGACAGTTCTTCGAGCTGTTGCCCGGAGAACTGTCGCTTTCTCTCTCTGATGATATTTCTGAGTTCTTTCTTATTCATTTTTCTGCCTACTTATGCCAAGCGGGATGGGCTTCTGTGCAACGAACGGTAGTTGTAGGGCACATTTGCCATAGCTACCTTCTGCTTCTTTTTGTAAACAGGCTTGGTGGCAGGAACGGGCTTCTTGGGGAAAGCCTCGTTCTTTTGAAACACCTCCATCGTTTTGTTGATAACAGGATCGTCCTGGTTGATGTATTGATTCCAAGCCTGGTCGTTGAGCATGTTGTAGATCACGCGGCTGTTGATGTAGCGTTCCAACAGTTTGTGCGACTTGCGGATGAGCAGGTTGCGGCGCTGCAGACCGTGCTTGTCGGCATAGGTGGCAAACTTGTCTACCATGTTCTGCTTGTCCAGATAGTCGGCCAGCTCCATCATCTCCTTGAAGTTGTTCAGCTTAGGACGGTTGTTGTCGGTATAGGTGAAGGCGAACTGCAGGATGAGTCCGCTCATGCTTGCCTGCTTGAAGTAGGATGTCATTCCCAAAGTATCCTCGGGTACGAAGATGTCGGGAGTGATGCCGCCTCCGCCATATACGGTACGTCCCAATCCCGTGTGATAGGCCGGACCCGTATGTTTGATGCTGTCTTGCGAGAAGAACTCGCCATGCTCATAGCGGTTGAGCAGGTCTTGCTCATAGTCCTTGTCGTCACCCAGGGTGTAAGGTTTCTGTATGCATCGACCCGATGGGGTGTAGTAGCGTGCAATGGTGAGTCTTATCATGCTGTGGTCAGGGAATTCTATCTGTTGCTGTACTAGTCCCTTTCCGAAAGAACGTCGGCCTATGATGGTGGCACGGTCATTGTCCTGCATGGCTCCTGCAAAGATTTCGGCAGCCGATGCTGAGCCTTCGTTGATAAGTACGACGAGCGGTACGTGCTGATAGGATCCCTTGCCATCGCTGCGGAAGTCCTGTCGTGGCGACTTGCGTCCCTGTGTGTAGACGATGAGTTTCTTGTCGGGCAGGAACTCGTTGGCCATGTTGATGGCTGCTGTCAGGTATCCGCCACTGTTGTCGCGAAGGTCGATACACAGGTTCTTGAATCCCTCTTGCGAGAGCTTTGCCAGGGCGATGAGCATCTCTGGATAGGTGTTCTCGCCGAAGTTCTTGATGCGTATGTATCCGGTTTTGTCGTCGAGCATATAGGTTGCCGTGATGCTCTTGGTAGGTATCTCGCCTCGGGTCACGGTGAAGGTCTGTACCTTCTTGCTGCCGTAGCGCACCACACCAATCTTTACCTTGGTGTCTTTCTGTCCCTTGAGTCTGTGCATGGCTTCCTCGTTGGTGACGATCTTGCCTACGAAAGGCTTGCCGTCTACCGCCACAATCTTGTCGCCAGCCAACAGGCCGGCCTTCTCGGCAGGTCCGTTCTGTATCACATTCTGCACGTGTATGGTGTCATCTCTGATCACAAACTCGATGCCCACACCGCAGAAAGATCCTTTCAGGTCGTCGGTGGCAGCAGCCACATCCTTGGCACTGATGTAAACGGAGTGTGGGTCCAGTTCAGAGAGGATGAGCGGTATCGCCTTGTCTACCAAAGAGTCGATATTCACCGCATCCACATACTGGTCGTCGATGATGTGCAGCAGGTTGTTGAGCCTGTTGCTTCCGCTGTTGATGATATTGAGCCTGTTTCCTGAGAAATGGTTCGAGAAGAACGAGCCGATCATGATACCTATCACCACGCATACAGCCATGATGATGGGCATGAAACGGTTGGTCTTTTTCTTATTGATGTTCATATATTTATTGTCTTATGTTCTTGGTTCGGCTTCTTCCTGCGAAGCGTCGTCGGGGTTGAGATATACTACCTTGATGCCAGCTCGCTCCATGAGTTCGATGCCGTCATTGAGTCGGTATTTCTCGGCATAAACCACGCGCTTGATGCCCGCCTGGATGATGAGTTTGGCACACTCGATACATGGCGAAGCCGTGACATAGAGTGTACTTCCGTCGCTGTTGTTGCTGCTTCGTGCCAGCTTGGTGATGGCATTGGCCTCGGCATGCAGTACATAGGGCTTGGTCACGCCGTCTTCCTCGCATACGTTCTCAAACCCACTGGGTGTGCCGTTGTAGCCATCGCTGATAATCATCTTGTCCTTGACTACGAGTGCACCCACCTGTCGGCGTTTGCAGTAACTGTTTTCAGCCCAGATGCGTGCCATGCGCAAGTAGCGCAGGTCGAGTTTCTCTTGTTTGGAAAGTTGCTCTTCCATGTTTCTGTTGTTATGATTCTATATTTTTCTTTATCTCGTTGCGCTCCAGCAGGGCATCGATGGTAGGCTCTTGTCCGCGGAATCGCTTGTAGAGTGTCATCGGATGCTCGGTACCACCCTTTGAGAGGATGTTGTCTCTGAAGCTCTGTGCTGTCTGCTGGTCGAAGATACCGTTCTTCTTGAACACGCTGAAGGCATCGGCGTCGAGCACCTCTGCCCATTTGTAGCTGTAGTAACCAGCAGCATAGCCTCCTGCCATGATGTGCGAGAACTGTACGGTCATACAGGTATTGGGCAACTGTGGTGTGACCATGGCCTTTGCCCAGGCTTTCTTCTCGAATGGGATGATGTCGTCGTCGAAAGCTTCCTTCTTGGTGTAGTAAGCCATGTCGAGCAGTCCGAAGCTCACCTGTCGCAGACATCCGTAGGCAGCCATGAAGTTGCGGCTTTTCACGATGCGCTCTATCAGGTCGTCGGGCAGAGGCTCGCCTGTCTGATAGTGGAAGGCGAAGGTGCGAAGGAAGTCTTTCTCCACAGCATAGTTCTCCATGAACTGCGACGGCAGCTCCACAAAGTCCCACCATACATTGGTTCCCGACAGGCTCTCAAATCGGGTGTTGGCAAACATGCCGTGCAGGCTGTGTCCGAACTCATGCAGGAAGGTCTCCACCTCGCCAAGGGTCAGCAGGGCTGGCTTCTCGGCTGTAGGTTTGGTGAAGTTCATCACCACGCTGACATGCGGACGTATGTTCTGTCCCTTATGGTCTATCCACTGTCCCTGGAATTCTGTCATCCATGCACCTCCCTGTTTGCCCTTGCGTGGGAAGAAATCGGCATAGAATACAGCCAGATAGCTGCCGTCCTTGTCGTACACCTCGTATGCTTTCACGTCGGGATGGTATACGGGTATGTCCTTGTTCTCCTTGAAGGTGATTCCGTAGAGTTTTCCTGCCAGACCGAACACGCCGTCGATCACCTTGTCGAGTTGCAGGTAGGGGCGCAGCATCTCGGCGTCGAGGTTGTATTTCTCCATCTGCAGCTTGTGCGAGTAGAAGCTCATGTCCCAGGGTTCCATCACGAAGTCATCTCCCTCAATGCGTTTTGCTAAGGCTGTTATCTCGGCAACCTCCTTCTCGGCGGTAGGCTTGTAGGCATCTATCAGGTCGTTCAGCAGTTTGTACACATTGTCGATATTGCTTGCCATGCGGTGCTTGAGCACGTAGTCGGCATAGGTGTCGAAGCCCAGCAACTGTGCCAGCTCGCGTCTCAGGTTGATGAGTCGCTTGCATATCTCGAGGTTGTTGGCATCGTTGTCGTGTATGCACTCGGTATTGCGAGCCATGTACATCTGCTTGCGGAGCTCGCGCTGTGTAGAGTAAGTCATGAAGGGAGAGAAGACAGGGAAGTCGAGGGTGAAGATCCATCCTTCCTTCTCCTGTTCCTTGGCATTCTGCTCGGCTGCAGCAATGGCAGTCTCGGGCAGTCCGTCGAGTTGAGCCTTGTCGGTGATATGCAGCTGGAAGGCTTTGTTTTCCTTGAGCAGGTTCTGCGAGAACTGCAGGGTGAGCATGCTTGCCTCCTCGGTGAGCTGGCGCAACTTCTCCTTGCCTTCCTCATCGAGCAGGGCACCGCTGCGTACAAAACCATCATAGCTTGTATCGAGCAACATCTGTTCCTCGGCATTCAACTCGCGGTTGGGATGGTCGTGTACGAACTTGATGCGTTCGAAGAGTTTCTTGTTCAGGGTGATATCGTTGGCATGCTTGGTAAGGATGGGGCTCATCTTCTGTGCCAAGGCTTCCATCTCGTCGCAGGTCTCTGCGCTCATCATGCATGAGAAAACATTGGAAACCCTGCTGAGCAAGTCGTAGTAGTGCTCGCCTTTCTCGGTATCAACGCGTGCCAGGGTGTTCTCGAAGGTAGGTTCTTCGGGATCGTTGACGATCTTGTCGGTGGCCTCATCGTCACGGCGTATTCCTTCCATGAAGGCCTCTTCGTAATCTTCCAGCCTGATACGGTCGAAGGGTACGGTGTCGTGAGGGGTGTTGTAAGGTGCGAAAAAGGGATTGATACGATTCTCTGTCTTATTTTCTTGAAGCATACTAACTTAGTGTTTTATTTTTGTGCAAAGTTAGTAAAAAAAGGTGTTATAATCTTCTTGTATCATATTATTTAACATACTTTTATCTCAACCCTTGCTGTTGGTAAGTTTTTCGAGTGCCTGGATGTGGATGCGCTCTCTGAAAAGTTGGATAAGTCCTTGGCTTTGCAAACGGTTGAGGGCTCTGGATACATTCAGTCTGCTGTCGTTCACCTCTTCGGCTATGCGCCTCATCTTGATGTGGATTGTTTTCTCGCCTGTAGGGCTGACACAGTTAGCCTCGAAGAAGCGTGTGATGCGTTCCTCTAAACTCTTGGCTGGCGTCTGCAGGGTACGGAGGCTGTGCTTCTGACTCTGTGTGGATATCAGGTTGAGCAGGTTGATGCGGAATATGTCGAAGAGGGTTGCCAGCTTCATGACGTCTTGCTTGGCAATACATAGCAGGCTGCAGTCGTGCAGGGCTGTATAGGTATGAGTGAAGTATGGGTACAGACCGAAGATGCGTTCCGACTGGAAGGTCTCGGGTGCCTGTATCTTCTCGTCGATGCTGTAGCTGTGGTCGGCAGACTCTGTCTTTACCATCACCTCGCCGTCGAGCAGGAAGTACAGGTGTGTGCATAGTTCGCCTTCAGCTACAATCGTCTCTCCCTTACTTGCTTTTCTGAAGTCAAAGCGTGTCTGCCCTGCAGCTTGCTGCAAGTCGTTGCGGCTCATTCCCAAGAAGAGGGGCAGAGCCAACAGGCTGTTGTATATGCGGTTTTCGGGCATAATTTTTGAGAAGTTTTTTCAGGAGTTTATTTGAGGAGTTAGAGGAGTTAAGGAGTTATCGCTCCCTTCGGTCGCTGAGGAGTTAAGACAATAGTCTTGAGGAAATGTTCAATGTTTTATGTTCAATGTTTTATGTTCAATGTTGAGTCCACAAAGGCTGTTGTCTTAACTCCTTAACTCCTTAACTCCTTAACTCCTTTAACTCCTTAACTTCTCCTTAAAAATAATTATTCCAATATCTTCTCCTTGAGTGATGGCGAGTACCATACCTCGGTTTTGCCATCATCATTGGTATAGATGAGGTAAGCCATGAGTTCTGAATGCTGTCTCAGTATCTCTTTGGCTTTTTCGAGACCCATCACCATGAAAGAGGTGGCGTAGGCGTCTGCCGTGGCACAGTTTTTTGCCAAGACTGTGGCAGACAGCAGACTGTGCTGAACGGGGTAGCCAGTCTTGGGGTCGATGGTATGGGCATACTTCTTGCCGTTCTTATAGTAGAAGTTGCGATAGTTGCCGCTGGTTGCCATGGCTATATCCGTGACATTGAGCACCGTCTGCAGTTCCTGGTTGGTGTTCAGCGAGTCTTCGGTAGGTTTGTTCACGCCGATGCGCCAAGGTTGCTGTTTCTGGTTGATACCCTTGGTGACTATCTCGCCTCCTATCTCTATCATATAGTCGTTGATGCCTTTCTTGCTCAACAGTCGTGCCACCACGTCACAACCGTATCCCTTGGCTATGGCAGAGCAGTCGAGCATGATGCGCGGATCCTCTTTCTGTATGTGATTGTCGGAGGTGAGCTTCACCTTCTGGTAGCCTACCGTCTTTCTCAGGTCGTCGATGACCTTCTTGTTGGGTTCCACACCTTTCTTGAAACCGAATCCCCATTCGTTTACCAGTGGGGCAACGGTAATATCGAAGGCTCCGTGGGTCTCGTTGGAGATGTCCTCTGCCAAGAGGAAAACCTCTGTAAACATCGAGTTGACTACCGGGTTCTCGTTGCGGTTCACCTTCGAGATAATGGAGGTCTTGTTGAATGGCGAGAGCGACTCGTCCACCTTCTTCAGCTCAGCCTCTATCTCTTTCTTCAGATTGGTGTCACTATGATAAGTGATGTGGTAGACGGTTCCGAAGATGAAACCCTCGTCGTGCTGATAGTTGATGTTTTCCTGTCCCTGCTTCAGGATGATGACCGTGCCGATGACGAGGAGCAGCAGGAAAGGAATTTGCCAGATGAGTTTTTTCTTGTTCATATTGATGGGATAGGGGTGATAGTTGATGTAAATGTGGGGTGAGAATGATGCGGCTTTCTTGCCGCAGCGGGCTTACAGCTCGAAACTTACGTTGAAGGTTCCTCCAAAGCGTGAGCCTCCCTGCTTGCCAAAGCCGGGCACATACCAGGTGTTGCCATAGTCGCCGTCGTCATGGAAGAGCCTGCGCTTGTATCTCAGGCTCCAGCCCATTCTTACAGGGCCCCATATCTTGGCATCCACACCGAAGACAAACTCAGCCCAGTGGTAGTTGCACTTCACACCGTTGACCTCGTAGGGAGTCGTACCGCCCCATATAGGGTCCTGGATATCCGGACCCTTGAGGTCGTATTTGAAATAGGTGAGGGCGTATCTCACACCGCCATACAGGCGATAGATGTCGTGCTTGTTGCGCAACAGGTTGAAGTCGCAGCCTATTCGTCCGTAGGGTGCCGTCGTCTTGTAGTTGATCTGGGTGCTTTCGTCTGTGCCGTCAGCTTTTCCTATACCTATTTCTACTACAGGGAAATACTTGTCCTTGAGGTTGACACGCAGTGCCGCCTCATACTGACCGTAGTCGCTGACCATGAGTTGAATGGGGCCAACCAGGTCTGCGCTTACCGCCACGTTTCTCAACAGTGGGATGGTGTCCTTGTTGGTGGCGGCTATCTTCTTGCCTGATGATCCCTGGGCATGTGCCGCCTGTGCGGGCATCAGCAGCATCAGGGCGCTAATCGCGATGACCAAAGTAAATATAGAAGTGTGGCTTCGTTTCATCATAAGTTACTTCTTTACAGTTGATGACGATGGAGTCTATGCTGTTGTGCGTAGTCTTCACGCCGGTGATGGTATGAAAAAAGGATGGCTTGCAGTCTACCGACTCAAAGTGTGGTGTGTTGGTCTTCTGCACTGTTACGGTGTCGCGCAGCAGCCGGTTGTCTGCGTTGCGAGTCTCAAAGAAGAGGCTGTCTTCCAACAGCGAGTAGCTCATGGGCAGTATGAAACTGTCCACATTCACGTCCTTGTTGATCAGCACACTGTCGGTTCCCTCGATACGGTTGGTCGAGATGGTGAGTGTGTCGGTCAGGGTTGTTATGTTGCCTGCCAGCCTGTACTTGGTGTACACGGTGTTGTTGAGCGGACAGTCGAGCGTGCTGCAAGCTGCCATCAGCCCAAGGGCCATCATGAGTATGGGGATTATTTTCCGCATCTTATCTCTTTTTCTATTTGATAGTCGTTACGATTGGGGTTCTGTCGGCTCAACAGGTCGCCTAAGAATCCTGCCAGGAACAGCTGGCTGCCTAAGAGCATGGCTGTCAGGGCGATAAAGAAGTAGGGCGAGTCGGTGATGAGGTGTCCATACACGCCATGATAGAGGTCGATGCTCTTGTCGATGCCGAGGCATACCAGTGACAGGAAACCGATGAAGAACACCACGCTGCCCAAGAATCCGAACACGTGCATAGGTTTCTTGCCGAAGTTGCTCAGGAACCAGAGGGTCATCAGATCCAGATAGCCGTTGACAAAACGGTTCCAGCCCATGAACTTCGACTTGCCGAACTTGCGGGCCTGATGATGCACAGGCTTTTCGCCTATCTTGTCGAAACCGGCATTCTTTGCCAGATAGGGGATGTAGCGGTGCATCTCGCCATACACCTCGATGTTCTTCACCACGTCGCGGCGGTAAGCCTTCAGTCCGCAGTTGAAGTCGTGCAGGTTGTGTATGCCGCTCACCTTGCGTGCTGTGGCATTGAAGAGCTTGGTAGGAATGGTCTTCGACAGAGGGTCGCCCTCCTTGCGGTTCTGCTTGTAGCCCGATACCAGGTCGTAGCCTTCCTGGGTAATCATGCGGTAGAGCTCAGGTATCTCGTCGGGAGAGTCCTGCAGGTCGGCGTCCATGGTGATGACCACATCTCCCTGTGCCTCTTTGAATCCACAGTACAGGGCAGGGCTCTTGCCGTAATTGCGACGGAACTTGATGCCTTTCACCTGGTCGGCCTCCTCTGCCAAGTGTTCTATCACTTGCCAAGAGTGGTCGGTAGAGCCGTCGTTGACAAAGATGACTTCGTAGCTGAAGTGGTTGGCTTCCATCACTCGCTTGATCCAGGCAATGAGCTCGGGCAGCGATTCTTCCTCGTTGTATAGGGGTACGATAACGGATATGTCCATTTGTTTGGTGTGTTATTGTTGGTTATTGATGTTCTTGATACTTACGCGTTGTGCCATGATGGCTGCGATGACAGGGCTGAGTACCACACCCACGATGAGGTCGGTAATCATAAACATGGAAGCCCATGCCAGTGGCTTCATCGAGAGGATGGTGTCGATGGTGGTCTTTGCCTCTGCCTCCGACAGATGGTACACTTCCTGCATCACGGGCTGGTAGGTGCTCTCCAATAAGGCCATGAAAGGACCCATGTCCATGAACGAGAACCACAGAAATTGTACCACGGTGAGCAGCAGGGTGGCATTGAAGAATGTCTGCATACAGTAGAAGGTGCCGCGGCGGAAAGAGATAGTGCCCTCCAGGGCATAGTCGCGGAAACTCTTCAGGCGTTTGCCTACCACAAAGGGAGTGCTGATCAACAGCAGGTTGCCTATCAGTCCCAAGAACGACTGGTCGGGCTTTACTGCCAGCATGGTGAATGCGAAACTAACTATCCATACAAGTCCTAAGATGGCTCCGTCCTGGCGGGCGAAAGCCCTTGTCTGAACTAAATTCTGTACATTAATCATTGTCTTATTTATGTATTATCGTGCAAAGGTAAGCAATTTTTAGCATATAGTGTTCAATGCTGCGATAATTTTATATATTTTTGGAGAAACAGACCTGTAGGAAACAAAAAAAGAGAACTTCTGTAGATGAAGTTCTCTTTTTTGAGCCTCTTGTCGGATTCGAACCAACGACCCCGAGATTACAAATCACGTGCTCTGGCCAACTGAGCTAAAGAGGCGGGTGGACAAGCGATTCATATCGCACCGCTACAACCAAGTACCCTTGCTATGTTCCCATCCTGGGGGATTCCGAGGGAGCTGGTCGTATGAGACTTGTCCGTCTCTGCGTTTAAGCGGGTGCAAAAGTACTGCTTTCCTTTGAACCTGCCAAATATTTCCTGAGAAATATTCCTTTTATTAACTTCTGTTAAGAAAAAACTCCTTTAAAAGTCCACGACCGTGATTCCAGCTCCGCCAAACTGCACATGCTCATCGGAAAAGTGGGTGACATTGGGCACACTGCTCAGATACTGACGGATGAGCTGTCGCAAGATGCCGTTGCCCTTACCATGAAGGATGCGCACACGGGGCATACCCACAAGGATGGCATCGTCGATGAAATACTGCACGGCATTGAGCGCCTCATCGCCACGCATACCTCTGATGTCGAGGTCTTGGTGGAAATTGGTCTTGTGCTTGTCTATCGTGTTGCGTGTCTCGGTACTGATGCCATACGAGCCTAAGTTCTCCTTGCGTTGTTCTGTCTTGTCGGTCTCGGTGGTGGCGACAGCATGTTCCAGACGGTTGAGGCGCATCTTGGTACGCATACCTCCAAACACAGCAGTAGCCATATCGCCCGCTATGCTCTCTATGGTTCCTATGGTGGAGAGCCCTTTGATACGCACGGTGTCGCCTACTGATAGAGGACGGTTTTCCTGCTGCGTCTTGTTGACAGCATTGCGCAGCGCCGCCGCAGCCTTCTCTTGGTTCTGAGTTTTTTCGGCTTTACGCTTGGCATGTCGTTCCTTGCGTTGTTGTATCTGAGCTATCTTGCGGGCTATCTTGTCGTCATTCTCCTTGGTGTCGATGTCCTGCATCTCTTCCTTGAAGGCGTCCAGCTCCTGGCGTATGCGCTTGGTCTCCTCCTTCTCAGCCTGCTTCTCGCGTATTTCGCGTATGGCGTTCTCTATCTTTTTGTTGCTCTCCTTCAGCAGTTCCTCTGCCTGTTGTTTGGCTTTGGCGAGTATCTGTTTGCGGCTTCGTTCTATGTCCTCTATGTCGCTCTCGTATCGCGAGATAGTCTTCTCCATGTCTTTCTCGCGCTGGTGTATGCTCTGTCGCTTGTTCTCCCAGTAGCGCTTATCACGAACGATGTCCTGCAGATACTTGTCGCTCTGTATGTATTCGGAGCCTACGATGTCGCTGGCCTCCTTGATCACCTCTTCGGGAAGACCTATCTTGCGGGCTATCTCGATGGCGAAGGAAGAACCCGGTCTGCCTATAGCCAACTGGAAGAGAGCTTTCATCTCGTGGCGGTCGTAGAGCATGGCACCATTAGCTACACCCTCATGACTGTCGGCAAAATGCTTCAGGTTCTGATAGTGTGTGGTGATGACTCCATAGGCACCTTGCTGACAGAAACGGTCGAGCACAGCCTCGGCGATAGCTCCGCCGATGCCAGGTTCGGTGCCTGTACCAAACTCATCGATGAGGATAATGGTGTCGCCATTGGCAGCCTTCATCATATTCTTCATGTTGAGCAGATGCGAGGAGTAGGTACTCAGGTCGTTCTCCAGACTCTGTTCGTCGCCTATGTCGATCATGATGTTTTGGAACACGCCCGTCTTCGAACGCTCGCTCACAGGGATGCTCAGTCCGCACTGAAGCATGTATTGCAGCAGTCCCACGGTCTTCAGACATACCGACTTTCCTCCGGCGTTAGGACCTGAGATGATGAGGATGCGCTTCTCTTGTGTCAGCATGATGTCGAGTGGCACCACCTTCTCGCCTTTCTTCTCCAGCGAGAGTCTGAGCAGGGGGTGAATGGCTCTGGTCCAGTCTACGTGTGGGTGGGCTTCCACCTCAGGCTCTATGGCTTGCTGGGTTTCGGCAAGCTTTGCCTTGGCCTGTATTAGGTCGATGATGGCAAGGAATCGGTAGCTGTCCAATATCTCGCGCGAGAAGGGTCGCACCTTGTTGGTGAAGTCGGTGAGGATGCGTATGATTTCCTTGCGTTCCTCTCCCTCAAGTTCTCTCACGCGGTTGTTGGCTTCCACCACCTCGGTAGGCTCAATGAATACCGTTCTTCCCGTGGCACTCTCGTCGTGCACGATACCTTTTATCTTACGTTTCAGGGTAGGGATGACGGGGATGACGAGTCGTCCGTCGCGCAGGGTAGGGGTGACATCTTTCTCTACCACTCCCTCGCTCTGTGCTGCTCGCAGTATGCCGTACAGTGTGCGAGAGATGCTGCCCTCGGTTTTAGCTAACTCACGGCGTATCTGCAGCAACTCGGGGGTAGCGTTGTCGCGTATCTTGCCAAACTTGTCGAGTATTTGGTCGATGCGTTGTACCAGTTGTGGGAAAGACATGACGTCAGCCGACAGGCGATGCAGTGCAGGGTAGGGATATTTCTTCTCTCTGCGCCAACCGTCTTCTTGTTCGGCCTCGTCGTCATCGCTGTGGTTGAGTATCTTTACGATACCGTCGATGGTGCTCAGCGAGCGGCGAAGGTCAAAGAGTTCGTCTTCCTCCAAGTGGGTGTTCTCCACGCGGATGCGTACAATCGACTCTCTCACATCGTAGAAGTATTGCAGGGGGAAGTCTTCCACCTCCTCCATGAGTCTGCGAAACTCTCGGGTCTGCAACAGCCATTCGTTCACCTCGTCGGCATCAGCGCTGAAGTGCATCTTCTCCACCTGTTCCTTGCCCAGGGTGGAGAGGCATCGCTCACGCAACAGGTTTCGAATCTCGTTGAATCCTATCTTTTGTTCAAAATTATCTGGATATATCATGTTGTTCTTATTTTCAGGCGGCAAAGTTACGAATTTTTTGAATGTTACCCAAATTTCAACTGCAAAAAACAAGGGAGCGAACCCTTTGTGTGTAGGTTGCTCCCTTGTGATTTGTTGTGTTTAGAAGAATCTTATTCTATATTTGATGATCTCTATTCCCAGGAATCCCAATCATCAAAACTACCGAAGTGCTCCTTGGCTGTATCTGTTCCTGAACCTCCGTTTCCTGGGAGTTCTGTTGTCTTATCTCCAACATTGTTTCCACCATTAGCACCCGATAAACTTGCCAGCAAACTTTCCATCGGTAACGGAGCACATTTAATCTGTGGCTGTAAATATACTTTTTTATTCATGATTATAATCGTCCTTACTTAATATATTTCTTACCATTAATGATATAAACACCACTTGGTAATGACTGGAAGCTGCTTGCATCCTCACTTACCAACTGACCATTAATATTATATACTCTGCTATTAGCAGGCACCAATTCACCATCAGTAGTGATAATCAAATCTTCGATGCCTGTTGTTTCTCCATCATTACCATCAGTAACACTACTGGTACTGATGCTCAACATCACAGGTTTAGCTCCTGTAGGAAGCTTCGCTTTCAGGAAGCCACGGAAACCTTTGACTGTTCCAGAAGCAGCAGAATAAGCCTTAAAGTTACCATCAGAAGCACCAATAAAGTAATCGTTCTTAACGATATTCATGGTGTTGTAACTTGATGTCCAAACATAACCCTTACTCTCACACCAGTCTGCAGGCTTGGTGTTCTCAATGGTCACGTATGGGTAGTTAGTAACATCTGCTGTATTGATGCTTGTCACTTCCTTGGTTGGCTTGATGAGGAATGGCTTACCTGCAACAATCGTATTGTAAGCGTGACGTACGAAATATGCTTTGTTGCCCTCAATACGGTCGAAGTAGAGAATCTGAGTTCCCTGAGGATGTTCTGCACAATAAGCAGGACCGAAGATCGCATCCACCTGATCTCTGTTGAGGCTGAAAGGAAGAACGCAGGTTGTCCAACGATTAGCTACCATTTTACGTGCAATCTTCACCTGTGCCACATGACCCTCAGCTGTCTTCTCAACTTTATTATTTGTGTTTACATTGTCAGCATCGTATTCTACTTGATCTACAGTTTTTGCTTCATCCTCATCGAATGAGAAGCCATAGAAGCCAATCTTTGAACCGAAGTTGTAGAGATAATAGGTCTTACCTGCCTTTACCTTAAATGTGTAAGTGACAGGCGCATCAGCGAGAACGGACCATCCACGTGAGCCTTTCAAATTTGGATATTTTGTTGCTGCTTCATTAGGAGCTATAGTTTGGTCAAGTTGGTTTTCATAAACATTGTTCTTAAAACCTGTTTCTGACATCTCAAAACTTTCAAGACCAAAGTGCTTCTTCACTGTTTCTACAGTTGGCGACTGCTTGTCACCCATATCCCATTTATATTGAGTCAAATCATAATTCTTGCCATTTGGCTTACCTGTAGTAGATTCGATGTGAGCATCAGAACTTACGAAATTACCAGCTTCATCCATGATGAATACACGACGCTGTGGTCTGTACTGATAATCTATAGTATTATCATTCTTCTTCTTTGAATCAAATACTCCGTTTTGATATATATGTGCTACGACAGTACCATTTGTCTTAGGCTGGAATGTCAGGAAAGAACCAGAACATGGCACATTGAACATTGGGTCAACAATATATTTTTTATTAGTATAATCCACATTGCTTATCAATGTAGTTTCTGGCATACTGTTGGAACCATTCTCCTGACGAGCATTCTTCTGCCTGTCACCTGCTTTTACTATATAATCAAATCCAGTAATCTTCCATGGGGCTTTTCTTGCTTTATAATTTTTCTGGGTGCTATCATAATTCCACTCAACAGTGTTTGATAAGGACTCATCTGTAGGCCAAAGATCCTTCACTGGATTAGGGAATAACCATCCACCAAGAGTAACAAACAAATTCTCGTCTTGATTCCACATGGTTTTCTGGCTCTTATATTCCTCATTTGCATGAACTCGATACACTGCAGGGTCGTCCACATCTACAATAATTAAAGCTGTGGTGCTTTCTAAGTTTTTACCAGTGACAACAACACGGATGTTAGCTGTACCTTCGCTGACTGCTTCTATCTTTCCTGTTGTTGCATCTACCTTTACAACACCAGGAGAAGTAGAGAACCACGAGGTGTCGTATTCTGTATAGGCAAGAGTAGCATTTCCTTTTTTAACCGTCAAGTCTGGTGCTACTTGTGTAGTACCTGCATACATTTTAATGCTTGCAGGATCAGGTGTAACGGCGATAACTTGATGCGTGCTGTTTATATCCAAATTGAATGAAATAGGATCAGGACTATCATAGACGTCACCATAGTTGTCTTCACCATTCTGTCCAGGTGTTGCACTTACTGTAACAGTATATGTACCTGCAGTACTTGGTGTGTAGTTAAGTGTATTTTCGGTGAATTCCTGAATTTGTCCATTAACTTTCGCAGTAACTTTATAAGTGTATTTGAAATAACTGCTTACATCTTCACCATTGTAAATCAGAGGAACAATAATCTCTCTGCTTGTGTCATCTTGGTGCAGATTGATGGTGATATCCTTGAATGAATCCAAGAAAACAGGCTTAATCTTACCTTCTGATACAGAGTAAGAGAATTGGAGTGTACCTACCGTATAACCGCTTCCAAGTGTTTGTCTTGGAGTCGCAGTAACGGTAATGAGGGAAGTACCCTTGGTCCAATTGTTTCCAGTCTTAGTAACTGAGAAATTACCAGATGCATCAATGGTCACATTATTGTCTCCACTAACCGTATAAGACAAGGTGTAGTCCTCACCTAACTTCAAGAGTTTGTCATTATCTCCATAAACCTTAATCTCTGGTTGCTTTATCTCAGCATCTGTGGTGTTGATAGTAACATCCATTACGGAAACGTTGAGTGGAGAAGGGGCCTTTACGCTCAACTGATAAGTGGCTGTAGTTCCTTCATAAGTGTTTGCATCTGTTGGAATAACAGTTGCTGTGATGGTTGCGATACCTAAGCTCTTAATAGTAATGGTATTACCACTCAGAGTTGCTACATCCTCTGCATTCGACTTGTAAACTACCGTATATTGATTTGCAGCAAGAATGTTCTTTCCTGCCTTAACAGTAAGAGTTGGCAAAGTTACTGAAGGAGTAGTGTTGACTACAACATCAGCATTGCGCTCGAAAGAAGCTGTCAGTCGAGTCTTATTAGAAGATGAAGCAGAACGCTTTACCTGAAGACTTGTCAAGCAAGTAGTACCACCGCCATAGCGACCCAAATAGAGTGCATCGCAATCTTTTTCAATGGTATAAGTAAATTCAGAACTACCATCAGCAGATGTAGCCAAGATGTTTGACTTAAAGATGCTGCTACCATTTACATCAGAATAAATAATCACACCAGAAAGATTCTTGCTATTGCAATAGCCTTTCAGCGTAATCACATCACCTGCTTTGAAGCCACCAGTCTCAGGCTTAATGGTGATGTACTTTCCGTCCTTTGCACTGAAGTTGCTGCTAAACGTTATAATACCATTAGTTGATGTGCAGTTTGTTCCATCAGTAGTTGTACCAACAGAGGTAGAGGTTGTGAAGTTGTAAATGACCTCGCCTACGGTTGGATCAACTGGAGTTTTAGCCTTGAAGTTGGCAGTAAGTGAAATCGCAGCTGTTACAGTTGTTGTGTAAGTTGCATTTGTGCTAACTTCCTTGTTGCTTGCATCTGTCCAGTTTACGAACTCATATCCCTCGCTTGGTGTTGCGGTGAATGTAAGAGAGGTATTCTCTTCTACTTCTGAACCTGAGTTTACAGTTGTACCTGAAGCATTTGCAATGGTTACAGAGCCACCTTCTCCTGCTGTTGCAGAAACTGCGTATTTCTTAACAGGACGAGTAATGGTAATGGACTTAAGATAAGTGGTACTACCTGCACTTCTATATAAATAAATGCAAGAACTACCATTAAGTACATCATCACTTTTTACTGTATAAGAATTTGTCGTGTTGGCTTTTGCTTCAGTGCTCGTTGTAACAGTAATAGCATTATTACCTTCAGCTGTTGCTGATGCCTTAACACCCATGCTTGTTTTATCTGCATAAGATGTTATTGTAATGACATCTCCGGGCTGTAGCGTATTGTTGGCTAAAGTAATCTTAAGATATGTGGTATTTTTATCAAATTTAAATCCATTTTTTTCTGTTGTAACGCTACCAGAAGCAGAAACTGAACCATAAGGACTTACACTCGTTTCTGTAGTATTTAATGTTATACCTGCAGGAACGGTATAGTCAAACAGTTTATTTCCTGTTGTTGTTCCATTCTCGCTACCACCATTATCTGTGCTGCCATTATCTGTATTTGAGTTACTTTTGGCAGCTACTTTTGTTGCGCTTGTCGTAATAGGGTTACCATTAGCAGTAGCTTCACAGTAATAACTTCCACTTTCTGTTGGAGTATAAGTAGCAGATGTGGCATCTACAATTTCTTTACCATCCTTATACCACTTATAAGAAACGGAGCCATTGCCATAAGCAGTAGCATCGAGGGTTCCTGCAGTAGTAGTGAAGTCATAGCTTGAAGCCAAGTCGCGAGCAAAGAGAATCTGCTTGTTGTCCTGATTCTGATAAGCACGCTCGTACTCAGTAGCAGCCATGATGAAGCCACCGAGAACCTTGCCCTCGGTAATACTCTCAGTTTGTTTAACCATAGGAACATCATTGCCTAACAAGTAGTATTCCTTAGAACCATCGCGGTATTTCTTGCCACCAGCTTTATAGTCTGTTCCTTCACCACCTAAACCAGCAGAACGGCAACTGCCCCAAATCTGCATGTCGCCATTATTATCAAGATAGGTGTAGTTGTTTACCAAACCTTCGAAAGCATTCTTGGCAATTATTTTATAATCATATTTAGTTGTACTTTCGAGCAAGCCACAACGAACAGCTTTGAAATAAGCTGCAGCAAAAATGGCTGTAGCTGATGTCTCAATATAATTGGATGCGGTTGATGACTTTCCATTGTAAGATGTTGCCTTGAAAGATGGATCATCCATCACCTGATACCAACCACCAGTCTTTGAATCCTGACGTTTAGCGATACCAGCAGCAAGGTCTGCGAGATGCTGCTTCAAAGTAGTATAATTGGTTGTACTCTCTTGACCAGCTTTTTGCATGGCTTCCAAAACATCTACCAAAGCCATGAGATACCATGCATTGGCTCTGCCCCAGTAGGCAGCAGAGTGGAATGTATAAGGCTCAGTTTTACCATTCAAGCCAGCCCAAGTTTCTGCATGAGATTTTGATTCGTTTGTTCCTGTTCCAGCATTCGCCTCGAAAGCATGATACATCAATTTGTCGGTAGAGTTCCAGCACATGTTCCAAACAATGTTTAACTGTTTGAATACCATATCCCAGTCTGCTGTTGTGCTGCCGAATACAGAACTTCCTGTTCCGTTGAAGTTTACAATCTGAGCCAAAAGTGCACTACCCATATAGGCACCGTCTAACCACATCTGATTGTTGTAAGCAGCTTTGTGGAACCAACCACCTACAACGGCATCACCTGCAAGAGTTCCTGACTGAATAGAATTATTAGTGTTATGAGCTACGAGTCCTTCCTGTGCTAAGCCAATAGCAGTCTTGTAGTTGCTCTTATCTGTTTTTGTTGCATTGGTATTGTTAAACAGACCAATATAAAGCTTTACTGCATTGAGGTCATCAAGGCTGCCACCTCCATTAGGGACAGAATTGGAGTATGCATCTCCATATTCCTTAACACTCAAGAACCAAGGCTTTGACCAATCGAAGCCTTGATAATAATCTGCAGCTTCAATGGTAGCCTTTGCTACCAATCCTGGCACATAGTCAAGTTTGTCGATTTCTTTATTGTTTCGTTCGCTTAAGTTACCGCCTTTAGAATTGTATTTGGCAAAACCAAATGCTTTTGTGTTAGCTTTAAAATCATAAAGACGTGAATTAATCGCCCACTGCGAATAGCGGACAGCAGAATTGAATTTTACCCCCCCATTGCTATTAGCCTTCACTCCAATGACGCTGAGGCAAGGGAGTAAAAGGAGAAGAAACAGGCGAACGAAACCACCTCGGCTCATGTCGAGGAAGCGGAATGTGAGTGTTTTGTGTTTCATTTCACTTTTATTTTTATTGTTTTAGTGCTTATTTAGCTGTTTTATATTACTCATACTTCTACTGTAAGTCTATGCGCCGCTGATTTTTTCTTTAGTTATTTTTGATGGTAGTCTGTTTTAAACATCCCAGTATAGCGGTCGCTGTCGAGAACTTATACGATGATTTTTTGTGCAATCGATTGCACTTCTTTTCGGCTGCAAAGATACGAAAAATATGTTAAAAAGGAATGAATCCATTTTGTCTAAAATTAGATTTTCTACGTAATCGTTTGCGTGTGATTTACTTTTGGTTCTTGCGATATGCCTTTTTTCTTATTGTCATGCTTTCAGGTATTTATACGCCTATTTATTGGTTATTGAAGTTTAGCAAGTATAGAAGTTACTCAAGTTTCGCAAGTGGTTTAAGTACGGGCTGAAGGGGCAAAACCTCAGTTTAATAGTTAGCATGTCCCGGTAAGTCACTGAGATGTCTCAATGACTTACCGGGAAATCTCTGTAAGTCATTGGCAGGTCTGAATAACTTATCGGGCTTGAGACCATTTTGTGAAGTTGTGAACGTCTATTATAATATATATATATTCTTTTATATGTTTTTAAGGCATTACCCATACAGCTGTTTTCTTTCTTTATTTATTTCTTTCGCGTATGCGTGTGAAAGCAAGAAGCGAGGGTTCACCCTTCACATCAGCGTCGGAAGCCCGATAAACAGAGGGGATTCAGGGCGTGAACCCTCCCTTCACAGGTATTCACAAAAACGTCACAAATGGCGTAAAACGGTGAACCCTTGGTGCAGCAAAAGTCCGAAATGTGAACGCTTTTTTATAGATTTTTGCCAACAGAATGAACACTTCTAAGTATAAGAAATGTGAAAATCACTATTTCTCGGTATTGTACAATTTCTAAATAAGCCCTACCTTTGCACCCCGAAAAAGAAATAGATATGACCAAAGGATTAGGAAAAATTAAAAAGAAACACATCTTCCTGGCTTTATTGGCCGTGATTGTTCTGGGAGGTCTGGCGAAGGCTTACTCTGCCTGGGTGG
>ERZ1026874.124-NODE-124-length-52227-cov-29.663344_pt1 | contig 52227 bp, 40 predicted proteins | sample MGYA00380167_ERZ1026874 | MGnify/ENA primary metagenome ERZ1026874 (study PRJEB33269, sample SAMEA4719803) | human gut metagenome | biome: human-associated habitat; feature: organic feature; material: feces | place: Cameroon | collected 2013-10 ...
GCACCACATCTTAACAAACTCAAAATTATCTCGAACTAACCAGCTCGACAAATTCCTTTTTTGTCTTCATCTGCATTATATCATATTGTTATAAGCATTGCCATTTCTTTTCTGCTTTTGAAAAGTTACTTATCAGCCTATGTTTTGTAAAGGGTGATATTCAGCATTTCTCACGCAACAAGCCCTTGACAAACCATAGACTAATAAGTTTTAAGGTAATCAAGCAGAAATGAAATAGTCTGCTGTTTCACGGCAACAAAAAAGAGATACCAACACACTTATGTAGTATCTCTTAGTCTAGTAGCAATATTCTTTTGTTTGCAAGCAGGTAAACATGGGCTGTTTCTTAATATCTTTTTGTTTGGGAAACACCCTTTTCCCATTTTGAAACTGTCTGCCGAACAACATTTAACTTTACTGCCATTTCTTCCTGACTCATTCCCCTTGTTTTTCGGAAATGCTTTATATTCTCATTAATCATAATTTCATATCCCTTCTATTCGATATGTACATGTACATTATAAATTATACGAATATGCTGTTTCCGATACAAGCAATGGAAATTAACATTGGCTATTTTTTCTTTACACTTAAAAGTTAATTTGTGAATACCCGATAATTTTCTTCCTTATCGTAATCCTTATGGATTCCATCATCCTCATACATGGTATAACTGCTGTTTTTATATCCGATAAGCTGCAGCTGTTCGGTATCGATATCTTTCACACACTCTGCTGCTTCTGCAACCGGGATACATTTACCACTTCGAATGAAGAGCGGTACTTCATTCAGTGCCACATCTACATAATGATTGCCTTTTGCGAGAACCTCTTCTGAAATGCTTCCGTCCGGCAGGAACTTGATAAATTTCATCTCTTCCGGCAGATAAACATAACGGCCTCTTGCGTTCTGCTCGTAGACCGGAGCGATCATGATCTCGTTTCCAAGCATCAGCTGATCCTCTATCCTGATTGCTCTCTTGTCATCCGGATAAACAAACCCAAGTGGTTTGAAATACATGTCATCACTCAGCACAGCTTTCATATACTCGCTGTACAGATACGGCACAAGACGATATCTGGTATTAATGACAGCGCGGAAATCCTCGATTTTTTCAAATTGATAACATTCCTGCTCTCTTGTTCCCGTTGCTGAATGATTACGCATCAGCGGTGTAAATACACCAAGTGCAAGGAAACGAAGCAACAGTTCTCTTGTTGTATCACTGCCAAAACCTCCAAGATCAGCACCTGTATACAGGAAACCGCACATATTCAGAGACGGCAGCATCTTCAGGTTAAGAAGGATATGTGACCACCAGGATTTATTATCTCCTGTCCAGATTCCTCCATAACGGTGCATTCCGATATAAGAAGATCTGGAAAACATCAGAAAACGTTTTTCCGGGTCAATGCGTTCAAAAGCTTCTCCTGCTGCTCTTGTCATATTGTAGCCAAAAAGATTATGTACTTTGTCATGACGGATCTTTTTGCCATCAACATTGTGATAAAATCTTTTGTAATCTTCCGGATCATTCGCAATACTGAGCATCTTGCCCTGCATCGCCCATGGATGGATCTTGCCTTCGGTATCCTTTGCAAACTCTCCGGCAAGTTCTTTTGCCTCTGCAAGCCCTTCCGCAGAATAAAAGATTGCTGGCTCATTCATATCATTCCAGAAACCTTCTATTCCCTGTTCGATCAGAAAACGATATTTGTCTCCGAACCATTTTCTGGCTTCCGGATTCAGCATATCCGGGAAATGGGTATCTCCCGGCCATACAGCTGCAACAAAATCACTTCCGTCTTCTCTCTTACAGAAATAGTTGTTTTTGACACCTTCCTCGTAAATCTCATATCCCGGCTCAACCTTGACACCGGCATCAATGATCGGGATCAGGCGAATATCCTGGTCAGCCATTTCCTGCACGAATTCCGGAAAATCCGGGAAATTCACTTCACTCACTGTGAAATCTTTGAATGCCTGCATGTAATCAATATCCATGTAAATCATGTCGATTGGGATATGATTCTCCCGATGTCCTTTTGCGACAGTACGGAAATCTTCTTTCGTCGTATAACCCCAGCGGCTCTGTCCGAAACCAAAAGCAAACTTCGGTGGGATATAGCTGCGTCCGATTACATGACGGAACTGTTTTACGATATCATATGCATTCTCACCTTCAAGCACATAAATATCCAGATCAGCATTTTCGCAGGATACCCTAAGGGTATCCTCTCTGTCATATCCAATATCAAAGGTCAGTTTCGATGGATAGTCAAAAAACAATCCAAACGTAGTCTTTCCGTTCACAATAATAAAGTTGTGCGCCCCGTACAAAGAACGCTTGTCCTCTGTATGTACCGGATCATCTGTACAATTACTGATATAACAATATCCTCTCTTGTTGATTCCACGATTAGCTTCACCCAGACCATAGACAATGTCATCTTCATCCATGATATAAGTAAAAACAAATCCTTCCTCCTGACTGACCTCTCCATATGGGAGAACGCCCTCAGTTGTTTCAATTTTTTCAGTCAGTGCCTCCGTATTAAACGGAGTTCCATATCTATATTTTCTAATCATTTCTCTGTCACCTGATGTTTATAATATAATACGAATGCTTCATATGGGTTCAGAATAATTTTTCCGTCGAATTCTTTTCTTCCAAGGTTTGTGATCAGACACTCTGCGCCTTTGAATTCTTCCGGCACTTCTACTTCTGCATTCTTGTCGCTGAAGTTGCAGACAGTCAGAAGTTTTTCCTGATCCCCTTTTCTTGTGTAAGCAAAAATCTTCTCGTCTTCACGATAAAGCGGTTCAAATTCGCCATAAACAATAATTTCATTCTCCTTGCGCAAGCTGATCAATTTCTGATAGTAATGGAAAATAGAATCCGGATCTTCAAGCTGCTGTGCTGCATTGATCTTTTTGTAATTTTGGTTTACTTTGATCCACGGCTCACCATCTGTGAATCCAGCCTGTTTGCTGTCATCCCACTGCATCGGAGTTCTCGCATTGTCACGGCTTCTCAGCATCAGACATTTCATCATGTGTTCCGGAGTCATAAGACCTGATTCAGTAAACTCTTCAAAGTAATTAATACTCTCAATATCACGGTAATCTTCCAGTTTGTCAAAATAAGCATTTGTCATACCAAGCTCTTCCCCCTGGTATACATATGGCGTTCCCTGCATCATGTGAATACAGGTAGCCAGCATTTTTGCAGATGTTTCTCTGTATACCGGATTGTCATTTCCAAAACGGCTGACGCTTCTCGGTTGATCATGATTACCTAAAAACAAACTGTTCCATGCTTTACCCTGGAGTTTCTCCTGCCATTTGATCATGATGTTTTTAAACTCTTTAAAATCATATTTTTGAGTTGTCCACTTTCCATAATCTCCGCATCCACTCTCCACATGCTCAAATTGGAATACCATATTCAGTTCATTTCTGTCTTCACCCGCATATTTCTGTGCTTCTTCAATTGTAACTCCAGCTGTTTCACCAACTGTCATGATATCATATTTTGAAAGGACTTCATGATTCATTTCCTGAAGAAATTCATGGATTCTTGGACCATGTACGCTATATGGTCCAAAATCGCCATAAAGTCCGTTATTCATTTCTCCATCCGGAAATCTCTGATCTTTGGAAATCATACTGATAACATCCATACGGAAACCATCAATTCCTTTTTCACACCAGAATTTCATCATATCGTAAACTTCCTGGCGTACTTTTTCATTTTCCCAATTGAGATCCGGCTGTTTTTTTGAAAACAGATGCAGATAATACATCTGTGTCTGCGGATCATATTCCCATGCAGAACCACCGAATACTCCGCCCCAGTTATTAGGTTCTTTTCCGTTTACCGGGTCTTTCCAGATATAATAATCACGATATGGATTATCTTTTGATTTGCGGCTTTCAATAAACCAGTTATGTTCATCTGATGTATGGTTGACTACGAGATCCATCAGAATCCTGATGGATCTTTTGTGTGCTTCACACAACAATTCCTCGTAATCTTCCATAGTTCCATACTCTTCATAAATTCTGCGGTAATCAGAAATATCATAACCATTATCGTCCTGAGGTGATTCCAGCATCGGAGAAATCCATAACACATTTACCCCAAGTTCTTTAAGGTAATCAAGTTTCTGTATGATTCCTCTGATATCTCCCACGCCATCACCGTTACTGTCTTTAAAACTCTTAGGATATATCTGATATACTACACTTTCTTTCCACCATTTTTTCTCCATGCCAAGTCTCCTCGTTTCTAATTATTTATTATTATTTAACCGCTCCTGCAACCACACCGTTCATGATCCATTTCTGACAGAAAAGATATACTATCAGTACCGGAATAAGAACCAGCAGATAAGAAGCGAACGCCAGATTATAATCTACAGAAAATTGTTTTTTAAATACATACTGTGCAAGCTGCAAAGTCTGCTGGCTCTCGTCGCTCAACAGCACAAGCGGCATTGTAAAGTCATTCCATGTCCACATAAATGAAAGAATTGCAACTGTTGCTGTAGTTGGTTTTAATATTGGAAAAATAATTTTTGTAAATACCTGAATCGGATTTGCTCCGTCAATCATTGCAGCCTCATCCAATGCTTCCGGAATCGCCTTAATAGCACCTGCGTAAAGGAATGTATTCATCGGAAGACCAAAAATAATATACAGGAATGTGATTCCATAAATATTGTCCAGATGGAATGTATTAGCCTGTACAACCAATGGAAGCATAATTACCTGGAAAGGTATAAACATTGCACTTATAAAATAATAGTACATAATGGAAAAGAATTTACTTTTTTTCCTGTTTCTTGTAATTGCATATGCTGCAAATGAGTTTGTGATCAGAGTAAAGCCCAGATTAACCACTGTAATAAATGCAGTGTTAAAAAACTTTCTCGGGAAATTTGTCATTTTCCAGGCATCAACAAAATTCTGAAGTCTGAGTTTCGTCGGGAGTGCCAGAATATTATTCATATCCGAAGGGTCTTTGATCGCAATCATCAACGCCATATACAGAGGCAGGAGAATAACCAACACAATTCCTACGATCAAAAGAATGGTCACAGGCCAATTATAATGTTCTTTTGCTTTTACTATTTGCCTTCTCATCCTAATTTCTCCTCTCTCTTCTCAAGTACACGTAACTGGAATATAGAAATCAATACTACTACAATAAAAAGCATAACTGCATTTGCTGACTGATAGGCGAACTGACCTCCCCCAAATCCTTTTTTATAAATCAGAACGGCAATTGATGTTGTACTGGTTCCCGGTCCTCCCTCTGTCATTGCCATGATCTGATCGTAAACCATCAGATATCCTTTGGCTGAAAGCACCATGTTAATAGTAAAGGACGGTGCCAGAAGAGGAAATGTAATTTTGGTAAATCTCCGGAGTCCAGTTGCACCATCAAGTGATGCTGCCTCATATACGTCTGTATCAATAGACTGGAGTCCTGAAATATAGATCAACGTATTGAATGCACATCCTGTCCATACTGAAACGGCGATAATTCCCCATATTGCGTGATTTGTACCAAGAATATTGGAACTTAAAGCCGCAATTCCAAGACTCTTTCCAAGATCCGGAATCAGATTGGCGAAAATGTAATTGAAAATAAATCCTACGATCAGACTTCCCAGCATATAAGGCAGAAAGTAAAATGCCTTGATCGTGTTTTTGAATTTAATCTTTGAATTCAACGCACATGCAAGTACCAGACTAATTACATTTACAAGGACTGTTGCAATGATCGCAAATTCAAATGTAAACAAATATGCATGTCCTGTATCTGCATCTGAAAACATATGCAAATAATTCCGCAGTCCTACAAAATTCCAGTTTCCATATCCTTTCCAGTCAGTAAAGCTGTACAGAACACCTCGCAGGAATGGAATCGTATGGAATACAAAAAATAGTACTGCAAGGATTCCTACATAAATATAATATATTCTATTAACAGCAGGTTTTTTATGAGCTGTTTTATTTTTCATGGGATCAACTCCTCACTTAATCTACATTGGCAATATCATATTTTTCATCGCACTGTTTCAGGAACTGTGCAATGTTTTTCTCATTATCCATTCCGTTGGAATAATTCAGGCACAGTTCAGAAGTAAGTGCTGAAAGGTCAAATCCTGAAGGATAGTAATGATCCGGGAAGTTTGCTACTTTACCATTAGCAATATCTTCTTTGACACCTGCAACTGTTTCATTATTCTGCTCTACACCTTTGATTGCTGAAAAAGCAAACTGATCGTCAATATATGTCTGTGCATTTTCAGGCTCCATCATAAAGGAAACAAATTCTTTTGCCATCTCTTCGTTATCACTGCCTTCGCATACACCTAAAAGTACGTCAACACCTGATGTTACATAGTTCTTCGACTCATCGTTAGATGCTGGAAGTGCGAACATATTAACATTAACGTCCGGATTAGAGTTCTTATACTGATTGATTGCCCAGTTTCCATTGATGATCATAACTGCTTCACCATTTGCAAATTTTTTATTTCCATCATCATAAGTCAGTCCCATGAAGTCGTCTTGTGCATAATCAAGAAGTGTCAGATATTTTTCTGCAATCTCTTCGTGAGTTTTTTCAAATGTTGTTTTTCCTGCTTTGCGGTCGTCTGTAAAATTATCCGGCTGAAGATCAGGTGCTATACTGTTCCATGGACAAAGACTTGTCCATGCATCTTTGTATGTCATAAGAAGTGGCTGCTCTCCTGCGGCTTTAATCTTGTCAAGTACAGTAATAAACTCATCCCATGTTTTTGGAATTTCAAGACCAAGTTCTTCAAACTTATCTACATTGTAGATGACACCAGATGCATTCGTTGCATATGGAATACCGTATGCTTTTTCTTCTTTGTCTTTATTTACATCGTAAACCATCTGCATATAAGAATCCTGAATGTTTGAAACATAATCCTGATCACTTAAATCAATCAGCATTCCTGCGCTTTCTACTTCTGTGTAGTTATTGTCACCGCCCATCATTACGATATCAGGCATGTCGTTCTTTGCCATTCTGGTCTTTAATACAGTGCCTGCATCTGCCGGTGCTGTAATCTTGATCGTCACATCTTCATGAGATTCATTGAATTTATCTACAAGCTGCTGAACTACTTCTTTATTCTCTGCTTTTGTAGAAAACAATTCCAGCTCTGTTTTTCCACTCTTTCCAGAAGATTTTCCATCGGAAGATCCACATCCGGTTACAGTAGTCATACCTGCCACTAACGCACCTACCAGTAATAAACTAACAATTTTTCTTTTTTTCATCTTTACTCCTCCATGCTTTTTTTAAGTATGTCGGTTGCGCAACACTGTTTATTTTGTAAACATTTCCCCGGACACGTCTGCCCGGTTCCTTTAGTACGTTCATTATACCCACCTCATCCTTGCAGTATCAAGAGGTTTCTCGCGAAACTACAAAAGGTAACAAAGTTTATTCCCTGTTTTTATACAGTTTGTACAAAGAAAATCAGGTCATTGCACCTGTCCGCCTATATATGCAAAAAAGGATCCTGTCATTCTTTGACAGAATCCCTCTTTACCAGATAGACTGGGTTTTTTATATTTAATTCGTTCAGCGTCTCTCCCTGAATCAATTTCATCAGACGTTCCAACGCCACATGTGCTTTTTGTGGAATATCCTGATGAACTGTTGTCAGTTTCGGTCGAATCATGCTCGCATAAACACTGTCATCATATCCTGTAACAGAAATCTGCTCCGGAACCATGATTCCTTCGTCAAAAAAGAAATTCATTGCTTCTATCGCATTATAATCTGAAGAAAAGGCCAGCGCTTTTGCTTCAAGAAAGCGTGGAAGAAGTTCTCTGTATTTCCTGAGACGAAAATTTCTTTTACCCGGAATAACTATATATCTGGAATGACTGCAGAATCCCCCTTGTTTTTCCATCGCCTGTTTGAATCCCATCCACCGATAGTAATCGCTGTCCAGCTCCGTTTCCGCAACAAACAATGCTTTCTTATATCCACAGGAATACAGGTATTCTCCGATCTGATATCCACCTGAATAATCATCTATACCAACATTCTGGAATGTATAAGTCCCCTTCGGATAAGCATCGATCAAAATCATTTTTTTGTTTAATCTGTGCGAAAGGTTATGATACTGCTCTTCATTGTATCCCAGGATAATCAATCCCTCTACATTCCATTTTGAGGCAATATCCACTACATTCTGAATGCTTTCGCCGCCAATAAGCATAACATAATATCCATTTTCTTCCATTTCCATCTGAATCGTTCCGATCAGTTCTCCCACGAATGGATCCTGAAGTGACTGCATACCATGAGCGTAAGTAAATCCGAGTACCACACCTATGATTCTCGAACCACGGCCGGAAAGCATCATGGACCCCATATTCGGAACATAGTTCTGTTCTTTAAGAATAGCCGTGATTTTATCGATCGTTCTCTGGGAAACTCTTTTGGTATTGCCATTTATAACATTGGATACCGTGGTGCGGCTGACGCCTGCCATATCTGCAATATCCTGAAGCCGAATCATAAAACCTTCCTCCTGTATTCTTATTTCCTTACAATACTGTTTCCTGCTTATTTGTACTCAGATACTTTCCGTTTCTGCAAAAGTCATTTTCGCTTATACCGAGTTTATAATATCATAGGCAGTTAGGTTTGTCACATAAAAGTTTGCAATTTCAAACTGATCAAAAGACCCCATACTGAAAAAATAATCTTCAATAGAAGTGTAAAATCATATATAATGAATAACATATGATATTTCATGAATTATCGAGAGTATTTCCGAGCAAATAATATTGAAAGAAAAGGTGGAAAAATGGGGAAACTGTGATGAAAGTTATTTGTTTTCATAATCCGGAAGAAGAAAATGGATATCTAAGCAACTGGTATTTATCAGACTTTACGATTGATAATATTCGTTTTACATCTATGGAACAATTTATGATGTATGAGAAAGCATGTTGCTTTAATGATGAAAAAATTGCGAAGCAGATCCTTGCTACAAATGATGTGGCGTGGACAAAACTTACTTGGATACGCATTAATGATGGTGAGAAAACAGTTAGATAACAGAAATGAAAAATGATTGCATCATGAGAACAGGATCTTCGCCGTTTTGAAAGAGTGTAATATTAAGACTCACTCCTGCAACTGTATTTTGTTCGACTCAAAATCCGTCAAACGAATTTTATATCTTCTATTATTTATAGAAATTTATATTTTATCAGTTATAACTGATAAAACCATAAAATTATAATTTTATTTCACTTATAAATATGCTATACTATGGTTAGTTACAAGAAAGGGGATTAAGAATTATGATTAAACGCGAACTGTATATGAATCGTATCCGTCCTTTCATTGGATCGGAGCTAATCAAGGTCATGACTGGAATTCGACGCTGTGGGAAGTCAGTTATGTTGGAACTGATCAAGCAGGAACTCATAGAATCTGGTGTCAGTCCAACGCAGTTTATCTCCATCAATTTTGAAGACATGAACTATTCCCATCTGCAAACCGCGCAGGCTCTGCACGATGAGATCACCAAACGTGCCCGGGAGATTGGTGGTAAAGTCTATCTTTTTTTCGATGAGATTCAGGAAGTTAAAGATTGGGAGAAGTGCATCAACTCTTTCCGTGTTTCGCTGAATTGTGATATTTATATCACCGGATCGAATGCAACACTGCTTTCTGGTGAGCTTGCAACTTATCTTGGGGGAAGGTATGTGGAGTTTGTGATCTATCCATTCTCTTTTTCAGAATTTATGGAGTTGTACCGCTCGATTATCCCCAATGATTCAATCCAACAGTGTTTTCAAAAGTATCTGCTTGCCGGAGGTATGCCTTATCTTGCCAATCTTCGTTACGCAGATGAACCATCCAGACAATATCTTCACGATTTATTCAACTCTGTCCAGCTCAAAGACATTGTGAAACGAAATAAAATCCGTGACGTTGACCTGCTGGAACGCATCATTGCTTATGTGATTGCCAATGTTGGCACGACCTTCTCAGCGTCTTCTCTTGCGAAGTTCTTAAAAAACGAACAGCGCACCGTTGCCCCGGAAACAATCCTGAACTATATCAGATACTGTTGCGACGCTTATCTGTTCTATCAGGTAAAGCGAGAAGATTTACAGGGGAAACAGATTCTTTCCACAAACGAGAAATACTATATTGCCGATCACGGTATTCGCGAGGCTGTTTTTGGTGGCAATATGCGGGATATCAATCTTATTTTGGAAAATATTGTCTATCTTGAGTTACTACGCCGGGGGTATGAAGTAACCGTCGGCAGAACAGGCGAAAAAGAAATTGATTTTGTGTGCGACAAGTGCGGCGAAAAACTGTATGTTCAGGTCACCTATTTGTTAGCGTCAGAAGAAACCGTCAACCGAGAGTTTGGTGCTTATGATAACATCCGTGATAATTTTCCGAAATATGTCGTTTCACTCGATGAATTTGACATGAGTCGAAATGGTATCAAACACAGAAATATTCGCGATTTTCTTCTGGCTGAAGAATGGGGTTAAAAAAAATAAATACTAAGTATCTAAAAATGGGGAATGATAAATGAACAAACAAGAGAAACAGATTTTCACATCCGACAATTTGAAAGAAACAGCTATCATGACGATAGCAGTGGGGATTATCGCCGCGGCCGTATATTTCTTTTTGATTCCGAGTATGACCTCGATCAGCAGTATATCCGCACTGGCAATTGTTATGTCACATTATATGCCGTTACATGTATCAACGATCACAATGATATTGAACGTTGTCCTGCTGCTGATAGGCTTTGTGACATGTGGAAAAGAATTCGGAGCAAAGACGGTTTACACAAGCATCCTGCTGCCGGTGTATCTTGCAGTATTTGAACACATATTTCCGGATTTTACCTCGCTGACAAACAGCAGTGAACTGGATGTAATATGCTATATCCTGGTCGTAAGCATCGGACTCAGTATTTTATTTAACATGAACGCATCTTCTGGCGGACTGGATATCGTAGCGAAGATCATGAATAAATATCTGCACATAGAATTAGGAAAAGCAATGTCCATCTCGGGCATGTGTGTGGCACTTTCTTCCGCTCTGATCTATGACAAGAAAGCTGTCGTTTTAAGTGTGCTTGGAACTTATTTTAATGGTATTGTGCTGGATCATTTTATCTTTGGCCAGAATCTGAAACGGCGTGTATGTATTATTACAAAATACGAAGAAGAAGTCCGTCAGTTTATCTTGCATGAACTGCATAGCGGAGCAACATTCTACGAGGCGACAGGCGCATATAATATGCAGAAACACAGAGAGATCATTACGATCGTGGACAAAAGTGAATATCAGAAACTGATGAATTATATTATCAAGAAGGATCCGGAAGCATTCGTGACAGTGTATACAGTGTCTGATATGAGATACCGTCCAAAGGTAAGATCCTTTTAGGCGGGAAAAAGCTCTGCAGAACACTTTACGCAGCTGCTTGAATATCTGAACAAAAGAGTCGCAGCCTGTTCCATCAGGGAACAACTGTGACTCTTTTTATTTTGTCTTCCATTTTTGTGGCATTACTCCACAATATCCAGCTGCCCGACAATTCCGATATATCCATCTGTTTTCAGTGACGACCATAATGTGTGCAGTTTCAGATCACACATCTGCCTTTCACCTCTTACTTTTAACATTACTTTCATTGAAACTTCTTTGTTTTCACTTGATACTGTATCCAGCGAATCTTTTATACGCTGAATATCCTCTTCGCTTATATCATATGCTCCATATAAATCAAATCCCGGAAGATCTCTCTGATACTCTTTCTGCGATTCTCCGTCTGTCAAAACCAGTTTTCCTGAAATCGCATTATACTCCATTGAAATCTTACCGCTATTCTCCTTAAAGAACTTTATCTTTTCCTGCATGATCTCAATAACACGCTGGGAATGATCCTTGCGTGGCAATGCATTTTGCCTCAGTATTTCTTCTGAGATCCTCTGCGCTTCATAATACTCTCTGTTGTCATCCTTTTCTTTCTTAAATGTTCTGGACAACTGAGGACTGATCTCTTTCAAGCATTCCAGAAGAAGCGGATTAAACTGTCCGCACTGACCTTCCAGAATCATCTGGATTGCTGTATCATGATCATATGCATTCTTATAGCACCGTACACTTGTAAGCGCATCATACACATCAGCAATTGACACGATCTGCGCAGAGATTGGTATTTCTTCCCCTTTTAGTCCATCCGGATATCCTCTTCCGTCCCATCGTTCATGGTGCCACCGGCAGATTTCCCATGCAGTGCGTACCAGAGGCTTGTCCTGTGGGAAATCCATATCCCGGATCATAGATGCTCCGATCTCACTGTGGCTTTTCATAATCTTGAATTCTTCATCTGTCAGTCTGCCTGGTTTATTGAGAATTTCTTCCGGAATGGCGACTTTTCCAATATCATGAAGGGAAGATGCTGTTATGATCAGAGCAATATTCGCTTCTGTCAGATGATACGCATCTGTTTTCTTAATCAATTCTCTCAACAGCATCTCCGTTGCGATACGGATATGTAATATATGCTCACTGCTTTCACTGTTATGAGAACCTAATACATTGCTCAGGATTCCGATCATAATATTGTTGTTTTCTTCTTTCTCATAGACCTGATCTACAACCACATTGATCAGTCGTTTCTGGTTTGCATAAAGTCCTAATGTATTCTGGACTCTTTTCTTTACGATAACCGCATCAAACGGTCGGCTGATATAGTCTGTAATCCCCAAATCATATGCCTTTCGCATAATTTCAACAGATTCTTCTGATGAAATCATGACAACCGGGACTTCATCAATCCATTGAAATTCTCTCATATGTTCCAGAACCTGAAATCCATTCATCTGCGGCATATTGATATCCAGGAGCATCAGGTCGATCTCCGGATGCACTTCCAGAACCTGGATCGCCTGATTTCCATGTTCAGCTTCCAGATAGTCATAGTTGTTTCCAAGGATCTCTTTTAATATATCTCTGTTAAATTCTGAATCATCTACAATAAGTAGTTTTTGTTTTTCGCTCATACTTTATCCTCGCAGTTTTTTATTTTTTTCTGCTAATTCAGCAATAATCTTTACTAATAGTTTCATATTGATCGGCTTTGAGACATGCTCATTCATTCCCGCTTCTTTTGACTTTATCCTGTCCTCAACAAAGGCGTTCGCAGTCATTGCGATGATCGGTATTTTCTTTGCGTCACTTCTGTCCATTGTACGGATCGTCTTGGTTGCCTCATATCCGTTCATAACCGGCATCATGACATCCATAAGAATTAAGTCGAATTCACCGGGAGCGCTTTTCTCAAAAGCTTCCACTGCCTCCTGACCGTTCCATGCCTTTACCACAGAAGCACCTTCGCTTTGAATGACGAATTCTGCGATCTCCATGTTCAATTCATTGTCTTCTACAAGCAGAATGTTTAATCCTCTGATGGAAGCCGTTACTTCATCCTGCTTCTCTTCGTCTCCCGCTACATCTTCATTTATTTTAAATGGAATTGTGATCACAAAAGTAGTACCTATGCCCTGCTCACTTATAAAGGTGATTGTTCCACCCATTTTTTCCACAAGACTCTTTGTGATCGGCATTCCCAGACCGGTACCGCCAAACTTGGATGCTCCGCCTTTCTGCTCCTGCGCAAATGGCTCAAACAGATGTTTTTGGAATTCCTCACTCATACCAATTCCCGTATCCTGACATATGAACTCCAGCATTACAACTCCATTCTGATCGGAAGGAATCTCCCTGCTGCTCAAATAAATCTTTCCATAATCTTTATTGTACTTTACGGCATTACTCAGGATATTCATCAGAAGACGCTTCAGATGGATTGGGCTGCCTATAAGATCTTTATGAATGATCTCTGGTTTTTTGTGTTCCACCTTGATTTCTCTTTCATCAGCCATCTTTCCGACTACATCTATCACTTCATTTATTAATTGATAGATATTAAACGGCTTCTCTTCCAGATAAATTTCTCCTGACTCCAGTTTGCTCATATCAAGAACTTCATTAACCAGTTCCTGAAGAATATTGGAAGCCTCACGGATTTTCCCTCTGCATTCAGTCTGTCTCGACAGATCATCACGATAATAATCGCCCACATCAAGCATTCCGCAGATTCCATTGATCGGTGTCCGGATATCATGGCTCATCCTCTGCAGGAATTCTGTCTTCGCCCGGTTCGCCGCATCAGCCTTTTCCGCTGCTTCCAGAAGGCTCTTTTGATACTTCTGTTCTTTTTCCCTTTCTATTTTGAGAATATTTTTCTGTAATTTTCTGTAAATCATCCAGATTAGTGCTACAACAATCAGATAAATGAACAGGCACATGATCACATTTTGCAGAAGTGTCTGAAATATAATCGAATCCGGAACGTAAGCATAGATGTAATGGTCTCTCTGCTTCAACATAACGCCATGATACCGGCCTCCATCGATCGTTAAGCCCATCATACGCTTACTGTCTGCATGATCTTTTAACTTCTGGATTGCTTCATAGTCTGTTGTGCTTTGTCCGATCAGCCCGGTATTGTTTGAAGCAATGATCACACCTTCATCTGCTACAATGATCGTCCCATCACTATCCTTCCGATAGCCATTCAACAGACTCTGTATCGTAAGCGTATAATTTGTTGCATACTCTGCGGAAGTATAATAGTAAGTCACTACAACTCCCGGTGCATCCTTTCTTGTGCAGGCAGCCATATCAATATAAGCCCCGTCATTATGATGGATTCTCTTAGCATACACCTTTTCATCATAAATTGCTGTATCCAGTACGATTTCTTTCTCTGCACATTCTTTTATTTCCGGCAATAAACTTTCGTTCGTACTGTATTCACATACTATAGTTCCATCTGTATCCAGAACCACGATTCCCGTCAGCCATAACTGCTCTGCACTTTCTTTCAATAGCTGATCATCCAGTGTTTTTTCATTCTCTGTTTCTGCGGCTATATTTTTGCTGACCTGCCGGGTTCCCTCAATAGCACGAAGCAGACTTTTGGATTCTGACGACTCATTATAATGTGTATATGTGGAACATTGTACTTTTACATAATTTACCGTATCTAAAAGATCAGCCTCTTCCTTTTCTTTGTCTGCATTACTGAAAAAACATACAGCCAGCACGACAAGACATATCCCAACAGCTATACTGATGATCCAGAATTTCTTTTCTGTTTGGACAGATTTTTTATTCTTCTTCAAGCTGGTCCACCTCCAGATATTTTTCTGGGTCATCAAGATATTTTCCTATGATTTTTGCAGAAGTTCCGTCCTCTCTCATTTCATCCAGAGTCTGCTCCAGTTTCTCCGGCAGATCCCGAGTTTCATTTTTTGAGAAAGCGACTCCGATTCCGACTGTCATAAGTGGTTCATCCAGAATTCGGAGTTTCACATCATAGTCTTTCATATACTGTATAACCGATTCCTCATGTGCACCTACTGCATCTGCATATCCCTTTCCAAGGAATGTATAGATCAGGTCCCTGTGTTCCAGGCTGATCAGATTACCGAGCTTTGGAATCCTGCTGTCTGTTCTTTTCAGAAAAATTCCTTCCGGTTTTGTTGTAGATTGTACGGCAAGCGTCTTTCCTTCCAGATCACTCAGGGTATAGATATCACTGTTCTCATTGACTGCAACCACCTGATTACTGACCATATACGGACCGGCCCACTTATAATCATCCAATCGTCCTTCCATGGAGAAGCAGCTCATAATACAATCAATATCACCGTTCTCTACCAGCTCCTGCTTCCTCTCCCAGTCAATATTGACAATTTCTACGTCATAACCCATTCGTCCAAATGCTTCCGTTGCCAGTTCAACATCGATTCCCGTTGGTACACCATCTTCATTCAGATAATTATACGGGGGATAACTGTCGCTTCCAAGCTTTATAACCGAGCGTTCCGCTGTGCCAGATACTTGACCTGTTTTTCCACATCCGGAAAGCCCTGTTACCAGACATGTCAGCACAAGACATGCACTTATCACTTTCTTTATCTTCATATACCTTTTTCCCTTTTGAAATCAAAAATGTGGTAACTGTTCAGAGCCAACCTTCAAAATGCTACGCATTTTACACCTGTTTTATGAAATTTTGCTTGGCTCTGAACAGTTGCAAAATATGATTCTATTATATCTTGATATTATTCTGTATACAAGAAAAACCTTGCTGTCCACCATATTATTACTGTTCACACGATGTGCGACCAGCAACACCATATTGGCATTCATATTGGCATTCATATTGACATTCCTTTCACAGAGTGTCATAATAACCGCGGAGATAGTATTTGGAATACTGCAAAACTATACTCTGACTGAATCACAACAATTTCATATTGAACAGTTACCTCGCCGGAAATGGCGGAAAGCGAGCTTATATTTATTTAAGACATAAAATAAGACTCAGGGAATACGAAGAATAGCAAAAGCATTTGCAGGGACCAGTATGCCTTGACGAATGCTTTTTTTGTAAGGAGACCAATAAGAAATGACAGTTGAGATGTTAAAAGGAAAGATTCATCGTGCTACAGTAGTACAGGCCGAACTTGACTATGTTGGAAGTATTACTGTTGATGAAGACCTGCTGGAAGCGGCAGGAATTATGGAATATGAGAAAGTTCAGATCGTGGACGTAAATAACGGAAGCCGATTTGAAACTTATACGATCTGCGGCAAGCGCGGAAGCGGAATGATCTGCTTAAATGGTGCTGCGGCAAGATGCGTAAGTACTGGTGACAAGATTATTATCATGTGTTATGCACATTATGATTCTGAAGAAGCCAAAGAACATAAACCACAGGTTGTTTTTGTAGATGATGAGAATAAGATCAGCCGTGTTACAAACTATGAGAAACACGGATTGCTGAAAGATATGGCATAACTGCAAAAGTGATTGTAACCTATAAATGAAAATGAAATTTGTTGAATTCAGAACAAGAGGCTATCTCCTAATTTAGTTTTAAAAGGAGAACACCATGCAGGTAACAAAAACAGTAAAGGAAACAAGAGATTTAATTAAGAACTGGAAAAGAGAAGGGAAAACAATCGGTCTTGTACCGACAATGGGATTCCTGCACGAAGGACATGCAAGCCTGATCAAAAGATGCCGCGAAGAAAATGATATCGTTGTTGTATCTGATTTTGTAAACCCGACACAGTTTGGACCGACAGAAGATCTGGAAGCATATCCAAGAGATTTTAAACGTGACAGCGAACTCTGCGAGAGACTTGGAGCTGATGTCATCTTTCATCCGGAACCGAAGGATATGTACCATGATCCACATGCCTTTGTAAGTATTGATACTTTATCAGATACACTGTGCGGTAAGACAAGACCAATCCATTTTAAAGGTGTATGCACCGTTGTTTCTAAGTTATTTAACATTGTAACACCGGACAAGGCATATTTCGGTCAGAAAGATGCACAACAGCTGGCAATCATCCGCAAAATGGTACAGGATCTGAATTTTGATATCCAGATCGTAGGATGCCCTATCATCCGTGAAGAAGACGGACTTGCGAAATCATCCAGAAATACATATTTAAGTGAAGAAGAAAGAAAAGCCGCACTTTGTCTTTCAAGAGCTGTAAAGGCAGGTCAGGAAACAATTTGTAAAGGAATCAAGGCTGAAGAAGTATTAACAAAGATGCGCGAGATCATTGAAGCTGAACCTCTTGCAAAGATTGATTATGTATCTATGGTAGATGCACTGGATATGCAGCCGGTAGAAATCGTAGAAAAAGACGTTCTGGTCGCTATGGCAGTTTACATCGGAAAAACCAGACTGATCGACAACTTTAGCTACGAGGTATAGCATATGGAAAATGTGATGAAAAAAGTAGGAAAAGCCAGTTCTTTTCTTACAAAATATATTGGAATTATTATCATCTGCTTCTCTGTGATCGCATTTTTCTGGCGCGATGGATTCGCGTGGACAACCAATTATACATCCATCTTTTTAGGTGTTGCCATGTTTGGCATGGGGCTTACAATCAAGATGGACGATTTTAAGAGAGTTTTTTCAAGGCCAAAAGAAATCGTGATCGGATTTGTTGCACAATATACGATCATGCCTGTTGTGGCATGGGGATTATGCCAGCTGATGCATCTTCCGACAGATCTTGCACTCGGCGTTATTCTGGTCGGATGTTGTCCTGGGGGAACAGCAAGTAATGTGATCACATATATTGCCGGAGGTGATGTGGCACTCTCTGTTGGAATGACGATCACTTCCACGCTTGCGGCCCCACTGATGACACCGTTATTAGTGTATCTGCTTGCCGGTGCCTGGGTAGAAGTATCTTTCCTTGCAATGGTAATTTCTGTTGTGAAAGTTGTACTGATTCCGGTGCTTCTTGGTATTTTGATCAACTGGATCTTTGGAAAGCAGATTCAGAAAATATCAGAAGTACTTCCACTGATTTCTGTTGTATCCATCGTAATGATCATCAGTGGAATCGTATCTGTCAATGCAGAAAAAATCTTAAGCTGCGGTCTGCTCGTACTTGGAGTTGTAGCACTTCACAATCTCTGCGGAATGGGCATCGGGCTTGTAGCAGCAAAACTTTTACATATCGAATATGATAAAGCTACTGCGATTGCGATCGAAGTCGGAATGCAGAACAGCGGCCTTGCGATTTCTCTTGCAACAGCTAATTTTGCAGCCAATCCACTGGCAACGCTTCCGGGAGCGATCTTCAGTGTATGGCATAATATATCAGGCTCTTTATTCGCCGGAATCCGCCGTGGCGGAACTGGTACGAAAGAAGCTTGCCTGGAAGTAACTGAATAGATAGAAAGAAAACTCCTGTGATTTGAATCTACAAAATCACAGGAGTTTTTCCTTTTCACCTATTATGCTATCTTTCCACTTATTATGCTATGCCTGTTGATACCTGGCGATCGTCTCTTTCAATATCTGTGTATCAACCGGTTTTGCAATATGGGCATTCATGCCGGCATCCAGACTTGCCTGGATATCTTCCTGAAATGCATTCGCTGTCATTGCAATGATCGGAATATCAGCCTTTTCTTTATCAGCGAACTGACGGATCCGTTTTGTTGTCTGATATCCATCCATATTCGGCATCTGAACATCCATAAGGATCAAATCATAAGTTCCTGCCGGCATCTGATCAATCTGATCTACACACTGGACACCATCCTCCACCCAATCGATCAGTAATCCTTCGTTTTCTAAAATAGTCATTGTAATCTCTGCGTTCAGATCATTATCTTCTGCAAGCAGGATTCGTTTTCCTTTTAATATTTTTTCTGTCACATCTTGTTTTTGACATGGTTTCTTTTCCTCGCAAATCTCATCTGCAAGTCTATGCTGAAGAATCACTGTGAAACAGCTTCCCTTACCAGGTTCACTTTCCACTTCGATCGTTCCGCCCATCATGTCAACCATTCTCTTCACAATAGACATCCCCAGTCCTGTTCCACTGACTTTTCCAATCGTCGTATTACGTTCACGACTAAAAGAATCAAACATAATAGGGATATAATCCTTGCTCATACCGATACCGGTATCTGCCACTTCTGTTTTGATCTTTACATATCCTTCTTTATCCCCAGGAAGCTCCTGTACTTTGATTGTCACAGTTCCACCATCCGGAGTATATTTGAGTGCGTTGCTTACAAGATTGCTCAGAATTTCTCTGATTTTCGTTCCGTCACACACAACATTCTTGTGCGTCACGTGCATTTCACTCTTAATCTGTATATTTTTTTCTTTTGCAGCTGATGCAAACACACCATCTACTTCTTCTAATATATCACCCATTCTTTCAATATTCTCATCGATTTCCATCTTGCCACTCTCAATGTGGGCCATATCAAGAACATTGTTGATAATGGATAACAAGAGCTTTCCTGACAACTCTATTTTCTTCTGATAATCCAACAGCTTCGGATCTGTCAGACCTTCTTTCATCAACTGATTATATCCAAGGATAACATTCATTGGTGTACGGATATCATGCGACATATTATTCAGGAAGTTCGTCTTGGCTTTGTTTGCATTCTCCGCTTTTTCTGCTTCGATCCGCAATCTTTCATTCAGTTCCCGCGTGTCTTCTGCTGCCTTCTTTGCAACAGTTTCTGCTCTTCTGGATTCTCTTAAAAGTCCAAGTATCATTACGAGCACGATTGTAATTGCACCAAGACAGATCAGCGAAACTGTCCTCAGATTATCTTTTATAAAATCTGCAAATGTAACTTTTTCGGACTCTTTTACATACCTGGAGATGGAACCTGTAAGCAGGTTTTCCGGCATAACCTTCAATGTTTTGTTTAAAACTGATAAAAGACACTTGTTCCCACTGTTAACCGCAAAGCATGCCTGCTCCGGAATTGAAAGCGGAACATTATAAAACTTATATTTACTGTTATATTTTGCTGCACTGCCAGGATCGGAGACAAAGAAATCCGCCTCTCCTTTTTTTACAAGATCTGCGGCTGCATCTTTAGAATCACATTCAACAATCTTCCACTGCGGATAATAATATTCAATATGTTTCTTTACAGAAATGGCATCTTTATCAAGAGCAACACGATTGAACTCATTTTCATCGAAAGGATGCTTATTTGTGACAGCTGACAAACTATATATCCAGGTTGTATCTGTACATGCAAACTGGTATTTTTCTGCTATATTCGGCTGCTGATTAAAATGAAAGATCATATCTATCTCATCTGCCTGCAATGCCTGGATCAGTTCATCCTGATTGTCATATCCAACCAGTTGAAATTCCAGTTCATAATTCCCCAGACAGTTCGCCGCATATTGTATATAGTCCGAGATTGCCCCTCTAAACTTGCCACTTGAGAGATCCTTCGTACTGACTCCAAGATCACCATTCAGGAATCCCATCCTGATTGCACCATGTTCTTCCAGCCATGCCTTTTCGTCTTTTGAGATAGCCGGTGCATAATTTATCGAAAAATATCTCTTATACAGCTCTGCACTATAAAACGGTCTTTCCTCCTCTAACTCATACATGGCACTGTCCAGTTCTTCTTTAATATCAGTACGTTCCTTATTGATTGCAAAATAGATGTCCGATTTTCCAATACAGCTGACGGTGGATATTCCCTGTCCTGCCCATATTGATTCTTCAAGTGAAACAAAACAGTCAATTTCATGATTGGACAACATTTTCTCTACATCTGTACTTCCGGTTATATTTACGTGTTCTGTATTCAGTCCGTATTTTTGCTCCCATTCCGTCAGCATTTTTTCTGGCTGACTTCCTTTTAGAACACCGATTTTCTTTCCATTCAGCATTTTCAGATCGGAGAACGAAATATCTGTATTGTTAAGGTCTGCATATAGATAATACTTCTCTTCTCCCATAGGCATATCAGAAAAAAGCATATCTTCTGTACGTTCTTTCTGATATGAAATATCTCCTATAAGATCAATCTCACCATTTTGAAGCAGCTTAAAACAATCCTCCCATGAACATGGAACATACTCAAATTTCCAACCCGTATATCCGGCTAACGTCTCCAGCAATTCATAGCCATATCCCTTTCTTATTCCTTTCTCGTTAACGTAATTGAACGTGTCCTCAAAGGAACCGACACGGACTACTTTTCCTGGTATCTCTTTCTCTGCTGCCTTTACCGGTATCGGAACACATAGCAACGTATAGATTAAAAGTATTCTCAGAATCATACATATACATCGTTTTGTTCTGGCACTTGTTAATGTATTGTTTTTTGCAGTTGTTTTTTTCATTAGTTTCCCTGTTCCTTATGATTTATTTCATCTCCTATTTTACATTCATAATGATTATAACAGAATGCTCTTTTATTTTCATTAAATAAAAGAAAACAAACGAGGATAGAATACTACTTTCTCCATCCCCGTTTGCTTTTCTTTAATTTCCTAATACTACCGCTATCTTAATCTCTTTCTCTGTATCGCTAAGATTCAATGATCCTCCATCTTCTACTGTAACATGTACTTCGTACAAGGTATCTTCCGACAACTTCTCTGGTGTCTTTCCATCTTCTGTCTGAATCTTCCACAGATCTTCCGGAACCGCTGTCAGCTTACCGTCTTTTCCATAAGCATACAGCTTAAAGTCATCCGTTTTGCCTGCAAGTCCCTTCATTCGTATTGCCACAGTCGTACTCGGATGTACATTTTCTACCGTTATCGTATTCAGCCATCCTGCGACATTGCCCTTACCTCCGTCTTCCGTAAATTCTTCCTGCGTTAATATATTTCGCATTGCCTTGTCCAAATCTACTTTTCGGTAAGGCATTTCCGGAAGATATACGAACCGATCCTGCAGTCTGAGGAGTTCAAGATATCCGGTTGGACAGTATAATGCATTTCCACTGCTTCCTGCATACATACCGATTGCCATGTTGTTATATCCTGGTTTGTCTGACACGTCCATTGAAAATGCAGTCTCACCGGTCTCAAAATCTATCATAATAAACTGCCACATGCCACTGTCCAGGTCCTGAACATAACCGTAAATGTATCCTGTAGCGGTTGAAAGCTTCATCATCGATGTATCCCGGATATCATCTCTGCACCAGATACTCTTCATTTCATATCCGTCATCTGTCTTGATCGTATCAACACGCTCAACTCCCGGCATGACCATTTTATTTCCTTTCTGTAGCCAGTTTACATCATAGATATTTTCATATGTCTGTACAGATGAATCGTTATCTGCGTCCGCAAGCTTCGCACTTCCTGCTCCAAACCAGTTACATACGATTGTGCTGACTGTACCTTCACTGTTATCATATACGATTGCTGAATTTTCTACGGATACCTGCATTTCTTCCGGCAACTCATCAATGACAGGCGTGCTTGCAACCTTTTCACCGGTCTTCATATCTAATGCCAGCAGATTCACCGGATTCTGATTATCTGTAAACATAACCAGATTACTGGTTAGTGATGGCGAACATCCACTTCCCCACGCCAGACCTCCTCCGGTCGTTTCATCACCTTCTTTGCTGTCTTTTGCCCCTGCACTTTCATACGGAGTACACCATTCTACCTGTACACCGTTATCTGCTTTCAGCAGATAGCAGTTCTGATTTGTTAAGATAACCGCACCCTCTTTCGAAGAAGCTATTCCGTTTTCTGCCCCTTCTCCAGGAGTTAATTCATATACAAATGTAGATGCTGTCAGATCAACCTCTTCTCCATTCAGAATCGTGTTGATCGCATCTCTGGAAATGTATCCCATCGCACCTTGCTGCTGACGTTCCGGATAGATTCTGAATCCGCCGGTTGCAAACCAGAGATTTCCCTCATAGTCAAACACTACGGATAATAAATTCTGATCCAATGTCTTTCCGGTAATTGCCTCTGCCGCTGCTTTAATATCAATATCCAACACTTTTTCAAATTCCGGCAGCACATTTCCTTCCTCGTCTGTTGCTTTCAACATAAGTACATGATTATTGCTTGTCGGACACACGAGACGATTATTTTCATCAACAAAGGAATAGGAACTTTGTATCACATATCCTCCACCGTCATGCTGTTTTGGTGAGAAATATCCAATCGTCTGTGTTTCTTCTGCATTGATATCACGAATTGCAAGTCCTCCCAGCAACGGAACAACTGAATGTCCATAATTGTCAAAAAATACCGCCGGAGATGCATTCGGATTCACCTTTTCATAAGAAACATTAATTTCCGGGTAAATACCAACAGGCAGTACCTCATCTGTTGAATCTGAATTATAACAATCATGATGGATATTCGCATCATTTTTTGCCATATATGGATTCTCATCGAGTGCCTTTTGGGTAAGCGGTTTTATTGTTACTCCTGAGCTTACGCTTTCTGTTTTTGTCTGTTCCTGTTTCACCTCATCTTTCTTTGGTTCATTCACTGAACAGCCTGATGTCATTGCAACTGCTGATATAATAAATGCTAAAAGAATTGTTCGTTTTTTCATATTATTCTGCCTCCTTTTTCTCGTAATCTGTAACTGTTCAGAGCCAAGCAGAATTTCATAAAACAGGTGTAAAATGCTTGCATTTTTAAGACTGTTTTTGAAATTTTATTTGGCGGATACGCCACACCGACGAAATGCGTAGCATTTTGGAGGTTGGCTCTGAACAGTTATGTTTTTATTATAAAAAAACAGCTCTTATTTTCAATTCTTCTGGCACGAATCATGCTAAAATAGCACGAATTGTAAAAGACACCATCTCCTGACCGAATTACTTTTCAGCCAGAGATGGTGCCTTCGTTATCCACATTCTTCTGTTAAATGAAATCTTTTTTCCACATTTATTTAATGTTTTTCACATTCCGGATGTGGATTTCCCATTACTTTTCACACTGCGTGCGCTCAACAACAATTTCTCTTCATGTTTAAAAATTAATATATCCCTGCAGCCAGATCGTGCCTTTGAACCTTCTTCCGATCTCCGGCTCTCCCATCACGGAATCTGCCGGAACACAGATATCAAATGTTAGTTCATTTACATTCAGGCGCATCTGATACAATCTCACACCTGTCATTCTGTTGATCCGCTCTCTTACCGCCAGGATTTCTCCCATGATCGAATACATATCACATTCTGCTCCAAACGGCATGAAATACGTATCTACAATGGAAAATACATCCTCATTCGCCAATCTCTTTGACACCTTGGAATAGAGATCCATATCGTCAAATGTCAGCGTCTCGATTGCTGCCTGGTCGCCCTTGCGAGCTGCGTTCATCAATTCTCTTCTTGTATCTGACGCACGCTTTTCATTTAAAATCTGCTGCTCATTTTTATTGACCGGAAGCAGAATCATTCCACCTTGTGCCAATCCTGAAAATGTCACTGAGGTCTGCACATCTTTTGCAAGACCAGCCTGTTTCTCCCGCATATATTCCACACCATTCTGCAGTGTGAAGATCAGACTGATTCCGATCTTAGAATCTTCACAAAGACCAACATACTGTTCTTTCTCAATCTTTCTCTGCACATCGATTTCTGCATACGTTGTAACTCCGCTTCCCTCAAAGTATGGGAAATAATATGCAGCTTCAAAATGTTCCTCATCATCAAGTTCTCCGCAGAGTGTGATTCCTACATCCTGACCGAACTCTTTCTGGAATTCGCAGAAATCTTCGCCCGGTCTGTAGGATACAATCGTCTGATGTGTGAAATTCTCTTCTACTTCTTTTAAGAGCTTTTTCAGATCTTTTCTTGTTTGAATATTTTCAAATCCAATTGCTTTTAAATACTGATGCATATTTTATTTGCTTTATATTTCTTTATTTGTTCTTTGGTGTAATTTCTTTGTTTCCACCCATGTATGGCTGAAGAACTTCCGGAATTCTTACAGAACCATCTGCCTGAAGATTGTTCTCAAGGAACGCAATCAGCATTCTCGGTGGAGCAACAACTGTGTTGTTTAATGTATGAGCAAAGTAGCTTCCGTTCTCTCCTTTGATACGGATACCAAGTCTTCTTGCCTGGGCATCTCCTAAGTTAGAGCAGCTTCCTACCTCGAAGTATTTCTGCTGTCTTGGTGACCATGCCTCTACGTCAACAGATTTTACTTTCAGATCTGCAAGATCTCCGGAGCAGCACTCAAGTGTACGTACCGGAATATCCATAGAACGGAAAAGGTCTACTGTATTCTTCCACAGTTTGTCATACCATTCTTTGCTTTCTTCCGGTTCGCAGACAACGATCATTTCCTGTTTCTCGAACTGATGGATTCTGTAAACTCCACGCTCCTCAATTCCGTGAGCACCTTTTTCTTTTCTGAAGCAAGGTGAATAACTTGTCAGAGTCTGTGGAACCTGATCTTTCTCCAATGTCTGTCCAATGAATTTACCAATCATGGAATGCTCACTTGTTCCAATCAGATAAAGGTCTTCTCCTTCAATCTTGTACATCATGGCATCCATCTCAGCAAAGCTCATAACACCTGTTACAACGTTGCTTCTGATCATGAAAGGTGGTACACAGTATGTGAATCCTCTGTTGATCATGAAATCTCTTGCATAAGAGATAACTGCTGAGTGAAGTCTTGCGATATCTCCCATCAGATAATAAAATCCATTACCTGCTACTCTTCTTGCAGCATCGAGATCGATTCCATTGAAAGATTCCATAATGTCTGTGTGATATGGAACTTCGAAATCCGGAACAACCGGCTCGCCAAATCTTTCTACCTCTACGTTCTCACTGTCATCTTTACCAATCGGTACAGAAGGATCGATGATGTTCGGGATGATCATCATATTCTTTTTCAGTTTCTCTTCTACTTCTTTTTCTTCCTCTGAAAGTTCATTGATACGTCCATTGCTCTCCGCAACTTTCTTCTTCAGTGCTTCTGCTTCTTCAATCTTCTTCTGAGCCATCATTGCTCCGATTTCCTTAGAAGCTTTGTTTTTCTCTGCACGAAGTGCTTCTACTTCCTGTTTGATTTCTCTATTTCTCTTATCCAGTTCAATCACTTCATCTACAAGTGGAAGCTTCTCATCCTGAAATTTATTTTTGATGTTCTGTTTTACTACATCCGGATTATTTCTTACAAATTTGATATCTAACATGTTATTTACCCTTTCCTGTCTAATTTCTTTTTTACTATTTATTTCTCTTGAAAAATAGCTTTCTCAAGACTTTCTCTTTCTTCCTCTGCCAGCTGAATTGTACTCTCACCTTTTACAATATCTTTCACATATGCATAACAACCCTGGCGGCTATGCATGATATTTAAGATCCATCCAGTATTGTTTTCATCTAACATTGTAATTGCAAAACTTAATTCGCCTCCCATTTCATGGAATGCATCATATTTTACGATTCCGACTTTCTGGTAATGTGTTTTCATTCTATTGTAAAGTTCTGCAATCTCCTCACGGTTTTCTTCTACCTGATCTACGACTTCGTCGATCTTGTCAAACCGTTCAAAAATGGATTCCTCCAGTGATTTCCCATTCTTTCCCTTCATAAAGGTATTGAATACTTTTTCCAGGTGTTTATACTTATCATACACTAACACAAGTACGACAAGCAAGGCTACCTGCAAAATAAGTAAAATAAGAAATGCGTAGAATGGATCAATTCCCAGATTGCCAAATATTCCAGTCACTTCTACCATCTCCTTTTTAATTATGCTGGATTGTCATGAGCAACTCATAGATTCTTTCCAGATCATCCGGTGAGTAATACTCAATCTCAATCTTTCCTTTTCCATTTGCTTTCGCATGGACACTTACTTTTGTACCGATCAGACTCTTCATCTGCTCTTCAAGATTTGTGTATACGAACTGATTTTCTACTTCCGGCTTTTTTTCTTCCTTTTTCGGATTCTTCAGAGCCTTCACCAGTTTCTCTGTCTCGCGAACACTAAGCTTCTCATCAAAGATTTTGTTGGCAAGCATGTACTGTTGCTCTTCATCCTCGATTGCCAGAAGAGCTCTTGCATGGCCTGTACTGATCATATCGTCAATGATCATCTGCTGAACTCTGTCATTCAGTTTTAATAATCTCATTGAGTTCGTAACCGCAGTTCTGCTCTTTGACACTCGTTCAGCAACTTCATCCTGTTTCAAGTTGAATTCTTTCAACAGTCTCTTATAAGCCATTGCTTCTTCAATCGGATTCAGATTTTCTCTCTGAATATTCTCAATCAAAGAAATCTCAACGATTTCCTGCTCTGTAAATTCTTTTACGATAATTGGCACTTCTTTCAATCCTGCCAGCTTTGCTGCGCGCCATCTTCTCTCACCGGCAATAATTTCATAATAGTCCTTCTTCTTCTGAACAAGAATCGGCTGCAATACACCAAACTGCTTAATTGAATCTGCAAGTTCCATCAATGCATCTTCATCAAAATCTTTCCGTGGCTGTTCCCGATTTGGTTCAACTTTATTTATCTTCACCATGATCGGTCCTGCCTCTAAAATTTCTTCTTTCGGAGCTGCCTTTTTCTCGTCCGCTTTTACAGAAGGTTTTGCGCTTTTAACGTTTTTGTTTGGGATTAGACTATCCAATCCTTTTCCAAGTCCGCTCTTCTTCACAGGCATACTTATTCTCCTTTATTAATCACTTCTTCTGCTAAAAGCATGTAACTCTCTGTTCCTTTAGATTTTGGATCATACAGATTGATTGGAAGTCCATAACTTGGTGCTTCAGCCAGTCGGACATTTCTCGGAATAATTGTCTTATAAATATTTTGGTTCAGGTTATCCTTTACATTTTCCACTACCTGTAATGATAAATTTGTTCTTGCATCGTACATTGTAAATACGACACCTTCCATTTCAAGTTTCGGATTCAGTCTATCCTGAACAAGTTCAATCGTATGCATCAATTGACTTAATCCTTCCAGCGCATAATACTCACACTGAATTGGAACAATCACCGAGTCAGAAGTAGTCATTGCATTAATTGTAAGCATGCTCAATGCCGGAGGGCAGTCAATAATTATAAAGTCATAATTATCTTTTATCTTTTCAACTTCATCTCGTAAAATATATTCCTTATTGTCAACGCCAATCAGTTCAATCTCAGCGGCTGATAGATCAATACTTGACGGAAGCACATCTACACTCAGATTTTCTATTGGTTCCTTGCAAATACACTCCTCAATTTTACACTTACCAATAATAAGTTCATAAATTGTCTTTTCAACCTCATTCTTATCAACGCCCAATCCACTCGACATATTTCCCTGAGGATCCATATCTATAGCAAGCACTTTTTTTCCCGAACTAGCTAAAGAGGCCGATAAGTTGATTGCTGTTGTAGTCTTACCAACTCCACCTTTCTGATTCGCAATTGCTATCACTCTACCCATTATTTTTACTCCTTTCTCTCGGACATTCATTATTATATCACCTTTCTTTTCATTAATCTAGAACTAATCAAATGTTTCACGTGAAACATCGTTACTGTTCACACAATGTGCGACCAGCAACGCATCTCGCCATTTTAAATCGCCTTTGGCGATGGGGCGAGATGCATTCAAGCCAAAACATGCATCCTCCGTGTCAATCAGCGAAGTGATTGACACGGGAGTGAACAGTAACGAAACATCTTCCTTTTCATTTCCTCATTTTCTAAAATGTTTCACGTGAAACATTGTGTTTTCTCAGTTATTTCTAGTACTGCATTTTGTAAATAGCTGTATTATACGCGCAGGGTGCGGATTCGATTGTGCGGATCGAAATGTTTCACGTGAAACATTTTTAGAGATAAGCCGCTATCTTCTATAATTAAACATTAAGATTTTTTCGCTTTATTTGAATTTAAGAATGTAGTATAATAAAGTAAGAGTTTCTTTTAATTCAGGCTCTTACTTTTATATAAAACAAACCACTATTATAATAAGGAAGGTGAATAATTTGAGTATTAAGAAAAAACTGACTTTTTTTACTACTTTAGCAGGAGTTTCTCTCGGTGCAATGCATATTGCCAACCGTGTATTAGAATATATCTCAACTGCTGATAAATTAATCAATTCTGATGAATATGAATACTATAACTGGAGATTTGGCAAAATCGCATATAAGAAAACTGGAGAAGGATCTCCTTTGCTTTTAGTGCATAATCTCAATGTATGTTCTTCTTCCTATGAATGGAGAAACAATGTAGCGGAACTTGCCAAGTCCCATACTGTATATACAATTGACCTTTTAGGCTGCGGTTGTTCCGACCGTCCGGGATTAACATATACCAATTATCTGTATGTAGAATTAATCACGAACTTTATCAAACATATTATCGTAGAAAAAACTGATGTAATTGTTTCTGGTGAATCCTGTCCATTTGTACTAATGGCCTGTGCAAACGATGAAACAATTATAAATAAAGTTATTATGATAAATCCGCCGAATCTGGTAGACTTGGCAAAGATTCCTACAAAACGTAGTAAATTCATAAAGAATATCCTGTATTCTCCTATTCTGGGTACATTTATCTATAATATGTATGTAAATAAGAAGACAATTGCTCATGCCCTCTGCTCTTCTTATTATACTCAGAATGAAATTAGTGAAAAAGATATTCTCACCTACTTTGAAGCAGCACACAAAGAACATACAAATTCCAAATATCTTTTCGCCTGTCAAAAGACGAGATATACGAATGCAAATGTTCTTCACTGTCTGAATAAATTAAATAACAGCATCTCCATTATTGTAGGAAATAGTAATCCTGAAAATTCTTTGGCAGCCAGTGAATATCAGAACTATCTTCCTTCGATTGAAATTGCAGGAATGGCCAAAACCAAACAACTTCCTCATATTGAAAAATGTGACGAATTCATTGAAAATGTAGAAATTTTCTTGTCAGACGCCGAAGAATGTGAATAGAATATCGCATAAATTAGAAATTTTACTCGCATCATATTTTTTCTAAAAACTAGAGTTATCCACATTTTCCACATGAGATATCCACACAGAGTGAATATCTCATGTGGAAAATGTGGATAACTTCTTCTTTTTTTGAGGATATCTTCTTTTTAGACTTATTTTCTGACTATTTCAGCATTTTTCAACAATACACTCAAAAATGAAGACCTATTCACCAGAATGCCAGTAAACAGGTCCTCCTATATTTGCTTATTTTAATGGTTCTTTTGCCGGTAATCCTGCTTTTCTAGGATATTTTCCCGGTGTCTGCTTTGTTTTTTTGATTTCAACAAGTGCACGACCCATGTCTGTTCCAGGTAATTGGAACTTATCCACATTCTTTACTTTTCCACCTAACAGTGAAATCGCATGTTTTGCCTGATGGATTTCTTCTTCAGAATCTCCACTTTTATAAGAAACAAAACTGCCATTTACAGCTACAAATGGAAGGCAATACTCACTCAATGTTGACAAATTCGCAACAGCTCTTGAAACGCAGAGATCAAACTGCTCTCTGTATTCCTTTTTCTTTGCAAAATCTTCTGCTCTTCCATGAATTGTACTGATATTTTCCAATCCTAATTCTTCAATTACTGCATCTAAGAACTTAATTCGTTTATTCAGTGAATCAAGAAGTACAACCTTCAGATGCGGAAATGCAATCTTCAGAGGAATCCCCGGGAAACCAGCTCCTGTTCCGATATCAATCACGCTCTGCACCTTCTGCATCTCCTGTGTTCTTGCGATTGTCAGACTATCTGTAAAGTGCTTCAGATTCACCTCATCATACTCCGTGATCCCTGTCAGATTCATCACTTTATTCCACTCAACCAGCATCTCATAATACTTGTCGAACTGCTGCTTCTGCCGCTCATTTAATGTGATTCCGATTTTTTCTAATTCTAGATCAAATTTACTCTGTGTGTTCTCTCCCACTATATTCTCCAATCATTACTTCCCACGGAACAGTTTCAACAATCCGACAATACCGTTCCGTAGAATATTATTATAGCATTTTTAGATTCTCATGTGTCACTTTAACTAACACTTTTATTTACTGCTTAAATATACAAGAAGCACGGACACATCTGCCGGTGAAACTCCTGAGATTCTGGATGCCTGACCGATTGATGACGGACGGATCTGATTCAGTTTCTGCTTTGCCTCAAGACGAAGGCTCTGAATCTCATCATAATTAATATTTTCTGGAATTCTCTTGTTCTCAAGCTTCTTAAACTGCTCTACCTGACGCATCTGACGCTTGATATAACCATCATATTTGATATTAATATCAACCTGTTCTTTCACATCATATGGCAGTTCTTTTCTGTGCTTATCGATCGGTGCGATCTTCTCATAAGACAACTCCGGTCTGCGGATCAGCTCTGCAAGTGTTGTTCCTGATGTCAGCGGTGTGCTTTCATATGATTCAAGCAATGCCTGTACAGCTTCTGTAGTACCTACATTTGTGTGCTCCACACGCTCGATCTCTTTCTCGATCATCTCTTCCTTTTTCAGCAGTTTCTGATATCTCTCCTCATCGATCAGTCCCACCTCGTAACCAATCTTTGTAAGACGCATATCTGCATTATCCTGACGAAGAAGCAGTCTGTACTCTGCGCGTGAAGTCATCATACGATACGGTTCATGACTCTCTTTTGTGACAAGATCATCAATCAGAACTCCGATATACCCTTGAGATCTGTCGATCACGATACCTTCTTTTCCCTGCAGCTTTCTCGCCGCATTGATTCCTGCGATCAGTCCCTGGGAAGCAGCCTCTTCATAACCTGAACTTCCGTTAAACTGTCCACCACTGAACAGACCTTCAATCTCTTTGAATTCCAATGTACTCTTCAACTGTCTCGCATCAATACAGTCATACTCGATCGCATACGCATTTCGCACGATCTTCGCATGTTCCAGTCCCGGCACACTTCTGTACATTGCATACTGGACATCTTCCGGAAGTGAACTGGACATTCCACCGACATACATTTCATTTGTCTCAAGTCCTTCCGGCTCGATAAATACCTGATGACGGTTCTTGTCCGGGAATTTCACAACCTTATCCTCAATAGACGGACAATATCTCGGTCCCGTACCTTCAATTGCTCCTGAATAAAGCGGTGAACGGTCCAGATTGCTACGGATGATCTCATGTGTTGTCTCATTCGTATAAGTCAGCCAGCAGGACGCCTGATCGATCTGAACACTCTCAGGATCTGTAGTAAACGAGAACGGTACAACCCTCTCATCTCCTTTCTGCTCCTGCATTTTGCTGAAATCAATCGTATTCTTATCAATACGCGCCGGTGTACCTGTTTTGAAGCGATACATCTTAATTCCGAGTGCTTTCAGGCTATCTGTCAGATAGTTGGCACTCTGAAGCCCGTTAGGGCCCGTATGTGTGCTTATTTCGCCGTAAATACAGCGTGCCTTTAAATATGTACCCGTACAGAGTACAACGGCCTTACAGCGGTAAATAGCGCCTGAGTACGTCTGTACTCCTGTGATCTTCCCATCCTCTGCCAGGATCTCTGTCACTTCCATCTGACGGATATCCAGATTCTCCTGGTTCTGAAGCACCTGACGCATTGTTTTACTATAATTTGCCTTATCCGCCTGTGCACGCAGTGAATGCACGGCAGGACCTTTTGAACTGTTAAGCATCTTAGACTGGATAAATGTCTGGTCAATGACTTTTCCCATCTCTCCGCCAAGTGCATCCAGCTCTCTGACCAAATGTCCCTTTGAGCTTCCTCCGATATTCGGATTGCATGGCATCAGCGCAATACTGTCCACACTGACCGTAAAGATCACTGTCTTAAATCCAAGTCTTGCAGTCGCAAGTGCAGCCTCACAGCCCGCATGTCCTGCGCCTACAACGACAACATCATATTCATCTTTATTTTCCCATACAGAACTTGCTGAATATTTCATTTACTAAATCTTCTCCTATTGATTCTCCGGTAATATTTCCAAGTGATTCATAGGCATCCATCAGATCAATCGAATAGAAATCCTCCGGCATGCCGGCGTCAATGCTGAAAATGACTTTCTTCATACTCTCTCTCGCATTGACCAATGCATTTTTCTGTCTTGCATTTGTAATATAAACCTCTTCATTGAATGAGAGATCTCCCTTTAAGAACATTGCTTTCACGGTGTTCTCAAGTTCCTTGATTCCCTGCTCTTCCTTCGCAGAAATCGCAATCACAGGAATCTGCTTCTGAACACCATTTTGTGAAATCCTTTCGCGGATCATCTCTTCTGTCACTACGGTATCCAGATCCGACTTATTAAGCAGAATCACTGTTCTTTTATCATAAATCAAATCAAAGATTTTTTCATCATTTTCGTCAAGATTTCTTGATGCATCTACAACATAAATAATAAGATCTGCCTCTTTTGCGTATTCTTTCGCCTTATCGACACCCATTTTTTCCACGATATCGTCTGTCTGACGGATTCCGGCAGTATCAATGATATTCAAAGTCAGTCCCTGCAGACGGATCTGCTCCTCTAAGACATCTCTTGTCGTTCCTTCAATATCTGTAACAATCGCACGATCATGCCCCGCCAAAATATTCAGGAGGGATGACTTTCCTGCATTCGGTTTTCCAAGAATTACTGTCTGGATCCCCTCTTTCATGATCCTTCCATCATCCGAGGAATCAATCAGTTCTTTCAGCTGATCGATCACCTCTTCTGCTGCCTCCTTTAGCACCTCACCGTATCCATCGACACTGATATGCTCCGGATCATCCAGCGCAGTCTCAATAAACGCTGTATGATAAATAATCTTCTCACGGATCTCTTTGATCCTGTTCTTCACACTTCCCTTGAGCTGGCTGATCGAACTCTGCAATGCATACTCATTTTCTGATGTGATCACATCGATGACCGCCTCTGCCTGTGACAGATCCATCTTGCCGTTTAAGAATGCCCTCTTGGTAAATTCTCCCGGCTCTGCCGGTCTTGCTCCCGCCTTTAAGACCGTCTCCAAAACTCTGCTTACAACATAAGTTCCACCGTGGCAGTTGATCTCAACTGTGTCTTCTCCTGTAAATGTACGAGGTCCGCGCATCACCATCACAAGTACTTCGTCAACTGTCTCATCTCCATCCATTATATGTCCATAATGAATCGTATGCGTTGGCACTTCTGTAATCGTTTCTTTCCCTTTATATACACGATCTGCTATCTCCAGCGCTTCACTTCCGCTGATTCTTACAATTCCGATTCCCGAATTAGTCATACCTGTAGAAATCGCTGCAATCGTATCCTGATTCATGCCTTATTTCCTTTCTGTTTTCCTGCTCTGTATTCTAGTATCATCATATTTTACCATAGAAAAAAGGACGTTCCACACCTCACGAAAGTATCCGTGAAGCGTAAACGTCCTTTCGCTTCCGATTCATAAACAGTATTATTTCTTCAAAGTAATAACAACTTTTCTGAACGGCTCTTCTCCCTCACTGTGTGTCATCACATAAGGATCTGACTGCAGTGCTGAGTGGATGATTCTTCTCTCATAAGGATTCATCGGCTCAAGTGCCACCGGTCTTCTGTTTCTCTTTACCTTATGTGCAATGTTCTTTGCAAGGTGTCTCAGAGTCTCTTCTCTTCTTGCACGATAGTTCTCTGTGTCAAGCTTTACTCTTACATAACCTTCCTGATGCTTGTTCGCTACACGGTTCGCAAGATACTGCAGAGAATCCAGAGTCTGTCCTCTCTTACCAATCAGAATTCCCATATGCTCTCCACTCATATCTACGCAAAGTGCACCATCCTGATCGATCTCAGTCTTAAGCTCAACTTCCATGTCCATGGCTTTCATTGTATTCTTGAGGAAATCTTCTACTGCTTCGATTGTCTGAGGCTGAACTTCTACAAGTTTTGTCTCTTTCTTAACTTCCTCTTTTACTTCTTTTTCTACAGCTTTTTCAAAAGCAGCCTTCTGAGGTTCATCCGCTTTCTTTTCTGCAGCTGCTTTCTGAGGCTGAACTGCTTCAACCTTCTTTGGCTCTGCTTTCACAGGTTCTTCTACTACAGGCTCTTCTACCTTCTCCTCTTTCGGTTCCGGTTTTCTTCTTGCTTCAATAACTGCCTGCTTCATTCCGATTCCCAGGAATCCTGCGCTTCCCTTCTCGATTACTTCGTACTCCAGTCTGTCGCTTGTTACACCAAGCTGGATTAATGCTTCTGTGATCGCATCATCAACTGTTTTCGCCGATACTCTGATACTACCGTTCATCCCGATTCCTCCATCTTCAAATCCTGACCCGTCTCCTGCTTTTTAAGAGAACGGTTAGGAGTTACGAATCTTCCTTTATTTTTTCTTGCCCTTTTTTTCTTTAGAACTGCTCTCATCTTCTGCCTTCGGCTGGTTTGTCTGCTGTCCGCTGTTATAACGGCTTACCAGATTTGCCTTAGAAGCAAGGCTTCCCGGCTTGGAATTCTGAGCCTTCTGCTGTGCTTTCTGGATCTTTTCTTCTCTCTCTGCTTCAGAAATTCCAGATTTTCCTTTTGTAACAGTACCCACATTACGAGTACTTGTTGTTGCCATCTTATTGATCTCTTTTGCAGGAGCTCCGTGTTTCTCACGTTTCTTCTGTGCTTTCTCCTGATTCTCTTTGATCATATCGTCAAGAGACTTTGTGCTGAGATATTTGTTGATTGCAAGCTGCTGAATACATCTTACTGCTGCACTTGCTGCCCAGTAGAGACCAAGACCTGCCGGAAGTGTGAATCCCATAAATACTGAGATCAGCGGCATTGTGTATGTCATTGTCTTCATAGAGCTTGCCATCGGGTTATCTTTGTCATCTCCTGCCGGCTGTGGCTGAAGCTTAACACTGATAAACTGTGTCAGACCTGCAAGTACCGGAATAAGTACTGCAAGGATGATTCCTACAACAGATCCGTTGTGTAATGCAGTTGTCAACTGTGTCAGCGGCTGCTCTCCAATATTAATTCCAAGGAAACTGTTCAGGTGAGTAACCTTATCCATTGTCTGCTGTGCAAGATCCGTGATACTCGGCATCTTTTCCATCAGCGTATTCCATGTAGAATCCTGGAATTTATAAAGTACATTTACAATTGTATCTGCCTGGGAATAATCATAAGCCTTTGGGTTCATAAGAACCGGGCTTACTTCACCGATCGTCTCCATGATCTTCTGGAAGCCATTTGTATTCATGATTGCTTCTGTCACAGGCATATAAACATCTTTAACACCTTTTACATACGTCGGAATATCACGGATAACCGGATACAGCGCGAACAGAATCGGCATCTGGATTAACATCGGGAGGCATCCACCTGTCATGGAAGTTCCATACTTCTCATAAACAAGATTGATCTCTTCCTGCTGCTTCATCATCGAAGCCTGATCTTTCTTTCCTTCGTATTTTTTCTGAATTTTCTTGATCTCCGGCTGCATAACAGCTGACATCTTAGAAAACTTCTGCTGCTTGATTGTAAGCGGAATCATCAATGTATAAATAATGATTGTGAAAATAATGATACAAACACCAATATTCTCAATACCAATCTTGCTAAGTACATTGAAGATACCATTCATTACCTGACCTAAAAGCCAGGCAATCTGTTTGATAATCGGCCAGTCTCCATAACCTGAAGCCAAAAGTCCGTATACTTCCATTACTTATCCTCCTTAAGGTACCGGATCATATCCACCTTTTGAAAATGGATTACAGCGCAGGATTCTCCATACCGCCAGAGCCCCTCCCTTGAGTGCTCCGTACTTCTCGATTGCTTCCAACCCATACTGTGAGCAGGTTGGATAATACTTACAAGTGCATCCGCCCTTCATTCCGGACAGATATTTCCTGTAAAAACGAATCATCCATAACAAGACATACTTCATCTGCGCCACTTCCTTATCATTGTCTTATCAGACATATATGTGATGAAGCTTTCCGAGATGGATCAGTGCACTTTCCACATCATGATAATTCTTATCCTTTGCACTTGTTCTCGCGATTACTACTATATCATACCCACATCGGAAATGTTCTTCTGATAATCTATAACTTTCTCTGATCAATCGGGTAAGATGATGTCTTACCACACTGTTTCCAACCTTCTTACTAACTGATATTCCCAGTCGGTTCTTATTCAGTTCGTTCGGGATTATATACATTACAAGACATTTATTAGCGAAAGATTTTCCATTCCTGTAGACTGACTGAAAATCTTTATTCTTTTTTAAAGACTCAGAAAATTTCATCAATATCCTCTTCATTCCAGATAACAAAAATCCTGTTATCATTTAATATTAAATAGAAGAAAAGGCCACATATATGCGGCCTATGCTGATAACTGTTTTCTTCCTTTTGCTCTTCTTGCTGCCAGAACTTTTCTTCCGCCTGGTGTGCTCATTCTTGCTCTGAATCCGTGAACTTTAGATCTTGATCTCTTCTTCGGCTGAAATGTCATCTTCATATTCTTACACCTCCCTTATGCCTGATATACCTTATAATAAAAGTATTCACAAAATTAACTTCGTTACTGCGCCTCAATATTAAAAGACACTGCTCTTAATTATATAGGGAAAACCGCATAAAGTCAAGCTTTATCAACAATCTTTCCCTTAATTTCTGGCCTTTTTTCATTTTAAAGAGTTTTTCACATTTTCTGTGAATAATTTCACAGTTCCTCGAAACCCTTATATATCAAGGAGTATAACTATTTTTTCACATAATTATACAACAGTTATACAGAAGTTATCCACAAAGTTATCAACATATGTGGATAACTTCTGTATATCCTGTGGAAAACCACTAAATATCGTGTTGATAAAATTTTTTTTATTCATAAAAAACCATATTTATCAACGTTTTAAGATGTTGATAAAGTTATACACACTGTTTTTTCATTGATTCTACAGCTTTTTTGATGTAAAATGTAATGGAGAGACTCTACCATTTTTAGAGTTATCCACATTATTTTAGTACGAAGTTAATAAAAAGTGGCTGTTTTCACTTTTTTAACAAACAGTTGCTGAAAACATTGTATTTGGGTAGGGGGAAGTCTGCCCTAAAAGCCATAATCAGGAGTTGAATGTGGATAAGTCCTGAATTATTTGCGCTGGATTTTCAACCTTTCCATTATATTTTTAAAAAATTAGGAGTTACTATCGATGAACATTGTAGAACAAAACTGGGATCAGGTACTAAACAAGATGAAGCTGGAATATTGCTCATCTAATATTTCTTATACTACATGGATTGCACCACTTACTGTTTATGAAGTCAAAGACAATACCGTATATATTCTCGTCAAACTGAAGGCGAGTCTTGAACATATTCAAGATAAATATCTGCTTCCTTTTAAGGTCTGCATCGCCGAAGTAACCGGTACAGAATATGACGTGGAATTTGTAACCGACAGCCCGAAAGTGATTAAGGAAAAGAAAGAGTCTTCCGTCCAGAAGACCCGTGTAAATGCGATTTATGAAAAGGCAAACTTAAATCCAAAGTATACTTTCGACACATTTGTCGTTGGAAGCAACAACAATTTCGCCCACGCTGCTTCCCTCGCAGTTGCCGAATCTCCGGGAGAGATCTACAACCCTCTCTTCTTATATGGAGGTGTTGGACTTGGAAAGACCCATTTGATGCACTCCGTGGCACATTACATTTTGGAACATGATCCCTCCAAAAAAGTACTGTATGTCACAAGTGAAACTTTTACGAATGAACTGATCGATGCTCTTAAAGTAGGTAAGAACGGAAATGAACTGGCAATGACCACATTCCGCGAGAAATATCGTAATAATGACGTTCTTCTGATCGACGATATTCAGTTTATTATAGGAAAAGAAAGTACACAGGAAGAATTTTTCCATACATTTAACCACCTTCATGTGTCAGGAAAACAGATTATCATCTCCAGTGATAAGCCTCCGAAGGACATTGAGACACTGGAAGCCAGACTTCGCACACGTTTTGAGTGGGGTCTGATTGCTGACATCTCCTCTCCTGACTATGAGACAAGAATGGCGATCCTTCGTAAGAAAGAGGAACTCGACGGACTTGAGAAATATCATATTCCGGATGAAGTTATGCAGTACATTGCCAATAATATTAAGTCCAATATCCGTGAGCTTGAAGGATCTCTGAATAAACTGATCGCTCTTTCTAATCTGGAGAATAAACCAATCGACATTCCTTTGGCTGCTGAGGCCTTGAAGGATATGATCTCACCGGATGATACCCGTGCAGTTTCACCAGAGTTAATCATGGATGTGGTTTCTGAACACTTTAATGTGCCGGTAGCTGAACTAAAAGGTAAAAAACGAAACGCTGAGATCGTTCTTCCACGCCAGATCGTCATGTATCTGTGCAGAAATATGACCGATACACCGCTAAAATCCATTGGTGCCCTGCTCGGTGGTAAAGATCATGCTTCCATCAGCCATGGTGTACGCAAGATTGAGAATGATCTGAAGACAGATGAAGCTTTAAACAACACTGTGAATATAATTAAGAAGAAAATCAATCCTGTATAAGGAAGATAACTCTATAAAATGTGAATAACTTGTCAGTTTTTCGCGTTAATTGTGGATAACTTTGTAGAAAACCTGTAGATTTCTATGTGAATAACGTTTGGATAACAAAAATGTGGATTTTTTGCCGAATTTTTTTCCCCACAGTTTCAACACGTTATTTTTCTGTAATCTACATAGTTATCCAAACCCGCAAACCCTTGATTTTAAAGGGCTGCAGGTACTTATCCACTTATCCACACCCCCTAAGGCGAAGGAGGCGGAATCGATTTATATAAATATACATAAATTACGCGAGAAAAAAACGTTATCCACATACCAACCGTAACCTTGAAACCTGAAAGGAGTAATCATCAACATGAGAATCATATGCAAAAAATCGAATCTCGTAAAAGGAGTCAGTATTGTTTCCAAGGCAGTACCCTCTAAAACAACAATGCCTATTCTTGAATGTATTCTGATTGATGCAACAACGGATGTAATCAAACTGACTGCCAATGATATGGAACTTGGAATTGAAACTACAATTGATGGAATTATTGATTCCAGAGGTATTATTGCATTAAATGCAAAGATTTTTTCAGAAATTGTCCGTAAACTTCCAGACAATGATGTTGTTATTGAAACAGAATCTGACAATCAGGCAATTATTACTTGTGAAAAAGCGAAATTTAATATCGCAGCTCAGTCAGGAGATGATTTTTCTTATCTTCCGGCGATTGAGCGTGAAGATTTTATTACTATTTCCGAGTTTACTTTGAAAGAAGTTGTTCGCCAGACTATTTTTTCAATTGCTGACAATGATACGAACAAGATGATGACAGGAGAACTTTTTGAGATTGACAATGATGTTCTTAGAGTGGTTTCTCTTGATGGTCACAGAATTTCAATCCGGAAAATCGAACTGAAAGATGCTTATCAGCCGAGAAAAGTAATTGTTCCTGGAAAAACTCTTCAGGAAATCAGCAAGATTATTGGCGGTGAAGCGGATGCTGAAGTTGAGATTTCGTTTACAAAAAATCATATTGTCTTCGAATTTGACAGAACATTGGTTGTTTCCAGACTGATTGAAGGTGAATATTTCCGAATTGATCAGATGCTGTCCAGTGATTATGAGACAAGAGTACATGTGAATAAAAAAGAACTGTTAGATTGTATTGATCGTGCAACTCTGCTTATCAAAGAGGGAGACAAAAAGCCGATTATCATTGACATCAAGAATGAATCAATGGAGTTGAAGATCAAATCACAGATTGGATCTATGGATGAACTGATTTTCTGTACAAAAGGTGGAAAAGATCTGATGATCGGATTTAATCCAAAGTTTTTGATCGATGCACTTCGTGTGATTGAAGATGAAGAAGTAGACTTGTATTTTATGAATGCAAAAGCACCTTGCTTTATCAAAGATGAGAATCAGTCTTACATTTATCTGATTCTTCCAGTCAATTTTAATGCAGCTGTCTAAACTCAGAAAAAAATAGATTATGCGGAGCAGATGCCCTGCTCTGCAATTTTTTGACTTTTCAAAATCTAGAAAATTAAAAGTTTAAAAATGTTTAAAAAAGTTTAAATAAAAATAAAGATCAAAAACACTGATAAAAATTAATTAAGGAGTGATAAGAAATGGAAATAATCAAACTGCGCCCTCAGGATGAATTCATTAAACTCGGTCAGGCGCTCAAGGCAGCCGGGTTAGTTGAAAGTGGTGTTGAGGCTAAGGACGTAATTCAGAACGGGCTTGTTCTTGTAAACGGAGAAATTGATACGAGACGCGGAAGAAAGCTTTATCCGGGCGATATAGCTTCTTTTGACGGAAATGAAATAAAAATTGAAAAATAATTAAAAAACGTGTAGAATAACATGTGAGAGGTTTTCTCGCTCGTGTTATAACGTGATGGCGGGGAAATTATGATAATCAAGTCTTTAAAGCTGAAAAATTACAGAAATTATGATTTATTAGATTTGACCTTTGATCCGAAAACAAATATTTTGTACGGTGACAATGCTCAAGGAAAGACAAACATACTGGAAGCATTGTATTTGTCTGGAACGACGAAATCTCACAGAGGAACGAAGGATCGGGATATGATACAGTTTGGGTATGATGAATCCCATCTGGAGACAGTAGTTGAGAAAAAGGGAATCATTTTCCAGATCGATATGCACCTGAAGAAAAACAGTCCGAAGGGAATTGCAATCGATAAGGTACCGATTCGCCGTGCAAGTGAGTTATTCGGTATTGTCCATTTTGTTTTCTTTTCTCCGGAGGATCTTAATATTATCAAAGAGGGTCCGGCAGGAAGAAGAAGATTTATTGATCTTGAGCTTTCCCAGCTTGATAAGATCTATCTGAACAATCTTTCGAACTATAACCGTATTATTAACCAGCGTAATTCACTTTTGAAGGATATCTATGGCTCGAACCAGCAGCATTTGCTGGAGACACTGGATATCTGGGATATGCAGCTGGCTGCTTATGGAACAAAGGTTTTGGACAGAAGAAAAGAATTTGTACGACAGGTGAATGAGATTATTTCAGAGATTCATTTCCGCCTGACAGGCGGGAAAGAACGGCTGTCATTGACTTATGAATCAAGTATTGGTGAGATGTCGATGGAACAGGCTCTGAAGAAAAACAGGGAGAGGGATCTGCGGATGAAAAGTACGTCTGTAGGTCCTCATAGAGATGATCTGTGTTTCCTGTCAGGAGATTTGGATATTAGAAAATTTGGTTCTCAGGGACAGCAAAGAACAGCTGCGCTGTCGCTGAAATTAGCTGAGATTGAACTGGTGAAGCGGATCATTGGGGATACGCCGATCCTGTTATTAGACGATGTTTTGTCTGAATTAGATAAAAACAGGCAAAACTATTTACTGGATAGTATTCATGATATACAGACGGTGATTACTTGTACGGGACTGGATGAGTTTGTAAATCATAGATTTTCTATCAACAAGATATTCCATGTGAAAAGTGGACATGTAGCAAAAGAAAACTAGGAGGTTTAAGAATGGGTGCATCAGGTACAGAATTTGACGCTGAATACGGAGCGGACCAGATTCAGATTTTGGAAGGATTGGAAGCCGTAAGAAAAAGACCGGGTATGTACATTGGCAGCACTTCCGTCAGAGGACTTCATCACCTGGTTTATGAGATTGTAGATAATGCGGTGGATGAGGCTCTGGCCGGATACTGTGATAAAATTCAGGTAGACATTAACAAAGACAATTCGATAACGGTCACAGACAATGGGCGTGGAATTCCTGTAGGAATCAACCATAAGGCAGGACTTCCTGCAGTTGAGGTTGTATTTACAATCCTGCATGCCGGTGGTAAATTCGGCGGTGGAGGGTACAAGGTATCCGGAGGATTGCACGGAGTAGGTGCATCTGTTGTTAATGCTCTTTCTGAGTGGCTGGAAGTAGAGATTGCCAACGAAGGAAAGATTTATAAACAGCGTTATGAGCGTGGTAAAGTATGCTATAAACTCAGAGTTGACAGAGAATGTGAGCCGGAGATGAGAGGAACAAAGGTTACTTTCCTTCCGGATAAGGAAATCTTTGAGGAAACAGTATTTGATTATAATACACTGAAACAGCGTTTCCGTGAGATGGCATTCCTGACAAAGGGATTGAAGATTCACTTAAGAGATCTTCGTGAGGAAGAGATCCATGAGCATATATTCCACTATGAAGGTGGTATTAAAGAATTTGTAACATACCTGAACAAGAGTAAAACTGCGCTCTATGAGCAGATTATTTACTGTGAAGGTATGAAAGATAATGTTGCAGTTGAGGTTGCTATGCAGCATAATGACTCCTACAATGAGACTACTTACGGTTTTGTAAACAATATTACAACGCCGGAGGGTGGTACTCATATTGCGGGATTCAGAAGTGCATTGACCAAGGTATTCAACGATTATGGCAAGAAAAATAAGCTGCTGAAAGAGAATGAGCAGCTTTCAGGAGAGGATATCCGTGAGGGACTGACTGCGATTGTCAGTGTCAAGATTGAGGATCCTCAGTTTGAAGGACAGACAAAGCAGAAACTTGGAAACAGTGAAGCACGTGGAGCTGTTGATAATATCGTCAGAACACAGCTGGAGATCTTCCTGGAGCAGAATCCAAGTGTTGCAAAGATGATCATCGAAAAGTCTGTTATGGCACAGCGTGCCCGTGAAGCAGCCAGAAAAGCAAGAGATCTTACAAGAAGAAAGTCAGCTCTTGAGGGAATGTCCCTTCCGGGAAAACTGGCAGACTGTTCAGATAAAGATCCGTCCAAGTGTGAGATCTATATCGTCGAGGGAGATTCCGCCGGCGGTTCTGCAAAGACAGCCAGAGACCGTGCAACTCAGGCAATCCTGCCACTTCGTGGTAAGATTCTGAATGTAGAGAAAGCACGTCTTGATAAGATTTACGGAAATGCTGAGATTAAGGCAATGATCACAGCATTTGGAACGGGAATCCACGAAGATTTTGATATCAGTAAGCTGAGATATCACAAGATCATTATCATGACCGATGCCGATGTCGATGGAGCGCACATCAGTACACTTCTTTTGACATTCCTGTATCGTTTCATGCCGGATCTGATCAAAGAGGGATATGTATATCTTGCGCAGCCGCCGCTGTATAAGCTGGAGAAGAACAAGAAGGTATGGTATGCATACAGCGATGACGAACTGAACCAGATTCTTACAGAAGTTGGTCGTGACAGCAACAATAAGATCCAGCGTTACAAAGGTCTTGGAGAGATGGATGCAGAGCAGCTTTGGGAGACAACTATGGATCCGGAGCACAGAATCCTTCTGCGCGTAACAATGGATGATGAGACCTCTTCCGAGCTCGATCTTACTTTCACAACCCTTATGGGAGACAAAGTAGAACCAAGAAGAGAATTCATCGAAGAAAACGCAAAGTATGTACAAAACCTGGATATCTAGTAGTTATAGCGACACAACAGGCAACTTCGGGCAGGGCTGATTCGAGTTTACTCGAAAGCAGACCTGGACGTAGTTGTCTGGGTTGGCATTAGAAATGCCAACCCAGCGAAAAAATCGTCAGATTTTTGAGCTGGTGTAGAGCGTAAAAACGCGAAACCCAGTCAGGTTTTGAATATGATAGACTGACCCTAGAAAAAAGGAGACAAGTGATGGAAGACAATATTTTTGACAAAGTCCATGAAGTCGATCTGAAAAAGACGATGGAGACTTCATACATCGACTATGCCATGAGCGTAATCGCTGCCCGTGCTCTTCCGGATGTTAGAGACGGACTTAAGCCGGTACAGAGACGAATTCTGTACTCAATGATAGAATTAAATAATGGACCGGACAAACCGCATCGTAAATGTGCGCGTATTGTCGGTGATACGATGGGAAAATACCATCCTCATGGAGACAGCTCGATTTATGGAGCTCTCGTTAATCTTGCACAGGAGTGGTCTACCCGTTATCCTCTTGTAGATGGACACGGAAACTTTGGTTCAGTGGACGGTGATGGCGCTGCTGCAATGCGTTATACAGAGGCACGTCTGAGTAGGATCTCCATGGAGATGACAGCGGACATTAACAAAAATACCGTAGATTTTATCCCGAACTTTGATGAAACAGAGAAGGAGCCTACTGTACTTCCGTCCAGATTTCCAAATCTTCTGGTAAATGGAACATCAGGTATTGCAGTAGGTATGGCAACGAATATCCCGCCGCATAATCTGCGTGAGGTTATTTCAGCAGTTGTTCAGATTATAGACGATCAGATTGCAGATAAAGAAGAGACGACAATCGAGGAAATTCTTGAAATCGTGAAGGGACCAGATTTCCCTACAGGTGCGGAGATCCTTGGAACAAGAGGAATTGAAGAGGCATACAGAACAGGACGCGGTAAGATCAGAGTGCGTGCGGTGACAAACATTGAGCCAATGCAGAACGGAAAGAACAGAATTATTGTTACTGAGCTTCCGTATATGGTAAATAAAGCACGTCTGATCGAAAAGATCGCTGAACTTGTAAGAGATAAAAAGATTGATGGAATCACTGATTTAAGTGACCAGTCTAACCGTGAAGGTATGAGAATCTGTATTGAGCTTCGTCGTGATGTGAATCCGAATGTAATTCTGAATCAGTTATATAAACATACACAGCTTCAGGATACATTTGGTGTGATCATGCTGGCGCTCGTTGATAATCAGCCGAAGGTTATGAATCTTCTTGAGATGTTGCAGTACTACCTGCGTCATCAGGAAGATGTTGTGACAAGAAGAACACAGTATGACCTGAATAAAGCACAGGAGAGAGCTCATATCCTGGAAGGATTACTGATCGCTCTGGATAACATTGACGAAGTCATCCGCATCATCCGTGGTTCTAAGAATGTTCAGGAAGCAAAAGCAGAATTGATCAAACGCTTTGGACTCAGTGATGCCCAGGCACAGGCAATCGTAGACATGCGTCTGCGTGCACTCACAGGTTTGGAACGTGAGAAGATTGAAGCTGAATATGCAGAGCTTATGAAGAAGATTGAAGAGTATAAAGCAATTCTTGCTGATAAAAAACTTCTTCTTGGTGTGATCAAAAAAGAGATTCTTGTAATTGCTGAGAAATACGGTGATGACAGAAGAACTAAGATTGGATTTGATGAATTTGACATCTCCATGGAAGATCTGATTCCGCGCGAGAATGTCGTAATTACAATGACAAAACTCGGATATATCAAGAGAATGTCTATGGACACATTCAAGAGCCAGAATCGTGGTGGTAAAGGTATTAAGGGAATGCAGACTCTGGAGGATGATTACATCCGAGAACTGTTTATTACAACCAGTCACCATTACATTATGTTCTTTACAAACACAGGCCGTGTCTACAGACTGAAAGCTTACGAGATTCCGGAGGCAGGAAGAACTGCGCGTGGAACAGCAATCATTAACTTACTCCAGCTGATGCCGGAAGAGAAGATTACTGCGATCATTCCGCTTCGTGAGTATGAGGAAGGTAAGTATTTGTTCATGGCAACGGAGAAAGGTCTTGTGAAGAAGACTCCGATTCAGGACTATGCAAATGTCAGAAAGACAGGACTTGCGGCAATCGTACTGCGTGAGGATGATAAGCTGATCGAAGTTAAGATCACAGATAATACAGAGGATATTTTCCTCGTTACAAAATACGGTATGTGTATCCGTTTCAATGAGACAGATGTACGTTCTACAGGCCGTGTTTCTATGGGCGTACGCGGTATGAACCTGACAGATAATGACGTTGTGATCGGTATGCAGATCGAAAGCCAGGGCAAAGATATGCTGATCGTATCTGAGCGTGGTATGGGTAAACGTACAGACATGGATGAATTTACTCGTCAGAATCGTGGCGGTAAAGGTGTGAAATGTTATAAGATCACAGAGAAGACAGGAAATGTTGTCGGAATGAAAGCTGTAGATGAAGACAGTGAGATCATGATCATCAACACAGAGGGAATTATTATCCGTATGAAGTGTTCTGATATCTCTGTTTACGGCAGAATCACATCAGGTGTAAAACTGATCAACCTGAAGGAAAATGACACTGTAGCGAGCGTTGCGAAGGTGAGAAAGGCTTCTGCCGAGATCGACGGTGAAGAAGTTGAGATTTCTGATGAAGATGAGTCTGAAAAATCAGAGGAAGGATCAGTTTCTGAGACGACTGAGCAGGAAACAACAGAGGAATAAAGTTGTTATGTTTTACAGAAGATTGTAAGCTGTCCTGAAAAATAAAAAGATAAAAGAAAGTGGATGGAGTTTACTTGATTACAGTGAACTTTATTCGCTTTCTTTTTTGAGTATAAAGAATTGAAAATGGAATCAAAAGGAATAAAAAAGAGACGGAAAAAATAAAATAAATCAAGGTAACTGTTCAGAGCCAACCTCCAAAATGCTACGCATTTCGTCGGTGTGGCGTATCCGCCAAATAAAATTTCAAAAACAGTCTTAAAAATGCAAGCATTTTATACCTGTTTTTTGAAATTTTGCTTGGCTCTGAACAGTTACAAATCAAGAAAAACAGATTGGAAGAGTGAAATGAAAAAGAAAACAGGATACTTTTTTCTTAAGTTTTTTATACGTGCAACTATAGGAATGGTGTTGATTTTTATAATAAACAAATATGTTCTTCCAGCAGATTCTTCAATTAATGTCGGTTTGAATCCGATGACCTTTTTGACATCCGGAACCCTTGGAATTCCTGGGGTTTGTCTTCTTTATAGCATTACATGGTATCAATTTTTGTAAGTTTTTTACAAAAACATTATATTTTTAATTTTGGTATGGACAAAACAGAAGTGCCCGTATATAATCTCACTTACCAACAGAAAATCATCTGTTGCAGCATCAGTGAATTGGGGAATTACTGATGTATCTTTTGCATCGAAGCGTTGGACCTTCGGTACAATTTCTTTATTCAGGCTGTATGATCGCAGCAAAGTTTCGAATTATGACAATTGAGCAAAGAGCAGTAAGAGGAACTGCTGAGAATTTTGTGATTTGTGATACACAAAAGAGTTATTCAGAAAATCTGTTCAGAAGATTATCTGAGAAATTATCCGGTTATTTTCAGTTTCATGTATTTCATGATATTGAGAATCTGAAAATAGCGGCCAAGAGTATGCAGGTAAATATTCTGCTGATTGGAGAAGAGTATGGAAAAGAAGACCGGGATGAGATTCCGGCAAGACAGAAGTATCTTCTGATCGGCGAGAAGATTCCGAACGAGAGAAGTCCCACAGAGATTCCATTCTTTCGGTATCAAAGTGTCAGCAGTATGCTGGAACTTTTACTTCAGGAAAAAGATCAGGAAAATTCAGAAGTACAGACGCATCAAATCCAACTCGTCTCAGACAGATCGCAGACGGTGAAAGCAAATGTAAATGGTCTGATCGGGATCTATTCACCGGTTCATCGAATCGGGAAGACAAGGTTTGCCATGCGTATGGGACGAGTTCTTTCAGAATCGATTCCTACGTTGTATCTGAATCTGGAAGGGTATTCAGGATTAAATTATTACCTGCCGGAAGAATCCGGAATGAATCTTGGAGATCTGCTGTATTACATGAAGCAGGAAAGTATCAATCCGGTATGGAAGATCAGTACTTTGATCAGCCATATGAATGGGGTGGATTATATCGCACCGATCCGGGCAGAACAAGATTTCAGAGAAGTGACAAAAGAAGAATGGAATCAACTTTTGGATCTGATTCTGGAGAAGAGTATTTACAAAGTGATCATTCTTGATCTTGGAGATACGGTAGACGGTCTGTATGATCTGTTAGGAAGATGCAGTAAAGTTTATACGCCTTACATTGAGGAAGGTGCAGCAAAAGCAAAACTCAATCAGTATGAAGAGAATCTTAGATCAGCAGGATATGGCGAGATTCTTAAGAAGACGGTAAGACGCAGAATGGGAAAGCCAAGAAATCCTGTTGCTTTAGAAGCATCTGCAAGTAAAATTACAGAATTTCCGGACAGAGAAAGGAAGTCGTAAGGATGATTAGAAAAGAGCAGCTGTATGAACAGATCCTGGAACAAATCGATCTTACGAAGGAGACGGATGATGAAGAACTGCAGGAGCTGATTCGCACAGTATTGGATGAGGCAGCAGATGAAGAATATATTTCGTTGAGTGATAAGATCAGAATCGGGCGTGAGTTATTCAACTCTTTTCGTAAACTGGATGTTCTGCAGGAGCTTCTTGAAGATGATTCGATTACAGAGATTATGGTAAATGGAATCGACCATATTTTTTATGAGAAAGAAGGAAGAATTTTCCGGTCTAAGAAGTGTTTTTTGTCTCAGGAGAGATTACTGGATGTGATTCAACAAATTGTAGGTGAATCGAACCGTTATGTAAATGAGGCCTCTCCGATTGTGGATGCAAGGCTGAAGGATGGATCTCGAGTAAATGTTGTATTGAATCCGGTTGCTGTGAATGGACCAATCCTTACAATCCGAAAGTTTCCATCGGAAGCAATTACGATGGAACAGCTGATCCGTATAGGCAGCGTAACTGATGAAGCTGCCAGCTTTTTAAAAAAGCTGGTAGCAGCAAAATATAATATTTTTGTCAGTGGTGGAACAGGAGCAGGAAAGACAACTTTCCTGAATGCGTTGTCGAATTATATACCAAAAGGAGAACGCCTGATCACGATCGAGGATAATGCAGAGTTACAGATTCAGGGAGTTCAGAATCTGGTGCGCTTAGAAGCACGCGGACCGAATGCAGAAGGAGAAGGGGCTGTAACCATCAGAGATTTGATTAAGTCAGCACTTCGTATGAGACCGGATCGAATTGTTGTAGGAGAAGTAAGAGGAGAAGAGACAGTAGATATGATCTCTTCAGCAATGTTGAATGGTCACAGTGGTTCAATGTCAACAGGACATGCCAATAATCCAACAGATATGTTACACAGACTGGAAACAATGATGCTGATGGGGATTGATCTTCCGTTACAGGCAATTCAAAGACAAGTTGCATCGGCACTTGATATTATCATTCATCTTGGAAGACTTCGAGATAAGACAAGAAAGGTTTTGCAGATTGTAGAAGTGGAAGGTTATGAAGATGGAAGGATCCAGACAAAGGTTCTTTATGAATTTAAGGAGGAGGGGATGAAGAATGGAAAGATACAGGGATGCCTTATGAAGAAAAATGAAATCACGAATAAAGAAAAACTCCTGGCTGCAGGATATCACACCATCTGAATATACTGTCGGAATCATAAAATGTACGGTGAGATTTCTTTTGATTTTGTATTTGTTTTATGAATCGATACTTCCGGCAATTCTCCTGTTCCCGTTATGGTTCTTATACATGAAGGAGTGGATGGAAGAGAAAGCAATCGGAAAAGAACAGGAATTCAGGAGGCAGTTCAGAGATAGTATCCAGACAATGGCAGGGGCACTTAAGGCAGGATATTCTGTAGAGAATGCAATCAGGGAAACAAATCGTGATCTGATCGGAATGTATGATGCGAATACAAGGATTCGAAAAGAATATGGTCAGATGGTAAGGAAGCTGGATCTGAATCTGTCAGTTGTAACCGTATTGAATGAATTTGCGGCTGAAGTAAAGCAGGAGGATGTGACGAATTTTATTACAGTTTATGCAGCAGCTAAGGTCAGTGGTGGGGATTCAATTGCGATTATCAGAGATGCGGCCAGAACAATCGGAGAGAAGATCGATACAGAACGTGAGATACAGACCATGCTGGCTGCGAAAAAGCTGGAATTTGAAATCATGAGCGTAATTCCATTTATAATGATTCTCTACATGAAGATGACATTTGGTGAATTCTTAAGTGTCTTGTATGGTACATGGACAGGATGTATCGTAATGAGCATTTGTCTTGTGCTTTATCTTGGAGCATATAGGTTTGGAAGGAGGATTCTAACAGTTAGACATAAATTATAAAATCATATAAGTAGATGTTGAGTTTTATAGGATATAAAAGTAAAGTCCTATTGGATAGAATTAATACAGGAGGAAACAGATGGTAAAAGCCATAAAAGTAATGTTGATACCAAATAACGTACAGAAAACTAAGATGTTTCAGTACGCAGGTGCTTCAAGATTTGCTTATAACTGGGCTTTGGCCAGGGAAAAAGAAAATTATGAAAAAGGTGGCAAATTCATTTCAGATTCAGAACTCAGAAAAGAATTTACAAAGCTTAGACATTCTGATGAATACGCATGGTTATTAAATATTTCAAATAATGTAACCAAACAGGCAATCAAAGATGCCTGTACTGCGTATAAGAACTTTTTCAAGGGTTTGCAAAAATTCCCAAGATTCAAGTCCAGAAAGAGATCAATGCCGAAGTTCTATCAGGATAACGTTAAGATACAATTCAGTAATACTCACGTTAAATTTGAAGGCTTTTCTTCCAGTAGGAAAGCAAATAAGCAAAAAATGAATTGGGTAAGACTTGCAGAACATGGACGTATTCCGATTGATGCTAAATATATGAATCCGAGAATATCCTTTGACGGATTGAATTGGTGGATCAGTGTATGTGTGGAATTTCCTGATTGTAAGGAAACACTTAATGATGATGGGATTGGCATAGACTTAGGAATCAAAGATTTAGCTGTCTGCTCTGATGCTGTTAAATATAAGAACATTAATAAGAGTCAGAAAGTAAAGAAACTAGAAAAACAGAAACGCAGATTACAGCGTA
>ERZ1026874.127-NODE-127-length-51675-cov-13.678148_pt1 | contig 51675 bp, 33 predicted proteins | sample MGYA00380167_ERZ1026874 | MGnify/ENA primary metagenome ERZ1026874 (study PRJEB33269, sample SAMEA4719803) | human gut metagenome | biome: human-associated habitat; feature: organic feature; material: feces | place: Cameroon | collected 2013-10 ...
CCGCCGGGGGTTTCGTGGCCGCCGGGGTCGGCGTGGGGTTGGCTTCGGCCTCCTGCTGCTGTTTTTCGTAAGCTGTCAGGGCTTCGGCCACCACGTTTTCCAAGTCCAGCTCGGCAAAGTCCGGCTCGGTGATCAGGGAGCCGTCCGCCGTGTAGCTGCCTACGCGGTACAGTTCCGCATCGAACTGCCGCACCCCGCCGCGGGACAGGTCCGCCACGATGCTTTTCTGCACATCGGCGGCGTCATCCTCGGCAAAGGCGATCGTCAGCGAGGTCCCCCGCGTGGTATCCACTTCCGCCGCCTGCACGGGGGCAGCCAGCCCTGTTGCCAGGGCCAGCACCGCCGCCGTCTGCAGCAGAAGCATCCATTTTCGTCTTTTCATCGAATTTTGCTCTCCTTGCTGTTTGTGTGTAGGATCAGCTGTGGTTCTTCTTTTTGCGGTGGATGGCGGTCACTGCAAAGGCAGCGGCGGCCAATGCCATAACGGCCACGCCCTGCAACAGACTGCGGTTCATGCCGCTGCCGCCGGTAAAGGGCAGGCTGAAGAGATAAGAATCGGTAATTTCCATGCTGATCTGGGTCCTGATGGGCAAATTCGATTGCTCTTGTTCGGGCTGGGTGGTTTCAATCTTCTCCAGGCAGCTGCCGCCGGTCATAACGGCGCTGGCGGTGCTGTCTTGCCGTGTCTCGCCTTTTTCCACGGTGACGGTATAGGGTTCATCCCCTTCCGCCGCTTCGGTCATCTTGGCAGTGTACAGCAGATTTCCCTTGTCATCTTCCAGCGTGATGGTGGGCAGGGTGTTGCCGTTCTCATCGCTGTCGGTGATGGTAAGTTTGTACTTTACCGGGTCCTTGGCGTAGCCAAGGGGTGCCTTGGTCTCCGCCAGGGTGTAGGTGCCCGCCGTAAGGTCGGTCAGGCGGTAGCGGATCTCCTCGGTCTCGCTGTTTTCGCCGGTACGCTGTAGGATCTGCTTCGATGTGATCTCCACTTTGCTGCCCAGCAGTTTTTCCAGCGGGCTGGCGGGCTGCAGGGTTGCAGTAAACTCGGCCTGTTCCAGTTCCTTGTTTTCCACGTCACTGAGCTTATGGATCAGGATCTCGTAGGTGCGGGCGGTGTTTACAGCCACCAGGCGGGTTGCGATCACGGAATTATCGCTTTCGGCACCACTGCTGACCTTTTCGGTGTTCTGCTGCTGCACAAAGCTGACATTGCCGATCCAGGTGTCCTCATCGGCCCGGACGGTATCCTGCTTGAGGGTATAGGTGATGGGGCCGCTGGCGTTTTCCGCCTGCAGGGGCAGGCCCTGCGTAGTCTGCCAGCGCACGGTGCGCTCGTCGGTGGCATCGTCGGTGGCTTCTACCTTATCGCCCACAAACTCGCCAAACAGCGTGAGGGCTTCTGCGTTCTCGTCTGCCTTGGCCGGTTTGCTGACCGTGGTGTTGCTTAAGGTATACACGGCTTCTTCCAGCACGTTTTCGCCTTGGGCGGCGGCCAGCGTAAAGTTGACCTCGGCCTCGGCGGCTTTCTTTGCATCGGGGATGTTCTGCCAGACCTTGGCTAGGCGCAGCTCTGTATAATAGAAGCCTGCGTTGATGTTGGTCTTGTCGTCGCGGCCGGTCAGCACGGCATTGCTCAGGGTGATTTCATCACTCAAAGCAGCCCGCAGGGTGTTGGGGGTGTCGCTGTACTGCTTGTCGGTCTTGTTGGATGTATCCTTTTTGTCATCACGCTTTGTTACGCTCAACTTGCCAAAGGGCAGGACCGGCTGGCTGCCGTCCTCCATCGTGTAGCCTGTCGTGCTGTCCGTAAACAGGACGCGGTATTCGCCCTGCTTCAGGTTTTCAAAGGTGTAACGGCCATCACTTGTGGTAGTAACGGACTTTACCGTGTTGCCCAGCGTATCCGTAACAGCATAGTAGCTGTTATCGTCGTCATCGGTGTAAACGGGTTTTTCGCCTTTCGTATTCGGCTCCGTCTGCACCAGTGTTACGGTAATACCTGCCAGCGTCTTGTCCGAGCCAACGTTCTTTTTGCCGGTGTCGTCCAGTTTGGTGGTGTAAATGCCGTCATAGTTCTGGTCCATCCAAACCAAACCGCTGATGGAACGGCTGCGCACCTTGACGGATGCCGTGGGGCTGGTGACGGTCGCGCCTTCGGGGCCGCCGCTGCGGGCAAAGTAGCTGTTGCTGTAGATATCGCCGCTCTGCTGGGTCGTTTCCTTGTCAGTATCCGTCAGCAGGACGTTGGTTCCATCCTGTTCCTGCGCCACAGCCAGCACCACATGCACCTTGACGGTGCAGTCGGTCAGCTCTGCAAACTTCAGGTACAGGCTGCCCAGGTCGCTGTTTCCGCTGGCGGTGTGGATGGGCATCTGCTTCAAAGTATAGGTCGTGCTGTTGGTGCCCGGGTTCACCTCGCTGTTGGCAGCGGTGAGTTTGGTTCCGTTGGCGGCACTCGCCATGGTCTCGGCACGTTTTACCACGCCATCCTTGTCGCGCACGACCGACTTCGTGTCGGCGTACGTCACGGTCAGGTTGGTCTGATCCCACGTAGTCGTGACATCTGCATTCTGCTGCACGGTTACGGTGATGGATTTCAGGGCATAGGCACCGTGGAATTCCTTACCGTTGTAAGGCAGCACATCGCACAGTTCCAGGCTGCTGGTTGCACCGACCTGGTGCACATAGGTCAGGTCGTAGGCCAGGTCATTGCCGATCTCCACCAGGTTGGTGGCGGCAGTTTTGTTGATGACCGTGCGGGTGTTCTTGATGACCTTGATCTCAGTGGAGTCCGTACGGCTGAGGGAGGCGTTGACGCCCTCCTCTTCGTAGGTGCTGTGGATCTCCGCGTTGATGACCAGGTTCTTGTACCAGGCATCACTGTCATCTTTGCTGCTGCCCTCAATGTCCAGGCTTGGGTCGGCCGGGTAGCCGATGCCCGCTTTAAAGGAAAGGACAGGCAGGGTCTTTTGCACATCGGTGATGGTGGTAGTCAGGTGCAGGCGGGTGGTGCGTTTTTGGTAATTTTTGGCGTAATCACGCTCAAAGTCAAAGTCCACCCATTCATGGTGTTCCTCGTCCCAGTACTGGTATTGGGCGGTCCAGGTCAGGTCGCTGCGGTTGTAGCTGCTGTTGCTGTAGTCAAAGGTCAGCGTACCTTCCTGCAGGGTCAGATTTTCGGGCAGGGTCACATCCAGCGTAATATCCGTCTGGGTCAGTCCGTCAAAAACTTCCAGGTCCTTTTTCACGTTGCTCTGCATCGTGATCTTTGGCATGACCTGTACCGTTACGGTGCGCTGGCCTTCGTCCAGCTGGTAGTCTTTCTGGATGATGTTGCCGCTGCTGTAATCGGCCGTTGTGATGCTGACCGACGCGTTCTGCGTGGCGAGAAGCACTGTGTTGCCTGCGGTATAACCGCTGTGGCTGCCGCCCACCTCGTAGCCGTTGCTGTACTGGGTCTTTTTGTACCAGTTGCCAAGGCCGGGGCGCTGCACGTTGACCTGGCTAATGTTCCAGTCCTTGCGTCCATTCTTTTTGCCGGTCAGCCAATGACCCTGCGGGGCGCTGGCTTTCTCGCCGTTGCCCTGGATCAGGTCTTGGTACAGCAGGGCGCTGCGGGTAGTCAGCGTATTGCCGTTGTCATCCACAAAACGGGTCCAGCCGGCATCGCTGCCATTGGCCAGCTTGTCGCGGAAGAACGGCCGGTAGGTCGTCCAGCCGCGCACGTCGGTGGTAAAGGCGTAGCTGCGGCCGATCTTGCTGGTGTCGGTGCTGACTTTCATCATGTGCCCCAGCGTGACTGAGCGGCCATTGCGCACGCAGCAGTTGCGGATCTGGTACAGTACCGCCACGCAGGTGTGGCCTGCGGCTTCCAGTTCGGTCAGGGTGTCGTAATAGACAAGGCCCGTGATTTTTTTCGTCGCATCGCCGCTGCCGCGGGTGGTGGTGTAGAAGCTGTAGTTGTCCATGTCGGCGGTGCCGCCGTCATCACGGGTGTTGGCCTTGTGGTTCCAAAGGGGCTGGCTTTCGTCCAGCGTGGCACCGTCTTTGCTCCAGCCTGCGTAGGTCCAGCCTTTGCCCTCGTTCTCGTTGCCAATGTCCGTTTCGTCCGCTTTGGCGGCGTACAGCACGGTCAGGTTGTAGTTCTTGGTCAGCTTGTGGGTGGTATCCCACTCGCTGTAGCCGTTGTCGGACAGATTCAGCAGGGTGATGCCCTTCAGCTCGGTGGCCACCTGGTCCTGGGTGAAGTTCTGGATCGGCTTCTCCTCGCCGTCCACCGTATAGGTGACAGGGCGCATAGCATCGGGGTCAAACTTCATCAGCACATCGTAGGCGGTCAGGTAGTAATACTCGGCCTGTTTGTCCACCTGCGGATCATACAGGAATTTTTCCGCATTGTTGGCAGGCGTTACGGTCACGCTGCTGTAGGACAGGTTGGTGGTCATGTACAGTTGGCTGCCAACGCCGGTGACGTTGGTGCCAAGTTCGGGGTTGCGCTGGTCGTTCAGCACGGTAGTGCCATCACTGCCCAGCCAGTAGTTGGTCTTGTACAGGTCGTTGACTTCGCCATCATCACCCTTGGCAATGTTCATGCCCACGGTAGCGCCGTTGTTATAGTTATCGTCGTAACAGGTCTCGTTTTTAGCGTAGCCGCGCAGGGTATCCTCGTTGGTGTAGGCAAAGTATCCGTTGATCTTATCCTCCAGCGTGGCATCCTTACCGTGCATTTCATCGCTGTTCAGGCCAGCCATTTCCATGTTGCCTGCCACAACGTGCATGTCGGACTGGAGGAAGCCCTCGTAGTTGCCGCCCTGGGCAAAGTCGTACTTGTCCATATCCAGCGGGATGATGACCTGCAGGAAGCCGCAGCTGAACTGGTATTCCTTGCCGGTCTTGCCCACAGGCTTCATCGTGTAGCCATGCACCAGGAATTCCAGCTCGCTCTGGGGAACCTCGGTGTCATCGTCACGGGTGTAATGGCCTTTTTCGGTGCTGCTTGTCACGGTCCAGGTGCCGCCGCTGTGGGTGTCGGTCACGTTGAAGTCGATGCCGCTGTCGTAGTAGCTCTTGCGGTCATCATCGTCCTCATCGCCCCAGTCCATGTTTACGCCGGCGGTGTTATCGTCGGTGTCATAGCCGGTCGTGGTCTCGTTGCTGTTGGGTTTGTAGGCCCACAGGCGCGGGTTGATGGAGACTTCCTCCGCCTTATCGGCGTAATACACGCGCTTGCCGTTAAAGTACAGCCCGCCGCGCAGCGCTACGTTGAAGGAGATATCCCCGCTGGGCACCGCGATACCGCGCAGGCCCTTGTTGGTATTCTGGTTGCGCAGCTGCAGGGACAGGCCGTAACCGGCCACCATGCCGTAGACGACATCCTTATTCTGCGCTTTCATCTCCTTATACTGGCTCTCGGTGATCTCCACCTTGTTCTCCATATCGAAGTAGCCGACATGGCGCAGGGTCTTGTGGTTATCCACGGCCAGGTTGTAGGCCGCCTGGGCCGAGACCGTCATCGGATCGGCAAGCAGTTCGATATGGTCAGCATACTTGTTGGTATCGGTCTCGTAGCCTTTGTAGCTGCTGTTATCGAACCATGCCTCCAGGATCGGCTCTACGCGTTTACCATTCTGCATGCCGCCCACTGTGATCGAGAACTGCATGGTCATGGTAATGGTGCCGCCGGCTTCTTCCTGTGTGATAACGTGGTCCTGGTAGCCTTCCAGGATCTGGCACTTTTCATTGGGGTCGTAATAGTTGTAGGAGCTGTTGAATACCTCGCCGCTGCCGCTCATCGAAATCTCGCCGCTGGCGCAGGGGACCTTGATGCGCATCCACAGGCGCTCGGTAGCGCCCGCCAGCTTTTTGCCCAGCGCTTCGCTCTGGGTTTCCATCTTTACAATGTAGTTTGCGGTGCTGAAACTGCGGATCAGGGCGTTTTTCTCGCTGATATCGTTGCCTGCGGTCCAGGCCAGCGGGGTGTTGGGGCGCACATTTTCTTCGCTGGTGCCGTCCGTATAAGTGACGGTCAGGTAGTTTGCGGTGTCGGCTTTTTCCGTATCGCTCTTAACGTAGTTCAGCGGGTAGGTTTCGGCGGACGGGGTCACACTGGCCACGTTCTCGGGTGTCTTGCCGGCATCCTCCAAAACGTCCTGCGCCGTGATCAGGCCATCCTCGTCATCGTAGGCATCGTTTGCACCATTGCCGGAATCCTGCGTCTGGATGTCCATTTTGGCAATGTACATATCGTTGCTTTCGATCTCGATGCTGCTGTTCTCGTAGTAGTCGGCCGTCAGCTTTACGTTGTTCACGTTGGGCACGGTAGAGGTCAGGTATTTGCCGCCATCCTCGCTGCCCTCGGCGGCTATCTTTTTCGCAGTGTTATGATATTTTTTGGTAAAGGTATAGGGGTAGTAGTCATCGCGCCAGACGTTGTACTTATCATTTTCCATGGCAGCGGCGGCGATCAGGTCGATCTTACCGTTCTTACCAAGGCTGTAAATATCGTTGCCGGTGCCATCGGTGGTGGAAATGTTACCGTACAGTGCGCCGCCCTGGAAGTTGAAGTTGCCGTTGTTGTGGCACAAGCCGCCGCCCTCGGGGGCATTGTTGGCGGTGATGCTGGCACCGTTCACGGTCATGCTGCCGCCGTTCTGGTAGACAGCGCCGCCGCGTTTGGTGGCTTTGTTGCCGGTAATGTTACCGCCGCGCATCAGGCAGTTGCCGTTGTTTATGTACCAGCCGGCGCCATTGACGGCCTTATTGCCGCTGATGACCACATCCTGCGAGGCATTGGTGTTGCCAAGCAGCAGGCTGCTGCCGCCGTTCTGGTACACACCGCCGCCGCTTTCGGTGCAGGTGTTGCCGGTGATGCTGCCGCCGGCCAGGGTCATGGTGCCGCCCGCCTGGTAGATCGTGCCGTTTTTGCAGGTATTGCCGCTGATCTCACCCTTGGTCATGGTAAACTCAGCGCCGCTGTTGTTGGCAATGTAGATGATACCGTTCTGGGTTGCGCTGTTGTTGGTGACAGAACCGCTTTGCAGCGTGTAGGTGCCCTTGGCAACGTAGACTGCGCCGCCGTAGCCGCAGTTGGTGAACGCCGCATTTTCAAAGGCGCTGCAATCGCTGATCGTGGCATTGCCGGTTTGGGTAAAGCTGCCGTCGATGACATATACCGCGCCGCCGCGGCCCGCCTGGCAGCCGGTGATGCTGCTGCCCTGGCCCAGGGTGAAGCTGCTGCCGCTGTCCACGCAGACCGCGCCGCCGCGGTACGCCGCACGGCTGTTGGCGATGGTGGTATCGGTCATAGTGACGTTGGCATTGTTGCGCAGCAGCAGTGCGCCGCCGTCGGTAGCGGTGCCGCTGATGGTGCCGCCGCCGATAATGGCAACATCGCTTTCAACGGTCAGGGCGGGTTTGCCGCCGATACCCGTGATGGTATGGCCCGCCAGATCCAGCGTGACGTTGGTGTCCTGGCTGATCTGGGTGCTGGAGTTGGTATTGGTCAGCAGCTGGACAGTCAGCTTTTTGTTGGGATCCTCCGCCAGCAGGGCGCGGGCGGCATCCATAGCCTCCTGCAGGCTGTTGTAAATCACACCCGTTTCCACGATCTGCGCGACCTCGGTTTCCACCTTGGGCACGCTCAGGGTCAGGGGGTAGGTGCGCTGGATGGGGTCGTAGTCGATGGGTTCATCTTTCAGGGTCTCGCTGGTATTCTCGTTCAGCCAGCGGCCATTGTCGTGGATGAACGATGCCTTGGGCAGGTGCAGCACGGTATCGGCCTGGGTCTTGTAGGCATACACATCCTGGCCCAGCTGGGCGCGGTTGTTTTCCACCGTGCCGTCCGCAACCTTGACGATGAGGGTGCTATAGTTCGTGTTTTTTCCCACAACATCGGTGCTGATGCCGCCGCCGTACTTCTGGGCAATATTATCCGCAATGGTACCGCCGGTCACGATCATGGTCTGTGTATCGGCGGCATGGCCCATGTAGTAATCACGGTATTGGCTATCTTTGTTGCGTTTTTCCGGCTTGATCTGGCGGGCCGCGTAGATGCCGCCGCCATAGTTGGCCGTGTTGTTGGTGATGGTGCAGCCGGTCAGGCGCAGGCGGCTTTCGCCGCCCACGGTATCATAGGCCGATGCGAAAATGCCGCCTCCCTTGACGGTTGCCGTGTTGCCGCTGATGGTGCAGTTGGTTGCGTTCAGCGTACCCAGGCCGGAAGCATTCCAGTCATCATTATCATTGCCGCCCACGCGGATACCGCCGCCGTAGTTGCCGGTGTTATCTTTGATGGTGCAGTCGGTCAGGTTGACAATGCCCCGTACCGAATGGTAGAAGCTGATGCCCATGCCGCCGGCACCGCGGGCCGCTGTGCCGTGGTTGCCGGTAATGTCGCAGTTAGTAAAGGTAACCACACCCTCTTGCTGGTCGCCAAAGCCATAGCTTGTAAGGGGGCTGCTGACATACACACCGCCGTTGGGGCCGCTGTTGTTGCTGATGGTACAGTGCTCCAGCGTGACGTTCTGCTTACTAACTGCAAAGCCACCGGCGGAATCCGGGCTGGTAATGCTTGCCGCGTTGCCGGTAATGGTGCAGTCCTTCCAGGTGCTTTGGGCCTGGATACTGCGTGTTTTCCATTCATCACCGTCCGAGCTATTTGCGTTTGTCAGGCTAACGGGCGTATAATAGCAGTTTTTGTTGTCGGTAATGGTCACGTTGGTAAAGGTGCCGGTGGCGGGGACAGCTTTGCCGTCCTTATCCAGCGTACCGCCGCCATAATAGCGCAGGATACGGCCCTCGCCCTGGGTCTTGGTGATGGTGCTGTCACTCATCTTCACGCTGTTGCCATAGGCAATGTACAGCAATGCCGCTTCGCCGTCCGTGCGGCCATATTTTACAGTGTTGTTATCAAAAACCGTATCATTGATTTTCAGCAGGTTATTGTTGGTGTAGTTGGTATCCACATACACGGTGTAGCGGTTTCCTACATTTTTCACAAAGCGGCAATGGTCGATCCACATATCGCGCTGGGCCGTGCTGGCGGAACCTGTGCCGATATAAATGGCCGAGGGCGTGCTGTTGTAGGCCGCAACGTTGCCATCAAACAGCATATAGCGCATGTTTTTGGTAGCGCCGCCGCCCAGGTACAGAGCTGCCCAGCCGCCGCTGTAGTTGCCGTAGCCGGAAGTGTTATTGATGAACTTGGTGTCGTAGCCGCTCTCCGGCAGGGTAACGCCCTCCTGATCGCGGACGGAGAGCAGGTTGCCGTTTGCAAGCATGGCACTGCCGCCGCCGTAGGACTTATTTTCCTCAAACAGGTTGTCCGTGCCCAGGGTCAGGGTGCCATTATACTGGTAGACAGCGCCGCCAGCGTTGGCGCTGCTGCAGTTATTTTTGAAAGTACACCCGTCAATCAGATAGGTCATATCAATGTTGCCCGGGTCTACACATATCGCGCCGCCCGCACTGTAGGCGGTGTTGTTTTCAAAGGTGTTGTTCTCCAGCACTACGTCATACGCACCATACTTTTCGCTTTTAGCCTTTTCCGTATTGATGCAGGGCTGCATGTAGATTGCACCGCCGCGGTCGCTAGTGCTGTTGCCTGCAAAGGTGTTGCCGCGTAACGTAATGGTGTGGACGTTCAAGAACATAGCGCCGCCGACACCGCGGGCGTAGTTATTGGTAAAGGTGCTGTTGGTGATAGTAGCCTTGCTGGAAGCACTATTCATAAAGATAGCGCCGCCATAATAGTTGCTTTCCACACGGTTATTGGTAAAGGTACAGCCGTCAGCTTCCAGCACGCCAGCGCCACCAAAGCGTATGCCTGCACCATGGTACGTGCTGGTATAGGTCATATTGCTGATGGTGGTATCCTTAAGCACCAGATTGGTATTATTGCCTGTATAGACACCTCTGGTAGAGCCGTCCCTGGTAGAGCCGTCCAGGGTCACGCCCTGCAGCTTTACGGTGGTGTTATCGGGTTTGCTAGTCTGGCCGTTGGTAACAAGCAGCGTGCCGCTTTCGCTGGTCAGTTTGCCGCCGCCAACGGCTGGGTTATAGTCGTCCTCACCCTTAGCATTGCACAGGGTAAAGGTCAGACCGGCCTTGTTCAGGTCCGTTACCGTGATATGGCCGGTGAGGGTGTAGCCGTTCAGGTTCAGGGTGGGGCTGTGCTTGGTGTTGTTGATGGTCACATCCTCGGTCTGGTCGCGCAGCAGGTGGATGGTGGTGTTAGTTTCTGCATCCTCGGCATCCGCTGCTTCCATGGCCTTGATGGCCTGGTTGATGCTGAAATACTTATCACTGCCAATACGGGCGGCGTAACTGCCGGTGTTCTTCCCCGCCGGGGCCAGGGTGTAGATGGTCTGGGCCGGAGCATTCTCACTGCGCACCGTTTCGCCGGTGGTCGCATCGTTTTTCAGCCAGACGAGATCTTCGGCACCCACGATGTCCTTAGTGTACAGGGCTTGGGTATCGGCCAGTTCGACCGTACCGCCCTGGGCAAACAGCACATCGCCCGCGATGGTACCGCCGTGGAGCAGGGTCTTTTCGCCCACGGTCAGGGAGCTGTCGGCTCCGCCCAGATACAGGTTGCTGGCCAGCTGGCTGGCGGTGTTATCCCGGATGATGCCGCCCACGTCCGCGCCCTCGGCGGCAGAGAGGGTGACTTTAGCCTTGGTAGCAATGTAGAGAGCGCCGCCGTTGTCGGCGGTATTTTCGTAAATTTCGCCGCCGGTCATGGTAAAGGTGCCAAGGCCGGTTCCAGTGCTCATGTACACCGCGCCGCCATTAACGGCGGTGTTGTTATAGATCTCGCCACCTGTGATGGTAAGGGTAGTGATGTGGTTGCCGCCGGTCTGGTTGCATGCCACAATTGCGCCGCCGTTGGTGATGGCAGTGTTGTCATGGAAGCTGCCGCCATTGATGGTCAGGGTGCCCAATTGCCCCATGCACACTGCGCCGCCGTTGACAGCCTTATTATTGTAGAACTCGCCGCTGTTGATGGTGACGGTGTTGCCTTGACCATTTGCAAAAATAACACCGCCGTTCTGGCTGGTGGTCGCATTATCGTGGTATGCACCGCCATCAACAGTAATGGTATTTCTATTGCCCAGATATACACGCCCGCCTTGGTTACCGTTGTTCTCGTAGATTTCGACATTCTTCAAGTCAACGGTAGAGTCGTTGCTATTCTGCACAATGCTATAGCCGGTGTTTTTCGTAAACACTGCGCCGTCTACTTTGATATTATTGTCGTTATTCAGCCAGATACACGCGCTGGTGCTGCCGGTAAAGGTTACATCTTTGGCCGTAACATCAATGTATCTGTCACCGTATACCGCGCGGGACAGGTTACGCAAGGTCAGGGTTTTGCCGGTCAGTATCAACGTGTTATGGGCCGATTGTGTGCCGTTGTTCATCTCAATGCCGTTGGCCGGGCCGGTGAGGACGCCGCCGGCGCTGCCTGCTTTATAATTGTCGGCCGTTTCATCGGTCAGGGTAAAGGCATTGATGTTTTGACCGTTGGTCAGGGTGATCTTGCCGGTGAGGGTGTAGCCATTCAGGTTCAGGGCGATGGGGTTATTCACGGTGGTAGCCGTGACCTGCTCGCCCACATCGGCCAGCAGGTCGATGCTGGCGGTGCCGGTTTTCTTCGCCGCCTCATCCAGCGCGGCCTGCAGGGTGGTGTACTCTTTGCCGGTCCAGGAGCCGAGCAGGCCGTTCAGACGGGCCACAACGCGGGCCGCGCCCTGCAGGGTGTAGTAATGCTCGGCGTTGCTATCGTTGGTGACGGCCTTTTCAATCGGAGTCGCGTCGTCCATCAGCCAGGCATCATACTTGCCTTTCAGCTTTTTAGCGGCGGGCAGGGTCACTTCGCCCGCGGACTTTTCCACAAACACATCGCCGACACCCTCGTTGCTATCGGGGGAAGTCTTTTCGCCCATAGCGAAGCTGGCCCCCGCACTAACGTACGCGATGCCGCCCTTTTTGGCTGTGTTGTTGGCGATGGTACAGTCCTCGGTCGTCAGCTTCGGTTCATACACGCCGTATTTCTTTTCGTCATTATTGCGGGTATCCCAGGTGTACAGCGCGCCGCCGTTCACCCCAGCGGTGTTGCCCTCGATGACCGTGCCGTTTTTGATGGTTGTGGTGTTGTTGCGCACAACCACGCCGCCGCCATTGCTGGCCGCCGTATTGTTGGCAATTTTGCTGCCGCTGATCTTGATGGTAGTGTTGTAGCTGCCATACACACCGCCGCCCGATGTGCCTGAGGTGTTGTTTCCCACCGTGGTGTTGATAATGTTCAGTGTGCCGGAATCTTCACCAAAGAAATTGGAATGGCGCAAATCCGCACCCATAGCGATACCACCGCCGCCACGGCTGTTCCCATCGGTGCCGGTGGTAGAGTTGCCGGTGACTTCGCAGTTTTCAATCGTAAAATCGCAGGCTTCGCCAATGCGGGTTGGCACATCAACGTTATTTACTTTTACGTTTTGATAATTGAAATAGGCATGGACGAACACACCGCCACCCGTCTGGACTGTGGTATTATTGTAGATTTTGCTGTTGGTCAGGGTGCCCACAGTAGCGCAGCCATTGACATAGATGCCGCCGCCGTACTGTTTGGCCGTGTTATTGTGGACATCTAGATAGTCAAACTTATCCGTATTGCTAAACCCTACAGCAATTGCACCGCCGCTGTAATTTTTAGCGATGTTGCCACTGAATACAATAGGCGTATCTGCTGTGCCGGTGATGTTCAGTTCTCCACGGCGATACTGTAACTGTCCATCGTCATCCGTGTAGGTGATGTCGTTTTGGTCAAAGTAAAGCGCACCACCAGAAGAACTTGCCGTATTTCCTACAAAACGACTGTTACCTTTGATGGTCAGGCTGTTGCCGCTATAATGGTTCCATACGTAAATAGCGCCGCCGTTGTTGCCTGCGGTGTTGTTTTCAAACACGGCATTCGTCAGGGTGTAACGGCCCTGGCTCAGATAGAACGCGCCGCCGTTCAGGCTGATGCTCTTGTTATTGCTGGCCGTAATGTTGGTCGCGTTCAGGGTCAGGTATACGTTTGTATTGATACCCACTGCGCCGCCGTGGCTGTGGGAGGTATTGCCCTCAAACGTAACACCGTTCCATGTAAAAGTAGCCCCAAGCGAGGAGGGGATCTCGTTAATAAAGATTGCACCGCCCCAGCCATCATTGCGCACAGCACCAGCGGTGTTGCCCGTAAAGGTCACATTATCCATGTCAAACCGCTTGGTGCGGTTGACCCAGACAGCGCCGCCGTGGCTCTGCTCGGTGGTATTGTTGGCAAATTCACAATCTTTAAAGCTGGTAGGAACACCGTAGATACGGACTGCACCAGAACTGGACGAGTTTATAGCCTGGTTGCCGGTAAACGTGGCGCCCACGACTTCCAAACCCAGGTCATTGCGCTGGGTGCCGCTGTCAACATACAAAGCGCCGCCAGAGCCCCAGTTTGTGGTGTTCTTGGTAAAGGTGTTGCCGTAGATGTGAACCGTTGTGTAAATGCCGTTGGTGTTATCGCCAGGGCTCACGGTACCCACGTAAACCGCACCGCCGGCGCTGTTCGAGCTGTTGTTGGTAAAGGTGTTGCTTTTTTCCGGGTCAGGGGTACCGTCCTCCCGCAGGGCACCCAATGTAAGAGTACGGCCACTGTAATTGACCGTGTTGTTAGAAGCAATGGCACCACCGTACTGGGCACTATAGTTCCCGGTGAACATGTTGTTCGTAAAGTCCGCCCAGGCATAGCCTTCCACCCACACAGCACCACCGCCGCGCCAACCGCCGGTGCCTGCCGAGGTAGCACGGTTGCTATCAAACTTGCTGCCGTCAATATTCAGGTAAATGCGGGCGTTGCTGTAGCCGTTTTCCCGCCGGGTGGCGATAGCGCCGCCATAGCCGGTGGCGGTGTTGCCGGTAAAGGTGCTGTTCTTCACGTGCAGGCTGGCCACCTGCACGGTGTTGGGGGCTTCGACGGGGTTGATCTGAATCGTAATCGCGCCGCCGCCGGCATCGTCGCCATTTTTTACATCATAGGTGGCAGAGTTCCGGTCAAAAGTGCAGCCTTCCACTGTGTAAACAGGCTTGAACTCGGTAGTTTTGCCGTAGTTGTTGGGGTAGTACACTGCGCCCGCATACCGCAGGGCCGTGTTGCCCGTAAAGGTACAGTTTTTCAGCGTGTTTTCCTTGATATTGCTGTTAAAGGCAATCGCGCCGCCGCGCAGGGCCGCATAGTTGCCGTGCAGGGTGGTTTCTTCCTCGGGGTTCTCGTCATCGGAGGTGGTGGTCTCGGCCTTGCCGAAGTCAACGTTCGCGATGGTGTTGTCGGCAATGCCGTCAAAGGCGGGGTCAAAGGCCAGCGCGCCGCCGTAGGTATCGGTGCTGTTATCGGTAAAGGTGCCGCCGTTGAACGTAACCGGCACCTGCACCAGGATGTTGTCCGCCTTGACATGCAGGGTGTACTGGTTGGCCAGGTACAGCGCACCGCCGTCCTTGGCGGCATGGTTGCCCGTAAAGGTCACGCCATTGCCAATGGTGGTCTGTACACCGGTGCCCAGGTAGACTGCGCCGCCAAAGCCGCCCGCGTTGTTGGTGGTAAAGTTGGCACTTTCCAGCGTGAGCTGGGCCGCGTTATGCACGTACAGGGCCGCGCCGTTGCCGTCGGATTTGCAGTTGATGATGGCGGCGCCGCCGCGCATGGTAAAGCTGGTGTCCATGCTGCTGCCGCTTTCACGCTGGAGCTTTTTGAACTGGTAGGTGTTATCCGGGTTCTGCAGCGGTTCCTGATTTTTGCCCAGAGCAACATCGAACTGGCCGTTGGTATCCACGGCGGCGGTGCCTTTCACGTACACGCCCGCGCCGGGGCCTGCGTAGGTAAAGCCGCTGATGGTCGTGCCATCCAGCGTGAGGGCGCTGCCCAGCTGTACCTGCACGCCGCGGGTGGCAGTGCAGCCATCGGCCGCCTGGATGGTGCCGCCGTTGATGGTGAGATTGCCAAACACCGATACGCCGACAGCCGCATCGGTGGGCACTGTCAGCGTGGAGCCGGTCATATTTAAGATGATGTTTTTGTTTGTGTAGCTGATGTTGATCTCGTTGCCGCTGGCGTCCTTGCCGACGATGGTTGCATCGGGAATGACCAGCGTGCCGGTGTAATTGTTGGCGGGCACATTGACCTCAATGTTGGTCTGGCCTTCCGGGGCTGCATACACCGCCGCGTTGACCACCGCCTGCAAGGTGGACGGTTCGGTCTCGGTGATCTCGTCCGACAGGGCCAGGGTCTCCTCGCGGACATCGGGCTCGATACTGTCCGCGTCCAGGCTGAGCTGCGAGGCCGCCAGCAGGGCGATGCAGCTTTGCAGGTCTGCCGGGGTGACGGTGGTGGTCGTATCGGTGGTGTCGTCCGTGTCGGCGGCATCGTCTGTCGTGTCCTCGGCAACCGGGGTGGGCGCCGGGGTGGGCGCATCCTCGGCGGCATCGGGAGCCGGGGTGGTTTCGGGCGCAGCTGTGCTTGCCGGGTCCTGCGGAGTTTGGGAATCCGCCGTAGGAACCGGAGTGGCAGCCGTGTCCGTGCCGGTGTCAGGCTCCGGCGTGGGGGTGGCAATAACCACATCCGCGTCTGCGGTGATGCTGTCCCCTGTTGTGCTATCGCTGGCCGCGATGGATGCCGTGCTCTCGGCATATACGGCCATGGGCTGGGCAAAAGTGCTGGCCATCATGCCGGCAGCCAACAGCCATGCTGCGATCCTTTGTGTGCTCTTTTTCTTCATGCGAACCGTCCCTCCATATCGGTTTTGCTATGTGGTGGTGTTTGCCTCTTGCCACTATGTATAGGTACGCGGCACCTGTTTTTCCACCAGTTTGTGGGGTTTTACAGGGCTGCTATTTTTTATTGCGGTCTATTTTATTTTAATAACATGCCGCGATTTTTTCAAGGTTTACGTCGACCTTTGTCGCGCTGTATCGACCGTTTTCGACATGCTTCGCAAAGAAAATTTTTACGAAAATGTTTGTATTTTTCCCTCGTACAACAGGTTTTGTGAAATTGTCAGGATTTTTGGAGCACAATAAAACGCCCCCGCAGCCGGTAAGTTCCGGCCGCAGGGGCGCTGTGGGGCATGGTTCAATTTTCCATGGCTTTATACAGTTGTCGAATGTTGGGCAAACTTGGCGATGGCCGCCTTGACCAGCGGCATATTCAGCGGCTTAGCCAGGGTGGTGTTTTTGCCGCGCTCCTCATCATGGATAAGGTCGAGGCCGACGGCCTGCTCGTTGTTAGCCAGCGGATTGCCAATTTTTGTCGAAAAGGATATTCGCGGCATGCAAAAAGCCGGGCGCGGCGGGGCGCTCGGCTTTCTGGGTAGGTGTAGTTTAGATGATGATACCGTTGCAATGGTCGACTTCGTGCTGGATGATCTGGGCGGTCCAGCCGGTGAAGTTTTTGATGTGGGTGTGCATTTCGCGGTCCTGCCACTGCACCTTGATGGTTTTGTGGCGCTTGGTCTTGCGCTGGCCCTGCAGGGAGAGGCAGCCTTCCTCGGTAAGATAGAGGCCCTTGCGGTAGACGATCTCGGGGTTGAACATCTCCCGCAGGGTCCCATCATCGTCAAACACGATGATAGCTTTGTTGACACCGATCATGTTGGCAGCCATGCCTACGCAGCCATCGGCGTGGGCACGCAGGGTGTCCAGCAGGTCGTCCGCCGTGGGAATGTCATCAGCCGTGGCGGGCTGGGCTTTTTGGGCCAGGAATACCGTATCTTTCATCAGTTCGCGTACCATGGGGTTCTCCTTTGTCTATTATATAAGGTATTATAGCATAAAAGCAGGCGGATGCAAGAATGCCTCCCTCTGTGAGGGAGGTGGCCCGAAGGGCCGGAGGGAGAGTGCCTTGCCTTTGTCCGAAGCTTCGGATAAAATCAATGCTCTCTCCCCCACCCGCTCCCGCGGGAGCCCCCTCCCAGAGGGGGCCACACCCCCACACAATCGCCGCACTAATTAAAAATGTGAAATCTCCCCTTCCCCGTTGCACACGGCTAACGTTTGTGCTATACTGGCATCGCTGCCGACCGACCGGTCGGTCGGTTTTTGTAAGCCCGCAGAAAGGATCTTTTCAACCTATGCCGAAATACAGTGTCAAAAAGCCCTTCACCATTCTGGTGGCGGTCATACTGGTGCTGGTGCTGGGCGTGGTCAGTCTGCTGCGCATCCAAACGGATCTGCTGCCCTCAATGAACCTGCCCTACCTGCTGGTAATGACCACCTACCCCGGCGCCAGCCCTGAACAGGTGGAGGCCGATGTGACCCAGCCGCTGGAAAACAGCCTTTCCACGCTGAACGGCGTGAAAAACGTGACCAGCCAAAGCAACGAGAACTACAGCCTTATCTTTCTGGAATACCAGGAAGATACCGACATGGACAGCGCCATGGTCAAGGCCAGCACGGCCGTGAACCAGCTGGGCGACACCCTGCCCGACATGGCCAGCACTCCCACGCTGATCGAGATCAGCCCCGATATGATGGCCACCCAATACGTGGCTGTGGACTGCGAGGGCATGGACATCTATGAGCTGTCCGACTACGTCAACGACACGATCTTGCCCCAGCTGGAGCGCGTGGACGGCGTAGCCAGCGTTTCCACCACCGGCCTGGTGAAGCAGACCGTGCAGATCACTCTCGATCAGGACAAAATCGATGAGGTGAACGACAAGCTGCTGGTGAAAGTCAGTGACCGGCTGGCCGAAGCCAAGGACCAGCTGGACGAGAACCGCGCCAAGATCAACGAAGGTCTGGCCCAGCTGGACGACGCCCAGGTGCAGCTGGACAGCGGCAAAAGCCAGCTGAACACCCAGAAATCCAACATCACCCAGCAGCTGCGGGACGCCATTACCCAATTGGACGACCAGATCCCCACGCTGGAGCAGAAGATCGCCGACCTGAAAGGCCAGCTGGACAAGGCCAACCAACAGCTGGGCAGCCTGAAGACCGATCCGTCCAGCCTGCCGGAGGTCACCCTGCCCATCGACGACGCGCTGTTTGCCAGCTGCAAGCAAATTCTGGCCCAGTACGACAGCGAGTACAACGCTGCCGCCCTGCCCGCCAATCTGGAAGAAGCCAAGAGCGACCTTAACAAGATGGCTGCCATGATCGCCTCCATCGACCGCGCCGATGCCGCCATCCAGGCCGCTGCCGCGCCGCTGACCGGCGATGCCACCATCGAGCAGGCCAATGCCGCGCTGAACATTCAGATCACGGCGCTTACGCTGCAAATTCAGCAGTTGGACAACGAGATTGCCAACGGCATCAACAGCGGTGCCACCGACGAGGAACTGCAGGCCAAGCGCGACCAGCAGACCGCCCTGCAGGCCCAGCTGGCCACGGCCACCGCCAACCGCGATGCCCTGACCGACTACAGCGACATGGTGAACACCCTGTCCACCACCCGCACCGCTTTGCAGAACGCCACTGTGCTGCTGAACGCCCGCAAGGACGCCGAGTCCAGCCTGAACAGCAGCACCGAGGAACTGCGCAAGACGCTGCAATCCACCATCTCCAGCCTGAACGACCAGCTGACCAAGGCCCAGACGATGCTGACCCTGCTGAACGACCAGCGCGGCAAGCTGCAGACGATGCTGGAAAACCTGGAAGAAAACCCCGTGGACCCCAGCCTGGCCGATATGGCCGTACAGCTGCTTTTAAGCGGCAGCGAGGCCCAGCTGCAGCTGGGCGAGTTCCGGCTGGAAAGCGGCCGTACCCAGCTGGAATCCGGCAAAGCGCAGTTGGACGCCGCGCAGGAAGAATACGATTCTGCCCGCGAAGAAGCACTGAAAAGCGCCAACCTGGACCAGCTGCTGAACATGAACACGTTGAAACAGCTGATCTCCGCCCAGAACTTTTCGATGCCCGCCGGGTACATTGAGGGCGGCGAGGGCGACGACAACCGCTACATTGTAAAGGTGGGCGACACCTTCGACAGCGCCGACACACTGAAAAGCATGGTGCTGTGCAGCATTGACGGCATCGGCGATGTGCGCCTGTCCGACGTGGCGGACGTAGAGATCACCGACAACGCCGACGACAGCTACGCCAAGGTGGGCGGCAACCGCGCAGTGCTGCTCTCCATTTACAAGAGTTCCACCGCGTCCACCTCAGCCGTGTCCTCCGCCAGCACCGCCGCCATGCAGACTTTGATGGACGGCAAGGACGGCCTGCACCTGACCACCATCATGGACCAGGGCGACTACATCCGCATGATCGTCAAGAGCGTGCTGTCCAACCTGGTGGAAGGTGCCGTGCTGGCCATTCTGGTACTGGCGCTGTTCCTGAAAGACCTGCGCCCAACGCTGGTCGTCGCCATCTCGATGCCGTTGAGCGTACTGTTTGCCATCGTGATGATGTATTTCACCGGCATCACCTTCAATATCCTCAGTCTGTCGGGCCTGGCGCTGGGCATCGGCATGCTGGTGGATAACTCGGTCGTTGTCATCGAGAACATCTACCGTCTGCGCGGGCGCGGCGTACCGGCCCCGCGGGCTTCGGTTCAGGGTGCCCGGCAGGTATCGGGTTCCATCATCTCCTCGACCCTGACCACCATCTGCGTATTTTTGCCGATGATCTTCTCCACCGGCATGGTGCGCGAACTGCTCACCGATATGGCACTGACTATCACCTTCAGCCTGCTGGCCTCGCTGGTCGTGGCGTTGAGCGTGGTGCCCTGCGCGGGTTCCACCGTACTGCGCACCCAAAAAGAGGTCAAGCACCCGCTGTTTGACAAGCTGCTGGACGGCTACGAGAAAGCCCTGCGCTTCTGCCTGAAAGTCAAGGTCCTTCCCCTGGGGCTGGCCATCGGCCTGCTGGTGCTGTCGGTGTGGCGCATTGCCACCATGGGCATTGTCATGATCCCCGATATGGGCAGCAACCAGCTCTCCATCACCGTGGACGTGGCCGACGACACTGCCAAGGACGACGCTTTTGCCACCGCCGATGCTGTAATGGACGCCGTGAGCGCCCTTGACGGCGTACAGACCGTGGGTGCCATGTCCGGCGGCAACAGCATGGTGTCCATGATGGGCAGCGATGCCGCCGTGGACAACACCACCTTTACCTATTATGTACTGCTGACCGATGAGGGTGCCCGCCGGGGCAGCGAAATTCAAGAACAGATCACCGATGCCACCGCCTCCCTGCCCTGCGAAGTGACCGTGAATGCCAACGGCATGATGGACATGAGCGCACTTTCCGGCAGCGGTATCGAGGTCGACCTGTACGGCAGCGACCTGAACGATTTGAACACCGCCGCCGAGCAGGTGGTCGACCTGTTGAACAGCGTGGACGGAATTGCCAACGCCAGCGACGGCCAGGAGAACGGTGACGAGGAGATCAACATCTCCATCGACAAGGACAAAGCCATGCGGATGGGCCTGACCGTGGCACAGGTCTACCAGCAGGTAGCCGCCAAGCTGACTACCGATACCACCGCCACCACACTGAAAGCCAACGGCACCAACTACACCGTGACCATCGTGGACAAGACCGAAACGCCGGATCTGGACAGCCTGTTCAACATGGAATTTGAGACGACCACCACCGATGAGGACGGCAGCAGCGTGACCGAGACCCATACCCTGGGCGAGTTTGCCACCCGCACCACCAGCGCAGGCTTTATCTCCATCGCCCGCGAGAATGGCTCCCGCAAGATGAGCGTGACCAGCGAGACCGTGGACGGCTACAACACCACCCTGCTCTCCCGCGAGGTGGAGCCGAAGCTGGCCGCGCTGGATCTGCCCGACGGTGTGACCGCCGAGCTGGCCGGTGAAACCACCCAGGTGGCCGAGATGCTGCAGCAGATGGTGCTGATGATGACGCTGGCACTGATCTTCGTCTACTTTGTTATGGTGGCGCAGTTCCAGAGTTTGCTGTCGCCCTTCATCGTGCTGTTTACGATTCCGCTGGCCTTTACCGGCGGCATGCTGGGGCTGATGATCGCCGGCGAACAGCTTTCGCTGATCTCGCTGATGGGCTTCCTGGTTTTGATGGGCGTTGTCGTCAACAACGGCATCGTCTTTGTGGACTACGCCAATCAGCTGCGCATTGGCGGGCTGGAGCGTACCGACGCGCTGGTAGCCACCGGCCGTACCCGTATGCGCCCCATTTTGATGACCACCCTGACCACCGTGCTGGCTATGGTAACGATGCTGTTCAGCCAGGATGTGGGCAGCGACATGAGCAAGGGTATGGCCATCGTAATCATTGGCGGCCTGACCTATGCCACGTTGATGACGCTGTTCATCGTGCCCGTGATGTACGACCTGTTCTACCGCAAGCCGCCGGTGAACATTGACGTAGGCGACGACGGCATGGACGAGCTGCCCGATGACGCCGCCGAATTTGCGGCAGAGTTTGCCGCCCGCCGCGCCGGTACAGCCCAACCTGCCGCCGACGCCGAAGCTAAGGCCGAAGCGGAACCCACTTTTGAGACCACCCTGCTGCCCCAGAAGGAGGATGCGAAATGACCCCTGACAGCCATGCACAACGCAAAGCCAAAGTATACGAAGCCGCGCTGGCCTTAACGTCCCAGGGCGTCAGCCCCGCCGCTATGACCATCCAGCAGCTGGCCGACGCCGCGGGCATCGGCAAAGGCACCGTGTACGAATATTTTTCCTCGAAAGAAGAAATTTTGCAGGGCGTGGCTCGCTACTGCTTTGCGCAGGAGAACGAGCGCATTGCCGCCCGGTTTGACCGCTGCCGCACGCTGGTCGATTTGGAGAATGAGCTGGTGGACTATTTGCAGGAGGTTGCCGCCCAGCGGATGAGCACCTACCGGCTGTTGGCCATCAGCTTTGGCCAGCAGGCCGCCCTGCCCGAATGTACCGACGAATGTCGCAGCCAGCTGACTGCCCTGACCGATGCGCTGGTGGCCCGCCTGCAGGCCGCCGGGGAGATCGACCCCGACCTGACGATGGATGCTTGCCGCACCTCGATCTTCTGCACCGTGACCGGCGGGTTGATTGCCCTGTGCTGCAGCGCCGGCAGCGGCACCTCCCTGCCCGCCCTGCCGCAGAATTTGCGGGAGGCACTGCATAGGAGTTTGCAAGCTCCCAAATAAATACTAAACAAAAACAGCCCTGCGCTTTGGAGAATGGCGCAGGGCTTCTTTTTTGATAGATTTAAAATGGCACTCCAAAGTTCCGCTTGGTCACAGGACCAAACGGAACTCTGGTTGGAGAAATCCTTGTATAGATGGAGTAAGTTACTTTTTGATGGTCTCCTTGATCATGTTGAATAGCACGGCTGCTCCAATACCCCAGCCTGCCAGAATGATCAGGTAATCAATAATTCCCATAGTATTCACCTCTATAAAGCGTTCAGTCTTCTTTTTCTGTCTCTTGCTTGGGAACATAGCATGCGCTGTTTGCAACGAACATTGTGATTGCCGCACAAATCAGGCCAAACAGGAAATGGCTGATTCCCAGGGGCGAACCCAGCGCCCAGTAGCCCAGCGTCGATACGATGGCAACAACGATTGTGATCAGGGTTCCCTTCTCATTCATCTTTTTACGCCAGTAGAAAATACCACAGAAAATCGGAACCAATGCTGCACCAGCCGGTGCACCAACATCTTCCATGATCGACACAATCGAAGATCCGAAATAGCCAACGATCAGGCCCGCGATTGCGACAAGGATCATAAAGATGCGCTGCAGGGTAAGCGTTTGTTTGTCATCCATCTTTTTGAAGCGGCCGACCACATCGCGGGACAGCATGATGGAGCAAACCATCGTAACCGATGCTGCGGTTCCCATAACAGCTGCCAACAATGCTGCCAGCAGGATGGCACCCAGGAATGTACCCGTGTAATTATTGATCATAGCGGGCAGGATGGAGTCCGAAGTGCCCAGTTCCGGGATCAGCGCAGCGCCAACCAAACCAATCAGGCTGGCAAACAGCAGATACGGTACATAGATCAGCAGAGTTGCGGTAAGGGAGGCGTTCCGCGCCTCACTGCCGCTCTTGGCACCGCATATACGCAGGAAGTTCTCGTTGTTGATCATGTTGCTGGTGCCAAAGTAGAGCGCAGAGGAAATCATCGTGCCCCAGCCAACCGTAGCGCCGACTTTGAGCATCTCGGGACGGCTTTCCTGCAGGGCAGCAGTCACACCGGCCATACCATTTGCCTGGATCAGCGCGACCAGCGGCAACACCATAACAACAGCGAACACCATCAGGATGATGTTGACCTTGTCCGTCTTGGTTGCAGCCACCATACCGCCAATAACCGTATAGACCAGCATAACAACCGTCATAATGATCATGGCGGTCAGCAGGCTGAGCTGCGGCACAAACATGTTCAGGATTGTACCCAGTGAACGGATCTGCGATGCCACCACAGAGAACACCGAGAAGATGCTGAGCAGTGCGATCGCATCGGCGCACTTGTTGCCCAGATGTTTACGGATCAGTTCCGGAATGGTGCTGACGTTTTCATCGCGGATCTTACGAGCAAACAGCAGGCTGGACAACATAGCGCCAATGCCTACGCCGATAGCTAGATAAAAACCAGAAACACCGTACGCATAACACATACTGGCGCAGCCCAGAGTAGAGCCTGCGCCGATCCAGGCGCTGGACATGGAAAACACATTGGTCCAAAAAGGGATACCGCGGTTCGCGGTTGCAAATTCTTCCGAAGTCTTTACATTGCGTCCTGCCAGAATACCGATTACAAGAATGGCAGCAATGTAAACGACCGCAATAATAATGCGTGCCATTTTTTACCTCTCTTTATATCAAGCCCCTTATTGCTGCAGGGCTTACCTCTTATTTAGCGGACATAAGATCTTTCAGGCAGGCTTCCAAGCGGTTCAATCCTTCTTCCAGCACTTCGTGGCTGGTGGCAAGGCAGATGCGCACATGCCCTTCCGATCCGGGACCAAAGAAGCGCTCACCACCGGGAACGATCGCCAGCTTATACTTAGTTTTCAAAAGTTCTACAAGTTCCACCGGGTCCATTCCTGTTTCAGTGATATCCGGGAAGATCACGAAGGTTGCCTGCGGCTTGTGGCACTTAATTCCCGGCATTGCGGCAATCCGCTGCAGGGCATAATCGCGGTTTTCTGTGATTTGCTGCACGAATTGATCCACACGATAAAAGCCCTTTTCCAGGCAGGCAATACCAGCCACCTGAGAAAGTAGATTGATGCCGCCGATGGTAGAATCCACCATAGAGGCTTCTACAAGTTTATCGTAGTTTTCCTGGTTGGTCGCATATACGCAGCCAATACGCAGGCCGGCCACACCGAAAGTCTTGGAGAAGCCATACACGGTAAGGGTGCGTTTATTGCGCTCCGGTCCAAACTCCAGCAGGCTGTTGAAGTGAGCTTCCGGGTAGATCATATCCGACCAGATCTCATCGTTCATGATGTAGAATCCATACTTTTCGGACAGGGTCAGCAGATAATCCAGATCCTCTTTTGTATACAGCATCCCCATCGGGTTATGCGGGTTGCAGAAACCGATCATTTTGGTTTTTGGGGTGATGTAATTTTCCAGCCCTTCCAGGCTGATACGGTCCTCTTTCAGATTCGAGGGGAACAGTTTGATGGTTGCACCGGCGTTCGACATCGAGGTACGGAACAGGAAATCCACGGGGTCAAACACAAGGCACTCATCCCCCGGCTGCAGGAACGCGTCCGCAATCACCTGCATACCACGGGCAGCACTGTCAATGGGCAACACATATTTAGCTTCCACCGGCTCGTTCTTACGCTCACGGAAACTTTTTGCGAGATCCTCTTTAAATCGTTCCATGCCGCGGTTTTCGATGTACGGAAAGTAACCATCCTTAATGTAATCCGTCAGGGCTTCTACCACTTCAGGTGCGCAGGGGAAATCATGGTCAGCTGCCGTGAGAGGAATGACGCCATCGGGGACTTCGGCCCAGCGAAGGTTATGGGCACGTTCCTTTAAAATGTCGAAATTGATCTGTTTGTTGGTGAAGTTTTCCATGTTGTCCCCCTTTATACTTCTGCAACTGCCTCGATTTCGCAGCGCACACCCTTGGGCAGGTCCTTGACAGCACAGCAGCTACGGGCCGGGTTACTGGTGAAGTACTGTGCGTAAACACTGTTGAAGGTTGCAAAGTCTGCCATATCTGCCAGAAAACAGGTGGTCTTTACTACTTTATCGATGCCGGTGCCGCCAGCCGCCAGCACAGCTGCCACGTTTTTGCAGCTCTGGTGAGCCTGTGCCTCAATACCCTCAGGGATCGTACCGTCGGCGGGATTTACAGGAATTTGGCCGGAGCAGTAAGCAAAGCTGCCGGATACGATGCCCTGAGAGTACGGGCCGATAGCTGCGGGTGCGTTGTTCGTTGCAATGATTTTCATAAGACGATCCTCCTGAAATTTGTTTTATTCTTGCAATGAAATATTTTTCATTGCTTGTTGTCATCATTATAGCAATAAACTATTTTTCAGTCTATTGGCAAGTTGTAGGAAAGTTTCTTCTTTCTTTTGTTCAGTCTGACAAGTCACGGATCCCGCAGCAAAAATCGTCACATTTATGCTGTTATGCAAAAAAAGATGCCAGCCGGGTTGTCTGCCCGGCTGGCATCTTTGCCTTACTGAACTGTCTATAGTATACACATTCTCCGTGCAAATTGCAACTAAGAATGAAAAGTATTTCATTACAAAGACTTAACTTTTTTATTCAAGTCCCTTGCAGTGGCGCAAATGAAGGTACACGGTGTTTTTTGAAATGTTCAGGCAGTCTGCCACCTGAATCACTGCGTCTTTGATATTGAAAATGCCCGAGGCATACAACTTACTGACAATTTCTCTGTTACGCAGTACACTTCCCGCCAGCCCTTCTGCATCGGTTTCTGCTGCTGCACGCTGTACGGCAGCCTGCACCATCTCTGTAGAATTCTGTACATAGGTTTCCGCTACAGGCTGGCTCTGTGCGGGGGAAATCGTTTCCAGAAGCTGCGAAAGCGGGGTGTCCATATAAAAATTGATACACAGTAACCCGATGATTCGCTGTTCACTGCCCCGGATCGCGATCGTACAAGAGCGCAGCGGTTTTCCATCGCGGTTTGTGCTGGAATAGCAGACCGTATCCCCCTGGGTCTGTGCGTGGATACGTCCCAACATCGTAAGGGCCAATTCTGTGATAGGTGCGCCCTCGCTGCGGCCCGTGTGACTATTCATCACCCGAATTGCCGAATGTTCCAGGTCTTCCAAGCTATGCAGCACCAGTTCATAGCCTGTGCCCAAATATTGTGCCAGACCGTCCAGCATCTGGCAGTAGGAATCCAATATCAGCCGATCTTCCGGCGTGAACTGCACCTCAGGTGATTTCATAGTCGCCTCCATGTCCCATCTTTTTTGCTTTCATGATACTGCATTTTAGCCAAAAAATCAAATAAATTCGCGTTCTTTTTCTTATACAAAATCGTTTACCGGACCCATCCGGTCGGCTGTATAATATTCGCTGCGCTTGATCTCGCCGGGCAGGTCGATGCCAGTAGCCTCCCGCAGGCCAAAAGCGGCAAAATAATCGCAGAATCGTTCTTTCCCAAGCCGTGCACCGATCTGGATAAAACAGGGATTGCAGCTGACGGCCAGCCCTTGTGCGAAAGTCTCGGCTCCGTGGACGTGGCCGTTGGCGCAGCGGAACCGTGTGCCCGCCACGCTGATCTTGCCCGCGCATACAAAGTAATCGGTGGGCTTGCAGGCACCGCTGTCCAGCGCGGCGGCCGCTGTGATGAGCTTGAATACACTGCCCGGCTCGTACAGGTCGCTGATGGCCTTGTTGCGCCACTGGGCCTGCTGGGCTTTCTGCAAAGCGGCGCTGCGCTCCTCACCGGTCAGGGCATCCACCGCCGCGCGGACGTCGTCATCGATGAGCCGCCGGGGCGTGTTGGGGTCGTAGTCCGGCTGGCAGCTCATCGCCAGCACAGCCCCCGTCTGCACATCCATCACAATGCCCACGCCCCGCTCGGCCACATGGTGCTCCTGCACGGCGGCGGAGAGGGCGCTTTCCAGCCAGTGCTGAATTTCTGCGTCGATGGTCAATGTCAGGCTGTTGCCGGGCACGGCTTCCTGCAGGGTCTGGTAGTGGGTGGGCATGTCGTAGCCCCAGGCGTTTTTGGCCGTTAAGATCTGTCCGTTCTGGCCGGTCAACTCCTTATTATAGTAAAGTTCCAGCCCCCACAGGCCCGCGTTGTCTACATCGGTAAAGCCCAGCAGGCCGCCCATAAAATCTCCCTGCGGGTAGACGCGGCGGGTGTCCTGCCGGATCTGGATGCCCTGGGCATTATGCTCCTGACACCAGGCGCGCACGGCGTCGGCCATCTCGCGGCTGACGCGGCGGCGCAGCAGGCAGTCGTTGGAGGTGCGGACCGAGAATTTTTCCAGCGTTTCCGCATAGTCTAGTTCCAGGATGCCGCTCAACGCTTTGGCGGCAGGCTCCACCAGCTCGTCGGCCAGCTCCCGCGGGGCAGCACGGATGGTCCAGCAGGTCTCGCTGGCAGCCAGCAGCGTGCCATCAGCCGAGGTGATCTCCCCGCGGGCGGCGGGCAGTGTGGCCCCGCGCAGCTGCTGGTCGGAGGCGCGGGCGGCGTAACCGTCGGCGTCCACCAATTGCAGCACGGCCAGCCGCCCTACCAGCCCGCCCAGGCACCCCATAGCCAGCACACCTGCCAGCAGCCGGGTGCGCAGCCGCATCCCCTTGGTTTGCAAAGGTGAAAGGTGACGCATGAGAAAAGCCCCCTTTTCAGCGTAGTTCAGTTCTTTTCAAGCTATGAAACGCAATCTGGCAAAATGCCGAAAATCGGGCCGCAAATTCGTTCAAACGTCAATTGACCTTTAAACGGAATCAGCGTAAAATGTTAAGTAATGAATTTGACAATAAATTGTCAAGCTATAAAGGAGGCAATTTTATGGCAAGATTTACTCTCCCCCGTGACCTGTATCACGGCCCCAAAGCCCTGGAGGCATTGAAGACCCTGCCCGGCAAGCGCGCAATGATCTGCGTCGGCGGCGGCTCCATGAAGCGTTTCGGTTTCCTGGATCGTGCCGAGGCTTACTTAAAAGAAGCCGGCATGGAAGTGGAGCTGTTCGAGGGTATCGAGCCTGACCCGTCCGTCGAGACCGTCATGAAGGGCGCGGCTGCAATGGAGAAATTCCAGCCGGATTGGATCATTGCCATCGGCGGCGGTTCCCCCATCGATGCCGCCAAGGCCATGTGGATCAAGTACGAGTATCCTGACATCACCTTTGAGGATATGTGCAAGGTCTTTGGCATCCCGCCGCTGCGCCGCAAGGCACACTTCTGCGCCATCTCCTCCACCTCCGGCACTGCTACCGAGGTGACCGCCTTCTCCATCATTACCGATTATGAGAAGGGCATCAAGTATCCTATCGCTGACTTTGAGATCACCCCCGATGTCGCCATCGTCGACCCCGAGCTGGCCCACACCATGCCCAAAAAACTGGTGGCCCACACCGGTATGGACGCCATGACCCACGCCATCGAGGCTTACGTTTCCACTGCCAACTGCGACTTTACCGACCCGCTGGCCCTGCATGCTATCGAGATGATCCAGGCCAACCTCATTGGCAGCTACAACGGCGATATGGATAAGCGCGACGCCATGCACAACGCACAGTGCCTGGCCGGTATGGCGTTCTCCAACGCGCTGCTGGGCATCGTGCACAGCATGGCCCACAAGACCGGCGCTGCCTTTGCGGATTACGGTGCCCACATCATCCACGGTGCCGCCAACGCCATGTACCTGCCCAAGGTCATCGCCTTCAACGCCAAAGACCCCACCGCCAAGGCCCGCTACGGTGTGATCGCCGACAAGATGAACCTGGGCGGCGCCAACGACGACGAGAAGGTCGCCCTGCTTATCAAGTACCTGCGCGGCATGAACGACGACCTGAACATTCCGCACTGCATCGGCCACTATGGCCCCGACTCTTACCCCTGCGAGCAGGGCTTTGTTCCGGAGAATGTGTTCCTGGAGAGACTGCCTGAGATCGCCAAGAACGCCATCGCCGATGCCTGCACGGGCTCCAACCCGCGCCAGCCCAGCCAGGAAGAGATGGAAAAGCTGCTGAAGTGCTGCTACTACGACACCGAGGTCGACTTCTAAACTTTATACCAAACTACCGGGTCCCCGCTGCGGGACCCGGTTTTTTGCTGTCCCCAAACCGGGCAATATTCATCCGATTGCAAATTTTGTGCCATCGGCAGCCGGACAGTAAATTTGCGCAATTTTTGCTTGTTTGTCTTGCTTTTTATCAATTGCATCACCGCGGATGTTGGGCTATAATGATACATAATTCGTGCAGATATTGTGCCCTTTGGGTTTAGGAATTGGTTTAGGAAATGAAGGAGGAACTCCCGGTATGGGTACCGCAACGCAAGCAAAAGCGCCGCTTTTTACGCGGTCTGCGCTGGTGGCGCTGATCTGGCCGCTGTTTTTGGAGCAGACCCTAAGCGTGACGATGGGCATGGCTGACACCCTGATGGTGGCCGGTGTGGGCGAGGCGGCTGTGTCCAGCGTGTCGCTGGTGGACAGCCTGAACATTCTGATTATCCAAATCCTGGCGGCACTGGCCACCGGCGGCGCGGTGGTCGCCAGCCAGTACATGGGCCGCCGCGACCAGGAGAGCGCCCAACGCAGCGCGGCCCAGCTGTACAGCGTACTGGCCATCTCCACGGTTGCGGTGGGTGTGCTGTGCCTGGCGCTGTCCCGCCCCATTCTGCGCGGGGTGTTTGGCAGCATTGACGACGAGGTCATGCACTACGCGCAGCAGTATTTCATCATCAGCGCCATCTCCTACCCGTTCATTGGGCTGTACAACGGCGGCGCAGCGCTGTTCCGTGCCCAGGGCAACAGCCGCATCAGCATGCTGGCCAGTTTGGTGATGAATGTCATCAACATCGGCGGCAACGCGCTGCTGATTTATGGCTTTGGCATGGGCGTTGTGGGCGCGGCGCTGGCTACGCTGATCGGCCGCGTGTTTGCGGCAGTGTGGATCTTGTGGCAGAACCAGAACATCCACAACCCGCTGCGGGTGGCCGGTTTTGCCGACCTGCGCCCCCGCAAGGAGCCAATCATGAAGGTGCTGGCCATCGGTGTGCCGTCGGGTTTGGAGAACGGTATGTTCCAAATCGGCAAGCTGTGCGTCAGCAGCCTGACCTCGACCCTGGGCACCGCCGCCATTGCGGCCAATGCCGTGGCCAACAGCGTTTGCACGGCGGCCAACGTGCCCGGCGCTACGATGAACCTGGCCATGATCCCAGTGGTGGGTCGCTGCCTGGGTGCCGGGGACAAGGAGCAGGCGAAAAAGTACTCCCTGCAGCTGACCGGCATTGCCATCGTGGGCCTGGGGCTGACCAACCTGGCCATGTTTTTGCTGCTGCCGGAGATCATCACCTGGTTCCACCTGTCGGCCGAGGCAGCCAGCATGTGCACGGTGGTGGTGCACTGGTTCAGCGTGTTCTGCGTGGTGTTCTGGGCCCCCAGCTTTACCCTGCCCAACGCCCTGCGCAGCGGCGGCGATGCCAAGTTTACGATGCTCGTCAGCATCGCCAGCATGTGGGTGTTCCGCGTGATTTTAAGCTATTTCTTTGTACTGCAGATGCACATGGGGTTGACCGGCGTATGGTTTGGCATGTTTGTGGATTGGATCTGCCGGAGTATTTTGTTTGGGGTACGGTTTTATAGCGGCAAATGGATGGAGCATAAGGTAATTTAATTTCTGCTTTCCCCTGCTTAGGTGGGGGAAAGCATTTTTTATTGACAATTTTGGTCTACTGTGATAGACTACAAATAGAAGAAGTCTATCCATGTAGACCAAAGGAGAAACCTATGAACCATTTAGCCGAAGCTGAATACCGGTTTGCCTGCCTGGTGTGGGACAACGAGCCCCTGCCCAGCGGCCAGCTGGTCAAACTTTCCGCCGCCGAGCTGGGTTGGAAAAAAAGCACCACCTATACCGTGCTGAAAAAGCTGTGCGAGCGCGGCATTCTGCAAAACGAGGGCGGCACTGTGACCAGCCTGGTAAAAAAGGAGGAAGTGCAGTGCGCCGAGAGCGCCGCCGTGGTGGACAAGACCTTTGACGGCAGCCTGCCGCGCTTCGTGGCCGCATTTTTGAACTCGAAGCCCATTAGTGCCGCCGAAGCGGCCGAGATCCGCGCCCTGTTGGACGCGGCCCAATCGAAAGAGGGGTGACTATTATGCGCAGCACCGTGCTTTCGTTTTTGCTGCTCAGCCTGTGGGGCGGCGCGGCGGCACTGGCGGCCTGGGCCGTCTGCCGCCTGCTGCGCCGTGCCCATGCGCCCAGCCGGTTTTTGTGCTGGCTGTGGCTGGCCGTGGGACTGCGGTTCGTGCTGCCCTTTGGCATCCCGCTTGCCCTGCCCCGCCCGCAAAACACCCAACTGGCCGAGGCCGCCGACACTGTGCAGGCCCTGACCCAGCCGGAGCTTACCGCCCCGGACCTGCCTGCCATGGTTCCCGCCTCCCCCGCCGCGCCTGCGCCCTGGTACACCACACTGACCGTGTGGCATCTGTTGGCGGCGGTATGGGCTGTGGGCGTGGCACTGCTGGCCGTGCGTGCCGTGTGGGGCTACCTGCGCCTGTCCCGCCAGGTGGCGCTGGCCTGCAAAACGCCGGATGGCTGCTTCAGCGGCCCCTGTGTGCCCGCGCCCTTTACCCTGGGCCTGCTGCGGCCCCGCGTCTACCTGCCCGCTGGGCTGGCAGGCCCCGCCCGGGACTCCGTCATCTTGCACGAGCGCACCCACATCCGTCGGGGCGACCCGCTGACCAAGCCGCTGTTTTACGCCGTGGCCTGCCTGCACTGGTTCAACCCGCTGGCGTGGCTGGCCTTCCGCGAGTTTGAGCGCGACATGGAGGCCGCCTGCGACGAAGCCGCCGTGCGCGGCCAATCCCCCGCCGCCCGCAGCGCCTACTGCGAGAGCATCCTGCGGTTTGCCATGCAGGGGCGCGGCGTGCCCGGCAGCCTGGCCTTTGGCCAGGGCAGCGCCAAAACGCGCATCGTGCATCTGCTGCATTACCGCCGCCTGGGGGCCGGGGCCATGGTGGTCTGCGCCGTGGTCATCGCCGCCAGCATGACGGCCTGCATGGTGCGTCCCACTTTGGAGAACACCCCCGCCGCCACGCCTGAAACATCAGAAACCGCCGAGACCGCTGAGCCGGAGGCCACGCCTACCCCCGCGCCGACAGAAGCGCCCGCCGCTGTGGTCAACACGGCCCAGCTGCCGCTGCTGGAGGACCCCGACAACAGCCCGCTGTTTATCGACCCCGTGCCGGATTACAAGTATATCTCCCGCTTTAAGAACAACAGCCACCGCGGTGACGATCTGTGTGCCGCCCCCGGCACCGATGTGCTGGCCGCAGCCGATGGCATTGTTGTCGAGGCCGCCGAGCATTACAGCTGGGGCAACTTTGTGGTCATCGACCACGGCACGAACAGCGAGGGGTACAGCTGGCGCACCCTGTACGCCCACCTGCAAAGTTCCATCGTGCAAACCGGGCAACGCGTTGTGCAGGGGCAGCTGATCGGCTATGTGGGCAACACCGGCCAGAGCACCCAAAACCACTGCCACTTTGAGGTGTATGTAGACGGTACGCTGACCTCGCCGCGCTGGTTTACTGCCTACCATGGCGAGGGCGACCACGCCGAACCGACCGACGAGGAGCGGCAGGAACTGATCGACCGCTGCGTTGCCGCCAAGGCGGATAATGCCTTTAGTGCGCTGGATACGGCCCTGGGCGGCCAGGGGGCGCAGGCGATTGTCTTTTCGCTGCCGCTCGTCCTTTCTGAGGATGTACGAATGAGCAGCACTTTCGCCCAAAACCACACCGGCGTAGACCTGGCGGCCCCGGAGGGCACCACCGTACTGGCCGCCGCCGACGGCACCGTGACCGAGTACGACTACAACGAGGAGGACGGCTACTATCTGGTGCTGTACCACGGCATGGACGATGGTGCCTCGTGGCAGACGCGATACAGCCACCTGGGCAGCGTGAAGGTGCAGGTCGGGCAGCAGGTCGTGCAAGGCCAGGAGATCGCTGCCTGCGGCAGCACCGGGGCCAGCACCGGCCCCCACCTGCATTGGGAAGTGCTGAAAAACAGCGAACGCGTAGACCCGCAGACGGTTTGCGAGCTGCTGCTTACCATGTAATAAGGCGGGATCTAAGCAGGCGGATATGGAATCCGCCCCTACGGACAGGGATTGTAGGGGGGCGGCGTCCCCGACGCCCCGCGGGCCGATGCAAGCATCGGCCCCTACAATACGGAATTAAGGTAACACACCCATGAAATATTCTTCCCTCGGCCCCGCCCTGTTGGCGGCGGGGCTGCTTTTTTGCACCCTTTTTGCGCCGTTTGGCGCGTATGCCGACAGCAAAAAGGACGAATTATCAGCAAAACAGAATCAAGCCCAGCAGGCCTACAACGAAGCCCAGCAAGAACTGGAAGAACTGCAAAACCAGCAAAGCGAGACCCAGAGCCAGATCGATCAATTGCAGGGACAGAGCGCCGAAGTCGCCGCCCAGTTGAGCGGCATATATACAGCCTTGCAGGAGGCCCAGCGCACCTTGGACGAGCGCACCGCGGCCGCCGAGCAGGCCGCCCAGGCGCTGGCAGACAAGCAGGCCGAGTACGACGCCAGCCTGGCCCGCTGCAAAAGCCAGATGGGCGCGATGCAGCTTTTGGACGGCGGCGGCAGCATTACCCTTTTGATGCAGGCCCGCAGCCTGTACGAGATGCTGACCTTTGCCGAGACCCTGCGGGAGCTGGCCGACCACAACAGCGCCGCCCTTGCGCAGTTGAACGCCGAGGCCGAAGCCCTGGACACCGCCCGCGCCGAGGCCCAAGCCGCCGCTGACGAAGCCGAGGCCGCCCGTGCGGCGCTGGATGCACAGCAGACCGCTCTGGAAGCCACACAAAACGAACTGGGCAGCGCCTTACAAGCCGCCAACACCGCCTTGACTGAGCAGCAGGCCGCCGAACAGGCACAAGCTGTGGTGACCGAGGCCGCCCGCAAAGCCTATCTGCAGGCCACGGCGGATCTGGACGCCTACGCCCGCGCCCAAAGCAGCAAGTACACCACCGCCGACCTGCACCTGACCAGCCTTGCCTTCCGCTGCCCGCTGGACAGCTACGGGCGCATCACCACCCAGTTTGGCGAGGCCGACCCCTGGGGCATCCCCCACCGGGGCACCGACTTTGCCGCGCCGGGCGGCACGCCGGTCTACGCCATTGCTGATGGCATCGTGAGCGCGGCTGCCGCCGTGTACAGCTACGGCAACTGTGTGCAGATCAGCCACGGCACGGCCGACGACGGCAATACCTACGACAGCCTGTACGCCCACCTGAGCAGCATTGCCGTCAGCCAGGGCAGCGCTGTGACCAAGGGGCAGGTCATCGGCTACGTGGGCAACACCGGCAACGTGTATAGCACCGGGGGCGGCGGCTATCACCTGCACCTGGAACTGCGGGTCAACCGCGCCCGCGTGAACCCGCTGGCTTACGTACCGCAATGAGTAACGATTTTTTGTATTGGTTTGGCTTTTATGTAGAGTATCGGCTGCTCTGCCTTGCACGCGGGCTGGCCGTCTTTACACGCTGGTTTGTCCGGGTACTGGGTGCGCTGCTGACGGCGGTGCTGCGCCCCGTCGCGCTGGGGTGCATCCAGCTGCGGCAGGCCTTGCGCCGCCCCAAAGCATGGCTGGGGCTGGTGGTCCCGGTGGCGGGAGCGCTGGCTTTTGCGTGGCTGGTGCGCACCTGGCTTGGCCAGCCCTTTGCCCTGCGGGTGGAAGTAAATGGCACCGTGGTGGGCTATGTGGCCAGCGAGCAGGACTTTGACACCGCCCGCGCCGATGTGCAGGCCCGCGTGAACACCGCCCGCGCCCTTCTGGAAGCGGCAGGGGCCGATGTGCCCAACTGGGACCTGGACCCGGCCTTTACGCTGGCCGTCAGCACCGACACGATGACCCCCGGCGAGGTGGCCAACGCCATTTTGCAGGCCAGCGGCAGTGAAATCACTGCGGGCACCGCCGTCTACGTAGACGGTGCCCTGCGCTTTGTGACCACCGAGGGCGACCACCTGCGCACCCTGCTGGCCGCGGTGCGCCGTCCGTACATGGACCCTGCCGACGCCGACAGCCGCGTGGTGTTTGCCCACGAGTTGACGCTGGCAGACGGCATTTACCTGACCGGGTCGGTCAGCCCCTATACCGAGGTTGTATCCGCCCTGCAGGCCAACGACGGCGAGCTGCTGCGGGTACAGATCCGCCGCCGGGAGCGGTACGAGCAGGAGCTTGCCTACGACACCCAAATCGTGGAAGATGACACGCTGGATTTTGGCAAAAGCGAGACCGTGCAGACCGGCGTGCCGGGCCGCGAGACCGTGACTTACGAGGTAGTGTACGAAAACGGCGCCGAGGTGGACAGCCGCGTGCTGGATGTAGCCCGCACTGCCGAGCCGGTGCCGGAGGTTATCCGCCGGGGCACCCGGCTGAAAAGCGGGATGATCGGCAAACTGGGCACAGGCAGTTTTATCTGGCCCGTACCCGCCTACCGGCATATTTCCCGCTGGGCGAACTTTACGCCGGGCGTCAACTATCACCAGGGCGTGGATATTGCCGCGCCCTACGGCACCGAGATCTACGCCGCTGATGCCGGGACCGTGGTAGCCAGCACCTATCACTGGAGCTGGGGCAACTACGTCAAGATCGACCACGGCAACGGGTACCAAACGCTGTACGCCCACATGTCGGCCCAGGCGGTGCACGTAGGCGACGTGGTGGAGCAGGGGCAGGTCATAGGCTATGTGGGCAATACCGGCAACTCCTTCGGGAACCACTGCCATTTTGAGATGTATTATAACGAGCGGTTGTTCAGTGCGCGGGAGGTGTTCCCGGATATGCCGGAGTGGAACCGCTAAAAAGGCTCCCTCTGAGAGGGAGCTGTCGCCGAAGGCGACTGAGGGAGAGACAGCGCCTTTAGCTGCTGCTAATTTCTTTGTCTCTCCCCCACCCGCTTCGCGGGAGCCCCCTCGCAGAGGGGGCCAAAGTGTCGCATCCTCTCACCTATTTTATTTTTTTCAGCCAGCACTTTACTTTTTCGATTTTGTGTGCTAGAATACTTTACATAGTAAAGCGACCCCTGCTTGCGGTGCAATGACGCGCCGTTGGTGGGGGTCGTGTCTGTTTTTTAGAGGGTATTTTTAGGGGGAAGCTATGGACCGTATCGATCGAAAAATCTTGGACATCCTGCAAAAGGACGCCCGCGCACCGCTGAAAGAAATTGCCGACCGTGTATTTTTATCCAGCCCTGCGGTGTCGGCCCGCATGGCCCGGCTGGAAAGCTCCGGCGCGATCATGAGCTATCAGGCCCAGGTGGCCGCGCCGATGCTGGGTTACATGGTCAAGGCGTTCATCAACCTGGACATGGACCCCCAGCGCAAGCCGGAATTTTACCCCTACATTGAAAGCTGCCCCCATGTGGTGGAGTGCAACTGCGTGACCGGCGATTACAGCATGCTGATCGAGGTGCTGTTTGCCACCACGCAGGAGCTGGACCAGTTCATCAACCATTTGCAGCAGTTTGGCCGCACCCGCACGCAAATCGTGTTTTCCACGCCCGTAGAGCACCGCGGCGTGCCCGTCAGTGTGGAGGAAGATGCCGCCGATCCTCAGAAATAACCGCCGTCCTGGTGGGTGTTCTGGCTTTCCAGCCCCATGGATACGCCCAGGGCTTCGTCCACGCGGCGCATGTCATCCTCGGGGATGCGGCCCGCGCGCTCCCGCAGGCGGCGCTTATCCAGGGTGCGGATCTGCTCGGTCAAAATAATGCTGTCCTTGGCCAGGCCGCAGCGGTCGGCCCGCACGCTGATATGCGTAGGCAGGCGGTTTTTATCCTGCCGGCTGGTGATGGCCGCCGCGATCACCGTGGGGCTGTGCCGGTTTCCGATCTCATTCTGGATGATAAGTACCGGCCGTATCCCGCCCTGCTCGCTGCCCACGACGGGGCTTAGGTCAGCGTAAAAAACCTCGCCTCTGTGCACTTCCATAGAAAAAGCCTCCTCTCGTTTGCTTACCTAGAGTATAAGCGAGAGGAGGTTTTTTTAATCACTCTGTTTTTCGATTTCTGCGGCCAGCGCGTCGCCTTTGGCGCAAAGAGCCGTAAACGCACGGCTGCGCTGCAAGGGCTGCATGATAAACCTGGTACGCAGCGTGTCGATGGCCGCGCAGCCCGCGAAGGTCAGCACGATGACCAGCAGCGTGTACGCCGCCGAGCCGTGGTGCGCCTGGGCGTGGAAGATGCCGTTCCACAAAAAGTCCCGCAGCACGGGGACCTGGTGCAGGATGTAAACGCCCAGCGTCGTGCCCGCCAGCCCGTTGATGAACCGGTTGCTGCCGAGGTCCAGATTTTTGAAGAAGTGGAACAGCGCCAGCGCCGCCAGCAGGCCGGGCAGTGCGCCCAGCGCCGTGCGGTAGTAGGCAATGTACTGGAACGCCTTGCTGTCGGTCGCGCCCCGGTATTCCAGCACGGCGCGGATGGCGGTGTTGGCCAGCGGCAGGCCCAGGCCGAGGACAAGCGCCGCGGCGGGGCGGTTCAGCAGGCGGGACAGGCGGTTATCCGGCCAGCGGCGCAGGTAGGCAGCCAGCAGGTAATCGTAGAGGAACATCCACGCCGTATCGCCCAAAATTCCGTCCTGGCCAAACACCGTGGGGTAAACGACCAGCGGCACAGCCAGCACCAGCAGCACGCCTTTGTGGGCGCGGCGGGGCAGCCCGTGCAGCAGCCGGTTGAGCAACGGCACGCAGAGCAGCAGTACCAGATAGTCCGAGATGAACCACAGCTGGCGCGTACCGGCGGGAAACGCCGCCCAGCGCAGTGCGCCGAGGGAGACATCCAGCCCGGCCAGCCTGCACAGCAGCGTGACCGGCACGGTGTACAGCCACAGCGACAGCCACAGCGACAACGGGCGGCGGGTTTTGAACGGCTGTTCGCACATAAACCAGCTGCCCACCAGCACAAACACGGTGCAGGCAATGCGGGAGCCGCAGCCGATGAGGCAGAACACGAAGGAGGACGGCAGCGTGGAATAATCCGCAATGCCGCCCTGGCCGGTGAGGTGGTCGCCGATGATGAGCAGCATGCAAAGGATGCGCAGCAGTTCCAGGTTGCTGGCGCGTGGGGCTTTTGTCGGCACGGCGGACCTCCTTTCCGATTGTTACAAAATAAGGCGGCCCATGGCCGCCCGTAAAAGGCAGTTATTTATTTTGTTCCAAAATTACAAACGCGCAGGCCAGGCCGTTTTCGTGGGTCAGGCTCAGGTGCGGGGTCAGGGCGTTGGCGGCGGTCCATTCGGCGGCGGGGCCGGTCAGGGCAAAATAAGGTGCGCCACTTTCTTTACGCAGTACCGTTAAATCTGTCAGTGCAAAGCCGCCCAGACCGGTGCCTGCGGCCTTTAAAAAAGCCTCCTTGGCGGCAAAGTTCGCGGCGGCGGTCTCGGCACGGTGGGTGCCGCCCCGCTCGTTCAGCAGGGCCTGCTCCGCCGGGGAAAAAACACGCTGCACAAAGGCGGGCTTTTGCAGCTTTGCCGCCATGCGGTCTGCCGCGCAAAGGTCGGTGCCGATGCCGAAGATCATACTTTCACCCTTTTCGTTTCAACTCAACGCAAACTCCAACAGTGCGGCTTTTTCGTTCAGCACGCTGCCTTCCATAACGGCAGTCAGCAGTCGCTGCAGGGTAGCACCCACGGCGGGGCCGGCGGGCAGGCCGGCTTCCATCAGGTCGCCGCCGTTTACGGCCAGCTGGCGCATGGTGTAGCAGGCAGTCTTGGAAAGCTCGGTCATCCGGGCCTCAAAGGCGGCCACCTCGTTCCGTCGGGCTTTGACCTCCGGCGTGTCGGCGTGGGCGTCGAGGTCGGCATATTTCAGCGCGCAGAGCCGGTGCAAAAACACCGCGCCGTAGCGGTTGAGACTTTTTAAAATGGCGGTGTCCCCCGCCGGGACCGGGGCATCGTGGATGGCGATCAGCCCGGCAGCCCCCTCGATCAGATAGCCGGGGGCTTTCAGGCGGCGCAAAATCGTGCGGGCCATCACCGCGCCCCGCTGGTTGTGGCCCTTAAAGTGGGCCGCGCCGTCCGCGCCCACGCTGCGGCACTGGGGTTTGGCAATATCGTGCAGAAATGCTGCCCAGCACAGCACCCGCGCGCCGCGGGTATCCTGACCGCGCAGGTCCAGCTTTTCCACCGCCACGGCCGAGTGCTGCCACACATCGTAGCAGTGCCAGCGGCCGGGCTGGGTGCAGCCGATGCAGGCCTGCACTTCGGGCACCGCACCGGCCAGGATCTCGCCGTACTTGGCCAGTGTCGGCCCCGCGTTGGGGGCGCCGAGCAGACCGTCGATCTCGGTATAAATGCGCTCGGCGCTCACGCTTTGCAGCGTATCCCGCGCCTGCAGGGCCGCGGCGGCTGTGGCTTCGTCCAGCGCAAAGCCCAGCCGGGCCGAGAAGCGCAGCGCCCGCAGGATGCGCAGGGCATCCTCGGCAAAGCGCTGGGCCGGGTCGCCCACACAGCGGATCATGCCCGCTGCCAGGTCATCCCGCCCGCCGTACAAATCGATAATGCCCTTGCCCGGGGCGTAGGCCATGGCATTGATGGTAAAATCCCGCCGGGCCAGGTCCCTGGGCAGGTCGTCCACAAACTGCACCGCGTCGGGATGACGGTGGTCGTGGTAGTTGCCGTCCAGGCGGTAGGTGGTCATTTCGTAGGGTTTGCCGTGGAGCACCACCGCCACCGTGCCGTGCTTTTCGCCGGTCAAAATCAGCTGATGGTCGGCAAACAGGCGGCGCATCTCCTCCGGCCGGGCCGAGGTGCAGATGTCCCAGTCCCCGGGGGTGCGGCCCAGCAGGCTGTCACGCACGCAGCCGCCCACCACGTAGGCGGTGTGCCCGGCGCTTTGCAGCGTTTGCAAAAGGCCGATGACATCCCGCGGCAGATAGATGCTGTCCCGGTTCATGGTGCTGTCCCCCTTTCCCTGGTTTGGTGGTGTATTAAGCGCGGTGCCACTCCTGCGAAAGATCGACGATGCAGGCCAGGCTGCCTTCCTCATCTTTCAGCAAAGCGACCTTCTCGGCGGCCTTGTCGGCATCGATCATCCAGGTCAGGATGAAGAAGTTCTCAGCCGGGACCTCGTAGTAGACCCAGGCGCCGTCGGCGCGCAGCAGGTCGGGCAGGTGGTCCAGCTCGCCCTCCAGCAGGCCCTGGCCTTCCTCGCCATAGATCATCTCGGGGCCAACCTGCAGAGAGTCGATCACGTTGATGCTGCTATTGATATACGTATCGCGGTCGACCGTTTTATCTCCGGCCTCCCACGCACTGGCGAACGCCTTGACCAGCAGTTCGCGGACTTCCAATTTACTGTCACCCATCTGATACATAACAGGAACCCTTCCTTAAACCATAATATAAAATAAGTATAGCACAAAATGGGACGGTTGGGTATGCCTATTTTGTTTTTTGTACTGCGCGGCGGGGATAAATTTTCTGCTTTTGTTGACAAAGGCGGAAAGCAGGCTATAATGGTTGTATGTACAACGATGTAGGTGCAACCAGTTTGCCCGGATATGGAGGCGGCTATGGATATTACCGAACGCAAAATTACCAAAATTGCCCGCGAGGCAGAGAAGCTGGTACTGCTTACCCTGCGGGAAAAGGGCGTTGGCACGGCGGAGATCGACCTGATCCACGCGCTGCGCCACCACCCCGGCTGCACCCAGGCGGCGCTGACCGAGCTGCTGCACGCCGACAAGGCGGCCATCGCCCGGCGCACCAAAAACCTGGAAGCGAAAGGCTATTTGGTGCGCAAGGCCAGCCCCAATGACCGCCGCAGCCAGCTTTTGTACCCCACCGAGAAAGCCGAGAGCCTGAAATCTTCCAAAGCGGAGATCGAGGCTGAATTTTACGGGTACCTGACCAGTGCCCTGCCCGCCGACGAGGCCGCCGCCTTTGCGGCTACGCTGCACAAGCTGTACACGGCCTCCAAGACCGAGAGCCGCGCGGGGTTCCCGCACTTTAAACAAGCCACAGAGGGTGAAGCGGAACATGCAGAATGACAAGAACTTTCGCCCGGACCGCATCGGCGCCTACTTCCGCATCGAATGGCTGCCGCTGGCGCTGGTCACCGTTTCGGGCCTGATCTACAACATCGGTCTGCTGGCCACGCCCTGGTTTGAGGGGCGGCTGGCCCAATGCCTGGCCGATATTTTGGGCGGCAGCGCCACCGCCGCAGCCATGGCCATACTGGTGCTGACCTATGTGCTGGTTACGCTGGTGGTGCAGGCGGCGCGGTTCATCAAGCGCTTTTACGTGCGCCGCTTTGCCAACAACATCAACCGCCGGATGAAGGGCATCCTGTACGCCAACCTGGTGCGCCAGAGCCGCGCCGCGCTGGAAAAAGAGGGTGCGGGCGAGCTGATGACCAAGGCCATCTCCGACGTGGACGACTGCGTGGAGGGCATGCGGAAATTCACCACCGAAATTTTTGATACCGGCGTAGCGCTGGTAGGTTATATCGTGATGCTGCTGGTGTATGATTGGCGGCTGGCGCTGTTGAGTTTGCTGTTTACGCCGGTCTCCTACATATGCGCGGCGTGGATGAAAAAGCCGGTGCAGCGCGAAGGCGCCGCCTACAAAAAGGCCGCCGGTGCGTTAAGCGCCGCCACGCTGGACCGTGCCCAGAACGCCGCCACCTACCGCATTTACGGCTGCGAGATCGCCCGCGAGGCCCGGTACGAGGACGTGCTGACCACCTACGAAAAGACCGCCGTGCGCAGCAACGTGTGGCAATCGGCCCTGCCGCCGCTGTATCTGGCGGTGTCCGAAGCGGGCGTGTTGTTCATTTTGTGGTTCGGTGCCAAAAACGTGCTGGGCACCGGGTGGCAGGTCTGGGACATTGCGGCGTTTACTACGTTCCTCTCCTGCTTTACCAAGTTGACGGTAAAATCGTCGAAAGCAGCGAAGCTGTTCAACGCGGTGCAGAAAGCCGAAGTCTCCTGGAAGCGCATCAAACCGCTGATGAAGCTGCCGGATGAGCTGGACGAGCTGGCTGTGCCCGCCCCAGCCGATGTGACGCTAGAGGATCTGTCCTTTGGGTATACCGAGGAGCCGATTTTTGCGGGGCTGGATCTGACAGCCCACCCGGGGGAGATCATCGGCATTACGGGGCCGGTGGCCTGCGGAAAATCCACTTTGGGGCGTGTATTTTTGTGTGAAGCTTCCTATGGCGGCTCGGCCCGGTTCGGCGGCAAAGAATTCTCTGCGCTGACGCCGCGGGAAATTGCAGCCACCGTCGGCTACCTGGGGCATGACCCCGAGCTAAGCGCCGACACCGTGCAGAACAACGTGCTGTGCGGCAGCAAGCAGGACCCGATGCCCTGGTTGGCTGCTGTGGCGCTGAAAGACGAAGTGCAGGCCATGGATAACGGTGTGGACACCGTGATCGGCCCCAGCGGCACGCGGCTTTCCGGCGGGCAGGCCCAGCGGCTGGCGCTGGCCCGCACGCTGGCGCATCCCCGGCCGGTGCTGGTTCTGGACGACCCGTTCTCGGCGCTGGACCGCAGCACCGAGGATACCGTGTTTGCTAACCTGCAGGAGTACGCCAAGGATAAGGTCGTCTTCCTCATCTCCCACCGGCTGTACCATTTTCCCCAGATGCAGCGTGTAATTTTTATGGAGGATGGCAAGACCACCGTGGGCACCCACGAGGAATTGCTGGCGGCGGTACCGGCCTACCGCCAGCTGTACGAAAGCCAGACAGGAGGGCAGCAGCATGAAAACGAACAATAAAAGCGGCGTGTTTGCAGCCCTCCGCATGGCGGCCCGGGCACACTACCCGCTGACTATTGGCGCATTTTTATGCGTGGCGTCGTTAGTTATCGCCTCGCTGCTGCCGCCGCTTCTGCTGGCACGCATCATTGATGGGCTGGCGGCGGGCCTGCCGCTGACGATCTGGGCGGTGCTTGTCTACTTTGCCAGCCTGGCGCTGGAGGGGGTGCTGTCCTCGGCACAGGAAAGTCTGCTGGTGCTGTTTGGGCAAAAGATGACCCACGCGCTGCGGTCCGAGATGTCCCACAAATTGACGCAGCTGCCTGCACGCACGTTGGTGGACCAGAACCCCGGCGAGGTGGCCGCGCGGTTCTCCGGCGATGTGGACACGGTGGAGGCGCTGTTCACCTCCGGCATCATCAGCATGGTGGCGGACGCCTGCCGCATCCTTTCCATTATGGCGGTCATTGCCGTGAAAAATCATGGCCTTGCGCTGATTTTACTGCTGGTGCTGCCGCTGTTTTCGGTATTTACCCGCCGTGTACAGCGCCGCATGCTGGCCGCTCAGCTGGACAACCGCCGGGCTGTGGCCGCCGTCTCCGGCCAGGTGCCCGAGACGCTGCACAACATCCGCACCATCCGCGCGCTGGGCATGGAGCAGTACATGGAGCGCCGCTACGACCGGTGCATCGGCGCAGGCTACGCCGCCATGGAGCGCACTAACTTTTACGATGCCGTCTACTCCCCCGTTGTGCTGCTGCTGAACGCCGTGGTGGTGGGCATTGTTATGCTGCTGTCGGCCTCCGGCAACGCGGTGGTGCTGGAGCTGTTCGGCATGTCCGTCGGCACCTCGGTAGCCGTCATCAACTACATATCGCGTATTTTCGCCCCCATTGAAAGCCTGGGCATGGAGGTTCAGACCATTCAATCTGCCATGGCGGGCGTGAAACGCATCGATGCATTTTTGGCCCAGCCGGAACGGGAAATTTCTGCACAGCGTACCAGAGCGGCCCGGGGCGATGTGGAACTTTCCCACGTCACCTTTGGCTACAGCGAGAAACATGTGCTGAATGACTTCTCGATGACCGTGAAACAGGGCGAGCAGGTCACGCTGATTGGCCGCACCGGCGCGGGCAAGAGTACCGTGTTCAAGCTGCTGCTGGGGCTGTACCCGGCCGAGAGCGGCACCGTCACCATCGGCGGCGTACCGGTGGCGGACATCACCGACCGGGAGCGCCGCACCTGCATCAGCTGTGTGGAGCAGCATTTTGCCCGCGTGCCCGGCACCGTGCTGGACCAGATCACGCTGGGCGATCCGCAGATCACCGCCGAGATGGCCAAACATGCGGCCCAGCTGGCGGGCATTGACGGGGCCATCGAAGCGCTGCCCGACGGCTACGACACCCCGTGCAGTGAAGGGATGTTCTCTCAGGGCGAGTGGCAGCTGTTGTCCATCGCCCGCGCCGCCGCGGCGGACCCCGCTGTGCTGCTGCTGGACGAGATCACCGCCAACCTGGACGCCGAAACCGAAGCCCGCGTGCTGGAGGCCCTGCGGCGGGCATCGGCAGGACGCACAGTGCTGTCGGTCTCCCACCGCATTTACGAAAATCTGGGTGGCCGGACTGTGGAGATCAGGACGCAGCAATAAGCCAAATCCCCTCCTGCAGGTTTCCGCGAAATTTGCAGGGGATTTTTTTGAAAAAAACTTGACCCTGCAGTGGGTGCAGGGTGTACAGTAGAGGTACAGAACAGAAAGGAGCCTGCTTATGAATATGAATGTGAAGCAAGCTGCGGAGCGATCCGGCGTATCCAGCCGGAACATCCGCTATTATGAGCAAGCCGGGCTGCTGTCCCCTGCCCGCGATCCCGGCAATGATTACCGCGTGTACACCGAAGCGGATGTGCATGCCTTGAAGCTGATCCGCATGCTGCGCACTTTGGACATGCCGATAGAAGAGATACACGCCGTGTTGGACGGCAGCACGCCGCTGCCGCAGGCCGCCGCCCGCCAGCGGGAGCGATTGGAAGCCCGGCAGGCAAAGTTGGCTGCCGCCTCCGCGTTTTGCGGGCAGCTGGCGGCAGACGGCACCGAGGCTGGCACACTGGACGTGGATGCCTGCCTGGCCCGGATGGACTCCCCTGCCCCGGCGGGCGGCTGGTTTACCGGCTGGGTGCAGGACTACCGGAAAATGGCGGCTGCCGAGCATAAGCGGCAGTTTACCTTTACGCCGGACACCGCCATTGTAACCCCGCAGGAATTTACGGCGGCGCTGCTGGCTTGGGCAGACGAAAACGGCGTGGATGTGAACATGACCCGGGAGAGCATGACCCCGCATTTTATGCTGGACGGCATTGAGTACAGGGCCGTGCGGTATTCGAGCCATGTGCGCAATATCCCGATACTGCGGGTGCGGTGTGAGGTGTGCGATCCATCGGCGCTGGCGGTAGAGGGCGACCCGAAGCGGCTGCGGGTGCAGAGATTTCTGCACTACGGTCTGCCGGTGCTTGTATGCCTTGCATTGGCGGTGGTCTGGGTCTGCACCCGGAATATGCCGCTTTGGCCCGACAAGGCGGCTATGCTGCTGGTGCTGGGCGCTCTTGGCATCGGGTACGGCTTCCGCGGGTGGTATCTCTACTACAACGATCGGGACCAATAAAAAATGGGAGACAGCGCGGGCTGTCTCCCATTTGATTTATCCCAGCAGCAGTTTATGCAGGTCTTCCACGGTATCCGCGATGGCGGCGGCACCGGCGGATCGCAGTTCCTCGCGGGTGCCGTAGCCGTAGAGGGCGCCGATGCAGGGCAGGGCGTTTTTCTTCGCGCCGATGACATCGTGCTCACGGTCACCGACCATGACAACGCCGGTCTTATCGGTCAGGCCAATGGTGTCCAGCGCGTAAGCAATGACCTCGGCCTTGTCGGTGCGGGTCTCGTCCAAAGTCGCACCGCAGATGACGGTAAAGTACTGCGCCAGATCAAAATGCTCCATGATGCGGCGGGCGTACTCCTCGGGCTTGCTGGTGGCCAGCACCAGCTGGCAGCCGCGGGCGTGCAGGTCGGCCAGCAGCGCGGGGATACCGGGGTAGACCTCATTCTCAAACAGGCCCTTGTCTGGGAAATACTCCCGGAAGGCCGCCACAGCGCGGTCGGTGTCGGCATCGTTCAAGCCGCAGAGGTTGTGGAACGAATCGATCAGCGGCGGGCCGAGGAAGCGGCGCAGGGTGGCTTCGTCGGGCACGGGGATGCCGATCCTGCGGCAGCCGTACCGCACCGAGTTCAGGATGCCGGGGGCGGAATCGGTCAGGGTGCCGTCGAGATCAAATAGAATTGTTTTGTACTGCATGGGCACCCCTTAGTTGAACTTGAACAGTTTTTGGGCAATGCGGTAGCCGCCGATACTGAGCTTGCAGCCCAGCCAGCCGGGCAGGTTGCAGGCTTCGGCTACCGAGAGGCGGCAGCGGCGGTAAAGGCGAGCATCGTGGGCTTTCAGGTCAGCCCACAGCTGCTTGCGCTTTTCCATGGCCTCGGGGCTGCCGTCCAGTGTCAGGAAGATGCTGGAGATGGCCATCATCATCGAGAAATAGTTGAGCATATAGGCCCGCAGTTTGTCCTGGGTGACAGGCAGGGCGTAGACATCCACGGCCTCCATCATAATGCGGGTGACGCGCAGCTGCTGGTCGACGCGCTTGATCATGTTCTTCTCGTTGACACTCTGGTCATCGCGGCCGATGAAGTAGCGGTAGAGGTCCAGGTTGAGGTAGTAGATGGTCTCGACCTCGGGCAGAGGCTGGTAGACGAAGATGTTATCCACATAGAAGGTGTGCTTGGGCAGCACCATGCCAGACTTGCGCAGCACCTCGGTGCGGTAGATGACGCTGTGCATCAGGATGTTCTTGTTCGGCGGAAAGTGGCCGATCTCGCTCCACTTAAAGACGCGGCCCTCGGGCAGGATTCCGGTATAATCCACGATATTGCGTGTGTTATCAGTCACATGCTCGTACACATAGTTGGCCATGACCAGATCGACCGGCTTTTCGGCAGCAGCCTGGGCGCGCAGCACATCCATAACCTTGGCCAGGGCGTCATCGTCCAGCCAGTCGTCAGAATCGACCACCTTAAAGTACATGCCGGTGGCGTTGCGGATGCCCTGGTTGACACCCTCGCCGTGGCCGCCGTTCTCCTGATGGATCACGCGGACGATGGTGGGGTACTTTTCGGCGTAGGCATCGGCGATCTTGCCGGTGTCATCCTTGGAGCCGTCATCCACCAGGATGATCTCGGCTTCCTCGCCGGCGGGCAGCAGTGTCTCGATGCAGTGATCCATATAAGCGGCCGAATTGTAGCACGGCACGGTAAAGGTGATAAGTTTCATAAATAGTCTCCCCTTGTGTGGTTTGCCTGGAAGCAGTGCAGGCTTTTGTGCACCGCTGCGGCAAACTGCCGCACCAGGTCATAAAAGGACAGTATATATCATACGCCCTTTGGGCCCAAAATGCAAGCGGAACGACAAAAAGCGCCCGGTGCCGAACATTTGCATGTCGGCACCGGGCGGCTGCTTGCTGGGAGGTATTTTCTTACACCGCGGCCTTGGGGGGAGACCGTGTTTTAAGAGGCTGCCTTACAATCCGTCATTATAACGGTTATAACGGTGAACGCCAGACGGCATCACGTCGTTATACATTTCCTCCGGCAGGCCGTACGGCGGGGCAGGCTCCAGAAAACCATACATCCACTCGGCTAACGTGTGCAGCTTCAACATACAACCCATCTCCTTTCCGTTATTGGCGGGTCTTTTTGGGGGGCGATGCCGCTGCTGCGGGCTGTTCACCTTGGCGGTATCGCTTTTCCTTTTCTGTCTTTATTATATGCGATAAGTCCGTCTTTTGCAAGTTGCATTTTGTACAAACTTACAAAAGTTATTTGTATATTTTAAACTATTTCGGCATGTTGTATATTTTTTGGTTGCATCTGTACGCATTACGCGGACAGTTCCTCCCATGCTTCCTGCATGGTATCGGCCGAGAAAAGGAACTCGCCGTACTCAGAATAGACCTCGATGTGGCCTGCTACGTAACGAAACTGCTGCGTCATGATGTGTACCGCCTTTCCTGTTTGGTTGAGCTTTGTTATGCTTCCATTATACAGGATGGCAAGTACCATAATTTGGACTTTAAGGCTCGGCAGCCCATTTTGCGATACGATAAAACGGTCTTTCAGTCCAATTTTCGGCCCCGCGCAGCACCAGAAGCACCCAAAAGCAAAGCAAGAACCAGTAAAAGCTGTACAGCGGACAGACCAACCCGGCTACGTTGCCCCACAGGGCGCTGTAGTCCCACACGGCCAGGTGCAAAAGGTAGCGGCAGGCCAGGCCCACACCCAGCTCTACCCCGCTGGCGGCTGCCGCGCCGCATAACGCTGCTGCCCCCAGCGGCAGGCTGCGCCGCCGGGCCAATTGCTGCAAAAGGCAAAGGCACACCCCGCCTGCGGCAAACATCGTCCAATGGGTGGTGCCCCGCCAGGCAAGCTCGATGGCCTGATACCCGGCCCCGCCCAAGGCAAACAATACGATCGGCTCTAACATAAAAACACCCCTCCCGCCATAGTATGTGCGGGAGGGGTGCATTGTAACCAATTTGTAATGTTTTACTTGGACAGTTTCTTCAGCAGGGCGCTGCGGGTATCCCACAGCTTTTGGCTGAGGTCAACGTAGTAGCGGTGCGGGTTCTCGAAGCGCTTGACCTCGTCCCACAGGGTGTTGACCTGGGCCTTGCAGAACTTCTTGATGTCGTCCAGACTCGGGGACTGGTAGACGCGCTTGCCGTTCTCATAAATCGGGGTGGACAGGCAGCGGGCAGTGCAGTTGACGTAGGTGCACTCTTTCCAGGTCTCGATGGGGTCAAACAGGGTGATGCCGTGCTGGGTCTCGACCTGCTCGTCGGCCGTCGTGATGAGGTCAGCCATGGCCTTGCCGTCCTGGTCGTAGATACGCCAGACTTTCTTCAGGCAGGGAATGGTCATCTTCTCGGCAGATTCAGACAGCTTCATCTTGGGGGTGTAGCTGCCGTCGTCCTCTTTCACAGCGGCCAGCTTGTACACGCCGCCGAAGACGGGGTCGCTCTTGGCGGTGATCATGTTCTCGCCGATGCCGAAGCTGTCCACGCGGGCGCCCTGCAGGATCAGATCGCGGACAATGTACTCATCCAGGCTGTTGGAGGCGCAGATGGTGCAGTCGGGGTAACCGGCCTCGTCCAGCATCTTGCGGGCCTTCTTGGACAGATAGGCAATATCGCCGCTGTCGATGCGGATGCCCTTGGGGCGCTTGCCCATAGGCTTGAGGACCTCGTCGAACACCTTGATGGCATCGGGCACGCCGTGGCGCAGCACATTGTAGGTATCCACCAGCAGCACGCAGGCGTCGGGGTACATCTCGGCGTATTTCTTGAAGGCATCGTACTCGGTGGGGAACATCTGCACCCAGCTGTGGGCCATGGTGCCGGAGGCCGGGATGCCGAAGTCGCGGGCAGCCATTACGCAGGAGGTGGAGCCGCAGCCGCCGATGTAGGAGGCACGGGCACCGAAGTAGGCGGCGTCATAGCCCTGGGCACGGCGGGCGCCGAACTCCATGACCGGGCGGCCGGCGGCAGAACGCACGATGCGGTTGGCTTTGGTGGCGATCAGGCACTGGTGGTTGAAGGTGACCAGCAGCAGGGTCTCCAGCAGCTGGCACTCAATGGCCGGGCCTTCCACGGTAACGATAGGCTCCTGCGGGAAGATGGGCATGCCTTCCTCGATGGCCCAGATGTTGCAGTGCAGCTTGAAGTTGGCCAGGTAGTTCAGGAATTGCTCATTGAATGCGCCGGTGGTGCGCAGATAGTCGATGTCCTCCTGGGTGAATTCCAGGTGGTCCACGGCGTCGATGAACTGCTGCAGTCCAGCCATAATGGCGTAGCCGCCGCCATCGGGCACGCGGCGGAAGAACATATCAAAGACGGCGATCTTGTCCACATACCCCTCATCCAGGTAGCCGGCCGACATGGTCAGCTCGTAGAAATCTGTCATGGTCGTAAGGTTGCGTTTTACGTCTAACATGGATAACTCCTCCTGAGGTTTTTACTTATTTGTACGCTTTTTCGATGATTTTTCAATCGGCTTCAGCACGCCTAATGCTGCCAGAACGAACAGGAAGGCGTACACAGCCACGACGATCATCGTAAGCATAACAACAACTTTAAAATAGGTGCTGGAGAAGAACTCGCCCACACGGGCGATGGTGTACAGCACCTGGTTGCGGGCCACATCGCTGCCGGCGATCAGGTCCGTCGTACCGATGACTTCTCCCTCAATGGTCAGCGTAACGGTGCCGACCACATCCCCCTGCCTGACAGGGGCCGCGATGCTTTTGGGCAGGTTGAAGGTCTGCTCGGTCAGGGCAGCGCCGCCCTCCTTGGGCAGCAGGGTCATCATATTGTCCGTGGGGTAAAGCATGACCGTGTCGGACTGGGTGGCGTAATCCACCGGGATCTCGGTGATGGGCTGGGTGGGATCCAGCGCCGCCGCGATGGTGAAGGAATCGAAGATGACGTCCATCAGCTGGGCGGTCTCGTACAGAGCCGGGCGGGCCTGATCGGGGTCGGCCTCATAGGGCACGTTGAGCACCACGCTGATGTAGCTGATGCCGTCCTGGGTGTGCCAGCCCGCGAAGTTCTGCCACTCGCCCAGGCTGCCGGTCTTGCCGCCGCGCACATAGCTGCGGTAGTAGGCGCTGCCCTCGTTCAGCATTTTGTCCGTGTTCTGGATCACATAGGTCCCGGGGGTAGTGTAGCGGTCGTTGGTGCCCATATCGTAGCTGGGGGTGGACACGACCGTGGCGAAGATGTCGTAGGATGTCAGTGCCCGCAGGATCAGGTAGGCATCGCGGGCAGTGGTGACGTTGTTGGTATCCAGACCGCAGGGGTCGGCAAAGGTAGTGCCGGTGCAGCCGATGCGGGCGGCTTCCTCGTTCATCATCGCCACAAAGTTATCGATGCTGCCGCCGCCCATATAGTCGGCCACAATGTAGGCGGCCTCGTTGGCGCTGGGCAGCATCATGGCGTACAGCAGGTTGCGCAGGGTCTGGGTCTCGCCCTTACGGATGTCCGCCGTGGAGGCGTTGGTCGTCTTCTCCCAAATCAGGTCGTAGATATAACTGGGGGCCGTCACGGTGATGGTGTCCAGCTGGTCCTGATAGTTCTCCAGCAGCAGCAGGGTGGTCATCATCTTTGTCAGGCTGGCGGCCTGCAGCGGGGTCTCGCTGTTTTTCTCGTAGACCACGATATTGGTATCCAGGTTGACCACGTAGGCCGCAGGGGCCATGATGTCGGGCGCAATATCCGCCGCCGAGCCATTGATCCCCTCAGCCGCCACCGGCAGCCCCAGCACGATCACCAGCACAAAGGCGCACAGCACCGCGCAGAATTTTTTCATAGGCATGGTTTCCTTTTGGTTGATATACGGTATTAGTATAGCAAATTGAAAGGGAAAATAAAAGGTCTAGGAAGAGTAATTTATATAAGTTGTCAGTAGTGATGGCTCCCCTTGAGGGGAGCTGGCCGCGAAAGCGGACTGAGGGGTGGCTGGATGGTAACGCGTACTCCTGGGGCCACCCCTCACCCGCCTATCGGCGGGAGCTCCCCTCAAGGGGAGCCTTTCACTGCTTCTCAAAACTCAATTCATCGCACCGGCGGTGGCAAACAGGCGGTCCACCTCATCGGACAGGGCGCGGT
>ERZ1026874.128-NODE-128-length-51619-cov-8.073637_pt1 | contig 51619 bp, 32 predicted proteins | sample MGYA00380167_ERZ1026874 | MGnify/ENA primary metagenome ERZ1026874 (study PRJEB33269, sample SAMEA4719803) | human gut metagenome | biome: human-associated habitat; feature: organic feature; material: feces | place: Cameroon | collected 2013-10 ...
TGTTTATTTGTCAAGGTGCTGTTCTTCTTATTGGAAGTGTTTCCAGAAGAACTTTCGTTCCTGTCTCTCAGACAGCTTATTGAGTTTATCACAAGCAGTTCTGTTTGTCAAGAACTTTTTCCATTTTGTTTTCAAGCTTCTTTCGAAACCCGGTTGCTTATCACTCGCAGCAACAGTTCAGTAGTTTATCAGAACTTGCCGTTCGTGTCAAGCAGTTTTTTCATCTTTTTTCAAAGATGATCACCACCGCTTTCACGGTAGGTTTACAATATAGCATATTGCCTTTTCCCTGTCAATAACTTTTTACCATATCTTTACAAGCATTTCATGTTGTCTCAACAGTGTCTGGTTATTTGGGATAAAAAAAGAAGCCCAGAGATCAGGATTCTCTTTTCTGGCAGAGCTAACGGAGAAAGAGGGATTTGAACCCTCGCGCCGCTTTAACACGACCTACACCCTTAGCAGGGGCGCCTCTTCAGCCTCTTGAGTATTTCTCCACATCGTCTGAATGATCCTCTGCCAATATGCTATTGGTATGCGTCATTTCTGAACGCATAAATTATTATATCTATTTATAGTGCGTCTGTCAACCACTTTTTCAGGAAAATTCTGCAATGGCATTTTCGATGCGTTTTTTCACCTCTGCCGCCAGCTCCAGTGTCTTCATTCCTTTATATTCTTCATAAGGAATCGGGTCAAGGTAAATTACCTTAACGGTTACCGGTTTGATCGTATGGCTGTCAAATGGAACGAACGAGTTGATCAGTGCTGTCGGGACAACCGGGCACTTTGCCTTATAAGCACTTTTAAAGCTGCCGCCCTTCATTTCCAGCATCTGATTCCCCCGGCGGCTTCTTGTCCCTTCTGCAAAGATCAGAAAGTTATCCCCGCCTTTTACCCGCTCTGCCACCTGATTGATTACCTGCAGGGACTGCCGGATATCCTCCCGATCCATTGACAAAGAGCCGGTAATCTGAAATACCTGTTTTAATAATAGGAAATTTCTCACCTCTTTCTTATTTACAACGCCGAGGAAATGATCACAGGTTCCGGCAATCGCCAGGACATCAAACATTCCCTGATGGTTCGGGTACAGAATAAACGGTTCCTCCGGCAGCTTTTCCTGACCATGCGCTTCTAATACAATTCTCCCGCCCTTGCATGCACGTTCTACCCAAAACTGCAGATGCTTCCAGCGCTCTTCTTTTGTATAGCGCTCGGGATGCGCCGCCATACGGCACAGCTTCGGCCAGCAGACAATTACGAAGAACAGGTTGGTCACCACCATCAGGATAATTCGTTTCATACAAATTCCTCCCTGTATTTTTCTGCAGCGGTTTCATACAAATCGGTTCCTTCCGAGTCCATGCAGACAATGACCGGAAATTCTTCTACGGTTAACTTGCGGATTGCTTCTGTGCCAAGGTCTTCATATGCAACAACCTCTGCTTCCCGGATGGATTTGGATAATAATGCGCCCGCTCCGCCGACCGCAGCAAAGTAAACAGCTCCATTGCGCACGACTGCTTCTTTGACCGCGCTGCTCCTACGTCCTTTTCCAATCATGCCGAGAAGTCCCAGATCCAGAAGCTGGGGCGCATACTTATCCATTCGGCTCGCGGTTGTCGGTCCTGCAGAACCGATCGGTCTTCCTTCCCGCGCCGGGGACGGTCCCATATAGTAAATAATTGTTCCGTCGATTGAAATCGGCAGCTCTTTTCCTGCTGTAAGCGTTTCCTGCATCCGTTTGTGGGCCGCATCACGCGCGGTATAAATTGTTCCGGTCAGATATACATAATCCCCGGCTTTGAGCTGTTTTGCCTCCTCGCGGGTCATTGGTACTTTGATATGCTTTTCCATTTGTATTCTCCCCTTTATGCGCTTAGAGTTCTCTTTTGGCATGGCGGTTTACATGACAGCAGATGTTGACTGCAACCGGAAGCCCTGCAATATGCGTCGGATAGGTATTAACATGAACCGCCAGAACGGTCGTGGTACCGCCCAGTCCGCCGGGGCCGATTCCAGTCTGGTTCAGCTCCTGCAAAACCTCTTTTTCCAGGTTGCTCACCCATTCAATTTCTGAATGTTCCCCTGTCGTGCGCAGCAGTGCTTTTTTCGCCATCAGGGCGCATTTTTCAAAGGTACCGCCGACACCGACACCGACAACCATGGGAGGACAGGCATTCGGTCCCGCATCCTTTACCGCCGTCAGGATAGCATTTTTGACACCCTCCAGGCCATCTGCCGGTTTCAGCATAAAAACGCGGCTCATATTTTCACTTCCAAAGCCCTTGGGCGCAACCTGAATCGTCACGCGGTCTCCGGGCACAATTTCATAATAGAGCACGCCGGGTGTATTGTCCCCGGTATTTACTCGCAGAACGGGATCTCCAACAACGGATTTCCGAAGGTATCCTTCTGTATAACCAAGACGGATTCCTTCCTGCACTGCCTCTTCCAGGCTTCCGCCTTCAAAATGAACCTCCTGTCCCACTTCCAGAAAAACGACAGCCATTCCGGTATCCTGACAGATCGGGATCTCATCCTTTTTGGCAATTTCCAGATTTTCAGAAAGCTGATTTAGAATCTGACGCCCCAGAGGAGATTTTTCCTCCTGACAGGCTTTTTCAAATACGCAGCGCATATCCGGGGACAGACTGTAATTGGCTTCAATGCACATATCCCTTACCGCGTCCCGCACCTTTTCTACCTGAATGCTTCTCATTTGTTTTACTCCTTACATATATTCACAGTTCACTCGTGCCTATAGTATACCGCGTTTCCTTCCGGCTAGCCACTCCTTTTTGACCTTGCCTTACTTTTTGACATTTTCAAAGAACAGTCCTATACTGTGCATGCACGGAATGATGTGCATGCACGGAATGATGTGCTTGCATAGAATGATGTGCATGCATGGAATGATATGCTTGCACGGAATGATCCCCAGATTTGATTAAAAAAGAAAAGAGACTTGCCATGATATTTTTACAGATCTTCATCTGCCTCGCCGCGCTGTATGTGTTTCTGATGCACCCCAGAATCCGCCGCGCAGACAGCTCCCCCTTTCTCGGCGCATTTTTTGCCCACAGGGGGCTGCATGATAATAACCATCAGATTCCTGAAAACTCCCTTGCCGCCTTTCAGAGAGCAGTAGATGCCGGATACGGGATCGAATTGGATGTCCAGCTTTCTGCCGACCGGATCCCTGTTGTCTTCCATGATGCAACCCTCGGCAGAATGTGCGGTATCGACCGACGGGTAAACGAACTGACCTTTGCAGAGCTTCGTCAGCTTTCCCTTGTAAATACGAAAGAGCAGATTCCTTCTTTTCAGGAAGCATTAGCCCTTGTAAACGGGAAGGTTCCGCTTCTGGTTGAGCTTAAAATGGAACATCTGGATTTCGACATTCCCCGAGAAGCAGACGCCCTGCTTTCAGAATATTCCGGGGATTACTGTATCGAATCTTTTCATCCCGCCGCACTTTACTGGTATCGAAAAAACCGCCCGCAGATTTTCCGCGGGCAGCTTTCCACCAATTTCAATATTGAAAATCACTCTCTGAGTCCGTTCCAGTATCTGTTCGGAAAAATGATCCTGAATTTTATCAGCAGACCGGATTTTATTTCTTATAATCTGCTGTTCCAAGGGGATATCTCCCTGAAGCTGGCGCACGGCCTGTTCCATGCCCCCTGCGCTGCCTGGGTTCTTCGCTCGGAAAAGGAATTGGAGCAGTGTCAGAAGCAGTTTTGTATGTATATTTTTGAAAATTTTTTACCAAAGCAAAAATAACCGGACAAATACCCTCATGAAACCTTCCGATAAATTGCTGCAATTCCTGCAACTACTGCAAGTCCGATAAACGCGATCAGAAGATAGTTGGTTTTTGTCGAGAGTCTGACCGGAACCGCTTCTTCCAAAGTCTCTTCTGTCAGTTCGATCCGATGTCCCCGCACCAGCAGACGCTGGGTATTTACCCCGTAGGGTGTACAGGTGACAAGCGTAACCAGATCTTCCTCCGGCTGAATTTTCAGAGATTCTGTTTCCTTTGGCTCTACGATACGGATCTGATCCACCTCATAGCCCAGGGTCTGATCCAGTACATGAAGGTAGAGCAGATCCCCCTCCTTAACCAGATCCAGATCCGTAAAAAGCTTCGATGACGGTAATCCCCTGTGTCCTGCCAGAACACAGTGAGTCCCGCTTCCGCCAACCGGAAGGGAAGAACCGATCAGATGTCCGGCTCCCTGCGTCAATGCGTCTTCTCCTGTTCCATGCAGAATCGGAACCCTGACTGCAATTGCAGGGATTTCAAGATAGCCCATGACACCGTTTCCGCTGATATTCAACAATCCCTGATAAAGAGGATCCGGCTGGATCGCTTCCCCTGCCGCAAATGCATCCGGCACACCCTGTCCGCTGATTTTCTGATTATAATCCTGCGCCGCTTTTAAAAGTGCACTGTAATCCTCTTCCTTGAGTTCTCCGAGATTTTCTTCATAAGTATTCACCAGCTTTTCCTGACGCTTCTCATTCCAGAAATTCCCGATGGCAGGATAAAACAGTGCCAGCAGACCGCCTGCAAACAGAAGAAAGATCAGCAGGCTGTAGATCCAGCCTGCTCTCTTTTTATCCTCTTTCATCCTGCTTCTTCCTTCTGGAGATTCCATACACCAGCGCCGCTGCTGTCAGCAGGAGAATACCATTACGGGCAAATCCGTCCGTTCCCTTTCCACCGGTCGCAGGAAGCTCAAAGAGCTTCGTATCCGTCAGGGATACTGCAGCCTTCGCTTTATTTGCATCTAATACACCACACGTCCAGCTGCCTGTGCCTGTTGTTATTCCCTGACCATTTTTATCTTTTTCTGTTCCTGTAACTTCCCGAAGGATACCGGTATGTGTCGAATCAACCGGGTTTGTCCCTGCAGTCAGACAAATTGTCAGGGTATCCGTATTGACACTGTAGCCGGAGGGTGCTTTTACCTCCTTTAAGCTGTAGTCTACTCCGGCATCCAGACCCTTCAGCCAAAAGCTGCCGTCTGTCCCCTGTGTCGTCAGATCTTGCGTATAGCCTGTAGCCGATGCAGCAGCTGTCTGATCCTGTGCCAGGGTATAGCTTCCGTTTCCGTTATCTTTAAAATACAGAGGAGTCGGGATTCCATTCACGTCCCTGCTGATCTGGAATACTGCATTTGTCAGCTTCTTCGCTTCTGTTCCTGCTTCCAGCTTTACCACATTCAGGCCGTAGGTGAAAACAGTTGTCTTCGGAGAAGGAAGCTCTTTCTCCTGATTATTGATCTGATAAATCAGCTTCGCCGTATTCGGATTCCCGTTCATTCCCAGTTCTGCCTTTTCTGTTACAACCGCCGTATAGGTGATTTTTACAGAAACATATGGCCAGGATTTCGTTGTTGTATTATAAAAGGTTCCATCGTAGATACTTGAAAAATCAATGGTTACAGGGCCGTCTGCTGAATCCTTGGAAACGGCATAGGAAGTTTTCGAGATCGGTGTTTCTGTATTTGCGGCATCCACACCATATACCGAAATACTATCTGTCGAGATGGAAAGGTTTGTCGGGGTATCTACTACTTTAAAGGTCTTATCTGTACTGTTGTCAGGGTAATGCGGAACCTGTGCTTCGATCGTGTAATGAATCGTATCTCCGATCTGCGCAATTTCTGTTGTCTTTCCGTCTCTGATCACAACCGGAGTACTGCCATTTTTACCGGTAATCTTTTTATCGATGGAAAGGGGTTCTCCCTTCAAAACTGCCCCCTTTGCCTTAAGCTCCCATTGATCTGCGCCTGTCTGTGTTGTTCCAGAGGTGTCCACGCTGACCAGCATATTCAAAAAGGTCATCCCCTCGCAGGACGGGATCACAAGATAGGCACCGACGGGAAGGGTTGCAGTAGCATTCGTACCTGTTACGGTCCAGGAAGCAGCAGCATAGGCAGTTTTTGTGGCTGCTGCCGCCAGCTGATTGACAAGATCACTCTGTTCTGTTGCTCCAGTTCCTGTTTTCGCCAGCTCGGTGATCTTTTTTATCGCCGCTTCCTCTGTGTCCGCCTGACCGGTACCAGAACCCACCAGTATGTTCTTTGCCCAACCAGTCAGGTGATATTCCAATGCGTTTGACCCGGCATCATAGGTGGCATACAGCACCTGATAGGTTGGCCAGGAGATACTTTTTCCCTCCGGAACATTGGTCACCGTAATCTCTGCTTTGCTGGTGACGATCTTGTCTGTATCCGCAGTAAGGGACTGTGCCGATACGTCAACCGTCACTCCCGGCAAAAACAAGATGCTGCAAAGCAATAATACAACACTGAGCATCGTGCGCAAGACGGATCGTGCCGTCCTCCCAAAAACAAATCTGTCCTTATGCTTCATTCTTTTTTCCTCCCTTTTTCTTTTTTGTATGGAGCATCCAGAGTGCTGCCAGAAGCATTCCAACGCCTGCTGTCAGGTTCCACAGCACGCCGGTTCCGCCGGTCTTTGGCAGCTCCCAGATACATTCGTTATACACTTCAAAACCAATCCGGTAACGAAGCAGCTGTTCTGTCTCTGCTTCCAGTGTCACATTCGTCAGCTGTTTTGGTTCCTCCAGCTTCTTTCCGGTCTGTTCCTCTGTCAGACAGGTGATGGTCACCTGCGGCGCCGGCCCTGCTTCCTTTGATGCCGGAATGATCTGGATTTTGAAAATACCCTTATTCAGCGTATATCCGCTGGGCGTTTTCGTTTCCTTCAGATACCATATGCCGGCAGGATCGGCATCGTAAATTGCCAGACCGGTAAAGTGCACTTTGCCGTCAGTACCGGATCGGATTCCGCTCTGTCCGGGTACCGGTTTTTTACATGCCTCATCCAGATACAGCGTAAATTCTGCTCCGGGCACTGCCGGATGACTGCCGTCATCATTTGTTCCAAGACTGTATTTTGTCAATTCAAGATCATAGAGCTGCTGCGTATTGGTCGCTGTCAGGATTTGCTTTGTTCCATCCTTCCGGCTGTCTATCGTCTCAATAAAACCGGTCAGAGAATTTTGATTCTGATCCTTTGCAGTCTCTCTCAGCTGATAGGTAATGACTCCTCCGGCACCCTCTGCCTGTACGCAGATCCCGGGGATCGTCCAGCTGATCCTTCTCGATCCGCTGTCTGCCGATACTGCCGCTTTCTGACTTGTATTGACGGTCTTTGGCAAACTGTCCACCGTCGGAAGAATCGTAGTAACATCTGACACTGTTCTGCTGTTCTGCGTCATTTTGTAAACTGCAGTTCCATATCTTACACTGCCCACCGATGCCGACAGCCCCAGCTCGATTTGTGTCCCTGCCGGTACTGCCACTGTCTGTTCCCAGTTTTTCTGCAGGGTCAGCTCTGTATAATACAGTCCGCAATTCCAGCGGTTTGTAATATATTCCGCCGTCTGCATGACATCCAGCTTTGGCAATTGGATGCCCTTTCCGTCCTTTCCATTTTGAATCACTGCACAATCCAAAGGTGCAGCTCCGGACTGCTCTGTATCTTCCTTCGTATATACCGGCAACGCCTTATCCGTTTCGCGCAGGGAATGCCAGTCATAGTACAGTGTATCACGCTTCGGCGTAACACTTAACTGCGACCAGCCAAGCAGCGGCTCTGCAGCATTTGAACCAATTTTGTAATCACCTCCGTCATCTTTCAGCACCACATAATAGGTGCCTGCCTTCAGATTTGTAAACGTATACTTTCCGTCTTTTCCTGTAACCTTTTTCCCAACGGCTTTTCCTGTTATGTCCTGAACCGGATACAGGGTTTTTCCTTCGACTGTAACCGCAGCTGACCCGTCCTCTCCGATGTCTGTATACAGATATACGTCCACATTCTGTAAAATCTTATCCCCGGCAGGATGCCCCGGGGTACCTGCCTGATATTCGCCGTCCTGATCCTGATCCAGCCATACCGTTCCCGTAATTGTTCTTGAGACCGCTTTGATAAATACCGTCTGACTGCTGACAGGGCTCGATGTACTTCTGTAAAAATAATTATTCCAGTAACTGCTTCCTCCGCTCTGGGTCTTACCTCTGCTGACAAGCAGCGTTTTTTCTGCATTGCAGGGTGATAATGTGATCTTCACATCCAGAGTGCTTTCACTTGCGATCTTCATCTTGCCAAACAGCGCTGATGCGCTTGCCGTTGCAGCCTCCTGTTTGCCGATTCCGGATACCTCAAGGGTTACGACCCACTTTCCATTCAGCTCTCCTTTTGGTTCTGCCATAAGCTCTGTCCAGCTTCCTGCAGCTTTCAGCATGTCTGTCCGTTCGCTTTCTCCAGGTACCGTCTGACCCGATGCATAACGGATACTGCCGTCTTCCCGGAAGTTGTTGTAGCTCTCCTCGGTTGCAAATAACAGCTCTGCAGCTTTGATCCGGTAAGCTCCCGTAAAGGAGGTTCCTCTTCCATCCCCGTTATAGGGAAGCACGTCGCAGAATTCGATGCTCTGCGCTTCAGAGGTGGTATTTTTGTAATGAAGGGTATAAACCAGATCCCCTCCCAGCTCTGTCAGGTTTTTCTCTGTTGTTTTGGTGATCTGATCATCCATCGTGCGGATCGGCGTGATATCGACACTGGCCGTTTTCGCCGCGCAGGTCAGATTATTATGTTCTTCGTAGGTTGTATTGATCTTAACCCTCGTGGTCAGCGGCTTGCCGCTCTCTACATCCTCCTCTTCACTTCCGCCCGCCGTGCCGATGCTGCATGCATAATAAAACTCCGGCAGACCCTTTGAAATATCGCTGACGCTCGTGCGCAGCTTTACCTTCGAGGTTCCGTTTTCTGCTTCTTCTGTAGTAACCTCCCATGCGAGTTCATTGCTGCCATACTTGCATCCTGCTGCCGAATAGTTAAACCGCAGGCTGCCCTTTTCATAATGGAGGCCTTTGGGAAGATCCAGCGTAATTTCCACAACCGTCTGCTGTGTACCGTTTACAACCAGCTCATGATCCTTGGTTGCACTGGATATCTGCAGCATCGGCTGTACCCGGAAGTTTGCCGTTCTTTCCCCTTCGGAAAGATTATATTCCCGTTTTGTCTTATTGGATGCCGCCTGCTTATCCGTATTGTGGATCGCGATGCTGCTTTCCAGTGTATACAAAAGAAGGGAATTTCCGGAATAATAGCCGTTATGCGTTCCGCCCACCTTACTGCCGTCTGCATATTCTGTCTTAATGTAGCCGTCCCAGTAAGAATGAGACTGCTGCATTCCGCTGTAGCCTGCCGGCAGCGTTCCGTTTCCGGTTCCGTATGCGGTAATCCCGTTTTGCGGTCTGTAATCAGTATCATGCCAGTTATACTGATACAGAAGCTCCGAAAGCTTTTTATCCCCGTAAGCCTCTTTATACTCCGGACGGTAAGTGGACCAGCAGCGTGCATCATTTGTCGTACAGTAGGTGCTTCCGGTTTTTTCAAACTCATCCGTCACCTTCATTTTGCTCTGTACAGAAAAGCTCCGTCCGGTCCTTATGCAGCAATCCCTAAACTGATACAAAATTGCCACACAGTGCCCGCGCTGCGATCCATCCTCATTCTGTCCAAAGTACTTGTAGAGCTCCTGCAGCGTTTCAAAATAAATCAGATGTTCTTCCCTGTGCTTATCCATATCCGCCGTGCCGCCATCATCTCCATGTGCATCCGATGCTTTCGTCCAGTTTGTGCCATCTGGCTTTGCTGCATATAAAATCGTCAACTCATAGCTTTGGGTCTTGTATGGCCGCGACTTACTCCATGTCGTCGCATCCTCGGTTGTACTGATATAAAAAGCTCCATTTCCAATAGAAACTGCATTGCTGTTTGGGCGGTAAACCTTTTGAATGACCTTATCCGTTCCATAGGGCGTATAGGCATCCGCATCAAATTTCTGCAGCAGATTCATCGCCGTCATATAGTTATATTCCACCTTGTTATCCTTCTGCGGGTTAAACTCCTCCGGCGGAATATAATGTCCGCTGTTTGGATCTCCGGTATCGATGATGCGGCTGCCAAAGTTTATGCCGCCATGGATATAGACCGTTGACCCGATGGGCGTAGAGCCGGTTCCTTCCGGACCGGAGATCGCCGCTCTGTCTGACTGCAAAAACTGGTTGTTCTTCCCCAGGGAATCGCTGTTTCCATCCTTTCCGTTGAAAATATACAGGCCGGTGCTGTGGCTCAGCCAGTTATCCCTATACTGCATTTCTCTCACTGCATGCTTCTGCCAGTCTGTACCGAAATAATTTTCCATTACTTCGATACCATCCTCCGAGCCCTGCGGCTCCTGACCCGACACACTTGTGATATTCAGATCCGAAACCATACCATTCATGTTGATCTCCAGATATCCGTTTGCCTTTTCCTCTTTCGGATCAAAGGGGAAGATCACCTGAATATAGCCTGCGGAGAATGGTTTTCTCTCACCGGAATGAAACAGGCTGCCCGGTGCACCATTTGCCATCTGGTACGGGTTTGCGTCATCATTCAGCAGATAGTCCTCTACATTGAAATGAACCTTCGTCTTCGCTGTCGTTTCGTCCCTGCGGCCTGTAGCATACCAGGCGCCTCCTCCATAGCAGCTGTTTGCTCCGCCGCCGCTGTTAAAGGGTGCTGCATCCCAGGCATATTGCGTTGTCTTTGCCACATCATCCTCGTCATTCCAGTTCATCCGGAAGCTATAGCTGGTATTGTCAAAATTCGTACCATACGGGGTATTGCTGTTTTCTTTGTATGCCCACAGATATGGTGCCTGTGCCGTTTTTCCTGCTATCGGGCTGCCGTTTAAATACAGACTTCCTGACAGTTCAAGATCAAAATTGATTTCTCCGCCGGGAGCTTCTGTTCCAAGCAGATCTCTTCCTGCCTTATTGTACAAGCTCAGGGTTATTCCGTAGCCCAGCATGGTTCCGTAAACGATTTTATGGGGTTTTCCGGCATCTTCTGCCGCCTTTGCCTCTTCTTCCGAAGACTTTTCACCGGTTTCCAGATTAAACCATCCGGTATAGGCAAGGGCAGAGTTGCGCAGAAGCGATACGTTGTAATAGGGTGCTGCCGATACGGTTAAAAGCTTTGATTCTGCCGTCACCGGATTCTGCTCATTCTCTTCATTTCCGCCGATCCACTCCCGGAATTTCGGTTTGAAGGTATCTGCATTTTTCATACCCTTGACACGGATGCTGACGTTCTTGCTGATCGTACCTGCCGCATTGTCAATTTCCCAATATCCTCTCAGGATCTGGGTCTCCTTTCCTGCTGCATCCTCCTGATATTCAATGTTGCAGTAATTAAAGCTGCTGGTCTGGGTAAATTCCGCTTCTGCACTGCTGTAGGGAAGCTCCGCCTGCAGCCAGAGCCGCAGGGTTTTGGCTTCCTCTCCTGCACCCGTCTGTGTGCCGGCCTTTTCAGAGGTCCCTGCATCTGCTGAAGTCTGTGCCCTGTTTCCAACTGTCGTTGTCAGTGTATAGCTGACGGTATCGAAGGTTCTGACCAGCGTATTTTGTGCATTGCTGTCATCCCCGGGATTCCATGTGACGATCTGAGACCGTTCATAAAGCTGTCCATTATAGGAAATTTTCTTTAATTCTTCTCCATTGTAACGATAGGTTTCTTCGCTTTCCCGGGCAGAGCCGTCCTCCAAAAGCTCCTGCGCCGTTTTCTCTGCGTCCTGGGATTTGTCGAATTTTCCAACGCCGTCACGCATCCCGTCCTCACCATCTGTATTCCGGATAAACAGGCTTTCTGTCTGCATGGTCGTCTTTAATTCCCTGGCGGTATATCCGTAGGAGGCTGCTGTCAGCTGCAGATTGGCGCTGTCCGCGATCTGCCCTGTGATGTATTCGCCTTCTGTAATGGCTTCTCCCTTTCGGTTCCTACCGGTATAAGTATCATCCCTCCAGACATTATATTTGGCATTTTTCATCCAGGAGGCCGGAAGCAGCGTCATGGACGGAATATCCCGTCTCGTGCCCGGATACTCTCCCGTTCCTTCATAGGCCGAATAAATATCATTTCCCATATCTGTCCTGCGGGACCAGTTGTCGTAAATGCCGCCGCCGGAAATGGTACATTTGCCTTTTGCGGTCGGATGCATCGCAATGCCGCCGCCATAATCGGCACGGTTATCGGTGATGGTACCGCCGGTCATGCGGACCTCGCCCCAAAACTGACCGATACCGCCTCCTCTGGGCGCACGGTTTCCGGAGATCTGCGTACCTTCATATACAGACAAAACGGCATTATTGGTATAAATACCGCCGCCCAAAGCGTCATTCGGATTTGCTGCATTCAGCTGTGCCGTGACCCGGTTCTCCAGAATCGATATATTCCGAAGCTGCATGCGGCCGCCATTGAGGAAAAGACCGCCGCCTCTGATGGTTGCCGTATTTTTCTGAATCTTTCCGCCGTTTAAGACAGCACGGCCGCCATTCAGATAAATACCGCCGCCTTCATAGCTGCTGTTGCTTTCCAGTGTACCAGCTGTCATGCGGAACGTTCCGCCCGCCATATAAACAGCACCTCTTGTACTGCTATTGTTCTGAATTGTGCCGCCGCTCATCCGAAAAACACTCGAGCCGGTTCCGACATATACTGCAGCTCCATATCTCGCGCTGCAGCGTTCGATCAAGCCTTTTCCGGTCAGTTCAAAGCTGCCCTGATCGATCCGGACGCCCGCTCCGCCATAGGCTGGTTCATAATCGCCTCCGTTTGATTTGCACCGGTAAAGCCGCCCGCTTTCCAGTACTACCGAGCCGCCTGCCTTTACCCAGATACCGCCGCCGCTGTAAAGCGCCGTACCGGTAATCGTACCGTCTCCGGAGGTTGTGTCTCCATCCGCTTTCACATCCTGGATCCGCAGATCCCCCAGGCAGGTAATTGCTGTACCATTTCCGGTCAGCGTATGTCCATTCAGATTCAGCACTGTCTTTAGCTTTGCCGGTACGATCACGTTTTCCCTGGAATCCGCAACCATCCGGATCACCGGCGTTTCGCCTGCCGGCACAGTTACGGTCTGATCCCGGATCGCATCTACCGCCGCCTGCACGCTGTTGTATTCTTTGTCCCCGATCATCGCAACTATATGATCCCAGCCGTATCGAAGCGTCAGCCCATAGGCACGGATCACCGGATCATATTTGATCGCATCCGTCAACAACTGACTGCGCTGTTCATCATACCAGCCGTTTTCGATTAAAGTCTCTCCATCCTCTGTGATGCAGGTCATATCGGATGCACGAATCAGCTCCAGCTTCGATGTTTTTTCTTTGTTATAAGAGGCATAAACATCCTGACCGATTTTGGCAAGGTTATCAAACAACTGTCCCTTTTCTTTCAGCTGAAGTCCGGCGCAGTTGGATGCTACATAAATTCCGCCGCCGGCATTTGCCGCGATATTCCCTGTGATCCGCCCGCCGCTTACTGTCAGCTCGCAGGCATAATCTGCCAGATATACTCCTCCGCCGCTGCTTCCTGCTGTATTGTTTCGGATCACGCCGCCTGTTATATACCCGTCCGAACGGTTTCCCTGACTATAGTGCCAGCCGCTTCCGGTCCTGCAGATTCCGCCTCCGTTTCCGGCTGCTGTGTTATTCTCGATCACACCGCCCCGAATATACCAGTCCGCAATATAACCGTAACCGCTGCACACAATACCGCCGCCCTCTGAACCTGCATGGTTTCCGGAGATCAATCCGTCATACATATCCACACTGTAGCCCCAAATACCGCCGCCGCTTCCGGAGCTTGTGTTGTTCAGAATTTTTACTCCGTTTCGGAGCGTTACTTTTCCGGCACGGATCCCGCCGCCGGTAGAGGTCGCCTTGTTGTCTCTCAGCTCCAGCTTCTCCAGGGTAATGGTCTCACTGCCCCAGATCGTGCCGATACCGCCGCCGTCTTTTGCCGTATTTTTCTCTATAGAGCTGCGCCCGTCTCCAAGGATCTCTATTCCACTCGCCATAGCGCAAATACCGCCGCCAAACGCCTCTGCGATATTTTCCGTTATCGTGGTCCGAACAAGCTGTACCTGGCTGCTGATGGCAAGTCCTCCGCCCCGGTAAGCCTCATTTTTCCGAATCAGACAGTCTGTCAGCGTTGTTTCCGAGGATCCGCTCAGGGAAAGACCGCCGCCATTTCCACCCGATGCTTTATTTCCGATCACCTCTACATTTGTCAGAAGCGCCTTCCCGGAAAAATAACCGGCGGCACTGCCCCATTTCGTTTCATTCTCCCGGATCACAGTATCCGTTACTTCAATCTGTTGTCCGGATGTTACGGTCATTGAAATGCCGCAGCAGCCGGAATTACTGGAGTTTCCGATGACGGAGATCCCGGACAGAACTGCCTTTTTGGCTCCTCCGGTAAGATAGATCGCCGCGCCGCCGGTTTCTCCAAAGTTTCCTTCAAACAAAACACCATTCAGGATCTCAAGCTCTGTCTTTGTCGACCCCAGGATCGCCAGTCCGCCGCAGACTTTTGCCGCACGGTTTCCGGTGATTTTGACAGCTCCGCTGACCAGAATCTTACTCGGGTAATTTGTCGCATTGACTAAAATACCGCCGCCGTTTCCTTTGACCGCTTCATTGTCGGTAATGCTTCCGCCTGTGATATACAAACCGGTAGAAGTGCTTCCCTGTACAGCAGCCATATAAACCGCACCGCCCTCAGACGCGCTGTTCTTGGTCAGTTCACCGCCGGTCATTTCAAAGGTCGCGCCTTTTCGTCCATAAACAGCGCCTCCTGTCTCCATGCCGGAAAAGCCCTGTATCCTTCCACTTTCCAGGATCAGCGTTCCCTGTATGATCTCTACGCCGCGTCCGGAGGTCAAATTCTGCCCCAGCGTCAGCATACCGACGCTTCCTGCTTTATGGTCTTTCTGATCCTCCGTACTGCGAAGCGTCAATACTGCGTCTTTCCCGGTTACGGTCAGAACGCTGCTGTTATTTTTCTTCGAAGCCAGTGTATATCCGTTCAGATCCAGCGTAACGGGTTTGGATACTGCTGCGTTTTCCTCCCAGTCCTGGCAAAGATAAATCTCGTCATTCTCCTGTGCCGCGGCGATTGCTTTTGTCAGGCTCGTATATACGGTATCCCCGATCCTTGCTACGCCGTCTGCTTCTGCCAGCTTTGTCGCTGTGAGTGCCAGGCCCTTTACGGTATTTTTATCTGTCACTATCTGCTCTGTCAGATATCTGCCGCTGTTTCCATCATACCAGCAGTCGTATTCCTCCATCCCCATGTCAGCTGCTGCCAGGAGAGAAACCTTCTGTTTACTGCTGATCCAAATATCATTTGCGGCTCCAGCCGTTACCTTATTTCCGTAAAGCCTCACATTCTGACTCAAATTGCCGGATGATGTACTCCAAAAGCAAACGCCGCCTCCGCCATTGTCCGCTTTTGCAGTATTTTCACGGACCACACCGCCGGTCAGTTCTACTTTGCCGCCATTGATATAAAGGCCGCCGCCGTATTGCGCTGTATTCTTTTCCACGATGCCGTCGGTCATAATCAGTGTCGCATTGTTTGACTGGATACCGCCGCCATGACCGCTCGTTGTATTCTCTGCAATGAGACCATCCGAAAACTCCATTTTACAGGCTTCCAGATATACGCCGCAGTTTTTATTCTGTACAATTTCTCCACCGTTCATCCGGAACGCTGCGCTGTTCCCGACAAGCACTCCAAATCCTGCATTGGACGAAATGGTGCCGCCTTCCATTTCAAATATTCCTGCTTTTATCTGCGCCCTGTATGCAACACAAACACCGTCTCCATTGTTTTTGGTAATCGTACCGCCTTTCATTGTAAATTTGGCAGCATTTCCTGTAATATATACCCCGGTTCCGTAGTTTGCTGTTGCGCTGTTCTGGCAAATCGTACCGCTTTCCAGAATGGCTTCCCCATATACGAGCAGACCGCCGCCGCAGCGAACGTCTGGCTTCTGCTCAATAACGCCCAAAGTTCCGCTTCCCTTTATGATTTTGCCGGTTTTTGCCTCACTGTTATCCTGAAGGACCAGATGGGCAGCTTCTTCCACGGTGATTACACTGCCGGAGCTTCCCTCCAGAATATAGCCGGACAAATCGAGGGTGACCCTGGTTCCGCCCGGAATAACAACCGTTTCCCGACTGTTCCGGATCATCCGGATTGTGCCTTCTTTGCCGTTTAACGCATCCACAGCCGCCTGCACCGTTGCATATTTCTCTTCTCCGATCACTGCAACCATGCCCTCGGAGCCATCCTCAAGGGTATACCCATAGGCGCTTTTGGCACACTGCGTATCCGTCAGACGAATTTCGTCTGTCAGCAGGCTGTCGTCTGCCTCTAAGCGCCATGCGGTTCCGCTTCCTTCCGGTGTCTTCATATTTTTTGCCGCTGTCAGGGTCAGGATCTCTTTTCCGGTGGCGATTTTGTCCTTTCCATTTTCATACATGGTATAGAGATAAAGATCGTTGCCGCCCTTTATGGTCGTGGAATGATTGTCACAAAGCTGTCCGCCCTTTACAAAAATTCCTTCTCCTTCACTGGTAAACTGATCACTCCTTGCGATTCCGCCGCCTTTGACTGCGGTATTCCGGCAAACCGTTCCGCCTTCCATCAGCAGCGAGCCTCTCCACTGGCAAATCCCACCACCGTAGCTGGATGCCCTATTCTCCATGATCTGAACCGTATCCTTGATCGCTACTGTAGTTCCTGCATTGTTCTGCCAGATCCCGCCGCCGTAGCTCGCACTGTTTTCCGTGATGATACCTGCCGAAAATTCTGAACTCGCATCGGTAAAAATGCCGCCGCCGTAGCTGCCTGCCCTATTATTGCAGATCCGTCCTCCCTGGGTTTTTATTCTTCCGCCACGAATCCCTCCGCCTGCATAGTTTGCCTGATTTTCTATAATCTGCGCATTTTCCGAAATGGTTACACAGTATACGCTCTGGTTCGGATACCAGCTTACGCCAATTCCGCCGCCCTGGGATGCCTGGTTTTTTCTGATTGCTGCCTCTCCCTTCACTTCTACGCGTCCACCATGCAGATCCAGGCCGCCGCCAAGGTTCAATGCTTTATTTTCTTCGATCACAGCCTGCCCGTCGATTGTAACAGAGCCGCTGGCATAGATTCCGCCTCCGTGGTTATTGACCTCATTTTTCCTGATCCATGCTATTCCGCCTATGTGCAGGGTCTTACCGCAGCTGATCCCGCCTCCGTTTCCACTGTTTACAGCCGATAAGGCACAGCTGTTTTCTTCGATCACACCGCCCGTAATCTCTGCCGTACCACCGCCTTCCAGCATCAGGCCGCCGCCAAAGACACCCAACGCACCGGTTCTCTCGGCATGGTTTCCGGAAATCCTACCTCCGGTCATCACAAAGCTTCCGCTGCCAGCCTGATACAGACCGCCACCGCAGGTTGCATCGCCGTTATCCCGGATCTCTGCGCTGTCACGGATCGTCACTGCTGCACTGCTGCCGACATAGATGCCGCCGCCGTAAAGAGTCGTATTCTCATTGCTCCATTTTGTATGGTTCTCCCGTACACAGCCGCCGCTCATCTCAAAGGAGGATTTGTTGGTTCCGTTACTTTGCACGAGAATACCGCCTCCATTCTTTGCGGTATTATTATGAATGCAGCCCCCGGTCATTTTTACGGTTACACCGGCGGCAGTGCGGATGCCACCGCCGCCATCGAACGACTTATTCTCATAAACCTCCGCACTGTCTTCAATGAGGAGCGTAGTACCAATACCGCCCGCAAAGAGCCCGCCGCCTCCGTTTCCGGTGGATTCATTGTGATGAATTCCGCTGCCCCGCAGAGAAAGCTCCCCGATCTTTCCTTCAAAGGCAAGGGCGCCGCCTTCCTTTTCAGAGCTGTTTTGCGTTGCTATGAAAGGATCTGCGATCACAACCTTGTCTGCAGCACCTTTTACATACAGGCCGCCGCCTCTGCCCACAGATGCCCTGTTGCCGGAAAGCGTCAGCTGCTGATCCAGACCCATGGATCCTGCCGTAACTTTACCGACAGCAATACCTCCGCCATTTTCCGCTGTATTGCCGGAAATTGTGCCGGAGTTTAATTGTGTCCTGTCATTCCATTCTGCAATATAAATACCGCCGCCGTCTTCGTCTGCGGTGTTGTTTCGGATCTCGGCATTTCCCTGCAGACACAGGGCTGCTTCTCTTGCAGCATAGACAGCGCCGCCGTTTCCATTTCCATGAAAATGCTCGACAAAAATGCCGTCCATCGTCAGGTCTGCGTTACGTTCTACCCAAATGCCCCGCAGCTTTACGGAATCCGTAAGCTGACTGCCGGACAGACCGCCACCGCCGACGCTGTCCTTAATAGTCAACTTGCCATATACCTTTATCGCATTTTCCGTGCCATTCTCTGATGCATCTGATTCGTCCGGATAAAGCATATGTCCGTTCAGATCCAAAATAATCGTTTTATTGTCCGGGATCTGAATATTTTCCGTATAATCACGCTCAAGCTTAATTTCATTGACCGCTTCTGAATCGGCCTGATCGATCTGCGCCTGGAGAGTACCTGCAGCCGGCGCACGCATAGGCCTGCCCTTTACATCATTGCCGCTGATGTCATTGCCGCTGATGTCATTGCCGCTGACGTCCGTTGTCTCTGTTTCGGTTTCGGTTTCCGTTTCTGTCTCAGATGGAACTTCCGTTTCTGTTTTGGTTTCGCTCTCTGATCCGGTTTCTGTTTCTGTCTGGGTTTCGCGCTCTGACACGGTTCCCGTTTCCTTCTGGGTTTCGCTCTCTGATCCGGTTCCCGTTTCCTTCCGGGTTTCACGCTCTGGCACGGTTCCCGTTTCTTTCCGGGTTTCGCTCTCTGATCCGGTTCCCGTTTCCTTTTGGGCTTCACGCTCTGCGGAAGCTCCGCCTTCCGATACAGACGCACCCGCCGTCGAGGCTTCCCGCTCCGGTACCGCTTCGCTTTCTGACTGCACAGCGGTCTGATTCCCTGTCCCAGACTGCTGTGTCACGATCTGATTGGTGGGAGCAGCACTTGCACTGATTCCGCCTGCAAGATTTCCAAAGGCCATCGCAGCTGTCAACAGCCACGCGGCAGCTGTTTTCGGTAAGCTTCTTTTTCCCTTCATCTGACTTCCTCCCTGATTCTGGTTCTATTCGATTTCCATACGTTCACAATTTTTTCACTCTTCTATCATAATAATCTCAGATAATACCCCTGTAAATTTAGATATTTTCAGATTTATATTGTTTTTTTAAGAACTTTTGTACGAAAAACCCCCTGTATCTCGTACAGATCCTCTTTTGTACGAAATACAGGGGGTTTTATTTTTGTTATTTTGTCCCTATCACACGGATCGGTATGCTGTCCTTTCCTCTGACAGCACGTCAGCCTCGAAGCAAATCTGCCAGCTGTGCAAACTGTTCCAGTGTCAGGGTTTCGCCGCGGACGGTTTCTGACAGCTCCATCCGAGCCAGCACTTCCTTGATTTTTTCTTTGGACACGTTCAGCCCCGGCGCATTGGAAAGGCCGTTGACCAGGGTTTTGCGGCGCTGGTTGAAGGATGCGCGGATAACAGAAAACATAAACTGCTCATCCAGGGTTTGTACCGGCGGTTCTGCATAGCGATCCAGACGGATAACCGCGCTGCCCACATTGGGTCGCGGGATAAAGCAGTTCGGCGGAACGTTCGCAACAATCTCCGGCTTTGCATAATACTGCACCGCCAGGGAAAGAGCACCATAATCCTTTGTCCCGGGTCCAACCTGCATCCGGTCTGCGACTTCTTTCTGCACCATGATCGTGATGCTCTGCAGCGGCACATGGCTTTCAAACAGTCCCATAATGATGGGTGTTGTGATGTAATAAGGAAGATTGGCAACGACCTTGATGGGACGTCCGCCGTTTTTCTCCTGCACCAGGCGGTTTAAATCTACTTTTAAAATGTCTTCGTTAATTACTTCTACATTATCATAAGCGGACAGCGTATCCGACAAAATCGGGATCAGGGCTTTGTCGATTTCGACCGCCACCACATGCCCCGCCCGCTCCGCGAGATACTGGGTCATGGTTCCGATACCCGGTCCCACCTCCACAACACAGTCATCTTTGGAAATCTGTGCCGCGTTCATGATTTTTTCCAGCACATGGGTATCGATCAGGAAGTTCTGGCCGAACTTTTTCTGAAAATTAAAGTGATATTTCTGCAATACCTCAATGGTATTGGAAGGAATTCCAAGTGTTGCCATTTTTCCTTTCTTTTCTCCGTTCGTTTATTCTAATCCGTAAAACCGACATCCATTGTGCCAGGTAATATCCTCGATTTCCTGACAGGTCAGTCCTTTAATCTCTGCCAGTGCAGCTACAACCCGGGGCAAATAAAGCGAGCTGTTGCGTTTGCCGCGATACGGCTCCGGTGCAAGGTACGGGCAGTCTGTTTCCAGTAAAATTCTCTCGATAGGAAGCTCTGCCGCCGCTTCTTTTAATTTTTTAGCATTTTTAAAGGTCAGTACGCCGCCGATGCCAAAATAGTAGTCCCATTTTTGAAACTCCCGTGCTGTTTCCTTCGTATAAGAAAAGCAGTGAATCACTGCGCGGAGTTGGCTTCCGCCCTCCGCTGCCATCACATCCAGCGTGTCCTTTGCCGCATCTCTGGAGTGGATGATGACAGGCTTATCCAGCTTTTTGGCAAGCTGAAGCTGTCTGGAAAAGCTTTCCCGCTGACGCGCCTGCACCCCGGGCTCTTTGTCCCAGTAGTAATCCAGTCCGATTTCCCCGACAGCAACCGCTTTGGGAGCCGCCAGTTTTTCTTCCAGCCATTCGTAGTCCCGCTCCGTCAGCTCCTGCACGTTGGAGGGATGAACGCCGACCGCCGCGTAAATAAACGGATACTGTTGTGCGAGGGTCAGGCTCGTGGATACAGAAGCAAGGTCCGCAGCCACATTGACGACTCTTCCGATCCCCTGTTCTGCAAGGGAAGCAATCAGCGCTTCCCGATCCTCTTCAAACGCCTCATCATCATAATGGGCATGTGTATCAAATATCATCGTTTTGTTCCTGTCTCTTTTCTTTTCTGTGCCAGTGCCGCCCACGCAGAGGTTCTGCTGCATAAAGCCCTGCCGGCATAGGGTATTGCTTCTGCACAAGTATAGCATACCTTCCGGCTGTTTTACCAATGATTTTACCGGAAATCTTCGACAGAAAATACGACGATACGGCAGGTGCGCCTTTCATTCCTGCGAGAGTCTCCTTTTTGCCTGCCAGAGGGACAGATTGAAGTTTCGAATGCCAAGATTCTTCGTTTCCGAACGTTGATCTTCTTCATAGGCATGCATCCATGGCACAGCGTCTCCGGTCAGGTCTTTTCGTCCGATCAGAACCGGCGCTGCATCCGCAGACAGACCGCGCAGATAGGAGTAGTCCGCGGCTGTCGGGAGGGCGTCGTCATCATCCTGCGAATACATGACGGACTCCCGGGCACTGGCTTCGCGGGATACATTATAAGATGCAATCCAGTAATCCGGACGCCCGAACGCGGGAATCAGGTACAAAAATGCGACTGCTATCAGCCAGAACCTCGGCAGTTCAAAATCACGCTTCCAGACCGCTATCATCGTCCCTGCAAAGATTACCGCCATCACGAGCAGCGCCCACAACACCATCAGCCTAAGAAACGTCAGGGAATATTGACGAATATACAGATACATTCTCCATGCGCTCGAGGCGATCAGCACATAAGTCATTGCGCACACAGCCGTCAGAAGAATCTGCAGTGCCCGGTTTTTGCGAAACCCAAACAGACACACCGCCACAACTGCAAGGTTAATCACGCAAACTGCCAGCAGCTGGAAAAATCCCTGACGCGCATACTGTGCCCATGTCATCTGTTCCGGAAGCGTCCCTGCCTGTAAAAACAGATAAACAATCTGAATTGTACAAAATACCGTATATATTACCGTTAAAAGGGAAAGCACCGTAATTGCAGCCAGTGGCTCCCCAAGACGTTCCCGTCTTTTCCCGGTCAGGTTTTTGGTAAGGAGTCCACGGATAAATCCGTATGCAAACAGATAGACAAGCACCAGCATCAGGAAAACTGTAATAAAATCCGACCATGCCAGTTCTCCGAAAAACCGCGATACCAGACTTGCAAACACCGCATCCGCACTCAGCAGAAGTGCTGCGACAACCATCAGCAGCGGAATGCCGATTACAAGACCGATCAGGATATAGTGACCTTTCCCATTTTCTTTTTGTTTTTCTTCTGCTTTCAGTGCTGCGGCAACATCAGAAAACGGCGTATCCAGATAGGAAAAGGTTCCAAACAGACCTTTCCAGCCGTTTCGGATAAAATCTCCCAATCCCCAATTTTCTGTATTACAAAACAGCAGCAACGTCCATAAAAGCGTCAGTCCGAACAGCATTCCTTTTGTCATCAGGTGAATTTTCAGGTCAGCTGTTAAAAACACGGAGATACCGAGCAAAAATTCTGCCGCCCCATACGGAAGCGCCCTGATAAGCTTCTTTTGCAGACTGTCTCTGTCGGATGGAACCCTGCACTTTGCGGTACAATAGTAAAAATAGTACAAGGTTCCTGCGACGAAAAAAGGATAGGTGATCCCCGATGTATTCCGATACAGGCAGATCGTGTAAAGCAGGGCGTACAGAGCGGTCGCTGCACCGAGGCGGCGGCTGGCCGCGGCAGGGATGGTTCTGGAGGCACGATCAGCATCTGCAGATGTCTGTGCGCAAGTCGCGGCAGTGCTGCCCTCTGTTTTGGCTATGCCTGTGCTGCTCTGCAATTTTCCGGTTCCATCTTTTTCTGTTTTCTCATTCATTTTCTGCATCCTCCTCGTCCTCTACATATTGCAGGATATCGCCGGGCTGGCAGTCCAGCGCCTTGCAGATCGCATTCAGCGTAGACAGCCGCACCGCCTTTGCCTTATTATTTTTCAGGATAGAAAGGTTTGCCAGCGTGATGTCTACCTCTCCGGCAAGCTCTGTCAGTCCCTTTTTGCGTTTCGCCATCATTACGTCCAGGTTGATCATGATCATGTCTTTCTCCTCCATTCGGTGCTCAGATCGTCAGGTCATTTTCCAGCTTATAGGTCACAGCTGCATCAAAGACCCGGGACAGCACCAGAGAAAAAAGTCCCGCAATCACAAATACCAGGATCGTGATCAGTACCGCAGGGGTCAGATAAAGAAACAGGCGCAGCGCAGTAACTGCCGCAATGCAGAAGCTGCAGATTCCCATCCGCTTTAAGCTTTGCACATTTTCCCGGATAAAGCAGTCTCCGTTCAGCACCGTTTTAAACATCTTTCGCAGCTCCTGCAAAAGTATCAATGCAAAGATTCCGGAAATTCCGAACAGGATCGTCAGTCTAAGCCAGTGCTGCCCGAAATAACTGTCATACTTTCCATAAAAGCGTATGCCAAAGGGCAGCGTCACAGTCACAACAATTCCGGCATAAAACAGCACGTCCAGAAGATATTTGGTAAACAGTGTCAGTCTGTCTTTCATTGGTTCCTCCATCCTGCCGCATACCTGTGCGGCTTTCAAAATAGGTCTCTCTTACTGTGAAGATAACACCGTTCACATTGAAAGTCAATATTTATTTATCGAATTTCAATAAATATTTTCTGCAAAGCGATATTGTCAGGAGAATAAAAAAGCCCCGCCAATCCTGCAAAATATCGTGATGAATATTTTACAGAACCAACGAGGCTCATTTATCTTTTATAAAAGCTCTGCACGCTGCGGTGCTTTGGAAAATTCCGGCTTATCCTGCTTTATTTGGAACAGGCTGTGCAAGAACCACAGTCAGGATGCTCTTCTGCCCAGATTCTCTCTGCGGCAGGCGTCCACTGCTGTGCATAGGGTTTGCAGCGATTGAATACGTCCTGTGTGGATTCCGGCTGCTGCATATCGGTGCTATGAGCGCCGCTGCGTTTTACCATTTCTCCCAGAAGCTCCGGATTTTCCAGCATCGGACAGGGTCTTAAATGGTTGTGGTTGAAGGGCTGTCCCTTATGATATTCCTTAAACAGAGGCTGCTGCAGACATTCCAGCAGACTCTTTTCATGGATATTTGCGTTGGAATAATGGATGAATACGCAGGGCTCCACATCTCCGGCAGGATTGATATGTGCGTACTGCCGCCCTCCTGCAATACATCCGTCGATGTATTCGCCGTCATTCTGGAAGTCAATGCAGAAAATCTGCTTACCACCGGTCAGGCCACGGATCTCGCGAACTCTGTGGATCATATACTCTCTCTGCTCTGCGTTCAGCATCAGATCCACGTTTGCGCCATCACCGATCGGCATATAATGGAAGTACCAGTTGAACCGGACGCCGTGGCTGATCAGCATGTCGATGAACTCGTCGCTTGTAACCGCCTTGTAGTTCTGACTCGTATAACAAATGGAAGTACCATAAAGCAGTCCATACTTCTGCATCAGATCCATTGCATGCATCACCTTGTCGAATACGCCCTTCCCACGACGGTCATCTGTTGCATCCCCAATGCCTTCGATGGAAATAAAGAATGCCATATTTCCAACCTTCTGTACCTCCTTACAGAACTCCTCATCGATCAGGGTTCCGTTGGTGAACAGATGGAATACTGAACTCTGATGTGCTGCTGCCAGCTTCAGCAGGTCGTTTTTACGGCACATCGGTTCACCGCCGGTACACATATACCAGTGAATCCCAAGCTCTTCGCCCTCCGTTACCAGCTTATCCATTTCTTCATAGGTCAGGTTCAGGGTCTTGCCATATTCTGCAGCCCAGCAGCCTTTACAATGCAGGTTACAGGATGCGGTAGGATCAAATAACAGGATCCAGGGCATGTTGCAGTCGTATTTTTTTCTCAGCTCCATCACATAATTGTAACCGGAAAACATACCTTCATAACCAAGGTTCAGCACATTCATTTTTAAAATATGAGGATCGATCTCGTTGATGGCACGGTACGCATACTCCATCCATTTTCCATTGGGATCCTGTACAAATTTGCGGGCAGCATCAAATGCACTCGCCTTATATCTCTTGCTCAGCAGCGGCTCTGCCAGATTGATCAGCTTGACCGCCTCTTCTGTCATATGTTCTGTTCCTTTTCCTCTTACTGCTTTAATTGCTGCGTCGATCGCAACACTGAAAGCGGCACGCTGCGCTGCATGTACTACTTTGTTCTCAGTCATGTCGTTCCGACTCCTTTCTCGCTCTGCCTAAATTTATTTCTCTTTCATTTGTCCCCATCTTACGACGGCTTTTGATTCTTTTCATTGCCCAAATTCCCGTTTTTGTGGCATATTTTCCCATTAAACAACATTTTGTCCCATGTGGGCGCGGACGGGATGCGCGACAGAGCATGAACGGGGTGCCCTGACAGGCGGCAGAGCGTGGACGGGGTGCCCTGACAGGCGGCAGAGCGTAAGCGCAGCGCACGCTCTGACTGACTGGCAAGGCAACACGGACACGGCACGCTGCACTGCTTTAGTGCAGCGGGTCGGCGCGGCACGCGCTCTGACGACTGGCAGGCAGTACGCACGCGCACGCTTTCCAATTGACAGACGCGGTGTGCTTTTGTATCCTGTTAGTATCGGATTGAAGAGGGCAACCCCCCACAACAACCCGACCGCAAAACAATTTCGAAAAGGGGTACGAAGAGATGAACGATATAACATCTTATATGTTAGAACAGACCAAAAAAATTCTTTCCATTGACAGTCCGACCGGCTTTACTGCACACGCGGCGGAGTATGTCCTCGGAGCATATAAAAAGCTGGGCTACGATGCAAAGCTGACCAACAAGGGCGGCATTTTTGTATGTGTCAATGACGGTCCTGACCAGGCGGACGATCCTGCGGACGCACCGATTTTGCTGGAAGCGCACATGGATACCCTGGGCGGTATGGTTTGCAGCATCAATGAAAAAGGACGTCTGATGCTGAGTGCTCTCGGCGGCATGAATCCAAACAATGCAGAGGCGGAAAACTGCCGCGTTTACACCAGAAGCGGCAAGGTTTATTCCGGCACGTTCCAATTAAAAAACGCCTCGATCCATGTAAACGGCAGCTACAATGACACTGCCCGTTCCTATGATGCAATGGAGGTCGTATTGGACGAGCCTGTGGAAAGCAAGGCGGATACCGAAGCCCTCGGCATTATGACCGGCGACATCGTCTGCTTCGATCCCCGCACGACCGTAACGGAATCCGGCTACATTAAAAGTCGTTTTCTCGACGATAAGCTGAGTGTCGGCATCCTGCTTGGCTTTGCAAAATATTTAAAGGAGACCGACAAAAAGCCCGCCCGCAAAATCTATCAGCATATCACCGTTTTTGAAGAAGTCGGTCACGGCGGCTCTGCTTCGATTCCTGCTGACGTCGCAGAGATTCTCGCAGTCGATATGGGCTGCGTCGGAGACGGTCTTTCCTGCAAAGAAACCCAGGTTTCCATCTGCGCAAAGGATTCCGGCGGTCCTTATCATTACGATGTTGTTTCTGCTCTGATCGAGGCAGCGCGCACCGCCAGGGTTGACTTTGCAGTTGATGTATATCCTCACTACGGTTCCGACGCAGAAGCGGGACTTCGTTCCGGTATCGATTGCCGCCACGGGCTGATCGGCTCCGGTGTATACGCATCTCACGGCTATGAGCGCAGCCATGTAAAGGGAATGGAGAATACATTCCGGCTGTTAAAGGCTTATCTGAATCAGGATTATAGTGCCTGAACCTTTCCTGTCCAGCACAAAACACAGAAGGTTTTGTAAATATTCTTTAACACCGAAGCAAAAACCTCCGGGTCTGTCGTCTTTTCGACGCCAGCCCGGAGGTTCCTTTTATTGTGGGATCAGCCAATCACCAGCTCCCAATGCATTTTTTCTTCATTCAGACGATACTGCTTTAACAGCTCCGGTCCGCAAGAATTAGAACCAACGCCGCTCATGCCGTAGTCCAGATGCCAGATCACATGTCCGGATTTTTCCAGCTCGTAGTTGTGCATCTTTTCCGTCAGCTCCTGTGCAGTGTAGTAAGAAGCGTTAAAGGAGATCGGCTTTGTGCCTTCCGCTTTCAGTTCTCCCACCTTTACATACGCACAGTGATAATGGCTGCCATTTTCCTGAGGTTTTACATAGTCCTCAAGAAGCTCATCTACTGTTGTCGTAAAGCGGTCTACCCAGCAGGCTCTGTGTTTATCCTGATAGCTTTCTGTCGGACCGTATCCGATGTATTCCACCTGATCCTGATCTTCCGGCAGTACCAGCTGCAAGCCAAACCGGGGCATGTAAGGGAAGGTCATATCCTTGTCGGCATCCAGCGTCAGTTTGATCTGACCGTCTGCATTGACTTCCCAAAGCGCCTTCGCGCGTAAAAACGGCTGTCTGTATACACTGGCGATGGAGAAATCGCAGTGAATGCGTACTTTTTCACCGGCGTTCTCTGCGGTACAGTCATAAACCCGGATCCACGGTCTGTCATATCCGGCTTCTTCCCAGACCTGACGGACATTTCTGTCATTGTCAACCGGCGCACGCCAGGTTTCAAAGGTCATCGGTGCTTCGATCAGCGCTTTGCCATCTCTGACAAGCTCTGTAAACGCACCTTTCTTCTTGCCGAATACATAGCGGATTCTGTCGGAGGTAATGATCCAGGAAGCATCGTTTTCCTCCAGTGCAACTGCTCCGGCTTCTGCAATTTCCAGAACCTTTTCCTTTTCCTCAAACAGCGCAATCTGGTCAAAGCCCATGACTCTGCCCTGTCTGGTCAGCGCCTGATCTGCTTTCTGCACATAGGTCAGCTTCAGATAGGTCTGATCTCCGGAAAGCTCTCCCAGCCGAGGGATCGTGATGCACACTTTTTCATGTGCAGGGCAGGTAATCTCCCGGATCTCGCCCTCTGCTAACAGGGTGCCCTCTTTTTTGATTTCATAACGGATCTGTACGGTATCTGCAAGGTCAGCAAAATCCTGCACGTTCCACAGCTCTACAGTGCCTGCTGCCAGATCTTTTCCTGCTGCATGTACCGGACGGATTTCGTTTTTCCATTCCAGAAGCCCGGTATGGGGTCTGCGGTCCGGATACACCAGGCCATCCATACAGAAGTTGCCGTCATGAGGAAACTCACCTGCATCGCCGCCGTAATGGAAAATATCTCTTCCGTCTGCAGCCTTGCCTTCCCAGGTCGCATGATCACACCATTCCCATACGAAGCCGCCGCAGAACTTGTCATATTTGTACATCAGCTCCATGTAATCATGGATATCCCCGGGGCCGTTGCCCATTGCATGAATAAATTCACACTGAATAAAGGGCTTTCTCATTCTGCGGTCTTCGCAGTATTCCTTTACCCACTCGGTATCCGCATACATCCGGCTCATCACATCCAGCATGGAAACATCGTTGTGATAACCTGCGGAATCGTAGATGCTTGCTTCATAGTGCAGCAGACGGGTCGGATCATAAGCCTTTACCCATCTTCCGGCATCCTCAAAGTTGCCGCCGTAGCCGCTCTCATTGCCCAGAGACCAGAAAATTACCGCGCTCTGGTTTTTGTCCCGGATCACATTTCTCTTCTGACGATCGAGAATCGACTCCGCCCAGGCATCATCCTGCGCGATGTAGCCCATGCAATCGTGACCATCATTTGTATACAAAGTTCCTACGCCGTGGCTTTCCAGATCCGCTTCCGCGATCATGTAAAATCCGTATTCATTGCACAGCTCCGGGAAATAAGGCGCATTGGGATAGTGGCTGGTACGAATCGCATTGACATTGCTTTCCTTCATCAGCTGCAGATCGCGGATCACGTCTTCCCTGGTCACGGTTGCACCGGTGTAAGGATTGGAATCGTGGCGGTTGACGCCCCGGAATTTCACCTGTTTTCCATTGATTAAAATCTTCCCCTCTTCAACGGAGATCCAGCGGATACCGACCTTCTGCTCGATGGTTTCAGCGCCTGCCTGGAGCGTCAGGGTGTACAGATAGGGCTGCTCTGCGTTCCAGAGCACCGGAGCAGCTACAGGAATCGCTATGTTCTCTCCGTTGGAAACTGCCCTGCCGATTTCTTTGCCCTCTGCATCCGTCAGCGTACAGTTGATTTCCGGATCTCCCTCCACCCGGTCAAAACGAACCGTAACCTCTGCGCTGCCATCCTCTGCAACAGGAGTCTGAACCGTAAAGTCATGTACGAATTCCTGCGGGCGAAGCACCAGCTCAACATCCCGGAAAATTCCGGAAAAACGCAGCTTATCCTGATCCTCCAGATAGGTTCCGTCACACCATTTCAAAACCAGAACCGCCATACGGTTGCTGCCTGCTTTGGTTTTGCCGGTGATTTCAAATTCGCTGGGACTGTGGGAAACCTGGCTGTAACCGACAAATTCGCCGTTGATCCAAACATAGAAGCAGGAATCTACGCCCTCAAAATATAAGAACTGACGTTCGCCGGCTTCTTTTTCTGTCAGAGTAAAATCCTTTACATAAGCGCCGCTGGGATTTTCACCGGGTGCATACGGCGGGTCATAAGGGATGGGATAGCGGACATTGGTGTACTGCTTCTGTCCAAAGCCCTTCATCTGCCAGCAGGAGGGCACTTCCATGTTGATAAAGCCCTCTTTTTCGAGATCCTTTTCCCAGAAATGCTCCGGTACTTCTTCCACACTTGGATACCAGGCAAATTTCCAGTCGTCCCCGCTCAACAGGATCTGGCTCTCCCTTCCATCCTGTTTCGGCACATACCAGCAGCGGTTGTCCATTGTGCCGACATGCAAAGTGGAGAGATTTTCATAAAAATTCTGCACTTTCATTTGGTTGTCTCCTTTTTGTATACTTTGGTTGATACCGGGATTTTGTTCCGGCTTTCTTTTTTACAGCTCCTCACACACCTGGAAAATATAGAATTTCAGGTAGTAGGATTCCTCCGCCGCCCAGAGGATCGGATGATCCGGCGCCTGTGTTTTAAATTCCACCTGACGCAGTCTCTTATGCGCTCCGTGGGCTGCTTCGCGGATGGTCTTTGCGAACAGCTCCGGATCCATAAAGTGGGAACAGGAGCAGGTCACTAAAAATCCGTTGTCTTTTACCAGCTTCATGCCCCGCAGATTGATTTCACGATACCCTTTTACCGCATTTTTGATGGAGCTTCTGGATTTGGTAAATGCGGGAGGATCCAGGATTACAACATCATACTGCTCGCCCTTTTTCTCCAGCTCGGGAAGCAGCTCAAAGACATCTGCACAGGTAAATTTTACGCGGTCGGAAAGTCCGTTTAATGCCGCATTTTCTTCCGCCTGCTTTACGCCGGTCATGGATGCATCCACGCCAAGCACCTCTCTCGCACCCGCAATCCCCGCGTTCAGTGCAAAAGAACCGGTATGGGTAAAGCAGTCCAGTACCTTTTTGTCGGGGCAGAGTCTGTGAATTGCCTGTCTGTTGTATTTCTGGTCCAGGAAAAATCCGGTCTTTTGTCCGTCTTCCACATCCACGATGTAACGGACACCATTTTCTGTGATTTCAACCTTTGTGGGGAACGGGTCTCCGATGAAGCCTTTGAAGCGTTCCATGCCTTCCTGCAGGCGTACCTTTGCATCGCTGCGCTCATAGATGCCACGGATCATGATACCGTCCTCTGCCAGCACCTTTTTCACAAGAGAAAGGATCGTCGGCTTCAAACGGTCGATCCCAAGCGCCAGGGATTCCACCACCAGCACGTCGGAGAACTTGTCCACTACCAGCCCCGGCAGCCAGTCCGCTTCACCGAAGATCAGACGGCAGCATCCGGTGTCTACGGTCGCTTTACGATATTCCCATGCGTTGCGCACCCGCTTTTCCAGAAATTCTTCTGTGATCTCATGTTCTTTTCTGCGGCTCATCACCCGGATTGTAATTTTTGAACGGGTATTGATAAAGCCCCATCCCAAAAAGAAACCATCAAAATCCTTTACCGCAAGAATATCTCCGTTTTCATAGTCTCCCTCAACGCGATCAATCTCGTTGTCGTAAACCCAGGCGCCGCCGCTTTTGAGCGTGCGTCCTTCGCCCTTCTTCAGAATGGCTTCTGCGTACATATTTCCTCACAATCTGCCGCATGGCGGCTCCGAAAACGCTGACGCGCTGCACAGACTTTTTTGCAGCGCTCCACCGGCTCGGCAATTTTATTATAGTATGAAATTCTATTCGGATGTATAATAAGTCTGTCCGAAAAATATAACATTTTGAAACTAAAAGAAAGGACTCCTATGCCGATTTATTTTCGCAACGCCCCGGTGCGTGAACCCTTTATCTACGATTCCATCGGAAACCACTGGCTGCAGGATGCGACCTCGCGTCCAAACGGCTACCCTTTCTATCACTATTTACAGACGGAATCCGGCTGCGGGCGGATTACCATTCAGGGAAAATCTTATCTGCTTCATGAACAGGAAGGCGTCCTGATCGCTCCCTCCATCCGACACTCTTATCTGGCCCAGACTCCGGAGTGGTACACCTGCTTTTGTACCTTTTCCGGAACAGTCGAAGGCAGTATTTCCAAAATTCTGAACAACCGGCCGATTCTTTTTACCACAAAAGAGCAATGTCGGAATATACGCGCGCTGCTGCAGGATGCCATACAGTTTTTCGAACATCCTCCGGTCAACATCCCGGTACTCTCCGTCAACTGTTATCAGGTACTTTTACAGTTTTCGGATGTCCCGGACGGTCAGAAGCTTCTTTCTGATCCGCTGTATCTGCGCTATGTTGCTCCGGTCATCGAAGAAATAGAAACCTGCTACAGTCTGCCCCTCACAGTGGCCCAGCTGAGTCGTCAGGTATTTGTCACGCCCCAATATCTATCACGGCTGTTTCAGCGTTTTCTGGGCTGCTCGGTCTACGAATATCTGATGACCTGCCGCATCAACCGTGCCAAAGAGCTTCTGCTGACAGCACCGCGGATGGAGGTGCAGGAAATCGCTGCGCAGACCGGCTTTTCCGATCCGAGTCACTTTATCGCCATGTTCCGCAAAAATACCGGATGGACACCGTTAGAGTTTCGGAAAATCAAATAATGCTGTGTGCAGCGGCGTGTTTTATCTCAGTCCATTGAGCTTTTCCCGATCCATCTGAAACGGATAGTTTTTGAGCTTCGCGGGATTGGAAAGCAGATCATTCATGGTGCGCTCCCAGAGCTCGCGGGAAATTTTTTCTTCTCCGATCAGACTGTAAATGTAGGCCTCGAAGCTCTGATGGCTGCCAAAACCAAGCAAAGTCAGAACGCGCATCGCCTCTTCCTGGTCACCGTAGCAGCGCAGAAAGCCCGGCAGAAACATGCCAACCGCTTTGCCGTGGGGCGTTCCCAGTTCGCAGGTTACGCGATAGCTCAATCCGTGGGGCAGACTCGTACCGGTATGAGAAATCGCCATACCTCCAAGTGTGCATGCCTGCATAAGAAGCTCCCTCTGCGCTTCGCCGATTTCATAGGAAGCGAGCGCATCCTTTACCTTTGCAAAGGTCCGCAGGCCCATCTCGCTGTAGACACGGCTGTAGGGCGTAGCGTTCGTGTTTAAATGGCTCTCCACCAGATGTGCTAACGTATCCACCGCCGTGTTGATACAGCCGGTTTTGGAAGCAGTCTGCAGATACGCAGAATCCACCAATGCAAGCTCTGGGAAAATATGGTGGCTGATGCTCTGTTTTACCAGTTCGCCCGCCTTGGCTTCTGTGGAAGTCTCCGAAGCAGTTGTCGTAGTCAGCTCGATCTTCGGCATTACAACTCTCGTTAAGATCGCATACGGTGTAACCTCCGAACCGGTTCCTGCTGTCGTCGGTACTGCCGCGACCGTCAGGGCTTTATTTGCCGCCTGTTTGACCGCTGCATCTGTTTCATATAAAAAGTCTGCTTTTTTCTCCGGGTTGGCAATCATCAGTGCAATTGCCTTAGAAGCGTCCATGGGAGAACCGCCGCCGATTCCGATCACAAAATCGACCTTTTCCGAAAGCCCCAGGGCAGTCGCCCGCATCACAGTTTCCACCGAAGGATTTTCCTCGATTCCGTCAAAAATCACATAGGGCACTTGCTCGCGGTTCAGCGCATCCTCCACGTCCTGCAGGGAACCGTTTACACGGGAAGAATGCTTTCCCGTTACAAGCAGTGCTTTTGTTCCCAGCGCCGCCAGCTCCTGGCTGTGCTGCCGGACACAGCCTTTCTCGTTATAAACCTTTGTTGGCATGTATAATTTCATTGTAATTCCTCCATTCTAAGACGTGCATAAGCATACTGCTCTGTTTCTGCAATACAGCGCCGCACCCTTTCTTCTGTCGCAGGATCCTCAAAATTCAGCTCTAAAAAACGCTTTTTATAATAGCCCTGTTTCAGCGCAATTCGCAGGCTTTCTGCAAAATTCAGATCAAAGAAAAAGCCAAGAAAGCTGACCCAGACATCCAGCCCGGTTTTTCGTTCCTGTTTTTTGATGCAGTAATGACCCAAAATGCTCTCATATACCACATCTGAAACTGCTTCCTGGCCCACCTGCTCTGCGGAAAAACCGGTGGTATCTACAGGATCCTCCTGGGCAAACACCCGGAAAATATCGCATTTGTCCGCATCCCGGATTAACTTCGCAAAAAGCAGCGTCTTTTCATCCAGGCCATCCTCAATCGCAAGGCGGTTATGGTTGCCGATCGCTGTCAGTATCCGCTCTTTTTCCACGTCAGAAAATCCGTCCAGAAAATCGCCTTCCCGCAAGATTTCGCACCCCAGCTGCGCATGGTCGATGCTTTTATAATCCAGAAACGTGTGATAGCGCTTTAGCTGCTCAAATCTTCCGATATCGTGATATACCGCACACAGATACGCCAGTTTTCTGTCCTGTTCTGAAAGGGCGAGCGCTGTGGTAAGCTGTTCCATCACCTCCGTCACCCTTTGTGTGTGAATAATTTTTAGTTTGATCCTGGTATCGCTTCCGTCGTCATAGGCAGACGCATATTCCAGAAATTTCTGCATGGCATCCATTTTTCGTCTCCATTCTGTAAGCGCATGGCAGTGGCTCTACAGCATTTTCCACATATGGTCCAGCTGCCCGCAGCATGCCATGATTCCTGCGCTTTTGTCTCTTTTATTCAATTCAGGCGGCACTGCTGCCTCAGCTTTCTCTCCGCAGCGATTCAAACACTGTGTCGTAATGCTCCGACATTTCTTCAAAGTTATTCAGCAGCTGTTCCAGCACCCGGTAAAACGTCTGCAAATCCTCCGGTGCGATATTTTTGTCCGCATTTTCCTGTACCAGCCCGATGACCTGACGGATTTTGGCGGTCTGCAGGCTGCCCTGCTCTGTCAGAACATAGCGGGCGCGGTAACGTCCCGGTTCTCCTTGTTTTTCCACCATTCCGGCTGCGATCAGCTCCGAAAATGTCCGGGAAATCAGCGCCGGGTCAAGGTCACAGGCCGCTGCCACCTCTGCAAACTGAAGTCCCTCCGAATGTCCGCTCAGCGCGTACAGCACCGCCGTGTGTGCAGCCTTTAATCCTACCATCCCCATTCCAGCTGTTTTGACTGCCTGTACTTTTTTATTCATTCTGGAAAGAGAAAGGGTAAATTTCAAAAAACGGTCATCCTTCATGGCTCTCATTTCCTTTCCCCAGATGTTTTGCATATTCCTGTCCTTCCCGGACATAATGGGCTGCATTTTCCAGATTGGAGGTGATTTCCGCTTCCGTTACACTGCGGATAATTTTGGCAGGGCTTCCATAAACCAGTGAGCCCTCCGGAATCTGCATATTCTGCGTCACCAGCGCTCCTGCTCCAACGATACAATTTTTGCCGACGGACGCGCCGTTTAAGACAATTGCACCCATTCCAATCAGTGCATTGTCCCCAACGCTGCAGCCGTGCACAATCGCGCTGTGCCCGATCGTGACATTTTTTCCCACAGTCACGCTGTAGCCCCTGTCCACATGAATGACGCAGTTATCCTGCACGTTCGTACCTGCACCGATCGATACGCTGCCTGCTCCGGCACGCACGGTTGCGTGGAACCAGATACTGCAGTTTTCTGCGATCGAAACGTCCCCATATATGTCTGCACTGGGCGCAATAAACGCCGACGGGTCAATGTCCGGTTTTTTCCACATCTGATTTGTCCCCTTTTCTGAGCAGGCTTCGCCTGTTTGTGCTCACTTGCGCTCATCCCGGCGTGAGCATAGCTCACTCTATGATTTCGCCGTTCGTCAATCATGCAAGCATGTTGACTCACTTTCGCTCATCATATCATAGAATCCACGTCAAAAAAAGAGCGGCAGGGATTTCCCTTTATCTCTGCCGCCCTTTTTCGTCTTATTTTTTTATCTCATCCGTTTCAATGATAAAGGACACACTGCCTGTCTTTCCGTCTTCCAGCCCGCTGAAATTATTATATGCGCCGTCGTTTTCTTTCAGCGACTTTAACTTTTCTGTAAGGGACTGCAGCTCCTGTTTCTTTTCCGTATCATCGGTGTTGGAAGAGGAACTGTCATCTATGCTGTCACACGCTTTTTCCACACCCTTTGTGTAGGTGCTGACGCCATCTGCCAGCTGTTTACTTCCATCCGTCAGCTGAGAAACCGATGCTGCAAGTCCTGCCAGCGATGGGTCAGCCTGTGCCGCCTGCGCGAGTGCTGCATTGACCTGGGATAGTCCCTGATACAGGGAGTCTGCGCCACTTCTTAATTTTTCTCCGCCGTTTTTCAATTTGCTGATCTTACTTTTCAGATCTTTAACCTGGTCGGCGGAATCTTCCAGCTTATCCGTCAGCTCATCCAACTTGTCAATAACCTTATCATAGTCCTTTTCTTCCAGAAGTCCGTTGGAAACCATGGTCGCCGTGAAATCCAGTTCAAAATCCTCCGCCTCGAACGAAACCTCCATAAAATCATGCAGATCGATTTCTTCCTCTTTTGTCAGCTCCATCGTATCCAGATCAAGTGCAGTTGTCATGCCGGGAAGCGCAAAACCGTAAACCAGATATTCGCCGTCCATGTAACGGGAAGCGCCGTTCGTCACGGAAATATCATGCACATTGTCTTCCGAAAGCATCAGTCCGGTGATCGCTGCAAACGGTGTGATCGAACCATTTTCCTGCGTGTTATTTTTGTAATCAAAGCGGATTTTGATATTGCCGGTGGCACCGGTCAGTTCATCTGCGCCCACTTCTTTGCCATCCAGAAAGTAAGTCACCGTTACCGTCAGCGGAAGCTCGGAAGAAGTGTCCGCTTTTCCCTCATAATGAATGTCAGAGCCGTGGTTTTCCCAGAGGATGCTTCCGTCTGCCTGCTTTGTATAGGTTTCGTCGCCTTCTTTGTTTATGATATCCGTCAGCGTTGTTACGTCAGTCAGCTCTGCATCCGGTCCCGGATTTTTCAGACCTGCGGTCACGGTGATTTCCGTCGGGGTTCCGTAGGCATCCGTAAGCACATAAACGCTTTCTTCCTTGTCCGTTTCCATACCGCTTTCGTGCCAAGCGGACGCCGCGTTAGTCGCTGCGCTGGCTGAGCCAGCGGTATCCGTCGTGGACGCGTTGCCTGATGCGCCTGCGGTCTGTGTGCCGGTATCTGCCGTGCTGGTAGTCGAGCCGTCCGCTGCGCCGCTGGTCGCCGCTGCCGCGTCACCGCAGCCGCCGACACACATTGCAGCAGCGGTAAAAAGCGCTGCCGCGGTCATTTTATACCGATTCTTTTTATCCTGAAAGTCAAACATAATTTTCCCTCCTCACTCCACATTTTTCAGTGCCATATCCATCGGGACTTTTCCGATTCGTTTCAGCTCCAGTGCAGCCACAACCCCATAGCAGATGACTCCTGCCACAAACATTTCCACATAAATCTTCGGGTCAATCCAGTAAGGCAGATACCCCGTCATCATTTGTGACAACATTGCTTTCCAGATGATACCGATAATCCTGACGCTCAGCGGAATATTAATCAGCACGCAGAGCACGACAACGATTGAGGTTGGCATAACATAGAGCCTTGCAATCTCTCCTTTGGAGTAACCGAGAATTTTTGCCATGGAAATCGACTGCGCATTTTTTTCAATGATAATTTTACTCAGCAAATAAACAAGAACAGCAAATATCAGAACTGCAAAAAAGCTGACCAGCCACATCATCCCGCCCATGGAAATCTCCATCTGACGCGTCATTTTGGTCAGCGCATCCAGATCGATCACAGAACCGATGTATTTGTCATCGATATCTGTAATTTCAGAACTGGAAAAATATCCGCCGTACATGTCCTTTCCAAGATCAAAGACATCGTTTAGATGATCCCTCGAAAGGAATACGACCAGCGACGCTTCATATGGATAAATCTGTGTGACAGTAAAGGTATAGGTCTTATCCTCATATTTTTCTTTCAGTGTAATGCTGTCCCCGATGGAAAGTCCAAACTTCGAGGCATAGGCAGAGGAAATCACCACATCGTCATCGGAAAGCTTCAGGGAAACATAACGGCTGTCCGGTTCGATTCCATAAAAGAGGATATCCTCCAGCATATAATTTTCGTCCATCGTCCGCAGAGTATAAGCGCTGAACTTTTCCGCGTCAGGATTGTCCGTTTCCACTTCTTTTGCAAATTTCAGCAGGGAAAGCATGCCCTTTAGCTTATACTTGCTGTCCATCTCCGAAACCGGCATATTCAGCATATACTGGTACTCTGCGATCATATTGCCTGTGATTTCTTCCTGGTAATGATCCATAATCGGAACCATCGAAAGTCCGAACAAAAGCAGGATTGATGCAAAGGAAATTCCAATAAACAGAATCACATAATTCGCCATGTTCTGCAGTACGACCCGAATCCGAAACCTGGAAAAGAACCGGATTGCAGGGCTTAAACCAACTGCGCGCCTGTTCTTTTTACGGCTCAGATCGCGGCGCAGAAACTGCAGCGGACTAAGCTTCATCTGTCTGTACAGGATCAGAACATTGATCAAAAGCATCAGAAGCACTGGAACCACTGTTGTATATAGGAAAGCTTCTGCATTCCAGACCGTCACATAAGTAGGCAGGCTGTAGCTTCCATAATACATGCCGGCGCACACATTTTTCATGACCGTATATCCAAAAATATTTCCGATCACCGCGCTGATGAGCGTTACAATCACCGGCATCTCCATATAATGCCGGATCAGTTCGCCTCTCGTATAGCCGCTCGCCCGCAGCGTACCGATCACATTCGCTTCCTTTTCAATCGTATTGGCCGTTGTCACTGCAAAAACAAACGCCAGAATCACGATGATAATGTAAAGCAGGACAATCATCATCGCACGGTCACTGCCCATATCCTCCCCGGTAAACTGAATCGCCTGATTTTCATAGCGAGGCAGAAAATCTTTCAATGATACAACACCGTTCACCGCCTCCATCAAATCTTCCGAAACTTCTTTTTCTTCCGCATCTGTCGCAGGCTCTGTATCGTACTTCCAGGCATAATCATAGTGAAGCTGCTCCTTCTCAAAACGCGCAAAGGCCTCCGGAGATACGATTGCGACCCCGAACAGCTTCGCGTCAAACATCGCGTCATTGTTATTTTCAAACAGGCAGCTGTAATCCGGCAGTGCCACAAGCCCTGTCACCGTCCAGGTATCGCCATCCGCCTGCACGGTATCCCCGACAGAAATCCCGTTATTTTCCGCGAACATTCTGTCGATTCCGATCTCGTTATCCTGTTGCGGGAGCTGCCCTTCCATCAGGCAGACCGTGTTGACCTGCTCCCTGTCCGCGTAGATGCGCAGCCGCGCACCGAAATCTGTTTCCTCCTGAACATAAAACTGGTCGTAAAGCGTTACCCCGTTTTCCTCAATTTTGGCTTTCTGCGCCTGATTCATTTTCTGTTCCGTAATAAAATGACCGTTCTCGATCTGATACTTTTCAAAGCCGTCATTATATGCCTTTATCATGCTTCCATCCGCAACTAAAAAGCCCGAAATCAGTCCGATGGAAAAGACGAGCAAAAGGAAAATCACGGCATATTTTCCGAAATCATCTTTTAATTCCCGCAAAAGCCGTTTGCTTAATGGATTTTTCATATGCCGCCCCCTTACCATTCCAGATCCTGTGCTTTGATCTTTTCCAGGTTGCGGTAAGTTTTGCGGATCTGACCGTCACGCAGTTTTACAACGACATCCGCCATATTTTTGATCGCGTCGTTATGGGTTACCATCACGACTGTGTTGCCATATTTCCGGTTCACAGTTTCGATCAACTTTAAAATTTCCTTTGATGTATTATAGTCCAGCGCGCCCGTCGGCTCGTCACACAGCAGGATGTCAGGATTTTTCACGATCGCACGCCCGATCGCACATCTCTGCTGCTGTCCGCCGGAAAGCTGATTCGGCAGCTTTTTCCCATGAGCAGTCAGCCCCAGCGTCTCCATCAGTTCATCCACATCCAGCGGATGTTCGCTTAAATACGCGCCGACTTCGATATTTTCCCGCACCGTCAGATTCGGAATCAGGTTGTACATCTGGAAAATGTAGCCCAGATGCTTTCTTCGATAAGCTGTCAGGCGTTTCTCGTCCATATCCTCCGTCTTTTCCCCGGCAATCGTAATACTGCCCTCATCCGCGCGGTCAATGCCGCCGATGATGTTGAGCAGCGTCGATTTGCCGGAACCGGACGGTCCAAGCAGCACGCAAAATTCTCCTTTTTCCACGGAAAGGTCAATGCCTTTTAATACTTCCACCAGACTGTCGCCCTCGCCGAAGGACTTTCGGATTCCTCTGATTTCCAGAAACATCACTTTCTCCTCCTCAATATCGTAACCTTCATGATATCAGGGGCAAAAGGACTAAGCCCACATGAGCTTACTCATAGGTGGGTGAGAGACCTTTTGCCCTGACTCCATATCCATCGGGTTCAAAAATTCATTTTTCAGAAGTAGAATAGACTAACTTTTGTTCGTTGTCAATGTTTTAAGCTACAGTTCACTCGTACCCTTCTGAGTCCAGATTCCGTGCTTGCACGAAAATCTGAACTCAGAAGGGTACGAAGGGAGCGCCATTTTATGAGCAAAAAGAGCTGCGAAGCAGCGGAGAGCGTCGAAGACGCGGTTTTGCGAATGGCGCGGGTGAACAGTAACTATTTCAGGAAAAGCTCAAGAATTTCTGTGAATTACGGGTTGTCAATTCCTTTTTTTCCCGTTATACTTTTCGGGACATAGTCTTTGCGGATTGTGAGGGCACGGAAGCACGAAGCAATCCGATATCAACACTCAGAATTCAGAAAGTACAGAGAGAACAATATGAGTATTTTAAATGTAGAACATCTGTCTCACGGCTTTGGCGACAGAGCCATTTTCCATGACGTTTCCTTCCGTCTTTTAAAGGGTGAGCACATCGGCTTAATCGGCGCAAACGGCGAAGGAAAATCCACCTTTATGAACATCATCACCGGTCGCCTGCAGCCCGATGAAGGTAAGGTCGAATGGTCCAAAAATGTCCGCGCCGGTTATCTGGATCAGCATACTGCCCTTGAAAAGGGCATGACCATCCGTCAGGTACTGACCTCTGCCTTTGATTTTTTGCTGGATATGGAACAGGAATTAAACGGGATTTATGAAAAGATGGGTGAAGCAGACGAGGATACCATGCAGCAGCTGATGGAGGACGCCGGAACGCTGCAGGAGCTTTTGACTGCACACGATTTTTATATGATCGATTCCAAGGTTGAGGAGGTTGGACGCGCCCTCGGGCTTTCCGAAATCGGTCTGGACAAGGATGTTTCCGAGCTGTCCGGCGGTCAGCGTACTAAGGTACTTTTGGGTAAGCTTCTGTTGGAGAAACCGGACATCCTGCTTTTGGACGAGCCCACCAACTATCTCGATGTTTCTCATATCGAATGGCTCAAACGGTATTTAAATGATTACGAAAACGCGTTTATCCTGATTTCTCATGATATTCCGTTCTTAAACAGCGTCGTCAACCTGATCTACCACATGGACAATCAACAGCTGACCCGCTACGTAGGCGATTATGACAAGTTCCAGGAGGTTTATGCGATGAAAAAAGCGCAGCTGGAAGCCGCCTATAACAAGCAGCAGAAAGAAATTGCAGATTTGAAGGATTTCGTTGCCCGCAACAAGGCTCGTGTTTCCACCAGAAACATGGCGATGTCCCGTCAGAAAAAGCTGGACAAAATGGATGTAATAGAACTGCAGGCTGAAAAGCCGAAGCCGGAGTTCAATTTTAAAGAGGCACGCACGCCCGGCAGATATATTTTCCAGACGTCCGACCTCGTAATCGGCTATGACGAGCCGCTGTCCTCCCCGCTGAATCTGTCCATGGAACGCGGCTCCAAGATCGTCATCACCGGTGCAAACGGAATCGGTAAGACAACTCTGCTGAAGAGCATCCTCGGTCTGATCGATCCCCTCTCCGGCAGCGTAGAGCAGGGAGATTATCTGGAGATCGGCTATTTCGAGCAGGAAATGAGTCAGGATATTTCCACAACCTGTATCGAGGAGATCTGGAAGGAGTTTCCGGGCTACAGCCAGTATGAGGTGCGTTCCGCCCTCGCAAAATGCGGTCTTACAACCAAGCATATTGAAAGCCTTGTCAAAGTCCTGTCCGGCGGTGAACAGGCAAAGGTGCGTCTCTGCAAGCTGATCAACCGTCCCTCCAATGTACTCGTCCTCGACGAGCCCACCAACCACCTCGATGTGGATGCCAAGGACGAATTGAAGCGTGCACTGATCGCATATCGCGGAAGCATTCTGATGGTATGCCATGAGCCCGAGTTCTATGACGGGCTCGCAGATACGGTCTGGGATGCTTCCAAATGGACGACACGAACCGTGTGACAAAAGGACAGCACGACACGCAATATGATAACATGGCTTAGCGCAGTCCAGCACTCTAAAAGGCAGCCGCGTCAGGAAAATTTTTCTGACGCGGCTGCCATATTTTTTAAGCTTCCTGATAAAGTTCTTTTGACCGGTAAGTCAATACCTTTCCTATTTGTAATCTTTGTTTTTGAGCGACGTACCTACAAACGGTATCGTAGCAAATTCCTGCGGGTTACTTCTGATAATGTAATCGATATAATTTCCCACAGTCAACGCGTATGCATAGTAGCCCATCGGGTTCGGATGAAAGCCCAACCCGAACGATTTACGCATTTCTGCATCGTATACGGGCGCATGCGCAGTCATATCCAGCAAGTAAGTAAACTCAAACATATCGCACAATTTGGCGAGTTCGCTTGCGATATAACGGATATCGTTATCACACGCTTCACCGCGCAGTTGAGGAGTTACAACAAAAATACGCGCATTAGGCTCTATTGTTTTAAGTTTGGAAACGATTTTGCCCATATTACCGAAAAACGTATCGTCATTATCCTGCGGACAATCGGCGTTGACGTCCTTGACACTTCCCAGAGGATGCCCGAACACAAACGAATCGTTGTTGCCTAACGCAATAATATACGCTTGATTCCATTGCCAAAATCCGTTTGCGTCCGCCCAACTTTGAACATACTCGCGCGCGGTCATTCCGCCGCGGGAATAATTGTTGTATTTTGTTCCAGTAATGCGCTCTAAAACGGCGGGCCACGAGTACTCGTACATATCGGTATAAACTATATTTCCGTTTTCATCGTGACTTTCAAACTCGCCCGATGCCAAAGAATCCCCTATAACGCCTATTTGCTTAAAAATGCCCGCAAAACCGCACGTTTCCTTAATAATATCTAACGGCTGTTCGCTTGCGCCGATTTCAAATCGTTTGTTATTCATTTTATTCACCGTCCTGTTTTTCTTCTTTAACCTTTTTAGGCTTATCCCATTCCGTACCGGTTACAGTTTTAAGATCAAGTCCGCGAGTTTCGCCGACAAACAGCCACATTATTACAATTGCCCCTACAAGCCCTGGAACCGTCATGCCCAAATACATATAACCGAACATGCTTTCGGGAATGATAGGCAGCAGTATCATAGTAATAACTGTTGCAAGTCCGCCCATAACTCCGTTAAGCAACGTATTGATTACCGTAACCGACGAACGCAGGTTTGTAGGAGACGATTCGGAAAACATAATTCCGCCGATGGTATCGCCTGCGCCCCAGTAACTGCCCATAAATCCGCCGATAGCAAAACCCGTCAAATACGGAGTCCACTTGAACATACCGCTAAAGATAAACAGCAAATAACACGTCAACGCCGAACAAGACATTGCGACTATAGTTACTTTACGTCCGAATTTATCCGACACAAAACCGGAAATCAATGTAAACAGCGCGTTGCCGACGGGATACAGAAACAAAGCACGAGTTATTTCTTCTTCCGTCATCAGCGCCGACTTTGCCATAACCGTACTGTACGTTGCCGTACCTAACGAAGCGAGATAAAAGCAGCAACAAGCAATAATCAAAAAGCGCAATTGTCTGTGTTTGAATGCGAATTTTACAGCGGTCAGAATTCCGCCTTGTGCGTTTTGTTCGCGTCCTTCCTTGCTGCGTTGTTCACGTTCTTCTATAGGCGTTTTTAAATACTCTATTCTTTTAGTCAAAAATGCGTTTGTTTCCTTAGCAAAAAGCAGCGCGAATAACGACATTACAAAACCGATAATTGCCGGCACCAAATATACTACATGCCAACGCTCGCTTACGTTTTGCATGAGTGTAGCCCTAAGCAACGGAACAAGTAACGTGCCCAGTATCGCCACCGCTTTTACGATTGCGTAGTTACGGGCACGAGACTTTTTGTCGGAGCATTCCAGTATGTACACGCATTGCATATCGTGCGAGACCATAAAACCCATCAACGTGCCGCCTATCATGTAAACGTAGATATCTTTGGATAAATACACAAGGAACAACCCTAAGCCCATACATAACGTGTTAATAACCAAAAACGGCTTACGCCCGAATTTGTCCGCAAGGGGACGATAGAAAATAATAAGCAGTGTTACCGGATAGGAAATAAAACCTATGGCGGAAAAGAGCGATAATCCCGCGCCGTATTCCATACCCATATTTTTTACGAAGAATTCTGTAACTATATTTGCCTGAAACTGAATGGATATAGTAGACGCGATTTCGTCCGTTATGTAGATGAGCGACAAAATCATAAACAAGTAAATCAAATAAAACTTGTTGCTTCTTGCGCCCAGCTGCTTTTCGCGGCGGATAAGTTCCTTGGCTTCGCGCGCCTGTAATCGTTCAACATTTTTTGCCATTTTGAGTTTTCTCCTTTTGAAAATTGTAAACAAGGAAATTCTTGGTCATCTCGTCGGTAATGCCGTAGCGCTCCGCCAAATTGTGTATGGCTTGCAAGAAATCCGCGCCGGAGCAGCCTTTAGACAACAGGTTTTCTTTTTCGATAAGTTTATTCCAAAAAACATTCAAAACAATTTCGTCGGTGGCAAGGGAAACAACCGAATGATTGCGCGTATGCACGTAAACGTTGCGATCGCCTTCTTCTCCGACTAAACACTCTCCGCCGTCGATTATAATTGTTGTTCTACGGTATGGAAACAGTGTTGAAACGTCGTTGATATTGTACGAATACACCGTTGCGCCCTCGACCAAAATGCTTCCGAAGGTAAAAATATACACCTTTACCCCGCGGGATATTGCGTTTTCGATATTACTACGCAGCACTTCGAACAGCTCTCGCCAAATGGACAGCGAAATTTCCGCTTGCGCGCTGTCGATAAGTTCCTTTGCCTTAGCAACGTATTTTTCTTCGCCCATTATATTCATTACATAATCGACGTCGGCGTTTTCCGTTGCAAGTTGTTGTAGTTCGCGTTCGGCGCAGGCAATATTCTTTTCGTTTTCTTCCTTAATGCTGCGGATAAGCTCTTGATACTCGATAGGCTTGTAAAAATTCGGCTCTCCGTCTATACGAATAACCGCGCCCTTTGCCACCAAGCGATTGATAACCTCGTACACCAACGAACGCGCAACGCCGGACAATTTGGCGATTTCGTAGCCGTTTAGCACTTTATGTTTAATTAGTGTTCCGTATACTTTTGCTTCGTTTGACGAAAAGCCGAGTTTCTCTAAAAATTCATAATTGTTCATAGTAGTTATACCCCACACCACTATTATGCTACAAATCTCTGCGTTTTCAATACCCTTTTTGAAAAATATGGTATTAAATTTACTTTTTGCGTCAATACGGGCTGTCGTCAAAGTACAGTTCGTCGTACAAATCATCGTCTTGCCTATCGAAACGTTCTTGCTGCTGTCGGTTGGTATTCTTTATTAGAGACTGACTGCTTATTTCCAAGCAACAGAAAAGGACAGACGACCTTAAATCGTCTGTCCTCATCCGAGAAGCACGCATTATGCTCTAACATCCTTATGAGAAGGAACGTAAAGAGCGTGCGTTCTATTTTTCCCGGTTCATCACAAGTTCCCAGACAACACACAGCGCGGCATAAATCACGCCGCCGACCACATAGACGATCCAGGTCTTATCCCATGTGTTCGTTGAAAAGCTCCAGGCGAGATAAATTGCAGTCAGGATAAGCCAGTAAACTACGGAAAACGCTCCCATTTTCCGGTTTTTGCGCTTCGCTTCCATCGTGTAATCGCCCTCTTTTAATAGTTTCTGCATGCTTGTCCAGATGCTGCAGTTCACCACAAAAATACATGCGCCGATTCCGGCAAGCACCATCGTAACGGTCAGCAGCAGCGTTATCAGAAATTCCTGTTCCGAAAATGCGCCGACGAGCAGCGGAATCGGGGACGCCACACAGATACACGTTGCAATGATGTTCCAGAAAATGTACTGATTCCGATATTCTTTCTGTTTTTCCCGCACCATTCCGCTCACGCCATATTGCAGCTCAAACGGCTTTTCCCTATCCAGATATTCATACTGCTCGTTCTGAAACCCGGAATAGATAAACAATGCGACCGCCGCGATTACAAAAAACAGCAACAGCATTATTCCAAGACAACCTGCCAGATTTTCCGAAATGTTCAATTTTTCATACTCCGATGCCGCGCCTAATAAAAGTAACGGGATCGGGGATAACACGCACAGAAACGTCCCGACAGCAATCCGTTTTGCGGATTCCCTGCTCTGTACGAGATAGGTTCCCGCCTCTTCTATGGAAATCTGGCGCACGCCGCTGTCTATCGTTTCCGATGTAAACTCCTCCAGCTCCATGTCATCCTTTAAAAGGTAATCTGTCGTAACTCCAAACAACGCTCCAAGCTGCAAAATTTTTTCCAGCTCCGGGACGGTCTGCGCGCTTTCCCATTTTGAGACTGCCTGTCTCGATACATTCATCTTCTGCGCAAGCTCTTCTTGCGACCAGCCGTTTTTCTTTCTCAGCCGGACAATCTTATCTGCCAAAATCATACTTCCTGCCTCCATTTGTTTTTTGTTTCAGTATATGGATTTTGACAGTTTCCCGCCACCAAACGGCGGCTTGAAATTTGTCAACCGTTGGTTGCACCCCGCACAAAATAAGGGATTTCGCAGCTTCGTGCCGCCAGCCAGATGGATACGGCACGTTCACATGCCGCGCTTAAATTTCTTTGATAAACTGCACGCCCTCCAGTCTGCCGAACTCTTCTATCACCTTCTCATGGGATACAGGTGTATCAAAATGAAGGGTCATTGTTGCACCAACCACCCTGTTTCCATCCACATCCTTGCTGCGTACAATCTCCAGCCCGTCCATTTTACAGCCATGTCCCCGTCCATATGCCAAAAAGGCACTCAGATCCTTGATACTTACAAACTCCACGTAAGCTCCAAAAACACGCGCTGTTTTTCCAAGCCTCTTATCTACTGTGCTCAGGATTTTCAGAGAACACCAGATGGCTGCAAAGCCGACAATTGCTCCGGAGTAGAAGCCGGAACCAAGTGCCAGTCCCAGACAGGCATCTGCCCACAGCCCCGCTGCAGTGGTCAGCCCCTTTACCTGGTTCTGCCGGGTCACCAGGATCGTCCCGGCTCCCAGAAATCCGATCCCGCTGATCACCTGCGCAGCAATCCGGCTCGGGTCAGTGCTTCCAAGCTCCCGGCTCAGAAAAATTCCCGTCATCATCGCAATTTCCGAGCCGATACAGACAACCATATACGTCCGAAATCCTGCCGGACGCCCTTTCTTTTCCCTTTCATACCCTAAAATTCCACTGAAAACCATCGCAAGCACAGTTCTCAGCAGCACAGAAAAAATGGTCAGCTCCTTCAAAACGGCTATTTTTTCCAACACCATACCATGCTCCCTCTTTTATCCTTCTTCTGATTTCTGCAGGCATTCCCGCGAAAATGCCGGCAGCCTTATTCTATATGCTGTTTACAGGTATCTTTCGTCATAAACCGCCCGAACCCCGCCGACAAATTTCCGCCGCGTCCGTGCGCATACCAGATGTGCCTCCCCGATCTGTCGAATGGACAGTCTGACCGGAACCGCCACATCCTTTAGATGCATCCCGATCAGCGTATCTCCGATATCCATTCCTGCATGTGCCGCAATATGCTCCACTGCCACAGGATCCGCAAATGCCTGCCATGCCGCTGTTGCAAAGGATCCGCCTGCTTTTGGCTGCGGCATAACATTGACCGGCTCATAGCCGTACTTTTCTGCCGCTTCTGTCTCCAGAATCAGTGCGCGGTTTAAATGTTCGCAGCACTGGGCCGCCAGATAAATGCCTTTTTCCTGCACAGCCGCATAAATTCCGCCAAATACCTTTGCCGCCAGCTCCGGACTGGAATAGGTTCCGATTTTCTCCCCGCCAACCTCACTGGTCGAACAGCCGACTACTAAAATCTGACCCGCTTTCATCCCGGCGGTCTCTATCAGCTCCGCTGCTGCCTGATAAGCGGTCTGGTAAACCTTTTCATATAATGTATTGTCATAGGTATGAAAATCCATAGCTGCCATAAATAAATATCCCTTCCTCCCCGTTCTATTTCATCAAACAGTACCCTGCTTTTACAGTACACCCATTTTATAACTTTTCCATTTAAGTATAACCGATTTCTTCTATTCTGTCAGTTTCTTCCAGTAAATTATTATTTCGTGAGCATAGCTCACTCAATAATTTCGCCGTTCGTCAATCATGCAAGCATGTTGACTCACTTGCGCTCATTATATCAGAAAGAACAAAAAGACGGCAGTTTCCTGATTCGGAAAGCCACCGTCTTTTTGTGTAATCTATTTATTTTTTACCCGAAGTTCTTTCAGGTAATTGTAAACGGTAAAATTCGTAACACCCAGACACTCTGCCACATATTCAACGGAGCCTTTGACATCAAAAATGCCTCTGTTCGCCAGATTTCCAACAATACTAAGCTTATCTTCCTTCTGCATGTAGGCAACTGGCTTCTGCACCATTCCAAGCTCTGTGCGTACCATATCCTCCATAACCTCACTGATATCATGTGCAAACAGCTCTTCTGCCTCATCCTCTTCTGCCGGATGCTGAAACGATACCATTTCCTGATGCAGGCGAGAAGCCACGATATAATCTGTCAGATCCTGATTAATACATAAGCTTCCTACAATATGCCCATTCTCATCCCGGATAAAAATTGTCGATGACCGCAAAATGCGACCGTCTGTAGTTACATTTCGGTAATTAATGCTGTTCGGTGCACTGTCTCCATATTTCTGCAGCAGCTGCAAAAGATAATTTGTGACCGGTCCACCGATTTTTCGATGCGTCACATCTCCTGCCAAAGCTACAATTGAACTTTCCACGTGGCTCAAATCGTGCAGAATTACCTCATAGCGGCTTCCAAGCATCTGAAAAATTCCTTCAACCAGCTGCAAGGCCGCCTGCAAATTTGGATGCAGTTCCCTATTTTCCATACTATTTCAATCCTTTACTTTTCCAGATTTTTTTCCCGGATCAGCATGTCGATTCCTTTTTCCAGACGGTTCAGCCCTTCTTCCAAAATTTCACGGCTTGTTGCAAAGCAGATTCGAATATACCCTTCCGAACCACTGCCGAAGAATTTTTCCCCTCCGGAAACCACAGCAAGCTTTACCTTCTCTTTCATATACTCGGTAAATGCTTCGCTCTTCATGCCAAAAGCGCGAATATCCACATACAGCAGATAGGTTGCATGGGGATGATATGCTTGAATCATTGGCATCCTGTTTAAACGGTCAACCGCATAATCCCTGTTCTTTTTCAAGTGTTCCAGAAAAGCATCCACCCAATAGTAGCACTTACTCATGCATGCAGTCCCTGCAATCTGTGAAATCGAAGCAATACCTCCGGCTGTACTCATCACGTCCGAATTTTCCACGATTTCCTCAAACAGCTTTTCATCTGTCGTATACACACAGCCTGCACGCAGGCCGGCAATTCCGAAGCTCTTGGAAAAACCAAACACCGACATAACTCTGCGGCACCGCTTACTACCCAATGAGTAAATGCTTCTGAATGGCTCTTCCGGGAATACGATATCCGACCAGATTTCATCGTTCATGATATAAAGATTATACTTCTCGCAAAGCGACATGATATGCTCCAGATCCTCTGGACGATATACAACGCCATAGGGATTATGCGGATTACATAGACCAATCATTCTGGTCTTTGGTGTAATGTAGTTTTCCAGTTCAGACAGATCGATATATCCATCTTTTAACTTAGCCGGAAACAGTACAACCTTTCCGCCTGCAGCCAGACAGGATTCACGGAACAGATAATCCACCGGGTCAAAAACGATCATCTCATCGCCCTGACGTAAAACAGTCTGAGCGATAACATACATTCCTCTCGCTGCACTGTCAATTGGAAGAATCAGATTCGGATCGATCTCTTCTCCTTTTCTTTCCATCAGTGCTTTGGAAATGCTGTCCCTGAATTCCGGATATCCCAGTTTAGGCGTATAGGAAAAATAACCATCTTTCACATAATCCATCATTGCTTCCTGAATTTCAGGTGCAACCGGATAATCCGGATCTGCCGCAGTCAGCGGAATCACTCCGTCCGGCACCTCTGCCCAGCGATAATTAAACGCACGTTTTTTGAGCACATCCAGTTTAATATTCGAATTATCAAATAATGCCATTTTCTATTACTCCTCCGTATATGCAATCGCTTCAACCTCACACAAAACACCTTTGGGAAGCGCCTTTACAGCAACGCAGGAACGAGCCGGACAGCTTATAAAGTATTTTTCATAAACGCTGTTGAATATCGGGAAATCTGTCATATCTGCCAGAAAACAGGTCGTCTTTACTACCTGCTCATAAGATGCGCCGCCTGCTGCCAGAACTGCTCCAACATTTTTGCAGGACTGTTCCGCCTGCTCAGCAATCGCTGTGCCTGCGACAGTTCCGGTTGCAGGATCTACCGGAATCTGTCCGGAGCAATATACAACGTTTCCGATCCTGATTCCCTGAGAATAAGGTCCGATTGCAGCAGGAGCTGCAGAAGTTTCAATCTTTTTCATCTTTTCTTCCTCCATTTTATGAATTAAAAAGTTTCATACAGGACACCGAAAAGACTGCAGATTCGATATGCGGATCTACTTAGCTTATTATATCACAATCTACAATCTTTTGTCTCTTTTTATTCAATTTTCAGATGACATGCCACCTGTGTTCCATCCGCCATTGTTTTCAACTGCGGCTTTTCTTTTTTACAGATATCCATACAGTAACGGCATCTCGGATGGAACGGACACCCGGACGGTGGATTGACCGGACTCGGAATATCACCGGTAAGCAGAATTCGATGCTCATTTTCCTGTTTGCGAATGTTCGGGATGGCAGAAAGGAGCGCCTGGGTATAGGGATGACGACGCTTTTCATAGATTGCATCCTTCGTTCCTATTTCTACAATATTCCCCAGATACATTACCATAACTCTGTCGCAAAAATGCTTGATGATTCGCAGATCATGCGAAATAAACATATACGTTAAACTAAATTCCTTTTTAATATCCTGCATCAGATTAATAACCTGTGCCTGAATGGAAACATCCAGTGCACTAACCGGTTCGTCACAAACAACGAACTCCGGATTTAGTGCAATTGCCCGGGCAATGCCGACACGCTGCCTCTGGCCACCGGAAAACTCATGCGGATATCTGGTAATATGTTCCGGGCGCAGGCCGACACAGGCTATCAACCTTTCTACCTGCGTATATATTTCTTCCCTGCTCATCTCCGGATGATGGATACGATAAGGCTCTTCCAGGATCTGAAAGACTGTTTTTCTGGGATCCAATGACGCATACGGATCCTGAAAGATAATCTGCATCCTTTTGCGCATTGTACGCATCTCACTTTTCTTCAACCGGCTCAGATCCTGTCCGTCAAATGTAACCGTACCTTCCGTAGGCTCCAACAGATGCAGCACAAGGCGACCTGTTGTAGATTTTCCGCAGCCTGACTCGCCGACAACGCCAAGCGTTTCTCCCTTATAGATCTGAAAGCTGATATCATCTACAGCTTTTACTGTTTTTCCCTTTTCGCCGGTCGGGAAGTATTTTTTCAGATTTTTTACATCTACTAAAACTTCACTCATTTCTCATACCTCCTGCACCTGACCTGACGTCCATCCTCCAGATCCAGAAGCTTTATCCGCTCCTTTTCGCATTCCGGACAGGCAAACTGACATCTCGGAGCAAACCGGCAGCCCTTCGGCATATCATATAGGCTCGGTACCAGTCCCTCGAGTGTCCGCAGGCGCTCCACA
>ERZ1026874.129-NODE-129-length-51230-cov-13.392027_pt1 | contig 51230 bp, 45 predicted proteins | sample MGYA00380167_ERZ1026874 | MGnify/ENA primary metagenome ERZ1026874 (study PRJEB33269, sample SAMEA4719803) | human gut metagenome | biome: human-associated habitat; feature: organic feature; material: feces | place: Cameroon | collected 2013-10 ...
TATAGCTTCAAGATAGATAATTTGACACCAATTCATCACTTGACATTGTGGCAAAAATGTATTTTCGCATGATGACTTGAAGGACTCCGGAGCATACAGCTACTTCTTAAAACTCGATTCAACAAAAACGTATTTTTATGCATTTAGATTTAGGGTAGATCAAAATAATAATATAATTGCAGTTGTAATAGAACCTATTCCAATGAAGTATTGGTCAGAAGATTGAGCTTGATTTTCAATGAGGAGGCTTTTATGAGAAAGAATTTCTAAGGTTTGGTTTATTTCCGCTTCCCCTATCCAACATCACTAAAAAATCAATAATCCTCTGACCCCTTAATCCTCATGTATTTCAAAAAAAGTTGTAACTCAAAACTGGCTACAAACAAAAAAGGAAGCCTTGAATTATCAGGCTTCCCGCTTTATTAACTAATGCGGAAGATGGGGCTTGAAGCATTTTCCCCGCCTCTGGCACGTAGGCGTGGAGGAAGATAGAAAGAGGAGCTGCATTTGCAACTCCCACATTAATCTAAAACAGCTTAAATGGACCATCTTCATCATTGAAGCCATACATCTTATTTTCAAAATCATCATAGCCGTTTGATGATGTAATATGCATTACGCCTGTTTGCAAATCCAGCATAGAAGTATCAGACATTCGGCTCATCAAATGTCCGTCTTGTGATATAAATGAATCACCGGTAGTACTTCCAAAAATAAATTCACCGTTCGAATAGTCAAAAATATTACCCATTATAGAAATCTCCTTGTCCCAATATAGAATAGAAACCTTCAGTATTTTGTGATACAGTTTTATGATATTGGTTATAAACATCATTAATCGCTTCAATATAACAAATGAAAGAAGGTTTAGTCGAAATATTAATATACGCATTCTTTTTACCCAAATATGCCCTTCTCACTTCATTCCAGTGGGCATTTTTCAAGAATCGCTCTTTAGCAAAAATTTCTGCACTGTCAGGTCCTTTATTCCAAATCCATCGGTCCAATTGTACAATACCTGTTTTTTGATGAATTAATCTGTGCCAGTTTCCCTTATCATCTTCTTTCACGATGGCAACATCAATACTAAATTCAGTTTGATTACCCTTTTTGAATTGGAATCTCCCGACACTAATAGCAGAAGTTGAATCATCACAATGATATTTCTTATAACCATTTTTATAAAGAACATAATTAAATGCCGTCATTATTTGGTTTTTGAGATTACGGCCATCGGAACAAACTCCTTCATCAATAATCCATAGATTGAAATCAAAATCAATTGGTCCATTTTCGTTTTGCGTAATAAAACCATGACGACCACTTCCTACAACTTCCATGCAAGACTCAATATCATAATGCTTTAATTCTTGGACTAATTGGTTCACTAAATCTGCACAAAAGCTATATGCTGACTTGAGAAATTGCTTATCTGTTACATACCTATACATATAGTATCTCGTTCCATTTCCCAAGCCTCCAAGTAGCATTGTTGCTAAATCGTTATAGAATATCAGTTATTCTCATTAATGTCAATCTTAATATGCTCCCAATTGATAGCCGCCAGCGGATTTATTTTTTCCGGTCAGATTTTTTGTGATACTATCTTTACTAATTCCTGTTTTTTGTGATGCAATATGTCAGATTAGGTAAACAGTATGTATTGAAAACAGCCAAAGCATGTAAGAAAGAGCGCTTTGATATAATAAAAGCATATAAACTTACAGATGCAGATAAGAAATTCATCATAGCACAGAATACAAATAGAACAGAACAGCTAAACAGCATGATAAACCAAATTCAAAGGAAATATCGGCGGGCACAAGATATAAAATTCTTTGATGAAATAATAGAGGAGTGGGATAAATAATGGATGCAACAACGTTTAACATAGGGATATGTGAAATGTCAGCAGATTTATTTGTACAGTCTGTTAAAAAAGGTTATGATTCAAAAGATTTTATAGAAAAGCTAATGAAGTCAGAAACGGCAAAGCATCTGTATAACAAGACAGATACACAGATGTGGCTAGGCTCAAATTATATAATAGAGACATTAGAACAAGAGGTACAGATTAAAAAGGGAAAGTTATATCCAGAGGATTTAATGTCGTGGATTGGATATCTGTTTGCATGTTGGAATTTTACATATAAGGATGATACCCCCAAAGATATGATTGAACAGGCATCCGTAGATGTTTTGATACTTGAATACCAAGGATTACACGTTTTATCATTTGAAGATGCGATTAGAGAATTGAAAAACATATACAATGAAAAGCAGAGTAAATAGAAACAGAGTTAACTCCATATCTAAAGGCATCCACATCCCAGTGGGTGTTTCAGAGAGTAAAAGTTATAACCCAACTGTAACTCAAAACTGGCTACAAACAAAAAAACAGGAAGCCTTGAATTATCAAGCTTCCTGCTTTATTAACTAATGCGGAAGATGGGACTTGAACCCACACGGTATTGCTACCACAAGATCCTTAGTCTTGCTCGTCTGCCAATTCCGACACTTCCGCATAGCGATACAAAATAATAATCATCTCGCATCACGCAAGAATGATAATAACATCTTCCCGCGGCAATGTCAACATGATTTTAAAATTTGTAGGAATTTTTTATACACTTAAAACAGTTTGGAAAATTGAACACCATTGTTCAATGTCTGAGAAAAGTTGGTCCAGGGACTTCTCCGGTATTTTGCCATCTCTCATTTTTCGGACTTCCTGGCATGATTGGGTAATGGAATCGGTGATAGTACAAGGACGTGATGCTGTTACAGCTTGCATATGCTCGTTCTCCTTCTTCGTCTGTGGCTTGGTCTGCGGTTTGTTTTTCATAAGAATCCTCCCTTGTTGATTACAAGTATAATATGCACAATGCTAGAATACAAGTATAGGCATTACAATAATAAACGTGGGGAAAAATAAGGATTCCTATATCGAATACTATTCAGAATTATAAAAGAAATAATTACAGTATCAGAATAGCATGGATAGAAAATAAAGGCAACTTCTTTTTGCTTTTTCTTTTACCAAGCAGTCGGTTTCTGTTATAATAAATAAAAAGATATATATGATAAACATCCTTGTAAAATACAAACGAAAAGGAGCAACACTTATGGAATCAAGAGTGGAACAGGCAGCAGAGAGAAAAATGTGTGGTTACAACTGTGCGCAGGCAGTGGCGTGCACGTATTGTGATCTGGCGGGAATTGACGAGGAGACAGTGAGGAATCTTACCCAGGGCTTCGCGGCAGGTATCGGCGGCAGCATGGAAGCCACTTGCGGAGCCATCATCGGAGCGGTCAATATCCTGGGACTGATCAACAAGAATCCCCAGCGGACAATGCAGGGATCCCGGAAGATCATCAACCGCTTCAAGGGACAGAACGGGACAGTGATCTGTAAGGAATTAAAGGGCATTACCGACGGTGTCGTGAAGAGAGAATGCGAGGACTGCGTCAGGGATGCTGCGGCTTTTCTGGAAGCGGAATTACCGGAAATGTAATCAGCCTTATCACGGCTATATGGAGCTGACTCTTTTTATAGGATGCATGGGCGTGATTGTATATAACCCGTGGCAGCAGGACGGAAGCAGCAGAATCTTCACGGAACCGCTGCTGCGCAGGGAGAACAGGCTGTCCTTCAGCAAAAGAATTGTGTAGATTAATAAAAAAGGTTTTTGTAAACCAAATAGAATTGTGCAAAAACACTAAAATAGAGTGTGAAATTATAAAAAAGAGTGCAGGAAGTTTGGAACCTCCATATCTTGCGCTCTTTTTAAGTTTGTGATATTATAAGTTTAACGTTAAACGTATGAAACAAGGACGACAAATTAACAAAAAAGTGGAGTATGTTTCAAACTACTGCAAAATACTAGTGTTTGTACCAATAAATTTGTTATGATTTATAAAAACTTGTATTTTGAAAAGTTTAACGTTAAATCTAATAAACACCTATATTGAGAAGGGAGAGTTACAATGAGAAAGAAACTGATCAGTGCAATGTTATGTATGACCATGGCAGTATCTGTAATGCTGACCGGATGCGGCGGGGATAACCAATCGGCAGCAACCGATACCAAGAGTGAAGAGACGCAGGCGGCTGCAACGGCAGAGACCAAAGAGACAACGGAGAATGAGGAGGTTACGCTGACTCTTGGTATCTGGCCGGAAGACACGTTGACAGATGATATTCAGGTACATGAGGGATATGTTGCAGCCATGAAGGAGCTTCATCCAAATGTAACATGTGTACCGGCATATTACAAATATGCAACGGATACTTTCATGCCTATGGTAGAGTCAGGCAACTGTCCGACCATCTTCGAGACCTGGTTCACAGAGCCTCAGAAGCTGATCAAGGCAGGCGCAATAGCGGATATTACGGATGAGTTAGAGGCACGTGGATGGCTGGATAAAATGAATCCCTCCATCAAATCACTGCTTTCCGATTCTAACGGAAGAGTCTACGGCATTCCCCGTGACGGATATGCACTTGGACTGATGCTGAACGTGGAAGTGTTCGAGGAAGCAGGACTGGTAGATGCAGATGGATATCCCATCTATCCCAAGACCTGGGATGAACTGGCAGAGACAGCTAAGACCATTAAGGAAAAGACAGGATCTGCTGGATTATGTCTCCTTGCCAAGGATAATGCCGGTGGATGGCATTTTTCTAACATCGCATGGGACTTCGGTGCGACCTTATGTACTCAGAATGATGATGGAACTTTTACTGCTCATCTGGATTCCGATGAAGCAATCGCAGCAATGGAATATGTGAAGTCCTTAAAATGGGATTATGATGTTCTGACTGCAGATCCACTGTCTGAGGACTGGGGAACCGGATTTACTCAGCTGGGAACCGGTGGCGCAGCAATGTACATAGCAGCAAATGACGCTGTAAATCAGCCGACACAGGTAAATGGTCTGCCTGTTGATAAACTGGCAATGTGCCCGATTCCCGAAGGACCCGGAGGCCAGTACTCTCTGTATGGAGGTACTCCTTACATGTTCTCCAGAGATGCATCTGAAGCAGAAATCAATGCAGCACTGGATTACCTAGAGATTATGGGTAAGGCACCCGTTGCAACCGATGATTCCATTGCCGGCATGAAGGCAGATGCACAGAATAAGGTGGATCAGGGTGTTCCTGTAATTAAGAGATTCCCCTGCTGGGTAGCACAGGATGTCCTGGATGCTGAGGCAGCAATCGTAGAGGAATACGGCAATGTGGATCCTAAGATGTTCCAGTCCTACTTTGACGCAACTTCTTCTGACGGTCTGAGACTGGAAGAGCCCGGTTCCACACAGGATATGTATGCAGAACTGACTAAGGTACTGCAGGCAGTCCTGACGGATAAGAATGCAGATGTTGCAGCACTGATGGGAGAAGCAAATGCTAACTATCAGAAGATTCTTGATAATTATGTAGCTGATTAAGCAGCAGATAACAGTAACCGGAGTTCCCAGTGGGGATTCCGGTTACTGAAAAATAAGTTTTTCATAGAAAAAAGGCAGACAAACAGTTGGATTGTAAGAGGAAGGCGTGTGAACATGACGACGGCAAAAAGGGAAAAGAGTAAGTTCAGAAAGAGAGATCTGTTTGGATGGCTGGTAATGCTTCCTACTGTAGTGTTGTTTACTTTTTTTGTGTGGGAACCGTTGCTGGAGAATATCCGATTGAGCTTTTGTACAGCCAAGATGTATACAGTCACTGGATTTGCAGGACTGGAAAACTATTATAACGTAATTCATGATGTGGATTTTAAAGCAGCTTTTTTTAATACTTTTAAGTATACATTCTGGTCATTTTTAATCGGATTTTTTGTCCCCATTATCATGGGAATATTGATTTCCGAGACGGTACATTTGAAGGGACTGTTCCGTGTGGGAGTGTATTTCCCCAATATCATGCCTACACTGGCTACCATCTGGATTTGGAGCTATTTCTTCCTGCCGGGTCCTACCGGTGTGCTTAACATCATTCTCGGAAAGCTTGGGATCGAACCGCTGGTATGGCTGAATAATCCGAAATGGACGATCCCACTGATCATTATTACGATGACATGGAAAAGTGCGGGATCTACAGCGCTGATCTATATGGCGAATATCAGCGGTATCAGCCCGGATCTGTATGAAGCAGCAACGATTGACGGCGCATCTATCTGGCAGAGAGTATGTCATGTTACGCTGCCGAGTCTGAAGGGAATCATCAAGACCATGCTGATCCTTCAGTTTATCTCTGTGTTCCAGATCATGTATGAGCCCATGATCTTCAAAAACGGAGGTCCGAACAATGCAAGTATCTCGCTGATGATGTTGATGTACCGTTATGGTTATCGTGATTATAATGTGCCCAAGGCATCGGCATTATCTGTAATGATCTGTATCATCCTGGTGATTTTAAGTGGCATATATATGAAAGCTACCGGATCGGAAGAAGATGCATAGAGGAGGGAAAGGCTATGTTTTTTGACAAATATCAATCGAAAAAGGATGGTGTCATCCGTGGATATGACATTCGGTCAGAAAAAGTCAAAGTATTAGCAGGCGTTATCATGATCATCTGTATGGTCATGGTGGTAATCTGTCTCTTTCCGGCAGTCTGGGTATTTCTGGCAAGTTTTAAGGATATTAAGGAATTTACCAGAAATGTAACGATTATTCCGGAGAAATTTGACTGGAGCCGGATGGCAGAGACCTGGAATGCATTCAAATTCACCAAGTATTATATGAATTCAATGATCTCTGTATTGGGTTGTACAATCTGCGCAGTAGTCTTTAACGGACTGCTTGCTTATGGGCTTAGTGTATTAAAACCTAAGGGTTATCAGATCATCAACGGACTGGTAATGTGGAGTCTGCTGATCCCGGGTACCGTTAGTATTGTTGCTGTATTTCGTAACATCAATCTGGTAGGACTGAATAAGAGCTTTGTACCTCTGTGGCTGGCATTTGGAGCAAACGCCTTTTATGTGGTGCTGTTCAAACAGTTTTTTGAAGAAATTCCGAGGGAACTGGTGGAGGCAGCGGAACTGGACGGCTGTGGCGTATGGAGAATGTTTGTTACCATCATGCTGCCGTTATCCAAACCAATCATTTCCGTAGTGGCTATTTTCGCAATCACAGCAGCATGGTCTGATTTCCTGCTGCCGTATCTGGTACTTAACGGAACAGACAAAGTGACAGTAATGGTGAAATTATTCTCTTTCAAGGACACTCCGACGGATGCGGTCAGTGTGTTGAGAGCATCGTTTTTTGCCATCATACCTCCGACGATCCTGTTTACGATATTCCAAAAGCAGATTACGGACGGCGCGGCAACCGGTGCAGTGAAAGGTTAGAATTTTAGATGAAAATGGAGAGGGAGTAGGGAATGGCAAAAGTTGCAGACAGTTATTTTAAGATAGATCCCTGGAAAATTGTTGAGGAAGGGTTTGCACCGGAATATGCCATGACGGCAGAATCTGTGTTTTCCCTGGGCAATGAGTACATGGGAGTCAGAGGATATTTTGAAGAGGGTTACAGTGGGCAGACACTGTTAGGCAGTTACTTTAACGGTGTCTATGAGCGAAGAAAAGCTGCCGCAGAAGGATATAAAGGAATTGTTCAGGAAACGGAATTCATGGTCAACAGCGTGGACTGGCTTTACCTCCGCATCTGGGCAGGTGAAGAATGCCTGGATCTGGCAACGGCAAAGTTCGAGAATTTCCATCGTGAACTGGATCTGAGAACAGGGTTGCTTAGCAGGAGATTTATCTGGGTCACAGAGAAGGGAAAACTGGAAGTATGCCTGGAACGGTTAATATCCATGGTGGAGAATGAGGCGGCAGCGCAGCGGGTTACCATTACATCCAACGGATATTGTGGAGAGATCCGTGTATGTGCAGGACTTGATTTTAACACGACCCACGGAGCAGAGAAAATGAGTTTGTGGAACTGCCAAAAACAGTCTTCCGGGGAACATCGTTGTCATATCAGCGGCTGCACAAAAAATACAGATATAGAAGTGGAAAGCAACTGTATTTTTCGGGGAAGTATGGTGGAGCAGGCAGGAACACGTACGATTGTGGAAGAGAAGCTGGTAGCGGAGGACTATACCTTTTCCCTGGAGGATGGAGAGAGCAGACAACTGGAGAAAATTGTCTGCAATGTAACACCACTGGCAAAAAAGGAGGAAGTCAGGACAGAGAGAATTCTTGACAGAACTTTTTATGCAATCTTTGAAGAGAATAAAATGTGGTGGGAGCAGGTATGGCAGAAGTCGGATGTTGAAATTTGGGGAGATGAAGAGAATCAGCAGGGAATACGGTTTTGCATTTTCCAGATGTTCCAGACTTATCATGGTGCGATTCCCGGGACCAACATCGGTGCAAAAGGGCTGACCGGCGAGGCGTATAACGGCAATGCATTTTGGGATACCGAGACCTATTGTCTTCCGTTTTTTCTGTTTCATGACAGGAAGGCGGCAGCAAATCTGCTGTACTTCCGCTATGTAACACTGGAGGAAGCCAGAAAGCGGGCACAGGCACTGGACTGCAAAGGAGCGTTTTATCCGATTGCTACGATCAGTGGTAGAGAATGTTGTAATCTGTGGCAGCACGCCAGCCTGCAGCTTCAGGCATCCACGGGAGTGGCATATGGAATCTGGATCTATGAAAATGTTCTGAAGGATACTTCCTTTACGGAAAAATATGGATTGGAGATGCTGATTGAGATCAGCCGCATGCTTGCCACAAGAGGTGATTACAGCGCTGATGGTTCTTATTACGGCTATTATGGAGTAATGGGACCGGATGAATTCCAAATGATGGTGAATCAGAATGCCTATACGAACTTTATGGGACGCTTCTGTTTCCGATATACGCTGGAAGTGTTGAACCGAATGAAGAAAGAGGTACCTGCACGTTATGCGGAAATTACAGAGCGGCTGCATTATACCGAGGAGGAAGGGCAGGACTGGAAGCAGAAAGCGGACAAAATGTATATTCCTTATGACGAAAGACAAAAACTGTATGAGCAGCATGAGGGATATTTTAAGCTACCGCATGTCGATGTGGATGATATCCCGATAGAGGAATTTCCGTTGTACAGTCATTGGACGTATGACAGGATTTATCGGAATGACATGATCAAACAGCCGGATGTGTTGATGTTTTTGCTGCTGTTCAATTCGCAGTTTACTCCGGAGGTGTTACGGAGCAACTATGAATTTTACGAGCCCCGGTGTATCCATGAAAGTTCGTTATCTCCTTCCGTGCATTCGATTCTGGCTTCCCAACTGGGAAAAAAGGAAGATGCGTTTGCTTTTTTTAAATTTGCAACCAGAATGGATCTGGACAATTATAACCGCAACAGCGGGGAAGGCTTACATACCACATCCATTGCAGCAGCATGGATGAATATTGTATACGGATTTGGAGGCTTAAGGGCAGACGGAGATATGCTCACGCTGGCTCCTTCGATTCCGGAGCAGTGGGAAGGATATCGTTTTCATATTGTGTACCTGGATGAGATCATATGCGTGGAAGTCAGAAAGGGACAGACAGAGATATACACATTGCATGGCGGACAGATTGTTCTTGGCATCTATGGGCAGATTGCAATGATAGATGGTAAAAAGCAGGTATTTGCCATGCCGGGATAAAGGAGGACACTATGCGGGAGTGGACAATCAGGGAAGAAGGATATGAAGAAGAGAAGGCGGCAGCGCTAGGTAACCGTTATCTGATCGGCAATGGTTATCTGGGGATTCGGGGAACCCTGGAGGAATATGAAGCGGACAGGTTGCCTGCGATAAATTTGGCAGGAATATATGACAGATCTACCGGCTGGAGGGAGCCGGTCAACCTGCCCAACGGTTGTTTTTCTTATCTGCGGGTGGATGGAGAAATGTATCGCCTCCCGGAAGTCAGACCCATATCACACGGAATCAGCCTGGATTATCGTCATGGAATTTTTCACAGACATACGACCTGGCACACCGCCAGAGGAAATGTTACGTTGCGGACAGAACGGTTTGCCGGTATGGATCAGGTACATGTGATCGGGATGCGGTTTCAGATCAGTGCGGATTTTCATGCAGATATCGAACTGGTCACGGGAATCGATACAAAGGTGTGGGATCTGAACGGACCGCATCTGGAGAAAATCTCCATGCAGGAACAACAGGATGATATGGTCGTAACGGCACAGACCCATGAAGAAGGAATTTCGATTGCCGTGGCAGAGGGAGTGCAGGCTTCCTATCCGGCGGAGATGAAACAGATTGTGAAAAACCATAAGATCCTGCACCGGATTTTCTTTATCACCATGCCGGGAGAGACTTATACCACGGATAAATGGATTACAGTATTCACGGGAAAAGATGTTGTAAATCCTCGGGAAGAAGCACTGCATCTGCTGCAACAGAGCCGGACGGAAGGGTATGATACTCTGTTGGAACGACATAACCGACGCTGGGAAGAACTCTGGAAACATGCCGAGGTGAAGATCCGGGGCGATGTGAAGGCAATGGAGGCGGTCAATTATTCCATCTACCATTTACAGTCCATTGCTCCCAGACATACGGACAGTCTTTCGATTCCTGCCAGAGGATTGTCCGGACAGACATACAAAGGTGCGGTATTCTGGGATACGGAAATGTTTATGCTGGACTTTTTCCTTATGACAGATCCCGCCACTGCCAGAATATTGATGAAATACCGCATTGATACGCTGGCGGGAGCACTCAGGAAGGCGGCACATTACGGATATGAAGGAGCTTTCTATGCCTGGGAGAGTCAGGAGGGCGGGTATGATGCCTGCACAGATTATAATGTGACGGATGTATTCACAGGTCGCCCTGTACGTACCTATTTTAAGGATAAACAGGTGCATATTTCGGCAGCGGTAGTATACGGAATTCTGCGTTATGTGGAATGGACGGGAGACGACAGCCTGTTGGATGCAGAAGGGGTCAGGACGATTGTGGAATGTGCGAAATTCTATTATAGTCTGCTGTTACGGCGGCTGACCAGAGAGGATTATGAGATTCATGATGTCATCGGGCCGGACGAGTATCATGAGAGAATCAATAACAACGGTTATACCAACCGTATGGCAAAGTATGTTCTGGAGAACGCTGTCAAAGTCATAGAGACAGCCATGCAGAGGGGAACCCTGCCGGAAGAATATGACGGACGGCAGCTGAAAGCAAAGTTCGCGGATGCTGCGGAAAAACTATTTCTCCAGAGACCGCATACCGAAGAAAAACATGAAAATATCATAGAACAGTTTGACGGTTATTTTCAGATGGAAGATGTTTCACTGGAAGATGTGAGGAGTAGACTGTTAAATGAAAAGGAGTACTGGGGCGGGGCAAACGGCGTGGCATCCCATACCCAGATCATCAAACAGGCAGATGTAGTAACCATGCTGAATCTGTTCAGCAGAGAATATGATACATCGGTGCTTCGGGCCAACTGGGAATATTATGAACCGCGGACAGAACACGGTTCTTCCCTAAGTGCCGGAATGTATGCCATGCTTGCCTGTAAGATCGGAGAACCGCAGCGTGCTTATCCCTTTTTTATGAAATCGGCAATGGCAGATTTGAAAGAGGGCGGCAAAGAGTGGGCAGGTCTTGTCTATATTGGTGGGACACATCCGGCAGCAGCCGGTGCGGCATATATGACGGTGGTGGAAGGATTTGCCGGAATCTGCACAGAGAACGGACGGCTGGTGTGCCATCCGCATCTGCCACAGAGTATGGAAGAATTGGAATTCTCTGTAATATATCAGAACAGAGAATATAGGGTACATATCGATCAAAAGGAAGGAATGATTACAGAGCTCTGACGCTGCCACGTTCAATCAGCCGGGTGGGAAGCGAAATATCCCTGGTATCCAGGGGCTTTCCATCCAACAGCTGCAGCATGAAATCTACCGCAAGACGACCCTTTAGATTCATATCCTGATGAATCGTGGTCAGTGGTGGAGTGACTAACTGTGCCAGACTGATATCATCAAAACCGACGATGGAAATGTCATCGGGAATGAGGATTCCCTTTGATCTCAACCCTGCCATGATACCGGCAGCCATAATATCTGCGCTCACTACCATGCCGGTGATCTCCGGGTGTTTTACGATATCTTCACAGACACGTTTACAGGATTCAATATCCATTTCCTGTTGAAAAATGATGCTTTTGTCAAAAGGAATAGAAGCTTCGGCAAGAGCGGCTTTGTATCCGAGAAAACGCTCCTGAAGTACACCACCGTCTTTGATGTTGGGGGAGGCAAAGGCAATATGTCTGTGTCCCTTTTGGATCAGATAATGAGTGGCATTATAGCTTCCTGTGAAGTCTTCCAGACCAACATTGCAGAACTGCGGAGTGCGGACATAGGAATCGATCAGCACTACCGGAATATGAAGCCCGGCAACGGAATCGAAGAATTTATCTTTGAAAATTCCGGTGAAGAACAGACCGTCCATATTCCAGTTCTGGAGAAATGCAACCAGTTCCTCTGCGGTCTCTACAGTACGAAGCATGAGGTAGTATCCGTTTTCACGCAGAGCAGTCTCAATGGCTCCGATGGCAGCGGAATGGAAGGGGTCATCCATCATATTGGTATCGGTACGGGTGATAACATGATTAACGAAACCAATCACTTTGGAGGAACTGGATACCAGAGAACGGGCAGACATATTTGGTACATAGCCCAGTTCTTTGATGGCATCGTTGATGCTTTGAATCGTTTCGGCAGAGACACGTTTGTTCCTGCCGTGGATTACATTAGATACTGTTGTTGCACTGACACCGGTGGCTTGTGCAATATCTCGAATAGTAACCATAATATCTCCTTTGTGCGGTAGGTTTAACCTTAAACCATTAACTAAATTCAGTGTAACACGAAAAAGAAACGGGGGCAAGAACTATGATAAAAGGAATTATATTTGATTTGGATGGTGTGCTGGTATCCACCGATGAGATGCACTATCTGGCATGGAAACGTCTGGCGGACGAATTGCAGATCACAGGATTTACGAGAGAGGACAATAGAAGACAGAGGGGAGTCAGCCGGATGGCATCGCTGGAGATCGTGTTGGAAAAAGCGGATCGTGTGTATACAGAGGAAGAAAAAGCGGAACTGGCGGAGCGGAAGAACAAATATTATCTGGAACTACTGGAGCAGATGGACGAATCAGCGATACTTAAGAATGTGAAAGAGGTGCTGGCAGGATTAAAAGAAAGAGGGCTTCTGCTGGCAGTGGGATCTGCCAGTAAAAATGCACCGGTCATATTGGAGAAGACCGGGTTATTGCCATATCTGGATAAGATCAGTTGCGGACTGGATACGACAAAGTCCAAGCCGGATCCGGAGGTGTTTCTCGTCGCAGCACATAAGCTGGAACTTTCGCCCAGGCAGTGCCTGGTGGTGGAAGACTCGGCAGCGGGAATTGAGGCAGCTGCAGCCGGCGGCATGAAGTCTCTGGGGGTAGGACCTTTTTACCGGTTACTTCATGCAGACTATGAAGCACCTATGTTGTGCGAAGTGCAGAACTGGGACGAGATTCTAAAGTGAAAATGATTTGTGAAAGCTCCCTTTTTTCAGGGGAGCTTTTGTGCTATAATAAGTTCAATTACAGAAAGCCCCAAAAGGAATAAGAGACGAAATGAATACAAAAGAAACTTCAGCGGATAAAACAAAATACCGCCTGGCGGAAGCAGCAAAAAAGTGTATGGCGGCTTCCGGCACCGATGCCATGACCGTGACACAGATCGTGCAGACCTGCGGTGTGACGAGACAGACTTTTTATCGGAACTTCCAGGACAAATACGACCTGATCAACTGGTATTTTGATAAGCTCTTACTGGAATCTTTTGCACAGATGGGGGATGGGCTTACCGTATACGAAGGTTTAACCAGAAAGTTTGAATTTATTCAGAAGGAGAGAGTCTTTTTCGCGGGAGCATTCCGCTCGGACGACCACAATTCCCTGAGGGAACATGACTACGAACTGATCCTGGATTTCTATACACAACTGATCAGACGTAAGACCGGCAGACAGCCCGAAGAGAATATTTTATTCCCCTTGCGGCTCTATTGCAGAGGTTCCATTGATATGACCGTGGAATGGATCTTCGCTCCGAAGGAGAAAACCCCGGAGCAGATGGCGGCGCTGCTAGTAAGTGCATTTCCGGCACCGGTGACAGAATTATTTCAGCAGTTAGGCGTATTACGTTGAGTAAAAATAGCCAAAAATATTTGTGAAAAATTAACAAAAGTAATGGACGAAATGTGAAATTTCTGTAAAAAGTGACAGTCGGGGAAAACTGTCACTTTCTTTATGCGATGTTTACAGTTAGAATAAAATTATCAATAAGATCGTTTTTATGTCGAAAGGAGATTATGTATCATGGCAAACAGAATTATGCTCAACCAGACATCTTATCACGGTGCAGGAGCAATCGCAGAAATCGTAACCGAAGCAAAGGCTCATGCTTTTCAGAAAGCATTCGTATGTTCCGATCCGGATCTGATCAAGTTCGGTGTGACCGGAAAGGTAACCGATCTGCTGGACAAGGAAGGTCTTGCTTATGAAATTTATTCCGATATTAAGGCGAACCCCACCATTGACAATGTGAAGAACGGTGTGGCTGCTTTCAAGGCATCCGGCGCAGACTATATCATCGCCATCGGCGGCGGCTCCTCCATGGATACCTCCAAAGCCATCGGCATCATCATTGCCAACCCTGAATTCGAAGATGTACGCAGCCTGGAGGGCGTAGCACCTACCAAGAAGCCCTGCGTTCCCATTATCGCAGTGCCCACCACAGCAGGTACTGCAGCAGAGGTTACCATCAACTACGTTATCACCGATGTAGAGCGCAAGCGTAAGTTCGTATGTGTAGACCCTCATGATATGCCTATCATTGCTGTGGTAGATTCCGAGATGATGTCTTCTATGCCTAAGGGGCTGACCGCTTCCACCGGTATGGATGCACTGACCCATGCAATCGAAGGTTACACCACCAAGGCAGCCTGGGAGATGACCGATATGTTCCATCTGAAAGCCATCGAGATCATTTCCAAGTCCCTGCGCGGCGCGGTAGCTAACACTAAGGAAGGCCGCGAAGGCATGGCTCTGGGTCAGTACATTGCCGGTATGGGCTTCTCCAACGTAGGACTCGGTATCGCTCATTCCATGGCACATACCCTGGGTGCCGTATATGATACCCCTCATGGTGTTGCCTGCGCAATGATGCTTCCTATCGTTATGGAATATAATGCTGACTGCACCGGTGAAAAGTATCGTGAGATCGCCCGTGCTATGGGTGTGGAAGGTGTAGATCAGATGGATCAGGCTACCTACCGTAAGGCTGCTGTAGATGCTGTCCGTAAGCTGTCTGAGGATGTTGGTATTCCTTCCAAGCTGGAAGCACTGAAGGAAGAAGATCTTCCTTTCCTGGCAGAGTCCGCACATGCAGATGCCTGCGCACCCGGTAACCCCAAGGATGCAAGTGTAGAGGATCTGACCGCATTGTTCCGCAAGTTAATGTAATCATTAAATTATTCTCTCATTGACGGTACAATTATATCTGGTATATGTACTATATAATTTATTGTGGAGGAAATTATAATGACACTCGAAAAAAGAAAAGAAAAAGAACAAAAAGAACTAACCAGGCTGCGAAAGATTAATCAAAAGCCGGAAACTGCGAAGTACATCAAATGGATATTCGTACTCGTAATACTTGTACATGTTATTGATGAGATTGCTTCGAACTGTGCAGCTTATGTACAATCATCTGTCGTTAATGACTTTTTTGTTGTCGGACAGGGCATGACCTATGAGAATGGTCTGGCTGTGCTGGCTTCCTTTAGTGGGGTAACACTTCTGCTTCAGCTTGTGGCACCATTCTACAAATCACTGGCGGACAGATTTGGACGTAAACCGTTCCTTGTGATCAACACTTATGGTATGGCACTTGGATTAGGCTTATGCTTTGTGTCTAAGTCTTTCGGTTCCTATATTATCGGAACAATGATCACTACATTTTTCATTGCACATGATATGCAGGTTGTTTATATTCTTGAAGTTGCTCCTTCAGATAAGAGAACACGTTTCTACGGTATCACGAAATGCATCGGTACTCTGGGACTGGCACTTGTGCCACTGTTTCGAGGAATCTTTATGGGCAACGATCCGACAAAGTGGCGTATGGTATTCTTCGTACCGGTACTGATCGCGATTGCAATTGCAACACTCTGTCTGTTAACTGCCAGAGAGACAAAGGTATACCTTGCAGAAAGAATCAGTGTTCTGGAACGTCCGCTGGAAGAGAGAATTGCTGAAAAAGAAGCTGCAAAAGAGCAGAAGAAATCCGCCAACAAAGTTGGAATGTGGGCTACCATCAAACTGCTCCTTAGACATAAGGATCTGCGTTGGTTAGTACTTTGTGCAAACTTATATATGTTCTCTACTATGGCGATGACAGGTTATTATGAATCAATCATGACAACAAACGGAATGGCTACAGAAGAAGTTACAAAAGCACTGTTTGCATTCCCATTCATGTTTGCAGCGTTGTTACTGCTTTGTGGTTTCATGGGAGACAGTCTTGGAAGAAAGAAAACAGCAGTTATCATGGGTTCAACTTCCATCATTGCATTTATGCTTTTTGCATTAGGATGTAAAAACGGCTGGGGTGCAATCCCGGTAGGTCTTCTTTATGGTCTCTACCTTGGTTCTTATTATCAGGTTGGAGATTACATGTGGATCATGGCTGCAGAGAAGGCACCAACGGAAAACAGAGCATCTTCAACAGCTGCGATCACTCTGTTATCTTATGTGGGTCTGTTTACAGGATTAATCCTTCTGACAGTTATGCTGGCTGGTGGCATGGCTGTTACGACAGCCTGTCTCATCATCACAATGCCTACATTGATCACTTCCATGATTCTTCTGATGACAAAGGTGAAAGAAACAAAAGGTACAGATTTGGAAAGCGTAGGAAGAGAATAAAATGCGTCCGGATTTATTACTCCGTTATTTGAGAAAGAAACAGATCAAAGATAATAAAAAACGTTTTGAACAAAAGAATCTGCAGTTTTCTGTAGATAGCCTATATGACTTAAACTATATGGGAGATTCCAATCCTGATCACAATCTGGATATACATAGTCCGCAGAATACAGTCGGTAAACTGCCGGTTCTTCTGGTGATCCATGGGGGTGGTTATACCCAGTGTGAAAAATTTGTTAACGACGCATACAGTAAAGTTTTTGCAGAGAAAGGATACCGTGTCGTTAATATGAATTATTCGCTTCAGCCGGAAGCTGATTTTATCGAAGTAATGCGTGAGATATTTGCGGCACTTCACTGGATTGAGGCGAATGCACAAAATTATGGCTTTGACTGTTCCCGCTTATTTGTAACAGGTGACAGTGCGGGTGGCCATTATGCACTGCTGGTAGCTGCAATTCAAAAGAGTGTACAGCTGCAGGAGTATTATCAGATACGTCCGGTTGATTCCGGGATCCGTGGGGTGGTTGCCAACTGCCCTATGACGGAGTTATATACAGCAAAAGACGGCAAAGATACGACAAGTCGTTTTCTTCGCAAATATGTCCTTAAAGATCATGTGAACGATGAGACATATATAAAGAATATATCCATTCCATATTTGCTGGATAAAACGGACTTATCAGGCATTATGATCATTACATCTAAGACAGATCCGTTACTTTATGAGGAAGACTGCAGGCTTCATAAGATTTTAGTTGATGCAGGGGTTTCACACGTATACAAAGAGTATGTCGGAAGAGAACATGTATTAGGCCATGTATTTAATGTATTAGATCCTGATTGGGAAGAGTCGCAGGAAGCGTGTCAGGATATGTGCGAGTATTTTTCAAAGTGCTAAGTTTAAATTCCTGAAAGAGAATTTTATAAAGACGATAGCAAGAACCGGGTGACTTAAAAAGCACCCGGTTCTTGCTATTTCAACCAAAATCCTACTCTATATATGTGTAATAAGCCGGCAGATATTTTTCAATCAGATCAAATGGTGCAGGTCCGATGGAGAGTACTGCCTGGTGGAAGGATTTGTCATTATAATTATTAATATTGAGAAGCTTTGTTTCTGTTTTTAATTCTTCAAATTCCAGAAAACCAATATAATACTTCAGATAATGAGTTGGTTCTTCTACAATAAGCTCAAAAATATTTTCGATTGCTTCATCATTGTTGATCCCGTAATTATTCCAAAATTCTCTAGTGTCTTCAATCGTTCACCCTTTGTAATGGATACCGATGTCGGTGGATGCATAGAGACTTAAGGTGGCATCCTGATTTAATTCCATTAAAGTTGCTACATCTTCATTCAGAGTGGCATAATGGTAAGAATGCAGCTCGGCATAAGTAGCCCAGCCTTCAACATAACCGGAATAATTGAGCAGTGAGCGTACCGGCTGGATGCCGGACTGATACGTCATAACTGTCTGATAGAGATGCCCAGGGAATCCTTCGTGAGCAAGTGTGGTAAAATAAGAAATGTCAGACGTATCCGTTGTTTCATTTATGTAGATAGAGTTATTGGAATAATCATCAATTGGTGTAACTACGTAATAGGCGGGAGCCAGATAATCGGCTACGCAGTCATCAATATAACTGACTGTAAAATTCGTATCAGGTGGAGCTGGAAAGTCAGCAAGCATCCACGCTTTTAGACAGTAGGGCTCACGGCGGACCATTGACCTGTGGAAGAAATGAATGCAAAAGTAGAAGCGTATAATCTTTTTTATCAGCGATTTGAGGATGTGCGAAGACCATTGGAAATCCCTGCAAAGCAAGATAAAAGTTCAATGAAAGAATTTGAAAAATCGTTTCAGGGAAGATTATCCTGTTATAGTGTTAATACAAGAGGTAAATTTATTCGTTCATACAGTTCACTGGAGGAAGCGAAAAAGGGAGCTATGTATTGGCTTAAGGTCTGGGGAGGTATTGACAGCGAGAATGTCATTCCGCATGGAAGTATCCGCTATGATGCATTAGAGATTCACAAACGGGAGCTTCGTGCGGCTGAATTGTATATGACTTTTATTACAAGATATGCAGATGTTATTGAGGTGATCAAAAAATATGATTATCCGGGAAATGCTCTAGATGAAGTGGCAGAGGTACTTGGAATTACCAGAGACGAGGTTGGATTCATATACGGTTTGTTTGATCCGGTATTGTTTTCTACTTCAAGACTCCAGACAATAAAGAAAATGCTAGGAGAAAATCTATGAGATATTATAATTTCGCACTGTATGCAAGTGCAGAACAGATAAGAGAGAATACAACAATTAATCTTCGGGAATACGCTTATGAGAATACTTATGCTGCTTTAAATAATTATATGTATAAAAGACTAGATAATTATATATATTTTTATGCATATCGTGAGGAGGGAAATACAACTTTTGCAGTTTATGCGTATGATGAAAAGAAAGTTGTGTTTGCTGATTCATTTGTTCATGTTACAGATGTACTCAAAGGAGACTTTTCGATAACCAGAATAAAAGCGGAACCTTGTGAGATAACAATGTATCAGGCTCTTGATTTTCTGTTAGAGGCAAGAAGGCGGAACTTAATGGAGTCAACGAACAGACTTATAGAGGCATCAAATTTGTGGATTTACAATTACTATAATAATGAAAATCTGTCATTTCATTATAATTTCGAGGAGAGAATTGTTTCAGACAAAAGCTGTGCGAATGCTCTATATGATCAGTCATTTTTAAATGAACTTAAAAATATTGAAGAACATGAAAATGCATCCGACTTTAGGGGAAACATGGTTCACTATGTAATATCTGGGCGGAGTAATGAGGCTGTAAGAGATATGGCAGAGACACTTATCCAGAACTTAATAAAGGCTAATCGGGTAAGCAGCCGGAGATTGGAACTAATCACTGAGATAGAACCGGATATGTATAGTGCTCGAAACTATCTTGAGGACATTATAGATGGAAATTTTGGAGGAGCGATAGTAATTGATCTTACAGAAAAGTTTGGATGTGCCCCTGTTGACTATACTTTGGTCAGCAAATATATAATTAATCTTCTGAAGAAATATATGAATGAATGTCTGTTCATTTTTACCTATAATATGGATAATCCTGGATTTTCATATCAGATATTGCCTGAGATAGAAAAATATGTAGTTCCGGTAATGCTTGTGATAAGGGAATGGGATGATGATTAGGCAGTTGTGGCAATGGTTGACTCTAACCTGCATAGAGAGAATCTGAAGCCAAGTGAGAAAGCATTTGCATATAAGATGAAGCTGGATGCAATGAAGCATCAGGGAAAGCGGACAGCAGAAAAAAAGCATTAGTTTTAAATGAAAGGGAGGGTGCGGTTGATGGCTGATGTATTACTGAAGACTGAAAAATTAAGCAGAAAATTTGCACAGGGAAATACAGGGAATACCGTATTAAACGAAGTAGATATAGAAATCTATCAGGATGATTTTACGTATATCAATAAGCTGGGGGGCTTTTTGTGCTCCACGTCTTAATGAGTTATATTCCAAGATTATTCAATATATGTAAGGGACGATATAGACACATTTACCCGTTGTAGCCAATCCCCATATCACCTCGGCTTTACCAACGAGCCACTGCGAAGCTGTTACGCTCCTGACACGACAGAAGAAGTAACTGATAAGTCAGTTTGGTGTAAATAGTATAAAAACATTGGATTCCGTACAAAAAAGTTCCGAAATCAGGAATTTTTGTACGGAATTTCTTTTATTTGCGTACTTGGCGAAAATAAAACATTTTTATAAGACAAAATTACCTGCTTTTGTATTTTTTTGCCGATATTGGCGTTTTAAATACAAGAAAATTCGTAGGAATCTGCAAGGCACTTTTACATTAGCTTTTTACAGTCATCATTAAATTTGCTACTGTTTTTCTGGAAAATAATATGGTATGCTGTAACTATTCAGAGCAAAAAGTAAGCTCTGAAAGAGCGGTTTTGCGAATGCGGTTCTGAATAGTTACGGCATGCTGAATAACGAGCAGGCTTGCGAGAGCAGACCTGCTCGTTTTTAAAGGAATATGAACGAAATCAACAGGACAAAGGAAACAATAATGGGCAATACAAAACATACCAAAGAGCAGATCCGTGAAAGGATCCAACAGAAAAAGCTTCTCTTTGACGGAGCCTTCGGGACCTATTACGGAGGAAAATACGATACGAAACAGCTGCCGGAGCTGGCGAATCTGGAAGCCCCGGAACGGGTGAGGGAGATTCATACGGAGTACCTCGAAGCGGGAGCGCAGATTCTACGTACCAACACCTTCGCAGCCAACAGCTTCTGCATGGATAGGTCCAAAGAACAGATCGAGGAGACTCTGCGAAGCGGCGTACGCCTGGCGAGGGAGGCGGTGGCTGCGTGGAGAGAACGCACCGGTGAGACAAAAGAAGTCTATATTGCCGGAGATATCGGACAGATTCCCGGGGATGCGCTGGCACAGAAGGATACTTTATGCCGCGAATACGAAGAGATCTGCCGCATTTTTCTGGAAGAAGGCGTGGACTTTTTTGTCTTTGAAACTTTTTCCGAGATGGAAGAGCTCCTGCCTGCGATCAAAATGATCGGGGAACAGGCATTTATTACGGTACAATTCTCTGTGAACCAGTTCGGTTACAGCAATGCAGGCTTAAGTGCCAGAAAGCTGTTGCAGAGAGCGGGAGCGATAAAAGAGATCGATGCCGTGGGCTTTAACTGCGGAGTGGGTCCTTCTCATATGTACCGGATCCTGCAGACACTTTATAAGCCCGCAGATAAATTCCTCACAGCCCTTCCGAATGCCGGTTACCCGCAGATGGTCACCGGACGCATGATCTTCACCGGGGATAACAGAGAATATTTTGTAGACAGAATGCAGCAGATGATAGCTCTTGGTGTGGATATGGCAGGCGGCTGCTGCGGTACGACACCGGAATATATCGCAGATCTTGCCGGAAAACTGGACTTTACCCAGTATCCGCAGACACAGGAAAAGGCAGAACCGGAGAAAAAACAGGCTGGCACAGAGGATCACTCTTTTTACCATAACAAGGAAGCAGAAGGCGGGAAGAAACTGATCGCCGTCGAACTGGCACCCCCTGCGGGTATTGACGATGAAAAACTGATGGATGCCGCACATCTGTTGCAGAGAAGCGGTGTGGATGTACTGACTTTTCCGGATTCCCCCTCGGGACGTACCAGAGCAGATTCTATTCTCATGGCGGAAAAGGTAGCGCGGGAGACCGGTATGTGTGTCATGCCTCATATCTGCTGTCGTGATAAAAATGCCATCGCTATGCGCTCCCAGCTACTAGGAGCCTATATCAATGGGATTCACAATTTCCTTGTGATCACCGGTGATCCGATCCCCTCCATGGTGCGTACCACGGTAAAGAGTGTGTTCAATTTTGACTCCGTAGGTCTCATGCAGATCCTTGCGGACATGAACGAAGAGCAGTTTGCACAGGCACCGGTAAGCTACGGCGGTGCCATCAATCAGGGCAGACGGAATCTGGAAGTGGAGATCGGCAGAGTGAAGAAGAAAATGGCGGCAGGAGCCACATTTTTCCTGACGCAGCCCATATCCACGAAGGAGAGCGCGGACAGAGTGCGCTGGATCAAAGAGGAGACCGGAGCCAGGATACTCTGTGGCATCATGCCGTTTGTGAGCCTTAAAAATGCCACATTTATGAAAAATGAGATGGCTGGCATCGATGTGACGGACGAAGTGCTGGCGAGATACCGTGCGGATATGACCAGAGAAGAGGGAGAACAGGCCGGCGTACAGTTAGCAAAAGAAGTGATCGCCATGACGGAGGACTTCGCGGACGGCTATTATTTCTCTTTCCCCTTCAATCGGGTGACTATGCTGGAAAAAATACTGGATTAATGGGATGTTTTTCAAAAACCGATCAAAAAAAGCGTTAATAAATCTTGGAATCATCCGAAGTAAGTAGTATACTGTAATTAGTAGCAAAGAGCTTATGGCCAAAAGGCTGATTCAAAACAGTTAACACGGAGGTGACTGTGATGAGTATTAATATTCAGGCAAAAACGAATTATTCTTTTCTGTTTTCCGGACTGAGTTCCTCTGCATCCAATGCGCTAAGCGGCAACTGGCTGGCAGATTATGCAAGTATTAAGAACGGCAGCTACGGGAAGCTGATGAAGGCATACTATGCCAAGGACAGCGGCGATAGCAAGACCGCAGCTTCCACCATTACGAAGAAAGATACCGCGACAGATACTGCGAAGAAGGCGCTGGCGAAGGTAGAGACCACGACAGATGCTCTGAAGGAGTCCGCAGATGCATTGTTAGCGACCGGTAAAAAGGATCTGTTCACCCAGAAGGATATCACTACCAAAGATGAGAATGGTGTGGAGAGTACCACCAAGGGGGACGACACTGACGCAATCTACAGTGCGGTGAACAGCTTTGTGACAAATTACAATAGCGTGATGGCTGCTGTGGATGATGTGAGCGATACCACAGTGAACAACCGCACGGAATCTCTGGGGAATACTACCATTGCCAACAGTAAGCAGTTGGCGAAGATCGGTATTACTATGAAAAATGACGGTACCTTATCCCTGGATAAGGATGCTTTTATGAAAGCGGATATGTCTACGGTAAAGAGCCTGTTTCAGGGAAATGGTTCCTACGGCTACCGTGTATCCGCACAGAGCTCCATGATCAATTTCGCAGCAGATCATGCTTCCACCAGAAGCAGTCTGTACACCGGAAGCGCAGGATATACCGGCCTTTATAATGCAGGTAACCTGTTCAACTCTTATATGTAATATATTCGCTATTTTATATATTTTTTAAATTATTTGAAAAATAATATTGACATTTACCGACAAGTGTTGTAAGATACACTTGTTCGCAGAAATGGCGGAATTGGCAGACGCGCACGGTTCAGGTCCGTGTGGTAGTGATACCATGAGGGTTCAAGTCCCTCTTTCTGCATCACATGAGCGGTGATCATAAGATCGCCGCTTTTATTTTTCGGGCTACGATCATATCCGAAAGTTTTTTAAATTATTTGAAAAATAGTGTTGACATTTTGAAACAAATACTGTAAGATACATCTTGTTCGCAGAAATGGCGGAATTGGCAGACGCGCACGGTTCAGGTCCGTGTGGTAGTGATACCATGAGGGTTCAAGTCCCTCTTTCTGCATCACATGGCGGTGACCGAAAGGTTGCCGCCTTTGTTGTATATAGAATTTTGCTGTATCTAGTATAACAGTTTTAAATTAACTCCCCCCATATCACTTGCCTATTTTCCCGATAGCACAGGCTAAAAATCCTCAGCGTAGCCCGCTACGCCTACGTTTTTTATCCTGCACTCTCAGAAAAATATTCTACGTGAATGGTGTAGTTATTTAGAAACCGTTATACTAGAATTAAGAAGGTGAGACAGAATGAAGACAGACCAAATACAGAAGGTACACAAGGATTGGTACAAACTGGACTTGTCGGCGATCGTATATCCCACATTGCAGAGGAGAGATTTCTCTTCTGTGTATCGATTGTCTGTGCTGTTAAAAGAAGATATAGACCCGGAAATACTGCAGCGGGCGGTGAATCTTACGATGCCTCGTTTTCCGACGTATAAAGCGGCAATTCGGAAGGGCGTATTCTGGCGATATCTGGAACCGAATGACAGACCCGGCCCTTTTGTGCAGGAGGATGTAAAGAACCCCTGCCAGCCTATGCATTTTAAAGGCAATAACCGGTATCTGGTAAGAATCTATTACTATCGTAACAGGATTGCACTGGAGGCGCATCACAGTCTGGGAGACGGCACCGGCGGAATGTGTGTGTTGCAGACGTTGACAGCCACTTATCTGCGTCTGAAGGGACATTCGGAGATTGAAAATGGAGGGTTCGTATTGGATATTCTGGGGATCCCGGACCCGGGAGAGCTGGAAGATGCTTATATGAAATATGCCAACGCCAAAGTCTGTCCACCCAGACCGGGAGAGAAGACCTATCGTGTCCGGGGGACGAAGGAACCATTTTACACCCTGAATATTATAGACGGCATTATGTCGGTGTCGGAGGTGATGCAGGTAGCGAAAAGCTATAATGCAACCATTACCGAATATCTGAATTCGGTTCTGCTCTATGCTCTGATGCAGAAGCAGGAGAGTGAATGGCATTTGAAGCTTAGACCGGTAAAAATTGCCATGCCGGTGAATCTACGCCGCTTTTTCCCATCCAGGACCCTGAGGAATTTTATCACCATGATCTACCCGGGGATCGATCCCAGACTGGGAGAGTACACTTTCGAAGAAATTGTGACGCAGGTGCATAACTACATGCGCTATTATCTGAATGAAAAGCTGCTGCGGGGCGATATCACTACGAACGCAGAGACCCAGAGGAATCCGTTCATCCGTATTGTGCCGCTGTTCATTAAAGATTTGGTGGTCCGCCAGTTCTATACCAAGATTCAGGATAAGAATTCTTCGGCAGGCCTGACCAACATGGGAGCTCTGAAGGTCCCGGAGACTATGAAGCCATATATTGAACGGTTTGATATTTATATGGGACAGCCTTTTTCCACGAGAACGAACTGCGCCATTGCCAGTTTTGAGGATATTCTGACGATCAATTTTGCCAGCAGTATTGCAGAGACCGATGTAGAGCGGCTGTTTTTCCGTAAGCTGGTACAGGATGGCATTCATGTAAAAATAGAAAGTAATCGATAAATCGCTTTGACAGAGAGAAAGGAAGCAATTATGTCATATTGTGTGAATTGTGGTGTGGAACTGGATGCTTCGGCAACAAAGTGCCCACTGTGTGGCACTCCGGTCTATAATCCGAAAGCACCGGAACCGTCTACGCAGCCATCTCCTTTTCCGAAGGAAAAAGGACAGGTGGAAGTAGTAAAAAGAAAAGATCTGGGGGTACTGCTGACTGTGATCGTACTGGCAACGGCAGTGACCTGCGGACTTTTGAACGCACTTGTATTCCGGAACAGTCTCTGGTCCCTTGCGGTGATCGGAGTCTTCCTGATATTGTGGGTGATCATGATCCCTGTAGTCATTTATACGAGACAGCCTGTTTATCTGTCGATTCTGTTAGACGGTGTGGCGGTGATCGTGTATCTGTATCTGCTGACCTATCTGACGGGACAGAGTGGCTGGTTTTATGGACTGGGTATTCCGGTGGTGCTGCTTGTCACAGCAGTGGTAGAAGCGGTGACTTTTTGTATCCGTAAGCTTCCGATGTCATTCCTTACGGGAGCTTTATACCTGATCTCCGGAGTAGCGGTATTGTGTGTGGGACTGGAAATTCTTATCGACCGTTTCCTGGGACTGGGGATTGAACTTCGGTGGTCGGCGATCGTGCTGACGATCTGCGTGATCGTGGACATTACGATCGCGACACTTTTATCCCGTAGAAGACTGCGCAATGCAGTACGCAGACGACTTCATTTTTAACAGGAGGGACTTATGGCACTGGTAGGAAAAAACAGTGAAAAGAACAATCAGAATCTAATGCAGCTGATCCGCAGGGCGCATGGATTGGTGGAGAACCCGGATCTGGAGAAGCACAGACAATCTCAGGATCATATCGGAGAACTGCTGGGGAACAGTAAGGAGATTCAATACCGCCCGGTGGATATTGAGGGAATGGATGCGGAATGGGTCAGCGTGAATCGTGCACATATGAAAAAGTATGTGATCCTGCATTGTCATGGAGGAGGATATTCCACCGGCAGCAGTATCTATGCCAGAACGCTGACCTCCAAGCTGGCAGCGGGGACCTCCATGGATGTGTTGTGCTTTGACTACCGGCTGGCTCCGGAGCATCCTTACCCGGCAGCCACGGAGGATGCCATGAAGGCCTGGAATTATCTCATGCTGTTAGGATATGGAGCGAGAGACGTTATCGTTACAGGAGATTCTGCCGGCGGTAATCTGGCACTGTCCCTGGTGTTGAAATTAAAGGAGCAGGAGCGTCTGCTTCCGAGAGGCATCGTACTGATGTCCCCCTGGACGGATCTCACCGGCGAAGGCAAGACATTCCAGACCAAAGCGGAAGTGGATCCGGTACTGGATAGAGAATACATCGACCGCATGACGAAAGCCTATGCTCCCGACAGAGACCTGACGGATCCTTATATTTCTCCGTTGTATGGTGATTTCCGCGGATTCCCGCCTGTCTACATTCAGGTGGGAGAGAATGAGATATTGTTGGACGATTCTCTGCGGCTCTACAAGAACCTGACCAAGGCCGGCGTGTCCGCTCATATGGATCGTTTCCCCGGAATGTGGCATGTCTTTCAGATGTCGCCTTTCAAAAGGGCCAATGAGGCCATGGATAAAAATGCGGAATTCATTTATTCTGTGTGCAGATAGCCGGGTTCAAAATTTAGTTAAAAATTTTGAACCCGGGAAAAGGATTTTCCGGACAGGCACAGAATATTAGAAGTAGGGGCAGGAGGAACTATGACGATCAGAGAAAGCTTGGAACAATGGGAACAGGATTATTTAAGTCCGTACGCATCCCTGAGTGTAAATTCAAAGGGACGGTTGAAGCCTGAGGAACAGTGTGATATCCGGCCGGTATTTCAACGGGACAGAGACCGTATCATCCACTGTAAGGCATTCCGCAGACTGAAGGACAAGACACAGGTGTTTCTGACACCGGAGGGAGACCACTATCGGACCAGACTGACACATACACTGGAGGTATCCCAGACAGCCAGAACCATAGCAAAGGCTCTGAAGCTGAACGAGGATCTGGTGGAGGCAATTGCACTTGGGCATGATCTGGGACATACACCGTTCGGACATGCGGGAGAGCGGGCTCTGAACAGAGTCTGTCCGTTTGGATTCGAGCATGCAGAGCAGAGTGTCCGTACCGTGGATATTCTGGAAAAGGACGGTAAGGGACTGAATCTGACGTATGAAGTACGTGACGGTATCCGGAACCATCAGACCATTGGCAAGCCTCATACATTGGAAGGCAAGATCGTCAGACTTTCCGATAAGATCGCCTATATTCATCATGATATGGATGATGCCATCCGGGGAGGAATTCTCACGGAGGCAGATGTCCCGAAGGAGATCTGTGAAGTGATCGGCAGCAGCCCCACTGAGAGACTGGATCACTTTATTCATGATATTGTAACCAACAGTATGGACAAGGATGATATCCTGATGTCGGAACCGGTGGCGGAAGCCATGACGAAGATCCGACAGTTCATGTTTGAGAGAGTCTATAAAAATCCCATCGCCAAAAGTGAAGAGGGAAAGGCGGAGATGCTGATGGAGACGTTATATCAACATTTCCTGAAACATCTGGATGATCTGCCGGAGGAATACCTGAATCTCCTCTCTGTCGGAGAGCCGAGAGAGAAGGTAGTCTGTGACTATGTGGGAGCCATGACGGACCGCTTTGCCATAGCAGTCTATGAAGACATCTACATACCGAAATCCTGGCAGCGATAGTGTATTACAATAAAACGGAGTAAAAAGAGTGTATTACCCTGAAGAACTGGTAGAAGAAGTCAGAGCCAGGAATGACATCGTGGATGTCATTTCCGGTTATGTGACATTGAAAAAAAAGGGAAGCAACTATTGGGGCTGCTGTCCTTTTCATAACGAGAAAACACCTTCTTTTTCGGTGTCTTCGAATAAGCAGATGTATTACTGCTTCGGATGCCATGCCAGCGGAAATGTATATACATTTCTTATGAAGTATGAAAACGATACTTTTCCGGAGGCAGTCAAGATCCTGGCAGATCGTGCGGGAGTGAAGCTGCCGGAAGTGGAAGAGACACCGGAACAGAAGAAAAAGGCCGGCAAGCGGATGCGGCTGCTGGAGGTCAATAAGGAGGCTGCCAGATATTTTTATTATATGCTGCGCAGTCCTCACGGAGAAGTGGGAATGCGTTATCTGACGGAACGAAAGCTGACCGACGAGACCATGCATCATTTCGGACTGGGCTACGCCGGGAAAAACGGCGAACAGGTAGTCCAGTATCTGCGTAAAAAAGGCTTTACCGATGAAGAAATCAAAGATTCCGGACTTGCGATGTTCTCGGAACAGAGAGGACTCAGAAGTCAGTTTTGGAACCGGGTGATGTTCCCGATACAGGATATTAACCACCGGGTGATCGGCTTCGGCGGCAGAGTCATGGGAGACGGCGAACCGAAGTACCTGAATTCCCCGGAGACCATGATCTTCGATAAGAGACGGAACCTCTACGGACTGAATTTCGCAAGGACCGCCAGGACGGGCAATATTATCCTGTGCGAGGGATATATGGATGTCATTGCCATGCACCAGGCAGGATTTACACAGGCGGTGGCATCTCTGGGAACGGCATTTACGGTAGAGCAGGCGAATCTCCTGCACCGCTATGCGGAGAATATTCTCCTGGCATACGACAGCGACGGCGCCGGAACGAAAGCAGCACTGCGGGGGATCGGGATTCTGAGAGAGGCCGGACTTACCGGCAAGGTCATCAATATGCGACCGTATAAAGACCCGGATGAATTCATCAAAAATCTCGGGAAAGAAGCTTTTCAGGAACGGATCGATCAGGCGGAGAACAGTTTTTATTTTGAGATCCGTATCTTAAGCGAACAGTACGATCAGAGCGATCCGGAGCAGAGGACAAAGTTCCACCGGGAGATCGCACAGAAGCTGTGTGAATTCTCGGAAGATCTGGAAAGAGAAAATTATCTGCAGGCAATTGCGGAAAAATACATGATCCGTCCGGACGATCTGCGCAAAATGGTAGTCGGGATTGCGTCGCAGACAGGATTGGTAAGACCTTTGGAACGACCGAGAAGCGGTGTACAGAAAAAGGATCCTGCTGAGAATGGGCGCAGGTCCCAGCGACTTCTGATCACCTGGATCAGCGATGATCCGTCCCTGTACCGGATCGTAAGGAAATATATTTCCCCGGAGGATTTCACCGAAGAACTGTACCGGAAAGTAGCGGAGAGGCTGTTCGATGAACTGGACAGAGATCAGTTCCAGCCTGCAGGGATCATCAGTATGTTTGAGGATGAAGAAGAACAGAGGGAGGCTGCGGAGCTGTTCCATACCACGCTCCCCGAGCTGTCCACCCGCCAGGAGAGGGAGAGAGCTTTCCATGATATTCTGCTGGCAGTGAAGAAAAACAGTTATCAATACTATATGGCAAAGCTGGGGACGGATGTCAATGCCGTGAAACAGGCGGTAGAAGGAAAAAAAGCCCTGGAAGAATTACAAAGGACGCATATTTCCCTGGAATAATGGGATTTAGGCTTTCGAATAGTTATAAAAGATACGAAATATGGCTATAAATAATGGCAATGAAAGGATGGAACCACGAAAATGGATGAAAACACACAGGCAAAATTTGCGGAGAAGGTAAAAGAACTCCTGAATATGGCAAAAAAGAAAAAGAATGTGCTGGAGTATCAGGAAATCAGTGACTTCTTCGCGGACATGCCTCTGGAAGAGGAACAGATGGAGAAGGTTCTGGAATATCTGGACCAGAACAACGTGGATGTATTGCGTATTACCGATGACGATGATGTGGACGATGAGGAGATCATTCTGACCGATGAGGATGAAGTGGATGTGGAAAATATCGACTTGTCCGTACCGGAAGGTGTCAGCATCGAAGATCCTGTACGTATGTATCTGAAAGAGATCGGTAAAGTTCCCCTGTTAAGTGCGGAGGAAGAGATCGAGCTGGCACAGCGGATGGAAGAGGGTGACCAGGAGGCGAAAAAGCGCCTGGCAGAGGCTAACTTACGTCTGGTGGTCAGCATTGCCAAAAGATATGTGGGCCGTGGAATGTTGTTCCTGGATCTGATCCAGGAAGGTAACCTGGGGCTGATCAAGGCAGTGGAAAAATTCGATTACCGTAAGGGATATAAGTTCTCTACCTATGCAACCTGGTGGATCCGTCAGGCAATCACCAGAGCGATCGCAGATCAGGCGAGAACCATCCGTATTCCCGTGCACATGGTGGAGACGATCAACAAACTGATCCGCGTGAGCAGACAGCTGCTGCAGGAGCTGGGAAGAGAACCGACCCCCGAAGAGATCGCAGCGGAGATGAATATGCCGGTAGACAGAGTGCGTGAGATCTTAAAGATCAGCCAGGAGCCGGTATCATTAGAGACTCCTATCGGTGAAGAGGAAGACAGCCACCTGGGCGATTTCATCCAGGATGATAATGTACCGGTACCTTCCGATGCGGCAGCGTTTACGTTACTGAAGGAACAGCTGGTGGAAGTACTGGGTACTCTGACAGAGAGAGAGCAGAAGGTACTGCGTCTTCGTTTCGGACTGGATGACGGACGCGCACGTACGCTGGAAGAAGTAGGTAAGGAATTTAACGTTACCCGTGAACGTATTCGTCAGATCGAGGCCAAGGCATTGCGTAAACTGCGTCATCCCAGCCGCAGCCGCAAGCTGAAGGATTATCTGGATTAATGGCGGAGATCATATTATCTAATCGAATGCAGGCATTAACAGACATGGTCACTCCCGGCACTGTGATAACAGATGTGGGGTGTGACCATGGTTTTGTATCTGTCTATCTGGTGCAGAAGGGCATTTCCCCGAGAGTGATCGCCATGGATGTAAGGTCCGGACCGTTAGAACATGCCAGAGAGCATATCAGGGAGTACGGACTGGAGGACAGGATAGAGACAAGACTTTCTGACGGTCTGCACAGCCTGAAGACCGGAGAGGCTGCCGGGATGATCTGCGCCGGCATGGGTGGGCCTCTCATGGAGAAGATTCTTACCGAAGGAAGAGAACAGGCGAAAGGGTTTCGGGAACTGATCTTACAGCCCCAGTCGGAGATCCCGCATTTTCGGACATTTCTGATGGAAGAGGGATATCTTCTGATGGATGAGAATATCATCTACGAAGAAGGAAAATATTATTTTATGATGAAAGTGCGCTGGCTGGGCGAGATGTCGGAAGATGCGGTGAGATTACAGGTGCGAGAGTCCTGGAAAGCGGATGACGCTGCATCCGGACTGGCTGGGCAGCTTGGTCCGATACTGTTGTACCGTAAGTGTCCGCTGCTTTTGGACTATGTGGAATGGCAGCTTGCGGAACATAGGAAGATCGCGAAGCGGCTGGAGCAGGAAGCAGATGCAGCGAATCCCAAAACGATGCGGCGCAGGCAGGAGATCGCAGAGGAGACTGCGCTGCTTACCCGGGCACTGGAGTGGTACGATAATGGTAAGGAACCGGATTGCATTTAGACAATAATACCTGCAAAAGGAGATTACAAAAGGACAGGGTGAGAAAAATGATCACAGTGAAGATAAACGGTGAAGAGAGACAATATCCCCAGGGGGCTACCTACGAAGATGTAGCCAATGATTACCAGGAGGAGTATGACAATCTGATCGCATTGGCAGCAAGAGACGGCAAGATCAGAGAACTGTTCAAAAAGCTGACGAGAGATTGTGAGATCACTTTTTTTACATTGAAAGACGACGTGGGGAATAAGACCTACGTGCGCTCTGCCACCATGCTTTTTTTGAAAGCAGTATTTGATGTGTTCGGAAGAGAAACGGTACAGAATTGTCGTGTAGAGTTTGCTATCGGGAACGGCTCCTACATCTCTCCCAAAGGGAAGCTCAATGCGACAGAAGAAAATGCTGCAAAGATCCGTAACCGGATGCGGGAGCTGGTGGAGGCAAAGACACCTTTTCTGAAGAGATCCTATTCCCTGGATAATGCCATGGAACTGTTTCGGAAAGAGGGGATGAAGGATAAGGAAAAGCTGTTCCGTTACCGCAGAGGCTCTTTCGTAAATATTTATGAAATGGACGGTTATTACGATTATTATTACGGCTACATGCTGCCCAATGCCGGCTATGTAAAGTGGTTCGATGTCATAGCGTATGAGGATGGATTTATGCTGCTGCTGCCGGATAAAAAAGATCCTACACATGTTAAGCCATTTCAAGAGAGAAAGCTGTTATTCCGCACGTTGAAAGAATCTGAGGAATGGGGGAAGGAGATCGGTATTGAGACCGTGGGTGATCTGAATGATCAGATCTGTCGTGGGTCGCTGAGTGAACTGATCCTGGTACAGGAAGCGCAGCAGGAGCGTAAGATCGGCGAGATCGCCAAAAGCATCGTAGACAGGGGCGGTGTGAAATTTGTCATGATCGCCGGACCTTCTTCTTCCGGTAAGACCAGTTTTTCCCACAGATTATCCATTCAGTTGAAGACCCTGGGGAAAACACCGCACCCCATTGCACTGGATGACTATTTCGTGAACAGAGAATTCACACCAAGGGATGAGAACGGTGATTACAATTTCGAATGTCTGGAAGCGATTGATGTAAAGCAGTTCAATGACGACATGTGCAGATTGTTAGCCGGTGAGCGTGTGGAGCTGCCTTCCTTTAACTTCAAGACCGGAAAGCGGGAATATAAAGGTAATTTCAAACAGCTGGGAAAGGATGATATCCTGGTCATTGAAGGAATCCACGGACTGAATGAGAAGACCTCCTATGCACTTCCAGAGGAAAGCAAATACAAGATATATATCAGCGCCCTGACCAATATCAATATTGATGAACATAACCGGATTCCCACTACGGACGGCAGACTGCTGCGTCGTATGATAAGGGATGCCAGAACCAGAGGCGCAGGAGCCAGACAGACGATTGACATGTGGGGATCTGTCCGCCGGGGCGAGGAGCAGAATATTTTCCCGTTTCAGGAGGATGCGGATGCGATGTTCAATTCCGTATTGATTTATGAACTGGCGGTATTGAAGCAGTTCGCAGAGCCGCTGCTGTTCCAGATCGACAAGGGCGAACCGGAATATTACGAGGCCAAGAGACTTCTGAAGTTCCTGGAATATTTCCTGGGTGTGACCAGTGAAAGCCTTCCCAACAATTCTCTGTGCAGAGAATTTGTGGGAGGTAGCTGTTTTAACGTGTAAACTATTCAGAGTCATGCGAATCGGACATATACGTCGAATGCTCGCATTCGTAAGAATATGCCCGATTCGATATGACGAAGTAACCACATGAGCAAAAGGAAAGCCTCGAAGAGGCGATTTTGCGAATGTGGTGCTGAATAGTTTACACGGCTACCGGCGCAAACATCCCTGACAGGCGTCGAATGCTTGCATTCGTAAGACTGTGCGGCAGAATTGATGCGACGAAGTAACCACCATGCGCAAATAACAAGCAAGCTTGTTATTCAAGTAAGCATCGTCAGATGCGGTTTTGCGAATGTGGTTCTGAATAGTTTACACTGGGATTTACACGAATCCCCCTTGACTTTTTCATAGTAGAACAGCTATAATCGAACAGGTGTAAGTAAGATAGACGATCGCGGCTGCTTTATGCAGGTGAGGAAAGTCCGGGCTTCACAGGGCAGGATGCCAGATAACGTCTGGTGGAGGTGACTCCAAGGCTAGTGCAACAGAGATATACCGCCGGCTTTATGCCGGTAAGGGTGGAAAGGCAGTGTAAGAGACTACCGTCCGGCTGGTAACAGACGGAGCCATGTAAACCCCATCCGAAGCAAGACCAAACAGAGAACAATAGACCGGCCCGGTCTGTTTTCAGGTAGGTCGCTTGATGCGGCTGGTGACAGTCGTACTAGATAGATGATCGTCATATACAGAACTCGGCTTATATTTTGCTTACACTTTTCGAGAAAAATGCGGACTGCGGGATGCGGTCCGTCTTTTATTTACAGGAAGGATATATGAGAAAAATAATCATTATTTTGTGTTGCGTTCTGGTATTTACCGGATGCGGCGCAGCACCACAACAGAATACTGTGACGGATACGGAAGTTCCTTCCGGTACAGAAGAAATCCTGCCGGATCTCTCCGGGATAGAAATGCCGGACGAGATTCCGCAGGAGCTGACGGAGACCGACCTGCGGATTATGCGATCCATCGTAAAAGTTCAGGCTGGAGATCTCTATGGAAGCGGGGTCATCTACGACGCAGACGAGGAATCTGTTCTGATCCTGACGGCGGGACATGTGCTGGACCAGAATACCGGAGAGATCCTGGTGACTTTTCCGGATGATATACAGGCCCGGGCTGCACTGCGTGCAATAGCGGTAAACAGTGATCTTGCTTTTCTGCGGGTAGATAAGAAGGAACTGGATCCGGATGGAGAGTATCCAACCGTTGCTACCGACAGAGAACGTTTTGATCAGCTGGAGGTCTATGAGGATGTATGGATGTACGGCGGGGACAATACCAAACCGATTTATGCGTTTGTAGTAAATCCCTGGATCTATGTGGAAGACTTTGAACAGTATATGCTTCTCCTGCAGGGACTGCCGGAGCCCGGAATGTCGGGCGGAGGTGCCTTCACGGAGGACGGAGTATTCTTAGGGATCCTGTGCGGCGCGGATGAAGAAGGAAAAGTTGCTGTGGTTCCTTACAGTATCATTGAGAGCGAGCGGGCAGGACTTGACAATCCGTGAAATATGATAGAAAATAAAAAAGATGGGTTTTAAACCCAGATTGGAGGAAAATACAATGACGAAAATAGATGTAGTATCCGGTTTCCTGGGTGCCGGCAAGACCACCCTGATCAAAAAGTTATTAAAGGAAGCATTGGACGGCAGCAAGACCGTTCTGATCGAAAATGAATTCGGTGAGATCGGTATCGACGGCGGATTTTTAAAAGAATCCGGTATCGAGATCAAGGAGATGAACTCCGGTTGTATCTGCTGCTCTCTGGTAGGCGATTTCGGTACTTCCCTGAAGGAAGTCATCAGCACCTATGCTCCCGAGCGAATCCTGATCGAGCCCTCCGGTGTCGGCAAGCTGTCCGATGTCCTGAAGGCTGTGGAGAATGTGGCAGGTGATCTGGATGTGGAGATCAATAGTGCAGTAGCAGTGGTAGATGCATCCAAGTGCAAGATGTATATGAAGAACTTCGGCGAATTCTTCAGCAACCAGATCGAATATGCCGGGACCATTATCTTAAGCAGAACCGATAAGGTTGACCAGGCGAAGCTGAATGCCTGCGTGGAGATGATCCGTGAGCATAATGACAAGGCAACCATCATCACCACACCGTTAGCGCAGTTGGACGGCAAGGAAGTACTAGGGACCATCGAAGGTGCTGACAAGCTGGAAGATATGATGAAGGAAATGTTAGAGCACATCCATGACGATCACGATGAGGACGAGTGCTGCGGTCACGATCATGACCACGAACATCATCATCACGACCATGATCATGATGACCATGATCACGAGTGCTGCTGCGGACATCATCACGACGATGATGAGGACGAGCACGAACATCACCACCATCATGACCATGATGAGGACGAGCACGAACATCACCATCATCACGATCATGACGAAGACCATGACCATGAGCACCATCATGAACATGACGAGAACTGCACCTGCGGTTGTCATGACCATGACCACCACCATCATCACCATCATGCAGACGAAGTGTTCACCAGCTGGGGTATTGAGACACCCAACACTTACAGCGCAGAGGACATCGAGAAGATCCTTACCGCTCTGGACAGCGGAGAGTACGGTGCTATCCTGCGTGCTAAGGGTATGGTACCTGCTCCCGACGGAACCTGGGTATATTACGATTATGTTCCCGAAGAACATGACATCAGAAGCGGTAAGCCGGAAGTCACCGGCAAGATCTGTGTCATCGGTTCCAAACTGGACGAGGACAAGCTGGCAGAATTGTTCCGCAAGTAAGTTGGCAGGACATATTTTGTATGCAGCAGGAACAGTAGGATAAATAGAGAAAGGTATGAATTATGACAAAACCGGTCTATATCATAAATGGTTTTCTGGAGAGCGGTAAGACAGAATTTATCACATTTACATTAGGACAGCCGTATTTCCAGATCAAGGGCAGGACCCTGCTCATCCTCTGCGAAGAGGGCGAGAATGAGTACGATCCCGCACTTCTTAAAAAAAGCCGTACGGACGTGGTGCTGATCGAAGAGGAAGAGGAGTTCAATCCGAATCATCTGATCGAACTGGAGAAGCAGTATAAGCCCGCCCGTATCATTATCGAGTATAACGGCATGTGGAACTTCAAGAATATGAAGCTTCCCTGGTACTGGAAAGTGGAACAGCAGATCACGACCATCGACGGCTCCACCTTCCCCATGTACTATACCAACATGAAGTCTCTGTTGGCAGAGATGATCCGTAAGTCTGAGATGATCATTTTCAACCGTTGCGACGGTATCCAGGATCTGAATGTATACAAGCGTAACATCAAGGCAGTCAATCCTGCCGCAGATGTGATCTTCGAGGACTCCAACGGTGAGATCGACGAGATCTTCGAGGAGGATCTGCCCTACGATCTGAGTCAGGATCCCATCGTACTGGACAACCAGGGCTACGGCATCTGGTATCTGGATTCCATGGATCACCTGGAGCGTTACGTGGGTAAAAATATCCAGTTCCTTGCCATGGTATTAAAGCCCGAGGAATATCCCGACGGTTATTTCGTACCGGGACGCATGGCAATGACCTGCTGTGCCGAGGATATGGCATTCTTAGGTTATGCCTGCGAGTATGCGGGCACGAAAGACCTGAAGCAGAAGGAATGGGTCAAGGTGACAGCAAAGGTTGCCAAAGAATACTTTGCAGACTATAAGGGAGAGGGCCCCGTACTTCATGCCATCAGCGTGGAGAAGGCAAAGGCTCCCAAGGATCCCGTGATCAGTTTTAATTAGAAAGGATCAGCTCTATGAAAAAGAATCCCATAAAGAGCGACCTGCGGGAGACAACAGCAGGAAAAGTGACATTTCTTTTCCTGCTGTTTTTGTATACCGGGGTCATGTTATATCTGTTCTGGATGGAATGCTATCAGGTGCCGGGATTCCAGTCGGATATGCCGGACTATGTGAATAAGGTGGCAGGCATTGCGGGAAATTATGAATTCCCGTATCCGATCCTGTTTTGGACTGCCAGATTATCCGCATGGCTGATCGGAGCGAAGGCAGCAATGGCGGTCACCACGGCGCTTTTTAACCTGGCAGCAGTGATCATCACGAAGTATTATATGAACCGTGAGATCCGTAAAAGCAGTCATTATGAAACTTTGTCACATAAAAAGCAGGTCATGACCGATATTGCGGTGACACTGCTTGTGTTTGCACTGTTTCTGCTGTCGAATCTGTATTCTCCCAAGAATACGGCATTTTTTGGTTTTGATTATGCATACCGCTGCATGGGCATTTATACACCGAATCCTTTCTGGAATGCCACTTACCTGGCGACCAGACCCTTTGCGATTATCTGCTTTTTTGAGACGGTAAAGGTATTGTCGGAATATCAGAGGGATTTTCAGTGGAAGAACTGTACATTGTTTGCAGTCAGCCTCCTGCTGACGACCATGACCAAACCGAGCTTCACTATGGTGGTGGTGCCTCTGATCGGTCTGATCCTGCTGGTGCAGCTGATCGTAAGCCGTGGGAAAAGTTTTCGCAATGCGTTTCGTCTGTGCGTGATCATGATACCCACGGGGATAGCCCTGCTGTATCAGTTCTCCGGAATCTTTACCGGGACGAATGTTATGGGGGAGGAGACCGGGATCGCCATCGGTTTTGCTAAAGTATGGAGTAATTATTCTAAGAGTATTCCCTTAAGTATTATTATGGGTATGGCATTGCCCATAGGTGTCCTTTGTTTAAATCTGCTGTTTGATCTGAAAAGTATAAAGCAGAACAGGTATTACTGGTTTGCGTGGTTAAATTATCTTGCAGCAACTTTGATGTTCTTAGTCTTCTATGAAAAGGGCTTCCGCATGATGCATGCGAACTTTTCCTGGGGATATATGCACGGCATGTTTTTCGTATTCCTGATGACACTGATCGTTATGGTGAAAAATGTCCGGGAATGGTGGAAGAGCTGGAAGGTGATCTTCGTGATCGGAGAGATCGCGGTATTTTTCTACCATCTGGTGTGTGGTGTGAATTTCCTGATGTATGCTGTCATGGGGAATGATCTGGCCGGGTTTTAGATGCCGGGGTGTAAGGCAGAGCATGTAGAAAGCTTATCGTGACAGACAAGATACGAAAAATAGAAAAGTTACATAAGATACTATGAGAAAGGAGAGTGTTTCATGAGTATGAGTATAGTAGCCGGTCTTCTGATTCCTTTTTTGGGGACGACTGCGGGGGCAGCCTGCGTCTTTTTCCTGAAAAAGCAGATTGGCGGCAATATACAGAGAATATTTACCGGATTTGCTGCCGGTGTCATGGTGGCAGCTTCGGTGTGGTCTTTACTGATACCTGCCATGGATATGTGTGAAGAGATGGGAAAGCTTGCATTTCTTCCCGCAATGATCGGCTTTTTGATCGGTATTGTTTTTTTGTTGTTCATCGATAGTCTGGTGCCCCATCTGCATGTGGGCAGTGAGGCTCCGGAGGGTCATAAGAGCAGCCTGAACCGTACAGCTATGCTGATGTTGGCTGTGACCATTCACAATTTTCCCGAGGGTGCGGCTTGTGGTGCTATTTTTGCCGGAGTGCTGAGTGGTGACGGAACGGTTACCATGGCAGGCGCCTTGACGCTGGCTATCGGTATTGCCATTCAGAATTTCCCGGAGGGAGCTATTATCTCCCTGCCCCTTCGCAGTGAGGGTAACAAGCGGAGCAGATCCTTCGCACTGGGCGTGTTGTCCGGAGCGGTGGAACCGGTGGGCGCAATACTTGCCATTGCACTGGCAAGTATCGTGACACCGATCCTTCCGTATATGCTGGCATTTGCCGCAGGTGCCATGATCTATGTGGTCGTGGAGGAGCTCATTCCGGAAGCCAGTGAGGGAGAGCATTCCAACCTGGGAACCATTGCCTTTGCGATTGGTTTTGCATTGATGATGATGTTGGATGTGGCACTGGGATAATGTGAACAGGGTAACATTTGCAAAAGCAAAGTAAGAACAGCAGGAAGGGTGTACGGGAATGTCCGTGGAAAATGAAAAAGAAATACAACAGCTGAAAAACCGGATCCGTGAACTGGCAGATAAATCCTACAACCAGAACCAGTACACCTTTACCGGATTCTTAGGACTGGCGGAACAGGATGCCCTGTGGCAGGTGGAACGGGAAGTGAAGTTCGCAGGGATCACCTTATACGGCGGCAGGGAAGAGGCAGAGCGGAAGATCCTTCGCTTCGGCAGTGAGGCGGAGCTGGGCTATGAACAGCCCTTTCCTATCTGCTGTATCCGGATCAGACCTCTATCCGCGAAATTTGCAGACAAGCTGTCCCACAGGGATTATCTGGGGGCATTGATGAATCTTGGTATTGAACGCAGCACCATCGGCGATATTCTGCCGGGAGAGGGCGAAGCTTTTTTGTTCTGTCTGGATACCATTGCGGAATTTATCCGTGATAATCTGGAGCAGATCCGCCACACCCACGTGAAGTGTGAGGTGGTGGATGCGGCGGCAGAAGTACCGCAGGAAGAACCGGTGCGACAGGTCATTCAGGTGGCAAGCCCACGTGTTGATGCTGTCATTGCCAAGGTATATAATAAATCCAGAAGCGACTGCCTGGAGCTGTTCCGGGCGGGAAAGGTATATGTGAACGGCAGGCTGTGTGAAAATAATTCCAAGCCCCTGGAGGCGGGGGATGTGGTAAATGCCAGAGGCTACGGTAAATTCCGCATAAGCGGTGAACCCCATGCCACGAGGAAGGGGAAGCTTGCCATAGAGGCGGAGGTATATCCGTAGGGAAGTATTTCCGGAAGAACAAAAGGAGGTTAAACAGTGTATCATTATACTGCGATTCAATGGTTATTTTTCTTTTATTTTTACTGCTTTTTCGGTTGGTGTTTTGAATCCACATATGTATCCATAAAGAGCAGGAAATTAGTTAATAGGGGGTTCATGCGCGGACCGTTCCTGCCGCTGTACGGCAGCGGCGCCATCATGATGTTAGTGGTGTCCATGCCGTTCCAGGATAATCTGGTGATGGTCTACATCGCCGGATGTATCGGGGCCACAGTGCTGGAGTATGTCACAGGCGTGACCATGGAGGCATTATTTAAAGTCAGATACTGGGACTATTCCAAGAATAAGTTCAATTTCCAGGGACATATCTGCCTGGGGTCCTCGCTGGCATGGGGTGGTCTGACGATCCTGATGACGGAGTTTATCCATAAGCCCATTGAACATCTGGTGTTGTCCATTCCGGACAGCATCCTCACTCCGGTGACACTGGTGCTGACGGCGCTGATCGGTGCGGATTTCGCGTTGTCCTTCAAGGCAGCCCTGGATCTGCGGGACATACTGGAGAAAATGGAGAAGGCCAAGGAAGATATGCTTCGTATCCAGAAACGGCTGGATGTTATTATTGCTGTGACCAGTGAGGATCTGGAGAATCGTAAGGAAGGCTTCAGCGATAGCCTGGCACAGAAGAAGGAAGACTTTACTGCAAGTATTACCACCAGAGTGGAGGACCTGAAGTCCAACATTGAGGGCAAGCTGGAGAGCTTCCGCACTTCCGCACAGAAATCTCCCAACCAGTATCTGGAAAGCGTGAAGAACGAGGTCGCCGAGTTGCGGCAGAAGTACACCAGAAGCGTGGCAGACAGAGAGAATGTCAGCAGCTTACGAGATTTCTTCCAGCGTGACATGATCCGTTCCAACCCTACCATGAGTTCTGAGAAATTCAAGGAAGCCCTGGAAGAATTAAAACAGCATTCGAATAAGAAAAATAAATAACAAAGTAGAAAAGCATGTCTGTGATGCCTGTTTTTTGGGGCGGAAAGGCATGCTTTTTTGCACATGGAAAATGCGAAAAAATGGAAAAACAGTATTGACAATATTACGGGGGGGGTAAACTAAATAGCGGTAAAAATAAAATCCATAACATTATACTTAGGAGGAATGAGATAATGAAAAAGAAATTAATCATTGCCGCAGCCATTGCATTCGCAGTATTTGCAATTCCTTGCGGCAGCAGTGCACTGTCTACCGTATCTGTAGCAAGTGAGAATAATACGGTGGTTACACCGAGCACCAAACCGGTAGAAGAGGTAAAGAATGCGGTAGATGCTATTGATACATCCAAGATTACTGATGCGGCATCTGCAGATAATGCGGCAGCTGCTTTGACAAAGATCGGTTCTCAGGATCTGAAGGAAGCAATGAATGCAGGACAGGATACTGTTAATGATGTTGCAGCTATCGAAGCAGCATACAAAAAGGCAAAGGGAATTAAGGATACTACCCTTGCTAACTCCGGCGCTGTAAAGGCTGTAGGCATTGTTGGTGCAGCATTTGTTGCTCCTGACACAACACTGAGTGTAGAAGCACCAGCGGCTACGCCTGAGATTGCTTCTTCTACATACGCAGTAACTTCTACTCCCGTATATGTAGAAATCAGCCTGAAGGCTGGTACTTCTTCAGTAAAATCTCTGCCTATCCCTGTAGCAGTTACCATTGAGACTCCTGCAGGTGTAGATGGTAATAAGGCAGTGATTTTCCACTTTGTAAATGGTGGACTGGAAGAAATCAAGCCTATTTACAATGCTTCCGCAAACACTTTGACCTTTACTGTAAATCACTTCTCCACTTTTGCTATTGCAGAAGCTAATAATACCGCAACAGCAGAAGGTACTGACAACGCATTTGGAAGATATCGTGACAATGTGGCAAGCGAGATCGCTAATGCTAAGGACGGTGCTACCGTCAAGATCAGCAGAGACAAGAACATCAATGCTCTGCCCAACGATATCATGCAGGCTCTGTACAAGAAGCAGACTGTAGCTCTGGAGCTGGAGTACACCTTCGAAGGCAATGAGTATACGGTAACCATCCCTGCCGGTAAGGCAGAAGACAATGCTATTGAATGGTATGGTCCTCTGTACCTGCAGATGCGTTACGGCAAATAAGTAACCGTAAGGAAATAAAATAATCGGGAAATATAAGGCACTCTTCAGTCAATGAGGGGTGCCTTGTTTTTCAGTCTGAAGGATAATGTAAGCTATGAAGAAACAGGAACAAAATACAAAAGAGACCGTGAGTATGCTGGTTTATGGGTATCTGGTGATTCTTTTTGCCGGTTTACCGCTGTATATGCAGAACAAGCTGGTGATGATCGGAAATGCAAAATATTTGTTTTTCCGGAATACTACGCTGGTGCTGGGGGCTTTTGTGGTGCTGGCTGTGCTGTGGCAGGGGATCCGGGGAGAACGGAAGACAAAACGGATGTGGAAGAAAACAGATGTGTTTATGCTGTTGTATCTGGTGTCTGCAATTTTTTCTTATGGAATCAGTCCCTGCAGGGAGGATGTCCTTTTAGGGTATCCCGGCTGGTATATGGGGCTAGTGACCCAGGGATTGTTGGTAGGGATCTATTTTGCGGTATCCCGGTATTATGACGGCAGCAGAAGTATCTGGTGGATCGCCGGGATCACAGCGGGAATCGTGACACTGATCGGACTGTTGAACCGTCTGGACATCGATGTACTGGGAACTTTCCGCGGAATGGAAAACGGAGAATGGAACCGGACCCAGCTGTTGTCCACCATCGGTAACAACAACTGGTATGCAGGCTATATCAGTGTGACGGCAGGTATCTCTCTGGCAGCTGCTTATATGGGAAAACGACAGGGCAGAGTGTTGGGGATGCTTGGAAGCTTTCTTTTTTTGGCATCGGCTATTACCTCCAATAGTACCACGGCTATAATGGCAGCCTGTGGATTAAGCCTACTTTTGTTCCTTGTTTCTCTGCGGCAGAGAAGCCGGCTGCTGAGGGCATTGGAGATTCTGATGCTTTTGCCGCTTTCGATATTTATGGTCCGATTGTTCTTGTTGTTGCATCTGACCGGACTGGTGATAGCGGGGGATGTCGAAAAGAGGCTCTTTTTTACCACGGTATGGTATATTGTATTTGGTGCGGAAGCGGTGTTGTACCTGATCCTGCGAATACGCGAAAGGCAACAGCAAAAAGATTTTCTGGAAAGCGGCAAAATATACCGGATCGTTGTTGTTGCCGGAGCGGTGATGATATGTTCGGGAGTTCTTTTGGGATGTCTTCTTGGAGGAATCGTTGGAAATGAAATGGTGTCTGAGGCTGCCGACGGGCGATTGGCCCTGTGGAAGGTCACATTACTAACCTATGGAAAAGAAGGAGCGCTATACAAATTCTTCGGCACCGGTCCCGGAAGCTATTACCATATGCTCTATCAATGGGGCAGCGATGCCATGGACTGGATCAACAAAGGTCTTTTGGACAACAACATCTATTCCAACGCCCACAACGAATGGCTGACCCTGCTGGTCGAACAGGGATTCTTTGGCGTGACCGCCTACATTGGTATTTTTATCACAACCCTTACGGATCTGCGAAAAAAGATATCCCAAAGCCCGGAGTGCCTTGCTGTTTTCCTGGGACTGACCGGCTACCTGATCTGTTCCCTGTTTACTTTTCAACATGTATTATCCACACCCTTTGTCTTTGCCCTGCTGGGCATGGCAGAGGGTGTTTTTATGTAAAGTCATCTTAATAAAGTCTTAAAGGTTTTTCCTGTTTTTTATTAATCGTTAATCTGTTACAATAAATTCATCAACGGGACATCTGTGGACAAAGCAGATGCCCGTCAGCGTAAGGGCTCCTTGCGCAGGAAGTGTCCGGGCTGCAGCCACCGGCACAGAAATGAGGGAGAGTATGTACAATATATTGATCTGTGATGATGAGAAGGATATCGTAAACGCGTTAAAGATATACTTGAATGACAGCAATTACCATTTTTTAGAGGCTTTTGACGGTGAGGAAGCCGTACATCTGGTAGACACGAATGAGGTGCATCTGGTACTGATGGATATTATGATGCCGAAGCTGGACGGCATACAGGCAATGATAAGGATCCGGGAGAAGAGTAATGTTCCGGTGATCCTGCTGACAGCCAAGGGTGAGGATTCCGACAAAGTGCTGGGACTTACGGTAGGAGCGGATGACTATATCACGAAGCCGTTTAATCCCATCGAGGTATCTGCCAGGGTGAAATCACAGCTGCGGCGTTATATGCAGCTGGGTGGCGGAAGTGTGCGGCCGGATGTGATCAGAGTCGGAGGGATTGAACTGGATGACAAGGAGAAACGGGTGACGCTGGATGGCGAGCCGGTAGCATTGACTCCTACGGAATATGATATTTTAAAGCTGCTGATGCAGAATCCGGGGCAGGTATTTTCTCCGAGAGAGATTTATTCGAAGATCTGGAATGATCTGCCACTTGGCAGCGAGAATACCGTGGCAGTCCATATCCGGCATCTGCGGGAAAAGTTAGAGATCAACCCGGCGGAACCCAGATATCTGAAGGTGGTCTGGGGACAGGGCTACAAGTGTGAGAAGCAGGGATAAGAGCAGGCAGGAGCGCGGAGCTGCTCTGGGAAGTAAGGAGACAGGAATATGGATAACAGGGAAGAAAACAGCAGGAATACAGAACAGGACAGAGTGGATAATCCGGTGGAAAATACAGTGAGTACGATGGTAGAAACAGCTTTGTCAGAGAATAAAAGGGAACGGAAAAAAAGAGAAAAAGCCGAGAAAAAAAAGAATGCGCCGGCACAGGGAAACAGTCTGTTGGGCAGCACATTGGCAAAGGTCGTGGCATTTGTTCTGATGATCGCAGCCGCAATTGTGGGGGTGTTGGGACTCTATGGTACCTGCATGCTTGCAGACAGTGGAGCGTATTCCTCCGGTAAAATGATGTTTATCCATGATCAGCTGTTGTACCGGCAGGTCAATCAGGATCTGTATCGGATACGCGACTGGTATGAGAATGAGAGCTTGCAGACCATGGAAGCTTATTGCAGGCAGCGGAACATCTGGGTAAAGGTGGAGAGCTACGATCTGGATACGGATGAATTCCTGGGAGAATGGAAGAACGAGGATTATGTAGACAAGACAAATGATCTGACTTACCGGCTGGAGTCCCAGGTGCAGCATAGGAATGATAACACCTATATCAACACAGAAACTTCCTCTGCCTATGATGGCTATGAAAGTTATGGAAGCACTGAAAGCTCTGATATCATGGAGCTTGAACCATCTGTCAATACCGGGTCTGATGTGGAAAGCATGACGGCAGCGGAGCAGGAAGCCCTTTCCTCCGGTAATCTGGAGAAATATCTGGATCTGGGGGACAGCGTATCCTTAGGTGGAGAGACCTATGTGCCGGTTGAACGGGCGGAACAATATGCCAAATGGATGATCAAGGATGCCTTAAGTGAGACAGAACGGCTGCAGGAAGAGGCTGCAGAGGAAGCATTAGCAGAGCGTAACAAGCGTATTGTGGTTACCCTGACAGTGAATTCCAGCCTGCCGAAGGAAGATGAATATGCCCTGATCTATCATCAGGCAGAGCAGCTTTATGATAACCGAAATGTGATCCCTGTGATATGCTGTACGGGAACGATACTGGCATTATTATGCTTTATCTTCCTGTTGTGCAGTGCCGGACATAAGAATGGCAGGGAGGGTATTACTCCCAGTGCGATCCATGAGATCCACCTGGATGTGTATACAGTGGTCGTTGCCGTTGGAGCTTTTACCGGTCTGTACCTGGCTTTTGGATGGATCGGTATGAACTCAGGTATGATCAATCTGATCGTGCTGGTGGTACTGTTTGCCGCAGAGGTGATATGGTGCACCCTGTACTGCATGGAGCTGGCCATCCGCCTGAAAATGGGAAAATGGTGGCAGAATACGATCCTGTATAGAGTGTTCCGGTTCTTCGGAAGATTCTGCAAGAGAGTTTTCCGTGGTATTGTGAAATTGATCCGTGGGATTCCTATGGTATGGAGAACAGCACTTTTGTGCCTTGCAGTCTGCGTGGTAGAGTTTTTCGGTTTAATACTGTTTTATAATAATACAGATGTATTACTCTTTTTCTGGGCCATAGAGAAATTTATTCTGTGCGGTGCGATTACTTTTGTGGCATTGATGTGCAAAGAACTGCAGGAGGGCAGTGAAGCATTGGCGGACGGAGATCTGAATCATAAGCTGGATACCTCCCATATGGTATTGTCCTTCAAGGAGCACGGAGAGAATCTGAACCGCATCGGCGAGGGAATTTCCGCAGCCGTGGAGCAGAGGATGAAGAGTGAACATCTGAAGACGGAGCTGATCACGAATGTGTCCCATGACATCAAGACCCCACTGACTTCCATTATCAATTATGCGGATCTCATCGGAAAAGAAGTGTCCGGTGATGCGAAGGATACCGGAGACGGTGTCGGCACAGAGACTGCACAGGAGAGAGAACAGCATATATCGGAGTATGCCGAGGTGCTGCTGCGTCAGTCCCAGAAGTTGAAAAAGCTACTGGATGATCTGTTGGAGGCATCCAAAGCTACCACCGGCAATCTGGAGGTCCATCCGGAGGTCTGCGATGTGTCGGTACTGCTGTCACAGGCGGTGGGGGAATATGAGCAGCGCTTTTCTGAAAAAAAGCTGGAGACCATCGTAAAACAGCCGGAGGAGACCGTGAAGGTCATGGCGGATGGCAGACATCTGTGGAGGGTGTTCGACAATCTGTTAAACAATATTTACAAATATGCCCAGGCAGGAAGCCGTGTCTATCTGAATGTAGAGCATGACGGACAGAATGCGAACATCATTTTCCGGAACATGTCGGCCTACCCGCTGGAGATGTCACCGGAGGAGCTGGAAGAGCGGTTCACCAGAGGGGACAGATCCCGCCATATGGAGGGCAACGGACTGGGACTGTCCATTGCCAAGAGCCTGACGGAGCTGCAAAAGGGCGATATGGAGATCGTTACGGACGGTGACCTGTTCAAGGTGGTGATCACGCTGCCGGAGACGGTGTAAACTGTTTTTGTAACTATTCAGCCCCATTCGCAAAACAAATTTTCTAAAAATAGTATTGACAAAACAGAAAAGAAAGATTATTCTTAGACACATAAACAACATTCATAAGTTTACCAAACCTGTGAGGAAGAGTAGTAAGCCTTAGGGAATTTTACAGAGAGCCGTGGATGGTGGGATCACGGTAAAGGAACTTTCGCCGAATGGACTTCCGAGGCTGGCCCGAGAACAGATCAGTTTTAGGCGTCAGCGGGATTCGGACCCGTTATCAAGCCGATGGATATGATAGTATCTAGAGAAAAGTGGACATAATCCGTAAGGATTTGTTAAATTGAGTGGCACCACGATGATGAGCAGGAGCTTATTACCGTCTCAAATGTATAGGAATATACATTTGGGGCGGTTTTTTTATTCGGGGTTCAGTAATCTTATGAGCAAACTAATTTCAATTGCGTGGATACGCAGAAAGAGAGGAATAAGATTATGAAGAAGAGAATTTTAGCAGCAGTATTAACCGCAGTTATGGCAATGGGTGCCCTCACCGGATGTGGCAGCACAGGAGGCAAGGATAACTACACCATCGGTATTATGCAGTACGCCGTACACGGATCTTTGGATAACTGTCGGGAAGGATTTTTACAGGGACTTGCCGAGGAAGGCATCGTAGAGGGCGAGAACCTGACGATAGAATATGTCAATGCACAGGCAGACAACGGAACCTCCGCCATGACCGCCAGCAATTTCGTAAGTAAGAAAGTAGATATGATCTGTGCCATCGCAACTCCTTGCGCCATGGCAGCATATAATGCTACAATGAATACGGATATTCCAGTGATCTACACCGCAGTATCCGATCCTGTGGAAGCAGGTCTTGCCAGTGAAGACGGTACTCCCGTAGGCAACATCACAGGTACTTCCGATGCGTTAGCAGTAGATGCACAGTTAAAAATGATCCGTGAGGTACTTCCCGAAGCGAAGACCATCGGTATCATCTACACTACCAGCGAAGCAAACTCTATCAGCACCATCGCAGAGTACAAGGCTCTGGCAGGTAACTACGGATTCGAGATCGTGGACAGCGGTGTTACTGCAATGTCTGAGGTGGCTCTGGCAGCAGCGGATGTCGCATCCAAGGTAGACTGCATTACCAACCTGACCGATAATACCGTAGTAAGTGCATTGCAGACCGTACTGGATGAAGCGAATAAAGCAGGCATCCCGGTATTCGGTTCTGAGGTAGAGCAGGTTAAGGCAGGCTGCGTGGCATCCATGGGTCTGGAATATATCGAGCTTGGCAAGCAGACCGGTAAGATGGCAGCGAAAGTCCTGAAGGGAGAGGCAAAGGCTTCTGAACTGAACTTCGAAGTGATCTCCGAGCCCAGCCTGTATGTGAACTTCGCAGCAGCAGAGAAGATCGGTCTGGAATTACCTGAGAACTACAAGACCGATGCTTACCAGTCTTTTGACGAGATTGTAGTACAGTAATTGGGATATTACTGCCGTCAGGCAGAAAGTAATAGAGTAATCTGGATATGCAGAATTATAAGATGTTATTTTGTGTCCCCGGTGAGACAAAACGAGGAACAGCCGCTAAGCCGTGAGGACAGAAGATATCTGTGGAATGGAGAGAACTATGGCGTTATTATTAAGTGTACTGGAACAAGGAATGATCTACGGCATCCTGGCACTGGGTGTCTACATTACCTATAAAATACTGGATTTCCCGGATCTTACGGTCGATGGCAGCTTCCCCTTCGGGGCTGCCATCACTGTGCGTCTGATCAACGGCTTCGGCGTACCGGCGATCCTCACACTTCCCATTGCGTTCCTCGGCGGAGCACTGGTGGGAATCTGTACCGGACTGATCCATGTGAAATTAAAAGTCAGAGATCTGCTCTCCGGTATCATCATGATGACCGGTCTGTATACCATCAATCTGTGGGTGGCAGGCTCCGGCTATGTAGCTATTTTTGATAAGGAAAATATTTTCAACAACAGCTTTGTGAATAGTATTACTCCGGGCTTTTTGGTAAATTTCAAAAATGTGATCATTATTTTCCTGATCACCATGGTAGCAAAATATCTGTTAGACTGGTACATGAGCACCAAGTCCGGATTTTTACTTCGTGCCGTAGGTGACAATGATACCATCGTTACCAGCCTCGGTGTGGACAAGGGACTGGTGAAGATCGTGGGTCTGTCTATTGCCAACGGTCTGGTCTCCTTAAGCGGCTGTATCTATGCACAGCAGCAGAGAAGCTTTGAAATCTCCATCGGAACCGGTGCGGTAGTCATTGGTCTTGCCAGCGTCATCATCGGCACCAGTCTGTTCAAGAAGGTAACATTCTTCCGTGTGACCAGTAGTGTAGTGGTAGGATCCATTCTCTATAAGGCATGTGTGGCAGTTGCCATGTTTGCAGGCATCAGCCCCAACGCTATCAAGCTGATCACAGCAGTCCTGTTCCTGATCATTCTCGTGATCAGCATGGACAGAAAGAAGGTGAAAGCATGCTAGAGCTTATCAATATCAATAAAAATTACAATCCCGGTTCGGTCAATGAGCTGTGTCTGTTCAAGGATTTCAACCTTACGGTAAAAGACGGAGAATTCGTATCTGTCGTAGGAAGTAACGGTTCCGGTAAGACTTCTATGCTGAACATCATCTGCGGAAGTATTGCGGTGGACAGCGGCAAGATCCTGATCAACGGAGAAGATATTACAAAACAGAAGGATTATATTCGTCAGCGCCGGATCGGCAGAGTGTATCAGGATCCCTCTAAAGGGACCTGTCCCAGCATGACGATCCTGGAGAACATGTCCATTGCGGAGAATAAGGGCAAGCCGTATAATCTGGGACGTGGTGTAAATAAGGCAAAACTGGAAACTTATCGTGAGATGTTACGACCTCTGAATTTAGGTCTGGAGGATAAGATGGGCGTGCAGGTCGGTTCCCTCTCAGGAGGACAGAGACAGGCGCTGGCACTGCTCATGGCGACCATGACACCGATTGATTTCCTGATCCTGGATGAGCATACCGCAGCGCTGGATCCCAAGACCGCGGAGATCATCATGGAACTCACCGACCAGGTCGTGAAAGAGAAGAAAGTGACCACCATTATGGTCACTCATAACCTCCGCTATGCCGTAGAGTACGGCAACCGCCTGATCATGATGCATGAAGGAAAAGCTATCCTGGATAAGGCTGGTGAAGAGAAAAAGAGCATTAACACGGAAGAGATTATGGGAATCTTCAATAAGATCAGTGTAGAATGCGGTAACTAAATTGAAAGTTACGCGGGCAATGAGCCGCGCATAGGCATAGTGAGGACAGCGATGGG